>ERZ1026880.30-NODE-30-length-87766-cov-15.907583_pt1 | contig 87766 bp, 78 predicted proteins | sample MGYA00380170_ERZ1026880 | MGnify/ENA primary metagenome ERZ1026880 (study PRJEB33269, sample SAMEA4719806) | human gut metagenome | biome: human-associated habitat; feature: organic feature; material: feces | place: Cameroon | collected 2013-10 ...
GAAGAACCTGCGAACTGAGCGTCTGAGTGCATACGACCCATTGTATCAGTCATACTATGGGATATAGTATATTCCTCTTTATACAAACCTTTATAAGCCAATGATTTACATTCTACTTACTGTGTTCAATATGTTAATGATCACTAGACTGGGCTGCAACTAAGGCAATAATAACCTGAATTTACTACCCAAGTGCTGATTGAAGTTACCTATGATAACTAATCAGCATTCTTCTTTAGAAGAAGTGATGCAAAGGTACTAATTAAAAATAAGAATCAAGAGGGTTCTGAGAACTGATTTCTATTAATAAAGTTTAAAAATGAAGGGTAAATGAAAAATTTAAGGAAAATTCTATGGTGATTTAAGAATAAAAGTGTATATTTGCATCATAAAATAATAAGCTAACAAACCAACATAAAAGCATGTGCAAACAAAGAGCATACAGAAAGTGGTTAAAGTAAAGCTTTAAGTAAAATGTAAATAAAATAAACTTTAAAATATCAAGACTATGGCTTCTAAAATTAGTATGGCATCTCAAAAAAGAGATGAATTAAGATGGCAAGCAGAGAGTGATGCTCAGACAATGGCTAGCTACCAGGAGATAATGGGAGATAAAGCCAGAATGAACAGAGCTATCAAGGTAGCAAAGTCAAAGGCTGCAGACCTTACCAAGAGAGCAAGTGCTATGCAGAGTGTAGCAAAGACAAAGGCAACATCATCTAAAAGGAGATAAGATATGGGGAAAAAGGAAATGACACAGACACAGAAAACAGAATTGAGCTATATTCAAGCAGACTCATTGAGAAAAATGCTTGCAATAGTTAATACTCATAACAGTAACTTCCCTGATGAACTCATCTTAAAGGATGATATTGTTCAGATTATGAAGAATGGTGAGGATTATATTCTCCTATATTATAAATAAGGTGTAAACTCTTTAATCCTGTAAGCTATGTCTAAACAAAGTAAATTGAATGATTATGACTCTGAACCTGTGAATTATTGCACTAAGTGTTACTCATTAGGAATAAAGTATGAAGAATCTATTGGAATGGATTGCTGTTCACAATGTGGTTGTACAGACTTCAAGACAGCAGATTTCTTTGAGTGGGAAAAGCTATATATGAACAGGTATGGTCATAAGTATGTAGAAAAGACGAATGATGTAAGGATGTCTCCAATCTTTCAGTTATCTCCAGATAAATTGAAAGCAAAGGTATTCAATGATTCCCATTGGAGAGAGATTTGCACAGCAATGTATCCTACTTTTCCTAATTGGCTCAGTAAGTCAGACTCAGTTATACTGTTGTTTGCAAAGCTATATCAGGAGAATAGGTTAGATGATTTAAAGGTTGAATTAATAAACAGAAGTAAAAACAAAAGTTATGGAAGAGCAGAGTAAAGCAAAACAGATTAATATGAATGCTGGTACAGGCAAGTCAGAAACAAAGCAGCAGAAGCTTACTTATGAGCAGCTTAATGATGCATGTAATCAGTTATGGCAACAGAATAAACAGCTTGTTGCCAGGAATAGAGAGTTAGAAACCTTTGCCATGAATAAGAGGCTTGACTATCTCTTCAAGGTATTGGAACTCAGTAATCAGTTCTCTAGTGACTTTGTAGGAAACTGTGCCAGTGAGATTGAGCAGGCAATGACTATTCCTCAGGATATAGAAGAACATAAGAAGGAGGATTAATATGGAGAATAGTGTCAACACTAAGGTACAGGAAAAACCTACACTTCCAAAGCCAAACAATATAGTGACAGTTCCTATATCTGTTGGTATTGATTTCTTCAGATGGTGGTGTACTTTCCTAAAGTCATTCATCAGTCTTACTCCTAGGGAGTTGGATGTAACTGCAAGTTTTCTCAAACAGAGATGGGAACTTTCCAGGAGCATTGATGACCCTAGTATTCTTGATGAAATGGTAATGAGTGAATCTACAAAGAAGAAAGTGATTGATGAGTGTGAAATCACCAAGCAGCACTTTTATGTAGTGATGAGTAATCTCAGAAAGAACAAGGTTATCATTAATGATAAGATAAACTCTCGCTTGATTCCTAATATCAGAAAGGATGATAATGGATGCTTTCAACTGTTGATACTGTTCAAGGATAATAAGAAGAAAGCATGACCTATGATGAGATTATATCCAAGGTAGCTGATAAGCTAGGTCTTCCTGTAAGGCTGGTAGATAGAACCTATAGAGCTTATTGGAAATCCATCAGAGAACATATTACTTCATTGCCTCTGAAGGAAGACCTTACTGACGAAGAGTTTCTGAAGCTTCAACCTAATGTGAATATCCCTTCCATAGGTAAGCTTCATGTAACTCTCGACAGATATAAGAGAATGAAGAAGATGCAAGAAATTAAAAATCAAATAAAACAAGATAAAGATGTTACATATAACGGAAATTAAACCTACGTATAATCACTTGTTGGTTACAGGTGATACTTTTGAGAAAGACATGATTCAAGGAGGAGTTATTGTTGCTAAGAAGGGAGACCTTAAGCTTTGGCAGAAGGTTGTAGCCATTGGTCCAAGTGTAAGAGATGTGAAGATTGGAGATATGGTGATGATTATTCCAGACCACTTTGCTGTGAAGAAGTACAATAAGAACTCAGTACAGAATGATTTGGATAATAATCCAATCCTTACCTATAACTTCCCTTTTGAGACTATAGATGATGAGAAGGGAAATCCTCATGAATATCTTTATATCTCTGACCAAGATATCAGATATGCCTTTAAGGGATATGAGAAAGAGGAATCTCTTATAGTTCCAGGAAAGAAGATGTTAATTGTTTAGTTAGTTTTTAGTTGTTTATTGAGTAGAAGTTAGTTGTGGAGAGTAGCTCAAGTCTTTTTAGGCTTGGGCTATTTTTATATCATCTTAGGATGAATGTTAGGTTCTTGCCTATACCTTATTATATATATACTTTTGCAGGAATAGGAGTAGAAGTATATGGAAAATGTAAAGTTTAATAAATGTCAGACTCCCTTAGAGGATTTGCATCTGGAGAAATATCCTGCGGAAGTACAGGAGCAGTTTTGGGACTTCCTTAATAATGTTCCTTTTATCAGGTGGATGGTATCTCCTGATAGACCATTGGTGTCTGAGTTACCTAGAGATAATGAAGGTAGAGCAATCATTGATATTACCCATCCTCCAATCCTTGAAGATAGTGATTATTTCAGACCATCTGCTTTAGCCTATAAAGCAAATAAGGGAAGATATGTCTTACTAAGACCTAATGCCAACCCAAATAGTGACTTTGGTAAATGGTTATATAGTCAGAGAGAAAGAGGATGGAATGGTTATTGTAATCCTGCCACTGGTATGTGGGTGACAGGAGATTACTATTGGATGCTTAACTTCTGTCCTATGCACCTTGTAGAGAATGAGAATGGTATAGATATAAGAACTGTGGCCCATCCTAGATTTTGGGATGGTCAGTTCCTGATGTCTCATTACTTTCTGCAGGCTAGAACACATGGTCATCATGCTGCTGAATTGGCTAGCCGTGGTAAGGGAAAGACCTCTTTTGGTGGAGGACTTCTTGCTAAAAGATGTATCATAGGAGAATCTGAGAATAACAAGACTGAAGTACAGTGTATGGTTACTGCTGTAGATAGAACCAAACTGATGGATACCAACCAGATTCTTAGAGTATTTAAAGATAACCTAGATCATTGTGCTAAATATACTCAGTTTGCTTCTCATAGACTAAAGTCTTCTGACCAGGAGATGGAGTGGAAGATGGGATTCAAGAAAGCTGGTAGTGAAGTAGAGTATGGCAGCAAGAACTCTGTATCAGGTATCATTACTGGTGTTAACCAAGATAAATTGAATGGTTCCCGTGGAGTATTGTATCTTATTGAGGAGGCAGGTATCTTTAAGAACCTTACCAGTATGTATAACATGATTAGACCTTCTGTAGAGCATGGTAGTAAGGTCTTTGGGGAGATATTTGCCTATGGAACTGCCGGTGATGATCAATCAGACTTTACTGCATTTGCAGAGATGTTCTATTCACCTGAAGGTTATAACCTAGAACCTTTGGATAATGTGTTTGATAAGGAAGGTCAAGGAAGAAAGAAGTGTTGTTTCTTCTTTCCTGCATACCTTAACTATGATGAAAGCTGTATAGATAAGAATGGTAACTCTGATGTAAGTAAGGCTCTGCTGATGATACTTTATGATAGATATAAGGTGAAGTATGGCACTACAGATATCAATACTATAGTCAAGCGTATATCTCAGTATCCTATAGTTCCACAGGAAGCTATGCTTAGAAGTCATGGTAATATCTTCCCTGTAACAGAGCTTAATGAAAGATTGAATCAGTTGGATAATGATCCAAATGCCTTTGATGATGTTTATGTGGGAGAGTTAGTACAGGATAATAAGACAGGGGAGGTAAAATTTAATCCAACTATTGACTTACCTATCAGAGACTTTCCTACCAAAGATAATAAGGTAAAGGGTGCTCTTGAGATATTTGAGATGCCTAAGAAAAATGGTGAAGGTAAGATACTAGCAGGTAGATATATCTGTTCTGCTGACCCTTATGATGCAGACTGCTCTAATACCATGTCTTTAGGTTCTATCTTTGTCATGGACTTATGGACAGATATGATAGTAGCAGAATATACAGGAAGACCTACATTTGCAGAGGATTTCTATGAGATATGCAGAAAACTATGTCTCTTCTATAACTGTAGATGTATGTATGAACAGAATGTTATGGGTATGTTCTCTTACTTCAGTTCTCATAATGCTACACACTTATTGGCAGAAACACCTGAATACCTTGTACAGAGAAACATGATTAGCAGTATTGGTTATGGTAATAAGTCTGTTGGTATCAGAGCTACTACACCTATTATTAATGGTGCTTTTAAGATGATACAGACTTGGCTTAGAAAACCTATTGTTTCCATAGAAACTGATGAAGAAGGTAATAATAATGAAGTAAGTATACCTAATCTATATAGGATAAAGAATAGGGCATTATTGAAGGAGCTTGTATTATGGAATCCTCAGGGTAACTTTGATAGGGTTATGAGTCTTGTACAGTTAATGCTCTATAGGGAAGAAAAGATGGTGCTTTACCATGGTGACCTAAGGCATACAGAGGAAGTAAGCTCTGGTATGGAGAAGGATGACTATTGGGATAAGAATTATCCTGGTAAGAAGAATTATGCAATAGCAGTAAAAAGTTACTACTTATAAACTAAGGAAGGTGCTTGTTTAAGTACCTTTTTTAGTTTATCTTAGGGTCTGTGTAAGATACCTGTTTAATACTTAATATTTCTATACTTTTGCAACAAAAGAAGATTGTAGAACTAAAAAAGAGAAGAAAAGTATGGAAGGATTAAGTTTTGATAATATCTTAGGTGAGCAGGAGATTGAAACCCTCTTTACTGACCCAGAAGATAATGATGTTCAGGAAGAACATAAAGAAACAGAAGGGGAGGAAGTAGAAACTCCTGATTCTGATGACAAAAAACAGAAAGAAAAAGATAATACTACTGAGGATGTGGATCCTGAAGATTTGTTTGAGGATAAAGCACCAGAGAGCGTAGGTAGTGGTAAAGATAATGAAGGTAAGGAAGATACTGCCCCTGACAATGATGCAGATGGCACTTCTCCAAATAACTTCTACTCTTCCATTGCCAATGCTTGTGCAGTGGATGGTATCTTCCCAAACCTTGATGATGAGACTATTAAAAAGGCTGTAGATGCAGAGTCTTTCAGTAATCTGATTGAAGCAGAGATTAATGCCCGCTTTGATGAAAAACAGAAGAGAATTTCCCAGGCTCTTGAAAATGGAGTAGAGCCTACTGATATTAAGAAGTATGAATCAACTCTTAACTATATCAATACTATTACTGATGCGGCTATTGCAGAGGAGAGTGAGAAGGGTGAGCAGTTGAGATATAATCTTATTTATCAGGATTTTATTAATAAAGGAATGACTCCTGATAAAGCTAAGAAGTTTACTGATAGAACTGTAGATGCAGGTACAGATGTTGAGGATGCAAAGGAAGCCTTGCTCAGTAATAAGGAATTTTTCACAGGAGCTTATAACAAGATACTTCATGATGCCCAGCAGAGGGCTGATGAAGAGAAGGCTGAGAGAGAAAAGAATGCTAAGGAATTGGAGAAGTCTCTTATGAAAGATAAGCAGTTGCTTGGTGATATGGAGATTAGTAATGACATTCGCAAGAAGGCATTTGATTCTGTATCTAAGCCAGTATATAAGGACCCTGAGACAGGTGACTATATGACTGCTATTCAGAAGTATGAATCTGAGCATAGAGCAGAATTCCTCAAATATACAGGTCTCATTTTTGCAATGACCAATGGCTTCAAGGATTTTGATTCCTTTGCCAAAGGTAAAGTAAAGAAAGAAGTAAAGAAAGGTCTTAGAGAACTAGAACAAACCCTAAACAATACTAGGAGAAACAATGATGGTAGCCTTAGAATGGTAACTAACCAGAAGGATGATCCTAACTCTTTTATTAGTAAGGGAATGAATCTTGATTTATAAGACCATGTATAAGATAAGATTTGATTATAAATGTTTTAACTTTTTGATAAAATGGCTGGAAAATTAAGTAAATTTCAGAAGCAGACTTTCAACCATTGGATGGGTACAACCAAGAATAACCACCTTGGTGGTATCTTCCAGTTGCAGCCACAGAAGGCAACTTCTCTGATGGTACAGCTGCTTGCTTGGTATAAGGGTAAAACCCTTGATACATTCCTCTCACAGTTCCCAACTAAGACTTTTGACTCTGATGAAGAGTATACATGGGATATTATTGGTAGTGCTACAAGGAACATTCCTTTGGTAGAAGCACGTGATGCTGATGGTAAGGTTGTAGAAGCTGGTGGTGATAATGTAGGTGTAAATGGTGAACCTTTCTATTTGGTGTTTGCTGAGGATTGGTTTGCAGACCAGGAGGTTATTGTTGGTGAGCGTAATGAGGTTTATCCTATCAGGGTTCTTGCCAATGGTAGAAATGAAGGTACTAACACAGTATATCGCTGTGAGTTGATGGGTGGTATTACTGCTGGTATTCCTGTAGATGAGTTGCTTCCAGGTAAGCGTTTCTCTGTAGAGTATGCTCCAGTAGAGAGGGAATTCTCTCGTAAGGCAGGTGATATTCGTTTTGCTAGTCCAGTAGCTATGAGAAATGAGTTCTCTACTATTAGGATTCATCACAAGGTTTCTGGTGCAATGCTTGGTAAGAAGGTAGCCTTTGGTATTCCTGTAACTCGTGAGACTAATGGTCGCTATGTAAAGGATACTGTAAACATGTGGATGCATGAGGTACAGTGGCAGCTTGAACAGCAGTGGAATGACTATAAGAACAATGTCCTTGCATTTGGTCGTTCTAACAGAAATATGAATGGTGAGTACCTTAACATTGGTAAGTCTGGTGAGGTTATCCGTATGGGTGCTGGTCTGTATGAGCAGATGGAAGTATCTAATACTATGCCTTACAACACATTCTCTCTTAAGCTTATTGAGGATGCACTCTATGAGTTGTCAGCTGCTAAGCTTGACATGAAGGATAGAACCTTTATCATCAAGACTGGTGAGCGTGGTGCTATTCAGTTCCATAAGGCAGTACTTGATACTGTAAGTGGTTGGTCTGCATTTACTATCAATGGTGATCAGATTAATGTAGTTAAGAAAACTCAGTCTCCTCTCCATGAGAATGCTCTCTCTGCAGGCTTCCAGTTTACTGAGTTCTTGGCACCTAATGGTGTTAAGGTTAAGGTAGAGGTAGATGCTTACTATGATGATCCTGTAAGAAATAAGATTATGCATCCTAATGGTGGTCCTGCATTCTCTTATAGGTATGACATCTTTGATATTGGTACAATGGATCAGCCTAACATCTTCAAGTGTGCTGTCAAGGGTATGGAAGGTGATATGACAAGTTATGAGTGGGGATTAGCGGCTTAATAGCCTTTACACATTTCTCAGTTCCCACCCTTTTCTTAGGAACAGAAAAAGAATAAAAAACGAGGTTAATTGCTGGAAGTTCCTTAGAGCTTCCGATTATTTACAAGGTTTCAAACATTTAGATATGGAAATCAAAGAAGAATGGAAAAGCTTACCAGAGTACATTGGAATAGAAGTAAGTACTTTAGGCAGAGTAAGAAAGAATACAAGAAAACATCATGGAGATGTAATTAGTGAGTTCTGTAAAGATAGAGATGGCTATTGTAGATGCACAGTTCAGAAGTTAGATGGAAAGAAGACATCTCAGCCAGTTCATAGGTTAGTAGCAAAGGCTTTTATAGAAAATCCTGAAAACAAGTCTTGTGTCAACCATATAGACAATGACAGAACAAACAATAGAGTAGATAACTTAGAATGGGTAACACCAAAGGAAAATGTTTATCATTCATTTACCCATGGAGAAAGAAAGAAATTGAAAGATGTTCAGAGAACTACAGTCCTTACAGATTTTCAAGTTTCTCAGATAGCAAAACTAAGAGAACTCTATACAGTAAATCAAATCTCTAAGTTGTTTAATATTAAGTATTCAACATTAAAGAATATCATTCGCAGAGTAAATAATAGAAGATTGGATAACCAGCAGCCAAGCATGTATCAAGATATATATGAAGGTTCAACGACTATCCCTTTGGGAGTAAGGCTTAAGTAAGCTTGAAATGCCTCGCCCAACTAATGTTGGTGAAGATATAGTCTGAACTCTTATGAAAGTAAGAGAGATTACATGGAAACGATGTAGTCGTAACATATAAATGTGAGAAATCCATTCACTGGTCAGATGGGCAACCCTAACATGAGTCATGATGAGGATTCTGCAACCATTCACAAGATGACTACCACTGGTGTATGTGTGCTTGACCCTACAAGGACAATGAGTTTGATTCCTGCAATTCTTGTAGGCTAAACTATAAAAGCAGTAGTGAGGGAATATCAATTTCCCTCCTGCTTGCTTTATAATATAATAAGGTAGAAGAACAAAAAATAAGGAGAAGTTAAAAATGGGAAGACCAAAGAAAGTAGAAGGAGGTTCTGATATGGATAATACATTGATGGAAGGTGTAGAGATAGATGTTACACCACAGGCAGACATCTTGCCTGAGAAGCCAGAAGTTGCAGAGGAGATTATCAAGAAAGTCAATAAACCTACAGCTCAGCAGTATTATAGTAATGAACCAGTTAATTGTTTGAAGAATGAGAAAATCATTGTAAGGTTTGTTCCAAGCCCTACAGCAATGGTTCAGAGAAAGGGACATATTCTGTATGGTGGTATGGCAGAGAATGCTACAAGAAGCTTTGTAGTGCCAAGACTCAATAAGACAGGTATGTTCAAGAATGTTCTTACAGATAGTGAGAAATCCTTCCTTGAGAAGGCTATGGGTTTGGAAATCAATGCTCTCAGTATCTATAAGAAAGAGAATAACTTCTGGGATGACAGTAACCCTAATGGTATTGGTAGAGTAACCCTGCATAAGCAGGATAATTACTTTGACCTCAGTATCCCAGAGCAGTATATCCAGTATAAGATTCTGCTTGCCAATAAGGACTATATTGCAGCATCTATGGAAGAATTGGAGAATAGACCAAAGGCAACTTATCAGTTTGTCATTATCTCTGAGGGTGCAGAGTCACAGAAGAATCTCAGTAGGATGGATGTTACAATGGAGTGCTATACTGAGTATGGTGCTGTCAGAAATGATAAGGATACTCTCAAGACTATCATTGAAATTCTTGAAAAGAGACCAGTCAGTCCTAGTGTTAAGATTGACTACTTGCAGAATAAGATTAATGAGTATATTCAGGCAGATCCAAGGAAGTTCCATTCTGTCATTAAGGATGAACTCTTGCCTGCAAAGGTTCTTATCAAGAGAGCTGTAGAAGCAGGTCTGGTAGGAACTAAGAATAATACCTACTATCTCCGTAAAGATGGCTCTGCTCTCTGTGAAATGAATGAAGAGAGTACCTTGAACAATGCAGCCAAATATATCAGCAGTATCAAGCATCAGGAGCTTAAGTATATGCTGGAAGCACAGTTAAAGGAAGAGTAATTTGAATTGTTTATCATATATGGAGTCTAAGGGAAGGAGGTGAAAACCCTTCCCACTCCCTTTAAAACTATAAAGATATGTCAGTAGAAGAGATGGATAATATGTTTGATGTGTTGTATAACAATATAACCTCAAACCAAGCACCAGGATTAAATGCTTATGAGAAGAGTGTTTTCCTTACCAAAGGTCAGGATGAGACTATGAAGAATTACTTTAATCCAAAAAGTAAGGGTAACAATACCCAGGAAGGCTTTGATGGTAGTGTCAAAAGACAGGTGGATTTCTCCATGCTTACTACTGTAGCTACCACAAGTGCAACTTCTTATACTTATAGTCTTGTGTCTGGTAAGACTGATAAGGATGGTAAACCTGTATATTCAAGAACAGAAACTACTGCTCCTAAGTCTACCTATAGTTATACAGAGGCTTATGATGCTGAGGGTAATGTTCTTAAGGATGAAAAAGACAATGTTCTTTATATAAGGAATGAAGGAACTGATGTTTCTGACTTTGGTGCTCCTCTCTTTGATATGAGGGCAAATACCAAGAGTGTTACCTTACCTTCAAAACTTATGTATGCTATCAATGAGATGGTAGAAGTAACTAGAAATGATAAAAAGATTCTATTACAGGTAATACCAGTTAAATTTGATGAATACTCCAGGCTGATGTGTAAGCCATACAAGAGACCATTGAAGTATCAGGCGTGGAGACTTATAAATAATGATGTAGTTAATAAGGCTGATATTGTAGTTGGACCTTCAGATACTCTTACTAAATATACTATTAGATATGTAAGGAGACCTAATCCTATTATTGTTTCTGACCTTGATGGGCTTACTATTGATGGAGTCAGTCATGCTAGTGAATGTGAACTTGATCCAATCATTCATACAGAGATTCTTCAGAGAGCAGTAGAATTGGCTAAGATTGCATGGACTAACACTGGTCAGGATAACTTACAGGCAGTAATGCAAGCAGGTCAGAGGAGTGAATAATTTTAATTCTGATAAAGATGACTAGAGAAGAGTTTTCAAATGGATTTGATACTATGCTAAATAGCTATAGTGCTACAGCTAAGTTTGGTGAGGAATCTACTAAACAATCTGTATCACTTGATGAGTATGAGAAATCCTTGTTTCTGACTAAAGCACAGGAGGATATAGTTACTAGTCTTTATAATGGTAAGAATCCTTATGGAGACTCTTTTGAAAGTACAGAAGAAATGAGGAGGTACTTATCTAATCTTGTTGTAGAAAAGTACTTAAAGCCAATAACTAACACCAGTGGTACTCCATTGGGAATTACAAGTACTTCTACATTCTTCACTCTTCCTGAGGATTTATGGTTTATAACCTTGGAATCAGTAATACTTGATAATGGAAAATGTAGAGAGGAGACTTATATGAAAGTTTATCCTACTAAGCAGGATGAGTATCTGAACATTAAAGATAATCCTTTCAGAGGAGCCAATGACAGAAGGGCCTTGAGATTAGACCTATCAGAAGGTAATGTAGAGATTATCTGTAAGTATATGATTGTAGTATATTATATAAGGTATATCAAGAAAGTTCCTCCTATCATACTTACTGACTTACCAGAGGGCTTAACCATTGAGGAAAAGAGTGAAGCTAGTAATTGTATCTTACATGAAGCTCTTCATCAGAAGATTCTTGATAGGGCAGTACAACTTGCTCTTCAAAGCAAAGGCTATAATTTACAAAGAGAAAATAGAGATAATTAAAGCCTATCTGTAATGATAGGATATGTTTAATTTAATTTTTAAATAAAATGAGTGTTACAAGTTTGAGACAGAACAGACAGTTCTATGTAGCAAATAAGTTGGTTACAGGTGCAACAGCACTGGCTAACAAGGGTGAAATCAAGGTAAAGAGTATTGGTGACATCGAGAAGGAAGTTTTCTTTGAGGTTCTTGGTCCTGATACTGTTCTTAAGAGTGATTACATCCAAGTGAAGAACATCACAGCTGCTAAAGCTATTAAAGCTACTGCTATGGAAACACCAATGAAGAAAGTATTGGTAACCTTGGATTCAAGTGTAAATGGTGGTGCTCCTATTGTAGGTCAGGATTATATCCTCCGCATTAACCTTCGTCAGTTCTATGGTATGAGTGACCAGGACCAGTACTTTAAGGATGCAGCTGTACGTGCAGTTAAAGGTATGAATGCTACTCAGTTCTATGCTGCAATGGAGAAGGCTCTTAATCTTTGCTTCTCTCGTGAAGTAGGTGCTAATGCAAAGAGTAATCCTTATCTTGCATTCAGTTCAAGTGCAGCAGGTCTTGTCATTGAGGAGAAGCCTCAGTCATGGCATCTTGGTACAGAGGCACAGGAGAGAGTATATTTTGATGTCGTTCCTACTACTGTCTATGATGGTACTACAGACCTTATCTGGGGTAAGGCAGTTGAGCAGACTGCTGCTACTAAGATTGGTAATGGTAAGAAGATTGCTGACCTTGAGTACTTCCTCTTGGGTGAGCGTGGTGACCAGTATAGAAAGATTGGTTGGCCTAATGATGTAGAGACAGTAGGTATGGTAGATCCTGATAAGACCTATGATGTATTTGAGATTCATTATGCTTTCACTGATACAGGTGTAAATAGCTACAGGTCAGAGAAGGATATTACCATTGCTGTTCCTACAGCTGTAAAGGCTGATAGTGGCGGTGGTGCAGATTATACTGTTATCAATGCTATCATTGGTGCATTCAATACAGCCACAGGTCTTAATGTAGCTACATTGAAGTAACTTAAATCTGAATTGTTTACCATAATACAAGAGGGATTGGGGAAATATATCCCTTCTCCCTCTTTTTTGTTTCATTAATAAATAGGAAAATATGATTATCTTTGATCAACTTAGAATTTCTGATGATGGCAAGAGAATGTATATCAATGCTCATGTAAACAAGGCAGACTACTTCAATGATATATACATTGATTCCATTGTCATTCAGACAGCAGGTAAAGTATCTGAAACAGACCCTGGACTTCCTACATCAGACTATGTTTATATTAAGAAAGCAGAAGAGAATGCTAAGGAACTTAACTTGGTTCTTGAAGCTTCTGATTTATCTAGGTCTTGGGAGTCAGATTCTAAGGCTATTGCATTTGGTAGGGGAGATATGAGTAAAACTTTGTTCTTTGTTTATATTAAGTGTAAAGGTACTCCAGGTTCCTGCACACCTTGCAGACTTGATGAGGAAACTACTCTTGGTGTAGTATTTGATGAGAATGTACTGCATCAGAAGGTTATGGATTATACAAAGGAACTTGTAGCAGATTGCAGTATTCCTTCAGCATTCATTGACTTTATTCTTCTATGGAATGCATTCAAGTCTGCAATAGAAACAGAGCATTACATTCCTGCTATTAAGTTCTTCAACATGATGTTTGAGGAAGTAGGGAAGTCCTGTCAGAGTAGAATAATTAAAACTTGTGGGTGTAATGGGTGATATATTGTTAGAAGCATTAACTAAGTACTATCATGCTTTGGGAGTAAAAGGTTATATGTCAAAAGTTCATAGTGAAAAGCTGTTGGTAATGGCTTTCTATTGGGACTTCATGTATAATGACTATAGAGCATTGCTTAGTAAGAAAGATTATCGTCTTATAGAAAAAGCCTTAGACTGTATCTATGGGACTAGTTGTTTAATACCTTATCCAGATTATTTGAAAATGGGAAAATTACGTTTAGGTGATATGACAGAGATGGCTCAGAGAGTCAAGACTCTTGAAGAGACAGAAGTAGTTAAGGTTATCCATGACCTTAATAGTGTAAATGGTGACCCTCAGTCTGATGTGCTTATTATGGCTGAGGAGTAATAATGAATAAGAGGTTTACTTAAATCAGTAAATAGTTTCTTTAATATGGCTCAGAGGTTAGTTAAAAAGTACTACCTTTGAGCCATAATTAATAATAAGAGAATATGTTAGTAAAAGAAATTGTTTATATGGTCCTAGACTTGGCAAAGGCTGCTACTTCTGATGATAGCTTTTGGACGGAAGATCATGTCATCTTTCTACTGAAGAAATATAGGAGTTTCTTGATAAAGAAGGAGCAGGAGAAGCAGAAAGCTACTACTGATATAGCCTCAGAGTTTGAATATCAGCAGATATGTCTGGACTTAGAGAAAGTACCTGCTATAGATGGGAAGCCTTGTACTGGAGGATATTATCTCAGAACTACTAAGAAGATTCCAAAGATTTTAGAGGATAATCAGCCTAGAGTATATCCTGTAGATTTCTATCAGGGAATCAATATCAGCTATATCCCTAGGGATAGAATGAGATATGTAGGTACTAATAAGTTCCTACAGAATATCATCTATGTTTCATTGGGTCCAGACTTACATCTATATCTAAATAGCAGGAATCCTCAGTTCTTATACTTGAAGAAGCTGAGAATGAGTGCTGTATTTGAAGACTTTGATGAAATGTCAAGTTACTTATGCAATGATAATGGAGACTCTATGGTTTGTGATGTTATGGATGAAGTATTTCCTATAAGAGAGTATTTAGTTCCTACATTAATGGAACTGGTAGTTAAAGAATTAACTTCAGCCAAATATCAGCCAGTAGATGAACATAACAATGCTGCCGATGATATATCAAAGGTATCAACTAAACAGAGTTAATAATGGAGTATAAGGAATTTGAGAAAACTTTGCATGACAGAACTCTTCCTAGGGAAGTCAAGGTAACTAACTCATGGGGAGTTTATGATAGTTATAAGGCTATTCGTAAACACCAATGGTATGATATAGGCAGACCTTTGAAGGAACATGAATTCTATAGTATTATCAGAGGAGTTAATAACTTACTGGCAGAAGATATAGCCAATGGTATAGAAGTAACATTTCCTAGCAGGATGGGAGCACTAGAACTTAGAAAGATACAGAGTGGTGTAAGTATTGTAGATGGAAAACTTAAGAATACCTATCCTATAGATTGGCTAAGAACTACAAGACTTTGGTTTGAAGACTTGGAAGCCAGGAATAACAAGACTCTCCTTAGGAATGAGACAAAGTATATATATTATGTAAAGTATAGTAAGTTCTGTGCCAACTATACCAACCAATGCTTCTATGAGTTTAAACTCAATAGGTTCATCAAGTTGGCACTCAAAGAGAATATTAATAAAGGAAAAATAGATACACTATGGTAACAAATATACAATATACCAACATCAGGAGAGTATTGGATGATATTACAGAACATCCTCTTCTAAGAGATGTGACTCTAGAGCAGGTAATCAGGCATACTATCAGATTTATATCCCTACATGGCTATCCTCAGCTGTATCAGGATAAGATAAATATAGTAGATATCAAGGACTTTAGAGGACTTCTTCCTTGTGACTTGATTTCTATTATTCAGGTAAAGGACTTAAAAACTGATGTATGTCTTAGGGCTATGACTGATACCTTTACTCCAGGATTAAGACCTAAGCCTGATATGAGGAATCAGGCTAGGGATTTACTGAATAATATGAAGCCTCCAGTAGATATTTATATTCCCCATATGCAGGAATATAGGGAAGAACCATCCTTCAAGACACAGGGAAGGATTATCTTTACTTCCTTTCCAGAAGGTAGGATAGAGATTGCTTATAAGGCTATTCCTGTAGATGAAGATGGTTTTCCTCTTTTGATAGATAATGAACCTTATCTCAATGCCTTGGAAGCTTATATCAAAGTCAAGGTATTTACCGTTAAGTTTGATACAGGAAAGATACAAGCTGGAGTACTTAGTAATGCTCAGACTGAATATGCTTGGGCTAGCCATCTTCTACAGAGTGAAATGACTATGCCTAGTGTTAGTGAGATGGAGAGCCTTACAAGAATGATGAATACTTTGATTAAGCCAGTCAGACAGTTTGATAATGGCTTTAAAGACTTAGGAAATCGTGAATATTTAAGAAATCACTAATATGGCTAAGAAATATATAAATTGGAAAACAAAGGGTATGAACAGAGATATGTCTGTTTCTGCCTTTAATCCAGAGTTTGCCTTTGAGAATCGTAACCTCAGGTTAGCTACCAATGAAGGCAATACTATGATGTCTTGGGTTAATGAGAGAGGTACTAAAAAGATGACCCTTAGCATTGCTACTGGGCTATGGGAAGAGAACTTTAATAAGAAGTATCTTGATTCTATTACAGGTATTCCAGTGGGTACAGCAGTGTTGAATCATAAGTTAATCATTTTTACATGTTCTGATCTTATCTATGTCTTTGAGAAATCAACCAAAGATGAGAATACTCTTGAAGGTAAGATTCTATACTTTGGTACTTTAGGTTTCAGTCCAGAATATCCAATAGAAACTTTAGTATCTTATGAGTCAGAGAATATACAAAAAGTCTATTGGACAGATAATAAGAATCAGCCTAGAGTTATCAATATTGTTGGTTCTATAGAAAAAGGCAATGATAATCAGTTTGACTTTATCCCTAAGCTTCAACTTAATGAAGAAATAAAGGTAACTAAACTGTTAGGCTCAGGTGAATTCTCCCCAGGAGTCATTCAATACGCCTTTACTTATTACAATAAGTATGGTCAAGAAAGTAATATCTTCTATACAACACCTTTATATTATATATCATACAACGACAGAGGTGCTAGTCCTGAAGGAAAGGTCGGCAATAGTTTTACTATTAACATCACCAATGCAGATAGTAGATTTGACTTCATCAGAGTATACTCCATTCATAGGACAAGTATAAATGCAGTTCCAGAGACAAGGAGAGTTACAGACTTGGTAGTATCTGGTACTACTTTATCTTATACAGATAATGGACTTGCTGGAGACACCATAGATCCTACAGAGTTATTGTACATTGGTGGAGAAGAAGCTATATTTGGTACTATGGCTCAGAAGGATAACACTTTGTTCCTAGGAAATATCAAATTGCAAAGGAGAGCAATAGATTCCAGTGTCAAGAATTATTTTAAAGGTAAGAGTATTGATTTTAAAATATCTACAAAGAAAATAAGTTCCCCAGAGATAAAGGGATACTATCCTTATGTAAATCAGTTAAGCATGAATGCTTATCAGTTCAAGACCTTTAAGTACCTTGAATATTATAGATTTGGTATTCAAGCACAACATTATACAGGTAAGTGGTCAGAACCAATATGGATTAATGATGTAAGGAACACTAAGCATATTGACACTAAGTTTTATAACTCCGAGGATATTAGTCTTCCTATAGCAGAATACTCATTGAATGATAAGACAATCATAAACACCTTAGTATCAGAGGGGTATGTAAAGATAAGACCTTTGGTAGTATATCCTACTGTTAATGACAGAGAAGTAGTATGTCAAGGAGTGCTATGCCCTACAGTATACAATGTATCTGATAGATATGGTAATTCTCCTTTTGCTCAGTCTTCTTGGTTTGTAAGACCTAATGCTCCATTTGATGAGTATAAGGCTTCTCACTATAATCAAAATGATAGTGGAGAATGGGGTGGTGATTGGATGGAACTTGGACAATACTTAGACAACCCTTCTTTATATTCTAGGGCTGGTATTATGTCTAATAAAAGAAGTGTTGTCAAATATTCCACAACTAACTTTGATATTAATGGTATTAATAAGGGTGCTTGGGCAGAATTTAGGAATAACAGGCCTATACCAGGAAACAATGAGAGGAATGCAGAAATTCAATGTATATGGAATCCTCCTACTCCTTATGTCTCAGATACTGCAACAGATTCAGAGATAGCTAGCTGGGTTTCAAATAATTCTGAAAATTATTACATTGATCAGTCCATCTTGACCTTGCATTCTCCAGACATTGAATTTAATAATGAGATAAGAGCTATGGATACATCGGGCATGAAGTTAAGAATAGTGGGAATGGTTCCTGTTACAGCCTTTGCATCTGACATAGACATACAGACTTCAACTCCAGTAAATAACTTCTATGATAGCTCAGATTTGCCTATAGGATTCTATAAGGAGCCTATTGGTGCAGAGAATGAATTTGTTTCTACTTCAGGTTACCCTGCATATATCCCAAAGACAGGGGACTCTCACTTTGGATGGAAAGGAATGCTCTCAGGTGCTTTTTGGTTTGATGAATTGACAGCTTATAAGAAAGATACTGGTAATACTAAGCATCTTACTACAGGATTTGTTGTATACCCTTGGCATAGGAATGGCTCTCTTAACAATACAAAATTTGCTACTGACGGTTATAAATCCGCCATGCTTGATAAGAAAAATCTATCAAATATGAGGTATTCTTACAAGTCAGTATACTTTGATTATGAGAATATATGGAATGCTTATAAGGAGAATGATAATGATAAAACAGGTATTTCTGGTGTTGCCGTATTTGATTCAAATGAAGTATCTATGGTTAGAATTCCTGCACAACATAACTCTGGTTTGGCAGGTATTAATTACTATGGCAATGTAGATAAACTTCTCAGCATATCAAGAATAGGTGATAAGAAGGAGGGTTATCCTATAATGACTACTGGTACTCAAAATGCAGATAGTAATGCACACTTGTTGTTTAGTGGTAATTATATGCAAATCGATAGTAGGTTTACTGACCAAATCACAGGTATTGATCCTGTGAGGATAAAATATAAGTCTACACCACATGCTGTATTAGCACTTAACTACTCTAAGTCAGGAGCACAAAGAATACTTCCTACTATACAAGACAGAGATAATTTAGGCTCACCTTGGAATGTCAATTATGTAGGAGGTAATATAACCTCTGGTCAGCATCCTTTTTGGGATAAGAACAAAAGTATCAAGTCTATATCACAAGATGTTATTACTACAGGTATAGTAGGAGATGCTTCAGGTATAGGAGGTATTCAATATGGATGGCTATGGCTAGGAGAGCTATACAATGACAATGTAGTCAATAGGTTTGGAGGACAGACACAGGAAGCATTTCAGAGTAATCAATGGTTACCTTGTGGTGAACCAATAGCATTGTTGGATGAAGAACAGAATGTAAAGGAGAGCATTACTCTTAAATGGGAAGGTGGAGATACATACTATCAAAGGTATGACCATATCAAGACTTATCCTTTCACTCTTGAAGATCAAAATGCTGTTACAGATATAATATCTTTCATGTGTGAGACAAGAGTGAATATTGATGGTAGATATGACAGAAACAGAGGTCAGACTAGTAATTTTGCCATTACTCCTACTAATTTCAACCTTGTAAATGATGTGTATACTCAGCAGGATAACTTCTTTACCTATAAGATACTTGATGAAGATACTTACAAGAGTACAGATTTCCCAAATAATATCACTTGGACAAAGACAAAGCAGAATGGAGCTGATGTAGATTTATGGACAAATATTACATTAGCTAATACTTTAGAGTTGGATGGAGATAAAGGTACAGTCAATAAGCTCATCAGATTAAATAATCAGTTGTTGTCTTTTCAGGATAAAGGTATTGCTCATATACTCTATAATGAGAATACTCAGATTTCTACCACAGAAGGAGTACCTATTGAGATAGCTAACTCCCAGAAGGTTCAAGGTAAGAGATATTATTCTGATACTGTAGGTTGCTCTAATAAATGGTCTGTAGTACAGACTCCTGCCGGTATTTACTTTACGGATAGCAATGAGAAGAGTATTTATCTCTTTAATGGTCAACTTAATAATATTAGTACAACAGGAGGCTTCAATTCTTGGGCTAAGCAGAATATTCCTTCATCAAATGTAGATTGGACTCCTAATGCATTTGATTCATTTGCTACCTACTATGATAAACTAAACCAAGATGTTCTATTCATTAATAAAGAAACTGCTCTAGCTTACTCAGAGAAGTTTAATTGCTTTACTTCTTTCTATGACTATGAAGGAGTATCTTACTTCAATAGTCTTGATGATATTGGTATTTGGATAAAGGGTAGTGATTTATATCAACATCAAGCAGGAGAATACTGTAATTTCTTTGATGAGAATAAACCTTTCTCTATGACATTGATTGCTAATCAGGAACCTCAGATGGATAAGATATTCACTAACCTGGAATTTAGAGCTTGTGTTGAAGGAGAAGGTTCTTATGATGAAACCAAGAATAAGTTTGTACCTAGTCTTCCTTTTGATAGCTTGGAGGCATGGAATGAATATCAGCATGGTATATCTACTCTTAATAATAGGAGTGCTAATGATAGATTTACCCATGGTAAGGAAAATGAGATCCTAGCAAGGAAGTTTAGAATGTGGGCTTGTGATATTCCTAGGGATAATGCTAAGGTAGATACTACTACGGAATCTTTAATGGGAATCAAGAGATTCAAAGCTAGACCTTTGGATAGAATAAGAAATCCTTGGGCATATATAAAGCTTACAAAGAATGCAGCAGCAGAAAAGTCTTTTCTCAATAAGACAGAGATACATGATATCATGGCAACATATTTTGGTTAAATAGTAATATAGGTAAGAGAGTCTTAATGATTTTCTTACCTATTTTTATAATGGGAGTAAGGAGATAACACTGATACTAATAATGCATTATCTTTGCAATAAAATGTTACTTAGATGAAAAAGAAGAATAAATTATATACAGCTAATAAATGGAATCAACCATTGTTTGCTCAAGGTGTAGATAGGGAACATCAGAATATTTTTGATGGTTTACTAAGTTCAAACATACAGAACATAGGTACTACTTCTGTCTTAGGTAATCCTACAAAGATAGACTTAGGAAAAATAGGTGCAATGAAGACTCCTAGTCAAGGTTTGGGATTAGGTATAAAAAATATTGCCAAGAGTGGTATTGGTGTTGTTGGAGGTGCTGTAGGAACATTAGGTAATAAACTTATCAGTGGTGGTTTAAGTTCAGGTGCAGGTAATGCTATCAGTTCCATAGGAGGCACTGTAGGTGGAGCACTTAGTGCAGTAAATCCTGTAGTGGGAGGTATTGTATCAGCAGCCTCTGGTATTGTCGGAGGATTAACAAATAGAGCATTTGGTTCAAAGTTGAATCAAGAGAAAATATCAGAAGTAAATAACAGCAACAAAGCTCTCAATACATTATCCGTGGATAATAGTAGTGCAGACTCCATTCTGAATCAATGGGGAAGTCAAGATTTTGGCAAAGACTTTTCTAAATCAGATATTGGTAAGGATGGATGGTTTAGTAATAAAGCTGAGAAAAAATACAGGGAATTACAAAAACAGCAGGATATTGCAAGGAATAGAGCATTGACTTCCTATGATAATGCTATAGATGCAGCTGACACCCAAGCAGATCTTAATGTTCTTGCCAACTATGCTGCCTTTGGTGGTCCTCTTGGTGGATTACCTAGTCAAGGTACTGGAGTGATAGACTATGGCTTTATGTCTGATTACCTTGTAGCTAAGAATAAATCAGCAGAGGCAAAGAATAAAATACCAACCAATGTCTTTGGTAACCTTCCTGTTACTCCACTTAGTACTTTTGCACTTGGTGGTGGTATCCACATCAAAAAAAGCCATAGAGGATTATTTACTAAGGAAGCTAAAGAACATGGTATGGGAGTACAGGAGTTTGCTTCCCATGTATTAGCTAATAAAGATAAGTATTCTCCAGAAGTAGTTAAAAGGGCTAACTTTGCTAGGAATAGTACTAAATTTGCTTTAGGTGGAGATATACAGACAAATGGCTCTGACTTTAGTGATGGTCTTCAAGTTATCTCAGCAGGTGGCTCACATGAGAGTAATCCTTATGATGGGGTGCAATTAGGTACAGATGCCCAGGGGAAACCTAATCTTGTAGAGGAAGGAGAGACGATATTTGATGATTATGTGTTCTCTAAAAGAATTAAGGCTGATGCTCAAACAAAAAAGAAGTTCCATGTAGGTAAGAATGCTGATATTAGTTATGCAGACTTATCTAAGAAGTTAGAGAAAGAAAGTGCAGAAAGACCTAATGATGCAATTTCAAGTGCAGGCTTAGAGAAACAGATGCATGACCTTGCAGATGAGCAGGAGAGACAGAAGTCTGAAATACAGTCTAAAAAAGCACAGGAAGTATTTGCTTCTCTCCCCCCAGAACAACAGAGAGCTATTATGCAACAGGTAGCTATGGAAGAACAGCAGGCTCAACAGCAACAACAGGAACAGCCTATTGAGGAAGTTCCTCAGCAAGCAGAACAACAGAGTGTAAATGAACAGATGATGCAGCAACCTGTAGAGCAACCAATAGAAGAAGAGCCTCAGGTGAATGCTTGTGGTGGTAAGATAAATAAGTATGATAAAGGTGGAGATATGAAGAAAAAAATATATAATGCTCTTGGCTTATATACAGATAGTGACTTTGATAAATGGGCTTATGATAAGAAAATAGATAGGATTACTGATTGGGAGAATATCTTGAAGAATAAGCAGTTTATGGATGCTTTGAGTGGTGTTAACCCTGTATTATCTGATGCTATCTCTAGAGGTTATGACTTTGGTACTTATGTACCTAAAGTAAATAATGAGCTAACTTTTGACTTTACTCATGGGGGATGGGGTAAAGAAGACTATGATGCTTGGAATGGAAGTACGGATGCTGCATGGAAAGAGGCTGTAAAGAAAGGTCTTGTAAAGAAGGGTATGAACTCTGAAGAAATAGGTAAGGCACTATCTCAGACAGATGCTTATAAAAGAGGTTCTGATTGGCTGAAAGCTGATGAAGGTAATAGACTTAACTATCTACAGCAGATCCTCAATAGTCAGGATGCTCCTCAAGCAGCTAGAGATTATGCAGCTAGGTATGTAGATGCTAATGGATGGTTGAAAGATGTTAAGAGAGATTATCAGACTATCTTTGAAGATCCAAATGGTACTGGAGTTAGAAATACTCATCCAGGAACCTATTGGAAAACACCTAATGAAATCCTTAGGGGTAAGCAGACTGGAAACTATGTAGTAAATGATGATGGAGGTATAGAAGAGATATATGGAAATGTGCCTAAGGATTGGACTAGTGCAGGTAATTATAGTTGGCAAGATGACAAGAGTGACTATACATATAACTACTATAAGAGACCTATTGCTAGTACTAATACTACTGATGATAATGGAAGTAATAAGGAAGAGATAGTACCTAAGCACAAGAATGAGAAGTTAAGATATGCAGGATTATTTGGACCTTTAGTAGGTTTAGGTATGCAGGCTATGGGTATAGGTAAACCTGATTACTCTAGGATGGATGCAGCAGTAGAAACTGCTAGTGGTAGTCCTGCCTTAGCTAGTTATAAGCCTATTGGTAACTATCTTACCTATAATCCTATGGATATATGGTATGAGCAGAATAGAATGGATGCTAACAGCAGAGCAACAGATAGAGCTATTCTCAACAATTCTTCTCCTATAGGAACCAAGATGGCAGGACTTCTTGCTAATAGCTATAACAGTCAGATAGCAGATGGTGACTTGTATAGAAAGGCTCTTGAATATAATGATGCCAAGAGACAGAAGGTTACTGAGTTTAATAGAGGTACTGATATGTATAATGCAGATGCCTTTACAAAGACTTCTGCAACTAATGCTGAGATTGCTAACAGACAAAGACAGTTTAGAGCACAGATGCAGATGGATGCTGCAAGACAGAGAATGGCTGCTGATGCTGCTTGGAATCAGGGTATCTATGGTAATGTCTCTGGTCTTTTCAAAGGTATCAGTGATTTAGGACGTGAGAATGCTCAACATAATATGGTTGCTGATATGGCTGCTGATGGTATCTTTGGTGTAATGACTCCTAAGAGTAATACAGGTAAAAGAGTAGTTACGACAAAGAAATCCTGTGGTGGTAAGATTAAAAGAAAAAGAGGTTTAACATTTTAAAGAGTAGAAGTATATGGCTAATTATGCATTTGTTGTAGATAATTCTTTTCAACCTTTCTCTATGCAGGAGATGTTAGTACCATTTTCTGCATATAAGGATGCTTATGAGAAGAGTGAGGAACAATACAATGACTTGTCAGATAAATCAGATAAGTTTAAATATCTTAGTGAAACCTTACCAGAAGGAAGTAAGGCAAGAAAACTATATGAAGGTTATGCTAATGACTTGGCTAAACAGGCAGAGGACTTAGCGCATAATGGTTTAACTATGTCTAATAGAAGAGCCTTGACTTCTCTAAGAAGAAGATATCAGGGAGAGATAGGTAGATTACTCCAGGCTGATGAAGCTATGAAGGAAGAAAAGAAACTGAGAAGAAGTCTTAGTGCTCAGGATTCCTCTATGCTTTATGCTATAGATAATCTTAATATTGATAGTTTCTTAGATGATAATACTCCTAACCTTTATAATATTAGTGGTAATGAGCTTTATACTAGAGGAGCAGCAGCAGGTAAGGCTGCTTCTTCTAGAGTATTCTCTGCTGGTGATGCTGGAAGTACATTGAATGGATACTATAGAGACTATGTACAGAAGATGGGTTATAGTAGAGATACCATTCAGAAGTTCTACAAAGATATGTCTACAATTCCAGAGTTACAGATGGCAGCAGATGCTATCCTTGAAGAAAGAGGAGTTAATCAGAATCTTACAGGAAATAATCTTCAAAGAGCTAGACAAAGTGTTGTTAATGGTATGATTGACGGTGCTATCTATCAGGAGAACCATAACCCTCAGAGAGACCTTGGAGTACTTACACAAGCTGAAAAAGTTGCTGATGCTAGAGCTAGACAACAGATGGAACTTACTAGAAGAGGGCAGAATATCAGTCTTGCTTCACAGGGTCTTACTTATAATGAAAAGACTGGTACTATTTCTTATGACCCTACAAAGGACCCTTCATTGCAGAAAGCATCTACTATAGCACAAATCAAAGCTAATGCATCAGGAAAGAAGACAGGCAGTGGTACAGCTTATGATGTTAGAAACAAAAAGGTAACAATGATTGGTGCTAAGACTGGTACTAAATATAAAGATACTAATGATGAAAATAGTATAGGTGCTCCTTTGGAAGATTTGAGTGGAGCTAGAGCACTATCTTCACAAGAGTATAGTCAGTTAGTTGATGCTAATGGAAACATTACTAATGAACATCTTAGAAGTGCTATTGGCAATGGTAATCTCTCAGACTATGAAATTTATGTAGTTCCTGCTGGTACTTCAAAGATTGATGGTTCTGGTACTATATGGGATGATTCTACTACAGAAGATGTTTATATTGCTATTCCACGTGAGTCTAAGAGGGCTGCTACAAATTCAGAAGGTTCTGTAAATACTGGTTCTAGTGGAGATAATGATATTCCTGAATAACTCTATGAGAATATAAGAGAGAGTATGATTGAATAATACTCTCTCCTTTTTATATACTATAATCCCAAATCAACAATTTCCCAATCATCTATATGATCATAAAGGACATACTTTCCTGATTCTGTAAGACCTACTTTAAGTTTCTTTTTTCTCTTAGAAATTTCAGCAGAAGTGAGTTTACCTAATTGAGAATGAAATCCTACATAATCATACGTACCATCCTTTTTAAGGAACATACAAGATTTGAATTCTTCTCCTGTATTTGAATTTACAAAGGTTCCAACTTTCATTTTTACATAGTTTTTGGCAAACTCTAGGAGAGACCAGCTTTGAAGAATAGATGAGTTAGTTTCTTCAACAGGTTCCTCTTGAACAACACTATCAAATCTATAGTTATACTTTCCTTTAGCAATATCATAAATATCTTCTTGAGAGAAGCCAACATCCTTTAAGATTCTTGTGAAGGTATAGTTAATAAACATATTATCTCCCCCTAAGTCTATAAGTTCTTTACAAGTGCAGATGAATTGAATGAATGGACCATCCTTTTTGATAGTCTTCATAATATCAATATACTTCTTTCTGTCTAACCAAGATTGATGATGTATACAGTAAGTTAAGTGTTCATCTTTGAGTCCAAGTAATTGCATAAACTCAACAAGTACCTGTTCAGCCTCTTGTCTGTTATTTGGCATATTATCTATAGTATAGAGAGATGTAGCAGCATTCAATAGAGCACATCTCTGTTCTATTGATAAAGCAACTATCTCTTTATCTTTATTTTCATAATAGAAAGAGCCACAAATTCTTTGTGCTTTGTTTTCATCTATAGCATCTAACTCTTTAAGTTTTTTATTAAGAAGCTCCTTTGCAGCTTTAAATTGTTTTGATTCCATAATCTTATATATTGAAAATGTTTATTAGATGAACGTTAAAATTGGTAGGATATTGCATCTAATTTATCTTTTTATTTGCTTTAACTTTCATAAGGGATTTTATAAGGTACTAATAGAATATTTCCAATATATGTATCTTTGTGCAAAAATAATAGATAAGTTATGAGTACAGAGAAATATATAGGTGAAGCAGCTCTTAAGGATAAGCCTGACAAGAAGTTAACCCTTGTCATTAAGGATGGTTCTGTCACTACTCCTAAAATAGCAGATGAGAATGTTACTACTGAGAAAGTAGCAAATGAGGCTGTAACTTCTGATAAGATAGCAGAACAGGCTATCACTGATAGTAAATTAGGGGATAGTGCTGTTGTTGAAAGAACTATCAATGAAGGTGCAGTAACTACTCCTAAGATTGCTTCAGGTGCTGTAGAAACAGACAAGATAGCAAATGAAAATGTTACTAATGAAAAGCTTGCAGGAGATAGTGTTACTACTAGTAAAATAAAGGATGAATCTGTTACAGCAGAAAAGCTTGCTGAATCATCAGTAGAAACACCTAAAATTAAAGATAAAGCCATTACTAATGATAAGATGGCACAGGATTCTGTAAATACAGAGCAGGTTGTTGATGGGAGTATTATTAATAGAAAGTTATCTAAGGATTCTGTTTCTACAGAAAAATTACAGAATGGTTCTGTAACAAATGATAAAGTTGCTAAGGATTCTCTTACTAAGGATAAGTTTGATCCAGAATTAAGAAAAGCGTTGGATGCAGCAACAGGACTTCCTGATGAATTAGTTACTATGATTCAGAATGTAGATAAGAACTTGAATAAACTTAATGATGCAGTATATCCTATAGTGTTGGGATTTACTATTAATCCTAATGTAAGCACTATGAAGACTGATGTTGTTTATTCTGTTAAGAGCGATAATGAGTATTTAGTTCCTGATACATTGAATATTACTAAGAAGGTTAATGATGCAGCAGAAACTATTCTTACTAACTATCCAACATCAACTAGTAGTTTGGTAACACCTATACAAGGAGCAAGAGAAATCTTTAAGTTTGCTGTTACTAAAGAGGGTAGAACTAGTCAAAGCATAAGCCAAACTAAGTATTTATGTTACTATGGTGGTAATGCTGAATCAACTATAACTGCTAAAATTCTTAATACTCTGAGCAGAGTTTCTACTACAGGAGTATCATTCAATCCAAAAGTAACAACCAAGGATAATGATTACATCTGGCTAATAGTACCTAGTTATCTCTCCATCGCCCATGTAACCAGTGCAGGATTCGATGTAACCCTTGCTGCTCCTCAGACTATCACAAATAATCTAGGCAGTTTCAAGGCATACAGAACAGCCAATCCTCTCACCGCAGAGACATGGAATTTGGTAATATCATAAACGTATAAAGATTACATAATATGAGTATAAATTTAACAGACGAGCTTCTAGCCAAGACCAAGAAGGGTAAGATTGCCTCTGCCAAGCAAGTGTTTCTTGATGGAGACCAAGAGAACTTGCAGCAGATAGGTGACAAGACCCATCAGTTGGAGGATGCCATCAAGGACATCACCGTCTCAGGTGGAGCATCAACTGCAAATGCTGTCTCTTATAATAATGAGACTAGTGGCATGACTGCTATCACCGCCCAAGGAGCCATTGATGAACTTGCAGCTAAGAACAAAGCGCAGGATGCCACTATTGGTACTAAAGCAGAGAAGTCAGAGGTAGCTACAGAACTTGATAAGAAGTTCAATAAGGAGAATATTGCCCAAGAGTTTGGTGATTCCAAGGATAAGGTAGTCTCCCAGTTTGCTCTTCCATTCCGTGAGATTGAATCTCCAGAGTTTATCAAGGTAATAGTAGATGCAGAAGAACACTTCTTGTTTGGAATCCAGCTTGATGGTTCCATTGAATGGGGCAAGGGTGTTCCTTCACCAATCAGAGCCAAGTTACAAGAAATTATCAACCAATGCCAGCAGGATAATACAGACCTTACAGAAGCTATCAATAGTGTAAAAGAAGAGCTGATGGCAAGCATTACTGCTTTGCAGGAAAGCAAGGTTGACAAAGAGGAAGGCAAGTCTCTCATTGAAAATGAAGTAAAAGAGTGTTTTAGAATAATTGAGAATGAAGAATTTCTCAAAGCTATAGTGGATTCAGATGATAAGGTTCTGTTTGGTTTCTACAGAGCAACTGGTGAGCCATATTATCCACTCAATGAAATGTATCACGTCATTCAGAACGAGGAATTTTTTGCTGCTTGGGTTACTACTGACGATAAAGTAGTACTTGGTCTTAGAAGAGACGGACAAATCATTGGCGAAATCCATGCTGTCAATGCCTTGAAACAAGTTATCTCTCAGATTCAATCAGACCTTGCGTCATTGCAGGAGAAGGTGGGTACAATAGACACCAATCTCAAAGAACTCCTCAATGTTTTCTCTTTGCAGGAGAATCCTGAGTATATGGCAGTAGAGAAAGATGCAGATGGCAAGGTTCTTTCTGCAACTTATAATGATGGTAGTCACTATATCAATAATGCCAAGTCTGAGACTATTCCTGAAGAGTTTTCTCATATTGAAGACCCTGAGGGGAGAATGGAAATGGTTACTGATTCTGATGATAAAGTGATGTCATATCGTGATTCAAATGGTAAGAAGCATGAACATGATATGGAAGTTACTCATCTTGATGTTTCAAACCTTAATCTCCAAGGCAATAGTGTGAATAATATCCAAGATGCTCTGAAAGCAAATGGATTTAATGTTAAGGCTCCAATCGATTGGAGTGACAATAGTTTTATCCAAATACCAGAGCCACGCTTTGCCATCATTAATTTCACAAATATAGACTCTATGCCTACAACCAAGACTGAGAACAAAAAGGCATTCTTGGAGTTTTGGGATATGCAGGGCAACTATTTCAAGAAACATTCTATTCTTAATGCACAAGGAGACTCAACGATGGGCTGGTCAAAGAAAAATGTTTCAATGGATATTTGTGATGATGAGTGGATTGGTGATGAAACTCCTAAGATTAGGATAGGTGATTGGGTTCCACAAGACAGTTTTCATCTAAAGGCATACCATACCGATTTCTTCAAAGGAGTTGGTCCTGTTGCATATAAATTATATGACCAGATAGTTAAAACTAGAGGCAACATGTATGATAGACCTTGGAAGAAAGCACTGATTGATATGTCAGCTATAGGTACTACTACCAAGAGTTTTGAAAATCCTTATGTAGGAGAATATGAACTTCTTACAGATACAGGTGCTAGATGTTTCCCTGATGGTTTTCCTGTTGCCGTATATCTTAATGGAGCATTCTACGGAGTCTTTTCTTTTCAGTTGAAAAAGCACCGTGACAATTATCACATGAATAAGTCAAATGCCAAACACGTTCATTTGGATGGGGATATTTATGAAGCAAGTCTCTTTAATGGTAGGAACAACATTAATTGGGAAATGTTTGAAATCAGAAATCCAAAAGGACTCTATGCTATTGGGGGAAACAAATATGATGCTGATGTCAAACAAGAAGAGATAGCTGGAGAAGCTGAGGTGAATGCTTGGATAGAGGCAGGAAAACTGCCAGATGGCAAAGCAATAGACAGCAAAATCAAAAAATCACTTCAAATGACTGCCGAAGTCAAGAAGTATATTCAGGACTTTGCTGATGCCATGCCAACTATCAAAAAAGCAAGAGACAATTATGAAGCATCAAGTAAAACAGAGGAGGATTTAAGCACTCTAAAAAGTATTTACGAAAAGTATTTCGATAAGGAAAATATGATAGATTATATGATTCTGTCAGACCTTATTTACAATTATGATGGTTTTGGTAAAAACTGGCAATGGTTTACGTATGATGGAGTTAAGTGGTGGGTAGGTCTGTATGATACAGATATGTCTTTTGGAGGTGATACCTATTATATAAGAAAGGTTCCTACTACTCATGTTAATACTTCAATAGGAAGACCAAATGGATATGTGGTTAAATATTATGCATCAGAAATGGAAAACAGATATAGTGAATTGGCAAAACTGGGAATTATTTCCTATGAACATATCTTTTCCATGTTGAAGGACTGGACAATGAGAATAGGAACATCCTTCTATAAAGAAGAATATAAGAAATGGTATTTCTGCCCATGTATTTCTAATAGTACTGTTAGAAGCCAATATTGGGAACTCGTAAAGGATAGTTCTGGTAATCTGCAAACAGACACATCTGAAACCTTTGATGCAACACATTCGTATAATATTGGTGATGAAGTATCTTTTGGATTGAATGAAATTGCAGGATTCTATAAGTTTAGATGCCTGAAAGCAACAAGTGCTATTAGTGTTAATAAGCCTCATTCAATAAGTGATTACTCTCCTATATCTAAATTTGGACACGTAGATAGTATCTACCGTGCTGAAAAATGGATAAAGGAAAACGTGGAAAATATGGATTCTGTTTATAATTATAATAGAAATGTTTAATATTAAATAAAAATTATTATGACAAAATGTTTAGTTACAAAATTAGGTGGTTCAGTTAATACAGACAAACTCCTAAAGTTGGGTGAAATGAGAATTGAGTTTAACTCAGTTTCAGCCCCATCAAATAAGACTCAGGGTATTACACTCCAATCTGCAAAGCCTATTACTTTGAAGATTGTCGGTAACGGGTATTTTACAGATAAAACTCTGACTGAAAACAAAGGTAATACACTTAGTATCTTGCCTAATTCAATGACATATATCTATGTGTCTAATGGAGACTTTTATATATCCATTCCGGATAAGTATTCTTTGACTATATTGTCTTTGTTTGCTGAAGAATCAGGCTCAGACAATTCTGTAAAAAACAAAACAATATATCTGGACCAGATTGAATATAGTACACTCTTAACTATATTAAGAATTTCCTCAGAGAATGTAATTGGAGATATTGATTCTCTTAAAAATCTTACGTCTCTTACTGCTTTAAATATGTCCAACCTTGAAAATGTAAATGGTGATATTGATTCGTTGAAGAATCTATCTTCCTTGCGAACATTGCAAATGGCTGGTTCAAACTTAACTGGAGATATAGCTTCATTGAAAGCATTAACATCGTTGGGAACTTTAATGTCAACAGGTCTTAGAGGAGATGTTTCTGCACTCAAACCTCTTACTTCGCTAAAAACACTTTGGCTTAAAAACGGTAGCTTTTATGGAGATTGTGCAGCTCTTTCCTCAGTACTCAGTTTTATTTCATTTCGGACAAATACAGGAAAACCTTCAACTTTAACTTGGTCAGAGAGACCTTCAACATCCTGCATTATGTCTTTAGAAGGACAACCTAAAATGGACAACATTGACAAAATGCTTCAAGACCAAGCGAAATGTCAAACTCCATCCACTGCTCCTTCTGTAAAAATCATAGATGTTATAGGCACTCGCACCTCTGCATCAGATGCAGCAGTACAGACTTTGCAGTCCAAGGGTTACACAGTCTCAATCACTCCTGCATAAAGTATCGTAAGTATAACATCAAAGTAAAGAAAGGAAATAATATATGAATAAGTTAACAAAGAAGTATAAGGTAGTACATGAGGGAACCAAGATGGTGTTCCCTCTTACAGAAGAAGGTGACAATGCTGAAGTATTCCCATCAGTGAATGCCACCGCAGTAGAGTTTGACACATACACAGAAGCCAAGGCTTACGTAGATGAGCATGGTCTTGTGTATGAGGAGCCAAAGTATGGGGAGTAAACCATATAGATAAAGAAGAAGGGTGAGTCGAAAGATTCACCCTTTATCATTTTATACCTCTTCAAAATCAATATCATCAAACAAATCTTGCTCCTGATACTGCTTAGGATATGCCTTATCCAATAAGTACATAAATCTTGCCCAGTTATATCCGCTTGCTCTTGCTAGAATTTTAACCCCATCAAGATGTTGCTTTAATTTTGGCTTTCCGACATCAGATGTGAAGAATTGATGATATTTATACTTTCTGTTTCCATTTTCATTTTTTGGATTTAGAAGTTGTATTTCATTAAATACCAATGGAGCAATTCTTTCATAAACAATCTCATTTATCCACTTGCCAACTACACTTGGTCGTTTAGAAGTTTGAGTCCAATTCCAGTTTCTCATCTTATATAAAGCTTCAAAGAAATCATCATCAAACATCTTTACCCATGTAGCTGCTTCCTTATTCAAGAAAGCCTTCAGATAGTTTTGCAATTCATCTTTTGCTCTTTCTTTAGCATTATTATATCCTGTTGCTTCATCAACCAAGGCAATAATACCAGTCTTAGCTACAGCTCTAATGATAATGTCGGCATGAGCGACAAGGTTATCATCTGCATAAACACCGGCACGATTTGCATCTATTATTGCAGAACAAATATCAATAAGTAAAGTTGCATCATATCCATAAGTCATTGATTGTGAACCACCTGCATTATTTCTTTTGAATTTGATAGGATTTTGCAGTTGCTCAACAATGTTGTTTTTCTCGGCATAAAAGTAAGAAGATAAGCCATCAATTTTAACGAAAGACTTCATCCATTGACCACTTTTGCTTTCATAGCCAATAGCTTTTTGTATTCCTCTTCCTGAGAATACACGTGTACCATCTTCCAAAACATAGCAAGGGACTTCCACATCACCAAAGTGTAGAGGAGTTTTGTCTGAACTATACTTCGCACAAAGAATCGAATTGTCAATTAAATCATCTGGCTCAACATTTAAAAATTGTGCAACTTTATCTATAGTATCTTTTGTTGCACTTCCTTTTATAGCCTTACTTAATCCTGCTTCCGTCATACCAATAGCTTCGGCAACCTCTTTTTGGGTAATACCTTTTTGCTCTAAAAACCTTTTTATAAAATTCCTCATAATCTATTTGTTTAAAAAAACAACGCAAATATACTGAAATATTTTTGAATTAAACAAAAATACACAAAATATTAACATATATTATACTGTAATTAAACAAATAAACGCTGTGATTAAACAAAAACTCTAGTCTTGTAAACAAATTAGTACTAATACACATTGAAGAACTTCTCGCACAAACTCCCCATCATATAGCATGGTTCCTCGCTCAGCATATCAATACCATCCTGCTTACAGATATATAAAGTAAGTGGAAAGCTAAAGTAGCCTTCCACTTGTTATTTTATCTACAATCTTCTATAGTTCTTATCCAAGCTTCTACATCATTTTCAGATGTACCAATAGCATCTACTTCTACATTCTTATCTCTTAAGAATTTCTCAAGCTCTGCTATTTTCTTAGGAGCATCTTTCCATTTGTTTTTTACCAGTTTCATAACTCTCAACATATACTTCTTATCCTTAATAAGATCAGAGAATTTCTGAGTTGCAACTTTATGTTCATCACTATTTAGGGATTCTGAACTAGTATGAGTATAGTCATCTTTATTACTTGTCTTCTCTATAGTAGGGGAAGTCTTCTTCTCATCAGTAGATTCTTCAGTAATAGGAGAAGTACTTTGAGTATCTACTTGAATAAGTTCTCCTGTTTCTTGATCTACAGTAAAAGTGTCTTCACCTAAATCTACATCCTCAGCTTTACCTACTTCTTTAATAACTTCCTGAGCCTTTTGCTCTCTAAGCTTCTTAGCTTCTTTCTCATTGATTTTCTCAATGAGTTCTCTTGCTTGGTCTTCTGAAGATTCCTTTACCTCTTTAGTATTCCTATTAACCTTAATGGCTCTAGGATTTTCACCTTCACTTAAGATAAAGTAATCCCATACACCTTGTGTCATAGAAGGTGACAACTGATTATCCAGAATCATCTTGTTATATCTTAACTGCTTAAGAGTAGCTTCATCTGTTACTATCTCACCATTGAGAGAGAAAACACCATTTACTTCTCTATAGTACTGGTGCTTGAAGATTACTTGACTCTTATCTCCATTTTTGAAATCACTATTATTATCACTTCTAGGTATGTCATTGGTAGGAGTTTCTGGCTTAATCATCTTACCATCACCGTCCAAACCATAGATACTATAAGAACTACCTACTGTGCCAAAGAGTGCTGCATCTGTCATTAATGCTCCAGCTTCATCATATTCCATAAGGGTAGGGATGTCTCTTAATACTGATGCTGTGATATTAATTCTAGGATTCATATCCTGAATATTCTGCATAAACTCTGCTCTATCGAAGTTATCATTAAGAACAAAGGTCTTCTGCACTTTACCATCATGCACCAAAGATATTTCATTCCTATTCTTTCTAAGCAAGATAGTATCTCCTTCTTTATCAAAGTAGAAAATCTTGCTTAGTCCAATAACAGCATTAAGTCTTGTCTTATAGTTAGGAGAAGTTACTTCTTGTAAAAGATTATTTATTTTATTCTTTAAGGAACCATCTCTCATTTCATTATACTTCAAGACTTTCAGATATGAAGGGACCATCTTGCCATTGCTGGCAGGCATCAATACAAAAGCACTTCCTAAGTTACCCATAGGATCTCTTGGAATCATTACTTTATCAAGAGATGTTCCTACTACTAAGAACTTACTTCTTTCCTGAATACCCCATGCTACAGAATCCAAGTCATAGTGCATAGGATTTCTTGCATTATTAGATAACAATTCCCTAACACTTCTAAACTCAGAATTACTGTCATTCTCAGTCTGTCTAACTATATATCCAGGAATTAATGATGCAGGTACAATTTCTGTGCTAAGGTTTTCATTTACATAGAATCTTTCACTAGGATGAGTATCAAAGAATTGCTTTCTCTGCTTCTTTAAGTTTAATCCTCCAGAGATATATGGATTCCAAAGCATATCATAGAGTGCTAACTTACTGGCATTCCTATTACCATAACCAGCAGTACCTATGATTAAATACTTCTTGCCATTGCTCTCAATAACACCGCCATTAGCATCATCATGTATGGCTGTAATACCTTTGTTGATACTGTTATCATAATCAAGCACAAGCATTAAATGACTCTGCATAGCAACATCATTAGTAGCATTACGTTCTGGCTTAACAGCCATGAATTTAACTTTAGCATTAGGATTTCTTCTGATGATTCTAGCTAGCTCATGATCTATAATATTCCGCAGTTTTACACCTGCTGCATTCATCCAAGCATAATACTGATTCATATTATCATTGGTTTCAGAGCCTCTCTTTCTCTCAATGATACCATCATTCTGTAATACAGTAGGGTTATATTCACTCATGGCATTGCCACTAAGAGTAGTAACACTGGTGTCTATGTTGTGTTGACCAGTACCATTAAGTTCTGCTGCATCTACATTATCATCAGATGAATGTACTTCCTTATCAGTAGAAGTATTATCTTCCAACTGCTCATCAATAGTTTCAGACTTACCTTGGACACTATCACCATTATCAATAAGGTTCTTGTTACCAGTATCAATGCCCTTGGCAGCAAGGTCAGCTTCATTAGCTACTTGTTGTCTCTCTATTGCCTGATCTATGTTGAAATCCTTCTTTACCTTCACTTCTGTACTTTCTTTGTCACCTGCAAAGTTACCAATAAAATACCAATCTCCATCTTTTTTCTCCATAGAATTTGCAATGAAAGATGTATTTTTCTTGTTTTCCGGTTCATCTTTGATTGTTTCATACTCTTCTGGAGAGATTTCTATAGAGGTATTTTTACCATCTACCTTAAAGGTAATGCTGTTATCTTCTTTGGTAATAAGTAGTCTTCCTTTCTTAGGGCTATCAGTAGTACCATACCACATATCACCCATGTCAATACTACCATTGCCAAAGTTATCTTTCATCAGAGTACTAGCATTTAAGATTCTGTCATCTGTTTGCTGTAAATCTTCTTCCTCAACTACTTGGGTTGTAGGTTTTGATTCCTCAGAGTTACCAAATAAATCTACATCTTCTTCATTGCCAAGATACTCTATATTATCTGTTGAACTTTGACTTGCTTTCTTTTCTGCAGCAGCCTTTGTTTCAGCTTCAACCTTCTTAGCTTCCTCTTCTTTCTTTTTCTTTTCTTCAGCTTCCCTAGTCTTTCTCTGTTTTCTGTTCTCTAAGGTTGTAGCATCTCTCTGATAACCTAAGCTTTCAAGACTATTGAGGACATAATCTAGACTACTGGTAGCATCTGGGTTATTAACATCATCAATAACCTTTTCAAGACTAGCCAATATTTCTGCTTTATTATTGGAGTTTTCTACAATAGTATCAATATTCTTAAGAGTGTTCTCTTTCCATGTATCATCTCTATCAGATTGAGAAATAACAGCCATAATATCATCTACAGTCTTTCCCCATTCTTTAGCATCAGCTGCCTGTTGCTGATATTGAGGAAGTAATGTATCTTCATCAATGATATCAAGAAGGGTAGAGTTTAGCTTTCTTAGAGTATTAAAGACAAACTTGTTTTTAGCTTCATCTGTAATGTCTGCATGACCTTTCATACCTTCATCAAACTCATTGATATAGTCTGCTATAGTTTCTGCATTTCTCTGATTAATCAGTTTATATGCAGCTTCAGCAGCCTTTGCTCTTTGGGCTTCTAATTCTACAGCAGCAGCTTCTGGATTCTTAGCCATTCTACTATAAGCATCTTGGTTAGCACTTATCCTTTGACTAAGCAGAGAAATATCCTGTATCTTCTGAAGAGCATCAGCATCTTTCATAAGAAGACTCTTTTCAAGTTTCTCAATCTCTCTCTGCTGTTCTTTGCTATATAAGTCTCTGTTTTCTGCTTTCATCATTCTAGCCCTGGTTACAGGATCCAAAGTGAAGATTTCATCAGCTGTTAATATCTTATTCTTATCCTCTTTATGATTATCACTTTCAAGATAATCTATACCAGCTTGAAGATCCTTACCTTTAGTAGAAGTTCTGAATATTAAATCTTCCAGATAACTTTCCTGTTCTCTAGATGCATCAAGTTTAGCTTTTGCTTCTTTTTTCTTATTCTGTGCATCAAGGATAACATCACTATTACCTTCACTTCTAGCAGTATCCTCCTCATCAATAGATTTAGTATACTCTTTATAAAGGGAGTCTGTCTTCTCTCTTTGCTCTTCAAGTTCCTTCTCTATTTCAGCTTTCTGCTTATCATAGACCTTTATTAAAGATTGAGCATTCTTTACACCACCAACAGCAGCTATAGTAACTGCAGTACCTCCAAGAATATATTCAGGTGAAGAATCACTAATCTCAGATTGCATCTTTTCCTTTCTTTCTTTCCAATGGTCATTAAGAGCCTGCTGAACTTTCATCTTAGTTCTTACCTCTGGAGATATAGTAACACCATAATTCTTCTCTATCTTTTGAATCTCATCTTCTGCCTTATTAAATGCTTCTGTTGCCTTTTGTAACTTCTGAGCATTCTGAGCAATTTCATATAAAGCCTTTTGAGAAGTATATTCATCCTGCTCTATCTCAGGATGAGAAGCATAGTATTGAGAGAGGAGATTAGAAATCTCTTCTTCACTAAATGGATTCTTACCCTCTTCAAGGTTAAGCTGAGAAGCTTTTTCAATCAATGTCTTAGTATTCTGTACTACAGAAGACATTGTTGTTGGATCATTAGAATCTTCACCTAATTTATCTAAGGTATTGACTGCATGCAGGGCTTTGATAAAGTCCATAGTCTTCTGGTCTCCCAAGCTCTCTACATTCTCTGAGACAATGTTAGAAGCTATCAAGTGTTCAATATCTACAAAGTCATTATATTCATTCAGGAGATTATTCACATAATCAGCATGACTTCTTAAATCTCTTTCTGCCTGTTTCTTACCATAGTAGGTATTAAGTACACCATTCTGAATGAAGTAATTCATCTGACCTCTCCAATCATTCCACTTACCTAGATTTTTATACTTAACAGAACCATCTTCATTCTTTAAAGGATTATCATTTTCATCTCTTTCTATCTCTCTTCTAAAGTTATTCTTATAGGCTTCTCTACCTTCCTTGGTTGCCAGTCTTGCAAGATTAGCAAAGTTAGGAGTGAAGTTTACTATACTACCCAAGGCACCAACAGTACCTGCATTCCATGTAGTCTCCTGACCCATAGAATCCTTTAAACCTTTTATATAAGAGTAAATTCCATCTGCAAAGCCATAGGTATTAGCTAAGGTTTCACCATTCTGATATGAATGGAGATACCTGTTAAAACTATCATCATTAATCCTCTCAGCAGCATCAACCTGCATATCATCAGTACCATTAGTCCAGAAGCCACCCCAAGCCTGAGAACCTAATGTCTTACCAAATTCTTTCCATTTATCAGCTCTAGTAAGGAATTTACTAGTTTCAGTAGTTAATCTCTTTCTACCTTCTGCTGTAGTAATCTCCTTTAATCCTTTAAGGGAAGTAGACATCTTCTTTGATAATCCTGCAGGATTGGTATATAGGAACTTTCTATAACCCATGGTATTGACAAAGCCATACTTAATAGCTTCTGGCCAGAAAGTATTAAATGCTGCATCTCCTGCACCATCAATGGCTTTCTGCTGTAAGTTAGCATATTCCTTGGAAGACATTCTTTCCTTAATTCTATTCTGAACTAACTCTCCAAGAACAGCTTCCTGGGCTTTGGCATGAAGCATCTTATCAAGAGCTTTCTCATCAGCAATCTTCATACCTCCATCTCTATGCATCTGAGCAATATATTCAGCCTTTAAACCTGCTGCTTTGGCTCTGATAAGTCTATCAACACTTGCTTTATAATTCTCATCAGTATGATATTGGTTATAAATATCATTTCTACTAGCTGTCATTACAGCCTTTTCTGCATTAGCAAGATTCTGCTGTAGTGTTTCCTGGAAAGTACCTCTATTATAAGCATAGGCAATACCCAAGGCACCTGCTGTTCCCTGAGCTACCTGACCTACTTTAGTCTCTGCTGTAAGTAACTTACCTGTAGTATCTAATACTTTACCAAAACCTCTTGCCAATTTACCAACTTTACTTGCAGTACTCAAAACTTTACCTACAGTACCAATACCAAAAGGAATAGCTTGAGCAGCTGCATCTGCAAGACCAAAAGACATCATTTTAAATGATTCATACCAAAGGTCACTATCCTCATTAGGATTATAAGCTACCTTATAAGGACTGCTTCCAATCTTTTCATATTGCTTCTGTTCATTCTCATCAAGAGTTCCAAACTGTTCTGCTCTAGTCCAATACTGAGGATTAAGAGTCATCCAGTCTATACCAAAGGCTCCCTTTATATCACTACCATCAGGATTCTTTCCCATATTATGAAGGGTAGTATAATCTACTTGCATCTTATGGACAGAGTGAAGTGTACCTTCACTATCTTTATAATGAAGTCCTCCTTGTCTATCTCTTATAACTTTAGTCTTATTAGGATCAAGAACATTACCCTTATCATCTACCATCACAATAGGCTTTTCTGCATAAGCATCCTGACCAGCTCTGTATAATTCTGCAATACCATTGAGTTTATCAGCGGAATAACTCATAGCTGATATACCTACATCCTTAGCAAATAAACCAAACTTCTTAAGACTGCCCTGATGTTCTTTAATGTATTTCTTAGCTTCATTGTTTAAAGCTGTTGCAGCCATGTCTGGAGACATATTAGCCTCATATACTTTCTTCTTGGCAAGTATCTGACGCATATCATCAATACTGAAGTTCTTCATTTCAGAAGTAACTTGATTTTCAGAACCATTACCATAATGAGATGCAAACTCAGATATGCCCATATTTGTCATACCATTCTTATCTTTATAACTTCCAGGAGTAATAGCTTGTACAAAAGCCTCTTTTACCTGCCTATCACTAAGGCCTGTAATATATGGATCATTAAAATAAGTTTGAGATACTTGTGCTCCTAAGTTCTTTGCGTGATTATCTATATCATCATTGTAGATGTTCTGAAGAATCTTGTTGTTTGCATCTCTTTTGATTCTTTTCAGAGCTTCATTATCTAACTCATTGTTGTCATTATCAATATTTGTATAGAGACCTCCAGTAACATTCATAGACTGAGCTGCATTTTTTAAGAAGCCAGAGAATCCTTTATTTGTAGCTTCCTTATACTTGGCATACTTATTGACATCTTTCTGCCATGTATTCTCAAACTCTGAAGGGGTAAGATAGTTACTCTCCATCAGTTTAAGCTTAGCATCAGTAGAAAGTTGGTTATACTTTTCAAAATCAGCTCCTAAGCCTTTTTTGTTGTTTCTAGTACCATCAGCATTAATAGGACTATATAACTTTGCAAATTCAGTATTGACAATATCATCCTTATATAGAGTATTACGCATATCAATATCTGGTATAGCTTTGAATTTCTCAATACCATACTTATCAATGAACTGCTTGTTGGAATAGAGATTATTGATATACATAGGATCATATCCATGCTGTGAGATCAAATCCCTATTCTTATTTATAAAACTATCATACTGAGCTTTTGAAAGACTTCCTAGTCCCTGTAAGCCTCGTAATCCTTGTGGTTTATTTATTGGCATAACTTCTATATTTTAATTTTATTTGCAAATTTAATGAATTACTTAGATGTACTTCTATCTTTTATGATGATTATTATTCAAACTAATGAACTTACTGAGTGTTATAAATACTTTTCCTTTTCTCTATAAACGCTTTATTGCTTTCAGATTAAAACTTTTACCCCATATTTTCTACACAAATATATCAATTTAAAACCTTTCACAAAGTTTAACCGAAATACTTTGCTCAAATTGAAGATTTTTGTGCAGAAAAGCTTAAATTTGCAGCATCTAAGAAAAAATAATAGAGACTAAACTTAAAAGGAAATAGGAGACTTTAGAATGAAAGAGAATGAAAAAAGCAGTAGTATGCCTACTGTAATAGAAAAAGTTATTTGGAAATTTTACTATTGGAGTGCAATATTTGTACCCATTGGTATCATGCTTTCTCACTGGTACATATTCTATGTATTCAGTCAGAATAACTATGAGCTGATGTGCTATTCACCAGCTAATGAGGTATGTATAGCCTGGATATATACTATATTGTATTTGGCTTTACCTGCAATGCTTGTGCCAGCTACTTATCTCTTTAGATGGTGCAATCTCTTCAGAGTGCCTTATATCTACTTTATTTTTATAAATGTAGAGAGATGGTATTATGGCTCCTGGTTCTGTACCAATGAAATGGTGGATACTCATTACATCCTTATCTACTGTATTATATGTATTTATATCATGGAATTCATTGGTTTATGTTTGAAGCATCTGAAAGATATTACTAAAAGCATTAAGCTCTTTATGATTCATCTCTTAAGAAAAACAAAGAGAATGTTTACCGGTAGTCCTTCCAGTGACAAGATGTGTGATGATATTATTGACTTAATTGAAAAAGAGCCTATCTGATGGATTTAAGAGAACAGTTTTTATGTAATGCCTTAGATAGATTCAAGGAAATGGTTACCAATGGTGATTGTTCCAAAGCAGATATTGCTTATTTCTGCAATTTATCTAAGTATGAATTAGATAGAAGAGGTGTAGCTGTAGATAAAAAAGGATGGCTTACAAAGATAGAAGCTAGTCAAGAACTTGGAGTTAGTACCTCTACTTTTGATAGAATGATTCTCAAGGGTGTTCTGCCTAGAGGAAAGAAGATAGTTCATCAAAAGAGTTTAGTGTGGAAATGTGATGAAATTGAGCAATTAAAACGTATGATGTTGCTCAATGCAAATGATTGATTTATAAAGAATTAAGTGTAGAGCTTGAGCAACGTTTGTTGTTCAGGCTTTTTTGTTATATCTTTGCCTCAGTAATCGGTTACAAAGTGTTTTTAAATCTAATAGTTAATTGTTAAATCAGATTGTATCATGGATATGACAAATGAGAAAGTAGTAGAAAAGAAGGTCTACGAAAACAAAAAGGATGAATATGCTTCTAAAGGTGTGGCTGGTACTGCCCTTGGTTTGGGTATAGCTGGCACTGCTCTTGGTGTATTGCCTTGGCTTACTGGTAATGGTGGTCGCAGTATCTTTGGTTCACTTGGTAATGGTATGCCAGATAATGTGAATATTAATACCTATGGAGGTATGACTGCAAGTAATACTGCTCCTACAGCCCTTGAGGTAATGCAAAAAGAGTGCTCTGATGAGGTGAAGTTGCTTACTAATATGTTTACCTTGAAGTTGAATACTCAACAGCAGATGTATGATCAGAGAAATACTGATGTCAATGAGAAGTTCAGTATGTGGAAGGGTTTTGTAGATGCTTTAGATGCGGAGAACAGAAGAAGTATAGGGGCAGAATTTGGTCTTTATAAGTCTCAAAGGGATGCTGATGATAACCTAAGGAATGCTATGGTAGAACAGGGATTCTCCCTTTATAAGAGTCAGCGTGATGGCTTTGATGCTCTCAATGAGAAGTATGCAGCAAAGTTTAATGAACTTGATAAGGAAGTAGCAATCTTGAAGGCTATCCGTCCATATCAGGATAAACTGTTGATGGATTATACTGATAAAAAGACTTGCACCTGTATTAGAGGTCAGCTTGTATTGCCTAATACTCCTGTAGTCAATGGCTATGGTAGTTATAGTGGCTGCAACTGTGTGAATAGTGCAACTCCCACCCCTGGTGCCTAAGCAGAAAGCTCCTAGGAAAAGAGCAAAGAGAAAATAAGATTGGTAGGAGATTATCTAGAGTATATCTCCTCCTTTCTTAATTATGTATCAATTTTAAATAGATGTTAGTATGAATTTTTCAGCAGACCCTATATTAGGAGGACAACAAAGTCAGCAGGACACACTCAGTCAGATGAATGAGTGGGCACAGAAATTTGCAGAGTTACAGAAGCAGAAAGGTAGTTTCAATATGCAGCCCCAGCAATCTAAGACACCTACATGGGATGAGATAGATAAGATAATGGATGGTCTTACTGAATCACAGAAAAGCTATCTTAATCAAAATCAAGACTTTGTAGAGAGTTACCAAGATGTAGCCAATATTCTTCAGAGAGAAGAACTTAGGATAATAAGACCTCTTGTTGAGCAGACTAAGGATGGTAAGGAAGCTTTAGACAAGCATCTGGCACTTATCAAGAAGTTAAAGAAGAATGCTTTACAGGAAGAAGATAAAAATATGGCTTTGTGGAAAGACTATATAACAAATCATAGTGATAAGACATGGCAGGAATATCTTGAACTTGTCAAGAAAGGAGGCTCAAAATGAATATACCTACACTTAAAGAGAAAATGCTTAGTAGCCTAGATACCTGGCTTAAAGGACGTATTGATGAAATGGTAAGTGATAATCCAGCTTTATCTCTACCTTCAGTTTATATTAAACGTGGATGCCATAACATTCTTAATAAATATGAGGGAAAGATAAGTCAGAGTATAGATAATGCTGCCTTGTTCCTTGCAGATGAGAATGGAGAGATCAATACTAATACATTGTTTGCTGATGCAATGGAAATCTTTAAAGGGCTTGAAGATAATACTTTTGATATAGGACTGGTTCAAGGTGTAGTAGGTAAGGGAAGAATTTCCATAACCTTGCCAGACAATATCTTTACTAACATCATATTCGGTAATAAGAAAACTATCACATTCAATGAAAATGACTTCCTGGAATTGAAGTCTTTACTTGTTGAATAATAAATACTTAGAGATATGGAACAGAAAGAAATAATGAATATGTTTGATAAGCTCTATACCAAGATGAGTACATCCAATGACCCTAGTAATATGCATGTCTTTGGTAATACTATGAAGAGTATGCTTAAAGACATGATAGAATGGAGACCAGATGTAGCTCAAGAGTACCTTGATAAACTGGAAGCTATCAACTGGAAGAACTACTTATCCAAGAAGGAAGCTGTAACCATAGTAAATGGTATGGAACCTTCAGGAGGTTGGGATGTTTCTGAATGGGAGAGATGTATGGAGAATATGGATTTCCGTACTGAGGATTCACCTTATTATAATAAGTGGGCTATGTATGTTGCAATGAATATGATCTACTCTGATAGTGCTGGTACTATTGCTAAGATTGCAGGTAAGAGTCTTTCTGAGATGCCTAGAGAAGAAATGTTCAAGGCAATACATTGTCTTGCTTTAGATAAACTAAAGGATAAAGATGGTATGTTTGATATACGAACATACTTTCATGTATAAAGATATTACATCATAAGATTTACTGTTTGTGTTAAGGAGAAGATTCTACAAAGAGTCCTCTCCTTTTTATATTATATTAGTCAGTTGATTTAGATTGAATTAGGGAAAATGTTAGATACCTTATATTGGTTACTTCTTTTGTTATCTTTGCAAATAAAGAAAATAAAGAAATATAAATATGGCATGTAACGCAATAGGTGGATTCCCATCACAACAACTACCTTTTAGCAAGAAAGGTAAAGCTTTCAGAAAAAGATGCGTGGATTTTGGAGATAATCATAGTTTACTTCATTATCATTTGACCAGAAAGTCTGTTGCTGCAATGAAGATAAACAAAGACTTGATTAATGGTCAGATACACATGAGTGACTTGAAGCTATTCCTTAATCCTTATGGTATTAACGCATCCTTTATTCCTGACAGTATACAGCATTATCCCATCATTAACTCTAAGTTATCGGTACTTAGAGGTGAGGAATCAAGGAGATTATTTGATTTCAGAGTAGTAGTTACCAATCCTACTGCTGTATCAGAAATGGAAGAGGAGAAGAATAATCAGGTAAATATGATGCTTCAACAGTTAATGATGGATGACTCAATGAATGAGGAAGATTTCAATCAGGAACTACAGAAGCAGTCTGGTTACTTTACTTATGAGTACCAAGATAAAAGAGAGGTAAGAGGTAATCTCTTGCTTAATCATTATATGAAGGAATTGGATATACCTCAGCTCTTTAATGAAGGTTTTGTAGATGCTTATACTCATGGTGAAGAAGCTTATCTCTGTGATATTGTAGGAGGAGAGCCTTATATAGAGAAGATTGACCCATTGAAGATGAGAGTCATTAAGTCTGGCTATTCCAATAAGATAGAAGATGCTGATATGATAGTCTTGGAAGACTACTGGAACCCAGGAAGAATCATTGATACTTATTATGACCAGCTTACTAAGAAGGACATAGAAGCCTTGGAGACTACTCCCAATAATATGAATGGTAACTATACTGATTCCTTGGATAACATTGATGCCAGGTATGGCTTTGTACCTAATATCAATATAGATACTACAGCTGGTGATGCTGTCTTTAGTCCTCTCAGTCTGTTTGATGATACTATTGATACTACATACTTACCTTATGATATGAATGGTAATATTAGAGTACTGAGAGTATATTGGAAATCAAGGAGACAGATTAAGAAAGTTAAGAGCTATGACTCTGAGACTGGTGAGGAAGAGTTTAACTTCTATCCAGAGACTTATCATTGTGATCCTTTAAAGGGTGAGGAAGAACAGACCTTCTGGATCAATGAAGCATGGGAAGGTACTAAGATTGGCACAGATATATATGTAAATATGAGACCTAGACCTATTCAGTATAATAGGTTGAGCAATCCTTCCAGGTGTCACTTTGGTATTATTGGCAGTATCTATAGTACCAATGGTGATGTACCTTTCTCTCTAGTAGATATAATGAAGCCTTATTCCTATTTATATGACATCATCCATGACAAGCTTATCAAGCTTCTGTCTAAGAACTTTGGTAAGATAGTAAGAATGGACTTTGCTAAAGTGCCTAAGGGATGGGGTGTAGATAAGTGGCTCTATTATATTAATGTGAATAACATTGCTGCAGAGGACAGCTTTAAGGAAGGTAATATTGGTGTAGCTACAGGTAAGCTTGCTGGAGCTATGAATAATGCTTCCTCTGGTGTTATTGATGCTTCCCTAGGTAATGAGATCCAGCAGTATATTAGTCTTTTGGAATGGATTACTAATAAGGTTGGTGAAATGGCAGGCATCTCTAAACAGAGAGAAGGTCAGATTTCCAATAGAGAAACTGTAGGTGGAGTAGAGAGAGCTACCTTACAATCATCTATGATTACTGAAACACTTTTCTCTGTACATGATAGTATAAAGAAGAGAGTACTAGAATGCTTCTTGGAAACTGCTAAGATAGCCCTTAGAGGTAGAAAGAAGAAGTTTGATTATATCCTTGATGATGGAAGCAAAAAACTGATGGAGATAGATGGTGATGAATTTGCAGAATGTGATTATGGTCTGGTAGTTGATAATAGCAATGGTACACAGGAACTTAATCAGAAGATTGATACCTTTGCTCAGGCTGCTCTTCAGAATCAGTCTCTTGACTTCTCTACTATTATGAAGATATATACTACCAAGAGTACAGCAGAGAAGACTAGGATGGTTGAGAATAATGAGAAGCAGAGAAGAGAGGAAGCTATGCAGCAACAGCAGCAGCAGCTTCAGTTACAGCAGGCTCAGCTACAACAGAAGGCTCAGCAAGCTCAGGCAGAGCAGGAGCTTGAATATCAAATGTTTAAGGAAGAAATGGAAAATAATCTCCTTGTGGCTGAAATAAATTCAAAAGCTGAAATGTCTAGGCTTGAATTGATGGGAGGCTCTGATGCAATGACTATGGAACAGAAGCTTAATCTTGAAAGAGATAAACTCTCAGAGAATGCTAGACAGTTTAATGAAAAACTTGCCCTTGATAAAAAGACACAAGCTGATGATGCTAGACTTAAAGAGCAGCAGATTAAAGCATCTGTCAAGAGAAGTACAAGTAAAAAGTAGAAGTGTATAATATATAAAGAGTAGAAGTAATGAAGTTAATAACTATAGAATCTTTCCAGCTAAAGGTAGCTGATGAAGCTTTACTTATAAAGCCTATAAGAAAGCTATTTAACCAAGACAGAAGTGCATCCAAGGAGCAGTTCTATAAACAGATGTCTTATCTTTACTTTATGGTAGATCCAAGAAGTACTTACTCTTATATTCTTAATGAAGATGAGAGAGCTAAGGCTATTATAGAGCAGGAAGGATTGGAGAAAGACTTTAAACCATCACCTTTATTGGAAGAAGCTATGGCAGTATATAAGAAGCATACAGTAACTCCTTCACAGGAGTTGCTTAATGCAGCATTGAAGGCTGCACATACAGTAAGTGAGTTTTTGATGAGAGATGATATTCTTGATATGGAAGATGATAAGGGTAAACCTAAATATCAAATTTCTTCCATTACCTCTGCATTGAAGAATGTAGAAGGTATTGTATCTTCTCTACAGAATCTACAGAGGAAGGTAGAGAGTGAACTTAGTGAGCAAAGTAAGGCTAGAGGTAGCCAGGAGTTAACAATTTTAGATGAGGTAGATTAGTATGAAAGCAAATATTTGGTCTGGAGTAATTGATTTAGAGATATTTCATTCAGAAGTTATATTTATTATAACCAACTCCAAAGATTATCTTAATCAAGAGATAGTTAAAGTTTTATCGGAAGATTTAGGAATGAAGGACAAATATGCTAATGAGTTTTCTGCAGAGATTAGAAAATCTCTTGATGAAGATGAAGTTCTTCCACCTGGACAGTTATTGGATGTCCCATACTCTACAGGTGGTAGAGATTTCTTTTTAATCTTTAGGGGAACTCCAAAGTCCTTAGACACAGGAGTTATTATTCATGAATTACATCATGCTGTTACTGCTGTTTGTAAGGAGAGGGGAATAAAAGATGAAGAGGCAGAATCTTATATGCAAGAATATCTATATAGGCGTTTGAAGCATCAACTTGCTAATTTCTATAAGTCTAAGAAATCTTAAAAGAAAGTCTAAAGTATAGTTGTATAAGAATATTTATAGTATCTTTGCATAAAAATTTGAGTTATGAAGAAGTTAGTATATTTATCTATGATAATGTTTCTTGGTGTAGGATGTTCTCACCAAGGAACTTCTAGTAATGATACTTGTGATACTATATGTATTGCCCCTGATAGTATTTGGGATTATTCCTATATAGATTCAGTTCATCATGCCTTAAGATGTAAGGCTTATGAAATCTATGGAGATAGTGATGCTACAGGTCTTCCTGATAGTGTAATGAGAAGGAAAGATTCTATTGAACGATTAAGAGAGTAAAATTATGCCAGTAAAAGACGATTCATTAGTAGCTCAATATATAAGAGCAATAGAAAATCCTGATAGTGTAGGATTCAATAATGGTAGGTGGGAAGCACCCCCTAAAGGCAAGGGCTATGATATTAACAGCCGAGGTTTTGGTATGGATATAAATTATAATGATGCTACTAAATCTTTAACTGCACATAGAAAAGGTAAGTGGCTTACAGAGGAAGAGGAGAGACAATTAAGACAAGATCATACTGATTATATTGAAAATATATTGGAAGATTGGACTCCTCAAATATTAAGAGTAATACCTTCTGAAGAGAAAAAGGCAATGGCTTTAGGCATGATGTATAGGGGGGATAATGTTAAGAAGATAATTAATAATCCTTCTTTAAGAAATGCTTATTATTCTGGTTCTAATGAAGATATGCAAAAAGCAGTATCAAATTATTATCAAAAGAATAAGCAATCTCCAAGAGCAGAGAACCATAATAAGTTCTTTAATTCTAGAAGACAGAGTACTTATAACCCTTCTAGGTTTGAGTCTCCTCAGTTTGTGCCTAAGTATAAGTTCTATGATGAAGGTGGATACCTTGATAACACTTGGGATAGCCTATCTATGGCAGATAAAGCTGAGATGATTAGTGTAGCAGTTGCTAATGGTATTACTACCTTACCAGAGATTAGAAGTGCTTATAACGAGTTTGCCAAAGGTGGTTATATACCATCTGCAAGTATCAAGAAGAGAATCTCTAATTGGGAAGGTTCTTCTATGAAAACCAATAGAAGCTTTGAAGCTGAAGCTAAAGACTTTAATCGTGTAATTCCTGAAGAGATAAGAAGTAAATTATCTCATCAACAGCTTGATGCCTTATATTCCTATGGTTATAATGTGGGTATGGGTAATCTTAAAGAGAGAGTAGTACCTACATTGACTGCATATACTAAAGGTAAGGCTAGTAAAGAAGATGTTCAAAGGTCTATGTGGGCTAAGAGAGATAATGAATTAAGAGGATTAACTACTAGAAGAAATGCTGAGAGGGAAATGTTCGGTGGTAATTATAGAACTACCTTTACTGGAACAGGAAAGTTAGGTACTCATATAGATCCAATTGAATATACTTACTACGAAGACCTTAGTCCTATGATAGATAATATCAATATTCCTCAAATTCAGTTTCCCGACAGTATGGCTGTTGATCCTACTACTCTTTACAAAGCTCCTACTATTGATGAGACTTTATTCTCTAAACCTGAAGTTACTTCTGAAGAGCCTGTATATAATCCTCAGCAGGAGAGACTTGAAGGCTTGAAGAGAATGAATACTATTATGGGATTACTAGGTCAAAGCACCCCTTTTGCAGGATTGGTAGACACTAGTACTCCTGGTTTGCTATCCTATGTTAACCAAATATATAATTCATAAACCATGTAGAAAAAAGAAAGGTAGGAGGTTTCCCTTCTATCTTTTTCTATATCATTTCTTTCCAATGTTTAAAGAATTGGAAAGAAATGGATGGTTTTATGACTTTCTTAGCTTCCAATGATTAAAGCATAAGCAGTTCTTTTGACAGTCACGATAAATATCATTATCTTCTTCTACCCAATGTTCCCATTCACAAGTTGAACATCTAAGAGGAACATTTGCTAAGGCAGCTAATTTCTTGGCTTTTCTTTTAAGAATTCTACATGCTTTTGCAAATCTAACATCATTTGTTACAATATTTTTAGATATCCAATAACAGTTGTTACTGTTGAAAATCTTTTTTGCTAATCTTGCTTTCATTGTACATTGTTTTTATTCATAGTCTGACATATCGAGAAGTACCTCTAACTTAGATGCTATCTCTGTCATTCTTTCCTGGATTATACTTATTTCAGGGATTCTGTTCTCATGTCCCTCTTTCCAAGTAACATTCAATATACCTAAATCTTCACCCTTAGAAGTCTTCATAGCTCTCATTGCAAGAGCTGTACATTGATTTTCTTTAAGGATTCTTGCATAGCCTGCATCTACTTCTGTTACTTCATCCATATTAGAGAACCACTTGAACTTAGTCTTCAGCATATAGCCAATGATAGGGAAGAGATTTGTAGGAATACATTGGAAATCCTTATAGTTGAATATTACCCCTTCTGCTGTATTTACTGATGGGAAACTCTCATCATAGAATCTCTTATGATACCCTCCTATATACTTTTCTGTATTGTGCATCAGTTCAATTGTTACTACATCACAATGGAGAGCATCCCTAAGATAATCTGTCATTTTATTGGCTTCTTCTTCTATCCTTGATGTCTGAGCATAACATTCCTTGTCTTTCTGTTTATCCTTTTTCTTCTGTTCCTGCATAGCTGTCAGTACAGCATTCATTACTCTTTTCTGAGCATACGTAGAATATAGTATCATAGCTAACCCAACAATAACACCAATGGTTATGGGATTGGGTTCCATTATAATACTTACTATCCAATCATATAAATCATCCCTAAGAAATAACTTACCTAGGAATAAAGCTACTAAAGTACAGAGGATTATCTTGAAGAAGATACTTACTGAGTGGTCTTTTACTTCATTCAGTTTACTAAACCCTCCTAGAAATTCTGTGATTGCCTGTATCACACTAGAGATTTTTTCTAACATTACCTTTACTATTTACACATTCTTTACTGTTGTTCAAGGATGTCATAATGTCCAATGTGATATTTGTTACACACCCTACAGAAATAGGATGTCATTTCATATAACTTATGTTTAGAGATATACTTATTAGCCTCTTCCTCTGTTTCATAAGTCTTCTTACTCTTACCTCTAGAGGTATAATGCTGTCTTGGTCTTGATTTCTCAAAAGGTATCTTACAAATTCCCATATCAACAATATCTATCCTTTTCCTGCAAAGGTATATACATTATATATAACTAAGAAGATATTAAGAAAAGTACTAAGAATAGCTATTATTTTTCTTAGGAATAATACAATAATCTAAAAGTAAGAACGTTTTTATAATAAAAAAGATTGCCTATGAAGTGCTCTTTATATCAATATTATAGTCAGAGTCCTCTTAGTTTATATGAGGTTAGAAGACATTTTCTTTGGAATTTCTACTGTCAGGATCATAGTAGAAATGATGCAAGGAAAGTCTTGAAGGCTGTTGTTGCCTCTTCTAGAATAGGTAGGATAATAGATAAATCCCTACAGAAGAAGCTTGTGCCGAATTATAGAGAATTTCTATCTACTATTAAGGGGATGTTCAGATTCTGGTTCTGTTCTAAAGAAACTTTAGTCTTAGCTACAATAGAAGCTATATTAAAATGGGATATAGTTGTTAACAAAAAGCTGAAGTTAAAGAATCAGGAGGAATTAAAACATGATACTATTAAAGTACTTAAGGAGTATTTGATACATAAAGAGGTATCTATAGATGATGCTATTCCAACAACAGCAACTACTTCTCCTGTGTCTATTGATTTAGAGTCTACAAATGATTCTTCTGATGATCAACTCATAGAGGATACTTCAGAATCTGATGACTTTTCCTCTATTAAGATTTGGACTTTGGATGAATTTACCAATGAGTTTGGACCAAAGATGCAAGTAAAGGAGTATGCTAATGGTAAAACAGGAGATTTATTCAAAAGTTGTGTATTTACTAAAGGTACTACTAGAACCTTTGTGTCTTTTTCTTCTAAGTTAGGTGAACATACTAAGAAAGAATTACTTGATATGAAGGATGAGTTGATAGTAATGAAAGTGCAAAACGGTAAATATAAGCTTGCCAAGCACTATTATACATAGAGTATTAATATTTAAAAATTACATAATATGAAGAAATATATACATTTTATAATTCCTTATGCTATATATGCTAGCTTGGTGATGGTGATAATTGCTGATGCTGGTCGTGATTATTGGCAAATATTTATCTTTTGGATTATTACTCTACCTTTGATTGTAGGGTATATTTCTTACATTATATGGGAACGTAAGAATAAAAAGAATAAAGGAGAGTGATTAGCTCCCCTTTATTCCTATTATCTATTGGAAGGTGAAGCTTCAAATATCTTAAAGATAGCATCATCTTCATCCATTCTCTGCATCTGTTCCCAATCCTTGAAGAATGGCATATTGTATTTTACCATATTTCTCCAATACTTGTTTTCTCCTTTATGGTCTCCTGATTTAATCTCAGTAACAAGATCGCCATTGGTAAGACCATAGAAAGTATAGAGTAGGGAGTTCATAGTATTCAATGATGCCATAGGAGAATTAAGTACTGTTAACCAGTTAGAGATATTCTTAGGGTGAGGCATCGAAGCCTCTGTATCAAGAGTAGCTCTCTTTGTCTGATATATCCACCATCTTCTCCAAAACTCTCTCTTATGTTTATCTGGGTCTCCAAGGGCAAAACCAAGACCTAACAGACAGATGTACATCATCATTTCTGATCTAACTCTCTTGATGTTATATTTCTGCATATCATCAAGATTATGCCATTGTGCCTGTGATCTAAACATAAAGGTGTAGAAGTCTTTCATAAAGAGACCAATAGCATCTAACTTCTGACCTCTATTCCATGTATCTTTGGTATCATCATTGGTTAGTCCTTTGTACAGACTATACCAATATCCTTCTCTATCTTCTCCAAGGGAAGCATCAAAGTGTCTCTTTCTAAATCTCCTGGAATAATGTTCTACCATCCATTGTCTAAAGTTCATTATACCACGCCCCCACCATTTCTGATGTAAGAGTCCCTTATCTTCATCATTCATAGCACCATGAGTAGATTGATTAGCATAACGAAGTTTCTTTCTTACTTTATCAATGAAGGCATCTGTAATGGCATTACCATCAAGGTCTGTTACTCCAGTCTTTAGATGAAGTTCTGAGTTACCATCCTGTTTATTGGTTACTTCAAAGGCATCATATAAGCTTATCTTTTTACCATTTAATAGTACTTTCTGATTATGAAGAACACTATACATATTTACATAGTGAATAAGATACTCACCAGATGAATAACCAATGAAGGAACAATCATGAGCAATTAACTGACGGAACATACTTTTGTAGTACTTAGTATGGCTCTTTTCAGAGAAGTTTTCCTGGAGAGGGTCAAATAGCTCTCTCATAAGTACACTTTTATGATTTACATTATTAGTAAGTAACTCTGCTAATTCTCCTCCAACACCTGCACTTCCAAACAGTTTTGTGTGTGCCCAGGCATAATCCTTAAAGTTATAGAACTCTCCTGCACCAGCTTCAATCATCATCTGAAACTCACCCATAAGGTAGTTGGCTACAGCACCCTTGACATTAGTTGCCAATCCCTTGAAAGAAGTATAGGCAATGATATTACTGAACATCTTAGCCAAAGTCTTGTTTTCATTAGGGTCTCTATTCTGACCATAGATATGCTGGGAAATAAAACCTTCAATGAGTTCAGTGGTATTAGTATTCTTACCTCTTTTCCATAAATCCTTGAATACTCTTATCTCCTTATTCTGTACTACATCACCTTTAGGGTCTTTATCCTTAGCACTCTGATTCTTTACAAAGTCACCAATAAACTCAACAACCTGTGCTATCTGGTTCATAGAATCGTAATTAACTGCTGTACCTGCAAGTGCTGCAATACCAGTTGAGAAGTTCTTAAGAAGTTCTCCTTCCTCAACTCTATTGACAAAGAAAATAGGAATTTGTCTTAGTGGAGTGTTATCAAATGCACCTTCTGTAATCTGGTATTCATCACCATCTATGATACCATTCATATTATAGTTTTCATCATCTTCCCTTATCTTATAGAAGTTTTCTGCTTTATTCTTTACAGCTTTAGCAACATCCTTGAAGTTCTTAGCATCATGCATAGCATCTAAGAACTTACGTCTTACCTGTGGTGGAAGATATTGATGCTGAGCATAAGCAGGTAGGAGAGAACCAATCTCACCTTTTAGTTGCATCATGGTATTATAGTAATCAATCTGTTCCTGAGTCCAACCTCTCTGAAAATCACCAATCTTTCTATAGCTGTCATTAGGTACTCTTTCTGTTCTACCATTGGTATTATCTACAACCCTGTCTTCTGTATTCTGGTCTTCCCAATCCTCAATAGCCTGTTTTAAGTCAAAGCCTTGGAAACCTTGAACATAGAGAGATTTTATCTTAGCAGACCTGGCTGCTTTATACAACCCCCAATCAATATCACTGACTATATGACCATCATCTTCATACATAAATTCAGAATTATGTCCTTCCTTATAGAGTTTATCTGTAGCCCTACGAATCCTAAGAGATATATTATTCATAGTTGAATCTCTTGAATCCTGGGCATTTCTAATGATGGAACCCATAGCACCAATGATAGGATTAGATGCCCTGCCTACACTATATAACCAGTCAAACATAGTAGAATCTGTAGCAGCCATTCTGATAGCATTAATCATAGACTGCCCATCAGGAGTAGTGTTTCCTACAATCTCTATCATAAGATTGGTCATAGTACTTTCTGTAAGATTATCAAGCATCTTTTCCTTTTTATCAAAGAACTCTTTCAAGTCTTTAGCTGTCTGGCGAATATTGTCAATATCAGTTTGGGCTATAGACTCATCAATAGTAAGATTCTCATCTGCTAGTGCAGATACCAAAGGATAATATTGTTCTTTAAGGGACTTTACATCCTGTAGAATCTTAGCAGTACCAAAAGCTTTCTCTAACTCTGTACCAGTTTGAGGAATACCTTGAAGCATAGTATCAATATCTGCTATCTGAGAGGATGCTTCTCCTAGGAAGTTTAACACTCCAGAGTAATACTTCTTACTGGACAACTCCTTCATCAGTTTATTAAGTACACCTTCAAGTCTCTTTCCTTCAGCATTATTGCCTTTTTCTTTTTCAAGCTGTCTAATCTGCCTTTGAAGAGTAATGGCAGCATCTGCTGCTGCATCAGAAAGAGTTCTAATCTTAGAGGATGCTCTGTGAATCTCATTGATATCAATCTTATACTTCTTATTGAGCATTTGGATTTCACCTTGGATTTCCTGCTCTGGACTATAAGCTATGATATGCTTACCTATCTTGGTAACCTGAGTAATAAGATCATCCATATCTATACTTTGGTATTTCTTGGCATCAGCTACAGCTCTCAGTAATAATCTCTGTTGAGGAACTGTAAGGTTTATTGCTCCATGGTTAAAGTCATTAAGGGCTTGTGCTGCATTTTCAATGGAACCAAAGGCATTGATAACCCTTTGAACATGAGGAGAATTAGGACTTAAGGAGAATAGAATCATAGCATCTTTCTTATAGAGGTTGCTGATATCTACACCTGCAAGGTTCTTGAGATACTGTGCTAAACCAGTATTCATTGCATTGAATACACTTTGCAGTTCCTGAGGCATAGAAGTTATATCTACACCTACACCATTAAATACTTGTTTATAGACATCCCAAACCTGTAGGTTCTTCTTGACACTATCACCATAAGTATGTGTCCTGGAATTCTTTTCAGAAACAATGATGTTATAAATGTCACCATGCTGTACTACTATGGAAGTAAGACCTTTATGATTATCATTGAAATCATCAGCTTTCCTTAAAGCATCTTCAGCATTAGAGAAATCAACTCTCTTACCATTGATATCTACAGCTCCCAACTGAAGTTCTGCTGTAGAAAGATTACCAATATCTTCCTGTATAGACTTGAAGTCAAGGAACTTCAACACATCTTCTGCATTATGTTGTCCCTGACTATTTCTTTCTATATTAGCCTGGTCCATCTTATCTGCCATATCAGATACAGTATAGGAGGCATAGAGCCAATTAGTAAGAGGTCTATCCTTCAGCTTTTCTAGCATCTTTTTATACATCCTTGAAGGCTCCCCATTGGGAGCCTCAGGATATAAAATACATGAACTATTACTCATACACTAACAATATTTTTTAAACTCATTAATTGCTTCATCAATACTTAAATCTAATCCTTTCTGTTTAAATACATTCTGTAAGAACTTACTAAAGACCTTTTCTCTACCTTTGATACTCTCAGCCTTCTGTAAAGCTTCCTCCTTACTTAATGTAGGAACCTGTTTCATAATCAAGTCTGCAAATGCTGCAAGGTTCTTAACCTCTTCAGTCTTTGTAATAACCTGACTATTTGAAGTGTCCTCTACATTAGACTCTTGAGGACTTTCTGTCTTCAAGTCTGAAGCAGAGTTATCCTCAGTAGTCTTTGTAGTATCACTCAATGGATCTTTGATATCCAGTGTACTCATCTCCAAATATTCACCATTGTTGCCAAGTGGTTTTATTAACTCAAAGACAAGTTCTTCACCTTTATCAGAAGTAAGATGCCAGAGATAGGTATTGTTATTCATCTTAGTCTTCATATAGGAAATACCTGCAAGGTCAGCAATCTCTTCTGGTCTATAGACAGTAAGTCTGTTATGCTTAACATCTACATTATAGTGAGTATCCTTGCCTCCCTTGATAGGTACTAACTTGTTGTTAGTCCAGTTGTTTCTGATAAACTGATCAATTACCAAGTCAGGAATTACCTCAGGAAAGTTTCTATATGTATCAACATAAGATGCATTACCATCCTTACTCTTCAGCTTTTCCTTTACATAGGTAGGAACCAATGACATGAAGGTCTTAGGAGAGAATCCAATACCAGCTCTGAAGAAACTGTAGTTAAACAGCATCTGAGAAAGCTCTGGGTCTTCCTTATGCAAGTCAATCCAAGCACTGCGAAGGTCTTCCTTTCTCTGTTCATCCATACCAGTGATGTTAATCATAAGATATGGTCTTCCAGTTTTCTTGGAAACATTCATTCTAATAGCCTGAATCAAGGCATTATCAGAATACTTCTCCTTGAACTTCTGCTCCATAAACCACTTAGGGAATTTGGTAGCATAACTTTCAAGGTGCTTAGGATTAATCAATCCAGATTGTACCAATAGATAAGACTGATAGAAGTTAGAGAACTGATCCAAAAGCTTCTTGTCATTATACATCTTATCTGCAATATCAACAGGAAGATTAGCCAACAACTTTCTGAAACCAGTACTACCAGTAGGCATATCAGAGAACATAGCTTTGGCAATATCTACAGTTCTTGCAAACTGCTTCAATATAGGATGATCAAAGAAAATGTCATCAATATCTACAGGAACATCATCTGCTGTGTAGAAGTGAGTGCCATTCTCTGTGTTAGCATCCAGGAATGCTTCCATCTTATGTTCAATGATAAGATTGTCTATAATTAATGGACCAACAGCACTAGAGATAGAGTTGAATCTTGTAGCATAGGTAGGCTTACGCATAGCATCCACGAGCTGTCTTATCTTTTGGAAGGCAAGAAGTACCTTGTAATCAGTAGCTTCATGTTCCTCAGAAGTAAGACCCTTAATCAACTCTTCTTTGGTAAGCTCCTCTGTGTTAATCAAAGAATCATCACTGATATTATTCTTCTCTCTATACTCAGTAAACCATTTCTCAATGATGTTAGACAGAGATTCATAGTTGGTAAGATTTTCTCTATTGAACTTGTTGAGAGTTCTCTCTATAATATCCTGTGAAAGGAAGAGAGCTGCATCCTCAAATGTCATACCCAATCTAAGCATAGTATTCAGCATACCTGCTGTAGTCATGTTAATGTTCATCAAGTTCAAGATAGGGTCTTTTACAGCATCTGCTGAAGCTGATACCAAGGAACCTAAGGTCTTACCAATCAATGTACCTTCATTATCATACTTCTTGTCTATCTGCATTCTAATACCGAAGGTAGTACCTGCAATAGTGAATGGTTTATCTCCACAGATTTCTGATACATCAAGGAAGATGTCATTACTCTCAAGAGTAGCATGAGCTACCTTATTGACTGCAAATACACCAATCAATGATGCAGCAGCACTATTCTGCTTATAGAACTGTACCTGAGTATCAGCAAAGGTAAGGTCTTTATCAGTATAAGAGAGGTCTTTGAGTTCATCAATAGACATCTTCTGAAGGTCAGCCCATTTAATACCTTTGTTGGCAGGATTCTTATAGGCAGCTACCATATAACCCATCTTCTTAGGTGCATCAAATCCTCCAGGATTCAGAATCTTATCAGCAGTCATCTGATTAGTGAGTACTGCATAAGTCATATCAATAATCTTGTTGTCTCTGTATGTTCTACCAGAAGTAGGAGCATCAGTATAATAAGCTATTGACTGATACTGGCTATAGAGCCACTTCATCAACTTATCAGTATCTTTCATCTTCTGAGGATTATCCATGAACATTCTTACCTGTTCACCTACCCAAGTATTGTTGGTCTTACCATCATGAGCCTTCTTATAACTTTCTGAAGCTTTAGCAAAGAGTTCCTTTTCAATCTCACTTCTCTTTCTAGTCTTGATAGGAATGTCCTTACGCATAACATATCTCTTATCAACATCAAAGTCAGAGTCATCAATCTCTGTAAGCTCATAAGGAAGCATGATAGCATCACCAGCTTCTCTAGGCATGAAACCTATAACCTTCATAGGAGCACAAGAGTACTTATCCTCTGTAGGAATACGGTAACTTACCATCTTAAGAAGCTCTGGATCTATAGCATTGATAGCATCTACATTTATAGTACCATCAGCATTGGAGAACTTATCAAAGAGTTCATTAGACCAGATAGGAGCAAAGACTTCAAAGTAAGCAATACCACCCTGATTTCTCTTGAGATATTCCTTATAGGAAAGATTGTCATGCTCAGAAGCATTGTATTCCTCCTCAAGAGGCATAAGATTACCTTGCTTATCATTGAATCTAATATGCAACTGAGTAGATGTACCAAAGTTAGATACCTGAACAATAGGACCACCAGCAATCTTCTGCTTATTTACTCTGTTCTTGATGATAGAGTTGATAAGCTGTTCAATTCTCTTAGCCTGTATTGGGTCACCCTTTGGTATTCTGAATTCACCAGTCTCCTTATCAATAGAACAAGCCTGCAAGAGGTCTATTCCATATCTAGGGGAAGACATGATTTCTCTCTGAAGAATCTTGGAAAGAGCAATATTCTGTTCCTTCTTGTCATTGCTGTTGAAGTGCAACTCTGCAGCAAGATTATTGATACTTTCCTCAATGTTATCAGCAATAGTCTTCTCATACTCTTTTCTGAATTCATCAGCCTTTACTCTTCTGTGAGTACCATCAGGTTCTATCCATTCATAGTAGTTATCTACCTGATTACCATTCTCATCAGTAGTATAAAGGTCAAGGTCAGAAGGAGTAATCATTCTAATCTGAGAACCATGAGCCTGAGAATGCTCCTTGAAATGCTCAGGAACTTCCTGCTGCAAGCAATAGTCTTCATAGGAAGCTTCATGCACAAAGGTATCAGTATTATAGTTTCTATAAACTCTTTCACCTGTAGCATCAGTCTCTTCCTTGAAGATTTGATTCATCATATAGGTATAGACAGCTTCCTCACCACCTTCCATATCTCTGAACTGGAAGATATTCATCTTACCTTGAAGACCAGACTTAATGGCTGATTCAAACTGAACAGTATCAATACCCTTGGTAGGATTTAACTTCTCAGAATCTTCCATTACTCTATAGACAGCTCTAAGGAGATTAGGTCTGGAAAGATTTTCACCTTTAAGAATAGCATCAGCCATAATGAGAAGATACTCTGCATTCTTAGCCTGGAAAGGTACCTCCATAGAATGAATAGGAGCATTAGCTACACCCATATCCTTTGTAAGCTTTGAATACACAAATGGCTTCAATGGCTGGAATGCTGTCTCCAAGTCAGTATAGTTATATTCACCTTTCTGTAACTTCTGATAAATATCTTCTGCCTGCTTAGACCATCTACCAAAGATAAATGCCTTCTTTCTATAAGATGAAGGAGATGAATATCCCTGGGCATCAGTAACATTAATCTTGGTGTACTTACCATCCTTACCTACAAGAGACTCTTTAAGAGCCATCATCTGAACTTTCTGATTCTGTGGAGCAGCAGCAATTCTTCTATCAAATACCTCTGCAATATTAGCTATGATATTGGACTTGAAACTGTCAAAATCCTGCAAGATGAATGTTCTATACTTACCATCAGATACTCTGTTACCATTATAATCGGTAGCATAAATGTTACCTCTTACACCAGGAGCATGAAGCTGTGCTAAACGCTTCTGCAAGTCCTCAGTATCTTTATAGAAAGCAATGTCAGTAAGAGTCAGCTGTAAGATATTCTTTGAAGCAAAAGCATCATTCCAAAGATAATTCTCCACCTGCTTTCTTACCCAGTCAGCAGCTTCCTCATCTTTCAACTCAGAAGGGTAGATACCCTTGATACTCTTAGCTGCTTCCAAGATACCATTGTTCTCCCAGTTATTAAGAATAGATTGAACTCTATCTTCCATGTGCTGACGGATAACTCTATCAGCAAGTTTACCAAGCTCTGCCTCTTCCTCAGCAGTAAGAGCTACTTCTCCCTCTACTTTCTTCTGAAGGAGAGATGCTAATCTACTATTGTCAGAAGAAATAGTATCATCTTCATTACGAAGAATATCTCTCTTGGCAATCTTATCAGCAGTATTCTCCAGATAGTTATTCAATACAGGAAGGAAGTTGAATTTACGTCCATTGGTATCAAAGTTCTTAATAAAACTTGCATCCTTTTTATCCATGTTTCTCATTCTGACAGTCTGAATTCTGCTAAGTTCCTGTAAGAACATATTATGAAGACCATAGACAATGGAATCCTTATAGTTTGCACCTCTATAAGAGTAGAACTTGATGAACTCAGATGATGGTTTGTTAGACTGCATAGGTACTCTGAACCAAGCTGGAACCATATTGGTATTATTATCTGTACTCTCTGCAAAGTACTCTGTGATGAGGGATAAGGTATATTCTGCATCACTCATATTACGCATATAGTTATGCTTGTTGAAGTTCAATTCTACCTTATGGTCAAATACCTTACGAGCATTCTCATCCTTTGCAAGTATTCTAAGCCATTCATTTCTCCATCCTTTATCTACATCACCATTTTGGAACTTAAACCATTCAGAAGAACCATATTCATCCATAATGAAATCCTCAAATGCCTGACCTTCCTGATGGAATTTATTCATCAGTTTTGTCATAAATGATGGTGTGATATAAGACTGATACATCTTACCACTATCATAGAATGCATTGACAGCAGTATCTTCCAGCTTGTCAGTAATAGGAGTGAGAAAGTTTCTCAGACTACCACCAATAGAGCTTTCTCCACCAAACTTAAATGGATCATACTCCTTGAGTGTGCCCTTATTCTGAGCCTGCAAAGCCTTATCCAAGTCCTTGACAATATAACCAAGAGATTCTGTAATCTTCTTAATGTTCTCTGCATTGACTACATCAGTAAGCATTTCCTCTGTGATGTTATAGCCAAAGCTTTTACTGATACCTAAGATGTTATCAGTAGCAGTCTTTGACATAGTGTCATTCAAAGTCCTTCCTTCCTTAATAGCCTTGTCAATTTCTCTCAACTCAGTTAAAGCCTTATGAAGATTAAACTCAGAGTTCTTTCCTGTAGTCTGGTCAGTGCCAAGAAGCTTAGAGTTAATCTTACCATTATTACCAAAGAGAGGATGTTCTCCAATCTTGAATAGGGCAGAGATGGACTTCATAGCTTCTGAGAGTGCAGGATGACTATTTACAGTCATGCTATAATACTTACCATCTTCAAGCAATACAATAGAGTAGAGCTGAAAATGCTTAGAGAATACTCCATAGAACTGGCTTTGGAAATCAGTTTCCTTACCACTCTTATCAGAAAGTCTTTCAATAAGCTGGGATAACCAAGGATTCTGCTTCTGCTTATCAGACAATCTCTTAATCATATCATCAAGAGATAATGCTCCCTGTGTCCATCTCAAGATACTGTTGACAGACTCTCTAGGATTTACCCTTTCTGCAATTCCCCATTTACTATATACCTTGTTACCTTCTGCATCCAAGAGATAGCACTCATGGAGACCTAATCTTACCAAGGCAGACATAGAGTTAAGAACATCAATGGTTCTAGATTCAATCTGCCAATGTTCCTGTTCATCTTTTTCTCCCTCTTCTGCTGCTATATCCTGGTCATTTGAATAGTCATTGAAGTTATCGAAATCTACCTTAGAGTCCTCTGTGGTAGTAAAGTTACCTCTGCTATAGTCCTTGGTAATACCAAAGCCTTCATTCATAGCAAAGATGTCTGCTGCCAGATACATAATAGCATCCCAGTTGTCTGTAATCAGCTGAGCTTGCATCATAGTATCTGTATCCTCATAGTCCATTACTTGAGGTGAGAACAGAGTCTTGGTTCTCTCAATAAGTCTATCAAGACCTACAGTCTCTACAATCTGCTTTCTAGATGCAGACTGAAAGTCAAGGTCTGTATTGAGGGAAGGGAATAGAGTCTTTGCAAGACCTTCTTCCTTCTGAAGATTAGTAATCTCATCAGAGATAGAGTTAACTATCAGTTCTGCTGTATGACGAACTTCTGTAGCAGACAGAGAAGCACCAAGCTCCTCTAAGTCCTTATCACCATTAAGCAGGTTGTCAATCTGCTTATTAAGCTTATCATACTCACTGAGATTAGTCTCTACTTCTTTCTTCTGAGAATCCTTAGATTCCTGAAGATACTCTTTCTCACTTGTTGCTTGAAGCACTGTGTCCATTTGATTGATAATGTTTTGATTTTCCTCAAATGAGTTCTCCATAGATAACTGTGCATCCAATTCCTTTAAATAAGGTATCTTCCAGGCAGCATCTACAGGTGTCTCATCATAGAGTTCATTAAAGTATTCATAACCTGGAAGAGAAACTTTCTGTGTCTGTCCTTCTGGGAAAGAAGGATTAGTTACTTCTGTTTCAGTTCCTTTATTATTATCAAAGACTATCACATCAGGATTCTTCACTATATATTCTGTGTTATCTGCCCACATAGTCCCCTTGTCAAGCACAATAACATCAGCTGTAGTGTTTCTTCCATTCTTTACATAGTCTCTAATATCTTTGTAGTGTTCTACTTTTGCAGTAGAAAGAATATGGAATTTGCTAACTTTAGCATAATCCCCAGTATAGTGTCTATTGATTCTATTACCTTCAGGATGTTCTGCTGTAGGAGGTTCAAGAGATTTGTCAGTTCTACTCTTAGCATAATCAGTAGCCTCTTCTTCACTTGATGTAAAGTAAAGTGCTCCTTTAAGAGTTTCATCATAATCTACTGCTGTCTTTCCTACAGTTTCATTAAGAGATTTAGCTTCTCTGTCTTCCATTAAGGCATATCCTCGATAGATAGTAAGTGGTGATTTACCATCTTCTGAGTATAAACCGTCTACATCTTTAGATAGCGGACTTAACTGATACTGCTGTGCAGCATCATAAGAGTCTTTATCAAAGTGCTTAGGCTCTGCTACTTCATGGTCAACCATAAATACAACCTGAGGATTACCATGATTCTTTGCAATATCATCATGGTCATACTCCATATTGTAATCCATAGTTGCAGCAGTATGGAAGCCTAAAGTTACTTCATAGATTCTCTGTAAGTTCTCTTTACTACTTACATAAGCATCCAAATGATTAGCACCTTCTGCTCTAGCCAAGTCCTTAATAGCACTTAAAAAGCCTTTAGTAGTACCTAAATTAAATACAGATACAAGGTTTCCATCTGGCTCTATTGCAAATCCTGCTGTTCCATCTTCAGTCAAGAAACATTTAGCATCTGAATAATCATCATGTAAATCTACTAGTTCTCCATTTTGAGTATAGTATCTTACTACCTCAAACATATCATGAAATAATTTAGGATTTACTTCAGAGTGAATATTAAATGATGTTCCTTTTCTCTGATTAGTTACAGTCCTTGAGCTTCCATGTATAAAGCTGTCGATGGATCCAAGTTGTCCTCTAAGTACATTTGCCAAACGTTGTCTTTGGTCTGTTGAAAGGTCTCCATCATATATTGACTTCCGCTGTCCTTGGCTACCTTTTCTAACTGCTTCTTGTACTCTTCTAAACTCATCTGTTGCTTTGTATTCTTCTGTTCCATTTTCTTTTGAATTTTTATTTTCAGAACGTGAATTACTTGAATTTATTGTGTTATCTTTGATATTTTTGTCAAGATGTAAAGGAGAACCTTCCTTCTTTACATTATTACTAATGATAGTAACTGTATCTGTAGCTCTAGATACACCAACATATTCAAGCTGCTGCTTGATATTAGCTGCCTGGTCAGGCTGGGTATTCTCTACTTCTACATTACTAAGGTCTCCTAAATCAACTTCTTCAGAACTCTTTAACTCTGCATTAGCTGCATCATTTCTAGACTCTTCTCCAAGGTCAACCATCTCCATTGCATTGGCTGCATTATTGCCACTCATAGAAGCTCTAGATACATCTACATCATCCATCAGTACATGGGTGAAAGTAGAACCTTGTGATTTATGAATGGTAAGAGCATAACCAAAGTCAATAGTCTTAGCCTGCAAAAGGTTATGACTGCTATCTTCAATGTTATCATTAACAAAGAGGAAAGAATCAATAGCATTAATCTTAGCATAGACTGCTGCCTTAGCTTCTCTACCATAGGCTCTTCTAGCTTCATTCCACAACCTCTTCTTCTCATTGGCAAGAATCATAGCACTTTGTCTATTCTGAGCATTATTCTTAATGTCCATAAAGTTAAATGTATCTACATTGCCCAATGAGTCTTCAAGAGTAATCGGAACAGCCTGCATTGCTACAGGAGTACCATTGTCTAATCTGGTCTGTACTGTAGAAGGTCTCCCTACCTGAGTTACCTTATAGGACTCAGAGTTGATGAATCTATAACTCTTGGTTCTCCATTCATATCCCCAGTTAGCATAACCTGTCATAGGCTCACCTACATGTGGAATAGGGGAGTCATAACCTAAGAGTTCTCTTACCTGATTATTGTAAGCAGTTACAGCCTTGTTGGTATAAGCAAGGATTCTAAAGAAATTAGGATTCTTCTTCAAACCTTTAACATACTTATCAATAACTTCATTAATTGCTTCCTGATGCTGAGGAGAGATATAGGCAACACCTTCACCTTTACTATTAAATGATGATACCTTAGACAAAGGTTCTCCATTACGGATAGCTGTAGCTTCCTTAAGAATAGCATTGTCATCTGTTCTCTCTACTTGAGTAAGACGAATAACTTTACCTTCACCATTTCTAAAGATCTTGGAGATTTTATCCTCATTTACAGGAGCCAGCTGAGCTTCATCACCTACATAGATAATCTTCAGACGATGTTCTTTAGCAATATCATTAAGGATTTTATAATTCTCCTCATTGATCATTGAAGCTTCATCAATGATAATGGTAGTACCTGGCATAATATCCACATCCTTCAAGACATTCACCAGGTTTCTAGCATTATAAGCTTTGCTTGAATCAACTTCTACATTGATTCCAAATACCTTATTTAATGTAGATGCCTTGAATCCTGCTTTAGATACTCTGTCATTAAGTACTGCTGCTGCCTTATTGGTAGTAGCACAAAACATCACAGGTCTATTCTGTTTCTGCCCTTTCTTGGCAATCATTTCCATAAGAGAAGTTTTACCAGTACCGGCATAACCACTAAGAGTCATAGAGGTCTCATTAGACTTCATGAATCTATCCATCTCATTGAGAGCATCTATTTGCTGAGCATTAGGCTTGAATGGAGCCTTGACAGTAGTACCATCAGCAAATGTAAAATCCTGAGGCACAGCTTTCCCACTATGCTTATTATCCTCTGGTATATTGTTTACCAAATCATAATCAGCACTTTCCTGCTCAATAAGAGATAACTCATCCTTAAGTTCTTTACCTGAAAGACTGTTTATGAATTCCCTAATGCTCTTGCCTGCAACTTCCTTAGTAACTTTTTCTTTAAGTTTGTCATCAGACAATGTTCTAAAATCCCATTCCTTCTCATTATATCCCTTTCTCAAAGGATTCTTGACACCATTATATCTCATATAGGTATCAATATCAAAGGCATCAAGAGCTTTTTCCAAGGCATTCATTGACCTCTGATAATAGGTATTAGAGGGATGAAGACCAAGGAGAGTCTTGAAGGCATCAAGTACTCTAGACCATAAGGATTTCTTAGCTTTATTTAGTTCATCTATCTGCTGGATTCTCTTTCTAAAGACAGGATTACCAAGCTCTGCAACAAATTCAAATACATCAACAATACCTCTTTCACCCTTTAAGATAGGATTGGTCTTGAGGTCTTGATACAAGGAATTCATTTCTGTTCTGAACTTCTCCAGGTCTTCACTTCTCTTCCAGTTCTTAGTCTGATTAGAAAGTGCATACATAGAAAGGGCATGAAGTACTTCATGAAGAATGATAGGAGCCTTCATACTATTCATCATATCTCTTTCAAGGAAAGATTTCTTGTAGATGATAGTATTGTTGTTTGTGTACTTACCAATAGTACCAAAAGGAAGAGTTTCCTCAAAGGTTACTTCAAGACCTAAGTCCTTAGCAATACTAAAGACTTTATCTGCCAATACCTTTGAGGTTCTATCCTCATTGAATCTATGATATAACTGCTGTACCTTATCAAGAGTATAAGTCTGATTCTCTTTAATACCAAGGTTAAGCTTCTTAACATCTCTAACAGAACTCATATTATCCAGTTCTTCAAAGAAGCTATCTTTGTCATAATTAACAGTCTCCACAGGTCTCTTAACAGAGAGAACATAGTTTCCCTTAGCATTTCTGTAATGGACAATAGCTGACTGAGGAAAGAAGTTTGATGCTTCCTTCCTAGCTACCTGAAGTTCCCTGAGAGACCTAAACTCTTGTGGAGTATTATATCTCATCTCCCATAGTTTCCTTACAGACTTACCAGACTCTTGATAATGAGTATTACCAAGTTGAGCCTGAATATAAACATCTGTAGGAAAGAGAGTTTCATTTCCTGCTTCTAACCAATACTTGTGAGTAATAAGCTCAAGAGTATTACTATCCACATTATTCCTTGTAGATAGATTCTTGAACTCCTTACTACTTCTATTTACGCATCCCATAAATTATTAATTATTTAATTTTGAGGCAAAGATAAGTAAATTCCTAAAGAAAAGGTCTTACTTAATCAATATCTTTATATTATTTAACGGGTTTCTTTGTTTAAGCCAAGAAGTGTGGGGTGATACTCTCCTTGGCTTGTTATTATACTTTGCTGTCAATCCAATCAACTGCCTTACTTAACATCTTCTGAAGAGTTTGTCTTTCAGAACGAGTCATTCCAGTAGCTTCAATAGCAGCACTAGAATCACATTCCATTGCTAATGAGGAGAGGCTATTCCTCACTCCTACAATCCATTTTGTTCTTCTCATATTCTACATCACAATTAAGTACTTTTAAGTTGTAAATATCTTTGTAAAGTTCATGCATGCTAAATATTACATCATTAGAAATCTGTACATCCTTTGGAATAGAAGCATTTCTATTTACATTACGATTAATACATTCAACAAGGGGAACATTAAAGAAGTCTTTATACTCTACAGTATATTTAAATTTTTTTGCTACTTTTACATAGGCATCAACTACTTTTCTATTTAAGTTAGTATTGTCAATAACAATATCTACACCGAAATTCATAGCTGCTAATATAGCTTCCTGTTGTATAGCACTAACTACAGGCTCTCTTGCAGGAACCCAATATTTGCCTAGCATACTGCGAATATCATCTAGATTAATTCTAACTCTATGCTCTGGATCTTCCATAACCCATTCTTTAGCCCAAGTAGTTTTACCTGATGCTGGAAGGCCTCTACAAATAATAAGTCTATTCATATTATATTCTTTATAAATGTCCATCACAGAGAAAGAAATGAGTGTCTTTTGGTAAATCTTCAAAGAATTTATCAAAGTCTCTACCATCTAACTCCATGATTCTATGATTGGAAGTATTATCTCTTATGTCAAAGCAATCATTAAATATTCCTCCTTGAACAATCTTATTATATAATTCTTTATCTTCTTTGGTAAATTCATAATCTTCAGAATCATACTTTTTTATGCCTTTACCTAGAAGCTTATTCTTACTTATAGGACATAGGTAATCGTAGGCAAATGCCATTTCTGCCTTTGTCTCACTTGATGAATCAGAACAGTCAGCATATATCTGCATTAGATTAGCTTCTGTTCCTATCATTAATACATTATAATGTGCCATAATCTTAATCAATGTTACAACATACTTCTTCTATTTCTTCATAGAAATCAATACCATCTATCATATCCTCAATAAAGCATACTTCTCCTTGGGTACATTGAAGACCTGAGATATACTGCTTTAGTTCAATAATCTCCTGAATATAGTCAGGATTATCCTTAGCATATTTTTCATACTCCATAAGTCTATCTTTAGAACTACTTATATCTCTGCTTAAATCAGTAATAACATCTTGTATCTTATCTTTTGTTATAATAGTATAAGTATTCTCCTTATTACCATTATATGCAAGATGTATATTCTCATTAAAGTATTGATATATCTCTGAATTACGAGAGAATGCAGCTACAATGATATGCTTCTTTTCCTCCTTATCTGATTTCCTTTTAGGAACAATATAAATTGATAAATAACTATTCATATTACAGATCCTTTCCTAGTTCTTTAATAATCAAATCATGAGCCATAGAAGCTACTTGCTGAGCGTTAGGGTGTGGAAGACCTGTAGTACCTTTATATCTAAGGTCAAAGAAGTGCCTCCAGTCATCTTCAAAGGCAGTATATACTACCTCTGTAGCTGTAGCTAATGGTAGAACTTCTCTTGCTTGCTGTGGTTGCCAACCATCATTGATTAGTTTGAGGTATGTAGCTTCTGCTGTAAGAAGATGTATCATATAACTATATTCTGAACTATCATTAATATAGAAGTCCTTATCATAGTCTCTTTGGTTATAACTACCTTCTTTAAAATTTAGCCAAGAAGGTATTACAAAAGTTACTTCTCCTCCAAACTTTTCTTTAGAATAATTGCAGTAACGAGTGCTTTGCTCTGCTATACTAGCTGTTCTATGACGATTAAATTCTCTTGATACTCCAATAGATGTAGTAAACTTTAAACAGATTCTCTTAGCATGAGTTTCTGTAGGTTCACAAATATACTTATCAATAACTTCCCAAGCATTTAATTCTGCTATTACTCTAAGGTTTGTGGTAAGACAAAGGAGATTGGATTTATCATCACATACACCTTTACTATATGGACTATTTGCTACTTTCCAGAACAATAAGTCTTCATTATTATAAGGAGCAGCCAAATATACAGTACCATGCTCTAGCATAGCTAGATGCTGTGACTTAACCATTCTTTCTACAAAGGGCTTAGCACTTTCTTCTGTGATTTTATCTTCAGACTTATAACATACCCTGCCAACACGTTCCACTTGCTTATAAATACCCTCAAGACCTGGTGTCTGAGTAATAAGTTCTACTGACGGATTAATTAATTTCATTTGTTCAATCTTTTAGTTTTTCTTTCTTATTAGTTTAATTATATAATTCTTATAACCTGATGAAGGTTTATATCTTCTTCTTCTAGCTTCTTCAAGAGGTAAAGGAATAGTAGCAGTTTTATTCCTTTCAGGATAATACTGCTTACCGGACTTAGATACCCATACTGTTCTAGTACATATATTAATATGGTTACCTCCTGGTTTATCACCGTCATCTATATTACCCCCAACATAGTGACCTTCTTCATCACAGAAAGCTCCAGTATTAGCATCTATGAAGTAGCCTGGATATTGGTCACATTCATATATTTCTCTTCCATTATTTAAATACATAGCTTTATTCTTTAAGAATTATTGTTTACTGAAATCCACTTCACCAAAGACCTTAGAGAATATATTCTTTGGCATATACATGATAGAGTTTTCAAGATGATTTCTCTCTTTGAAGTCTTTAGATACACCAACTAATCTTCCTGTTCTACAAGGGTTATTGCCAGTTTCACCATCCACTACTTCTATAATCATGGCTCCACCTTGCTTAACAACTCCTTCACAATCATTGCAAAGACCTTGATATATCTCTCTTGGAGCTTCCTTGTCTCCTTTGAGTTTTCCTAGCATGGCTATACCATAGTCTTTCCCACAGCAAATACAGCGTAAGACTGATGGATTAACACCATGCTTAGGACTTAATGTTATACTATTCTTTGTCATACATCTACATCTTTAGTTACATAACCAAAACTCTCTACCAACTGCTTAAGTACTATATCAGCATTAGCATTTGATTTCCTTATCACTTCTTCAAAAGCTTCTGCTAAGTTATAAGGAAGATTGCAGTCTTCTGAAGGAACTTTAATAAAGTACTGAAGTCCTGCACATTCATAGTTTATTGATAAATCTGAAATCATAATACTTCTATTTAGTTACTCTTGACATACATCTAAATCATCTACTACCCAATCCTCTGAGGCTTTCTGTACAGCTTGATAGTACTTAAGTTGTTTGAGGATTCTTTTTTCTTCTCCTTTATCATTCTCATCAAGCATTAAGCCTTCTGTTCTAAGTTGCTCTATTTTTTCTTCTGAAAGTCTTTGCAGTTCTTGAAGTAGGGTAGGTATGCCTAGAGCATTATTATCGTTTTTAAATTCTTCAATAAAATTTATATCCTCAAAACTATCATTATGAACATGTACTTCTACTGGTATAGATTTACTTATACAATAGCAAACAGTACAATCTACTTGTGTAGAAGTAGGTTCTTTCTCATTCCAAGGTGCTCTTGCTTCCTCAGATTGCATTAATGGTGGACAATTATCTTTCATTTCTTTTTCTCTTTAATTCTATTAAGTCTTTTTGATATAGGTTCCAATGAAGGAAGGAATATTTTTCCACCAACAGTAAGTCTTTCACCTCTTAGGCATCTTGATATATCATGTGCTCTGAGGTTATAGGCTTTAGCTGCTTCAAGTGGAGTACTCCAATATGTAACAAAGGCACCATTTAGAGTATATTCTTTAATTCCTAAAGAGGATCTTGTGATTTTTCTTCTTCCATCTATGTATCCATGGGTTTCCATAGCCTTCTTTTTATCTTCAAAGGATTCTTCTTTAAGTACAAAAAGTTTATCTCCAGCTTTTCTATTTAAATCTAAGCACTTACGTATTGTAGATTCAGAGATTTCAAGTTCTCTTGCAGTCTCTTTAATAGAATCATAAGAACCTAGAAGCTTTCCATCAAGGCTATATACATCTATAGGAATATGAGGTTTAAGAATATACTTATATCCTTTCCTCCTTTCAATCTTTCTCTTCTCTTGTATTTTACCTCTTTCTAGAAAATCTGAGAAATCCTCATATACAATATTCTCATCATCCATAATCAATTAGTTTATGTTCCTGCATAAATGGTATAGTTCTCAAAGTCATCAGAGATAGATGTAAGAGCCTTTATATATTCCTTGGTTCTCCTAAGTAGTTGCTCATAGGTTCCCCAACCATTAGATGGATTGAATCCTTTGAAGAAGTTTTCTTCCTTCAATAGTTTCCTATAACATCTCATCACATCCTCTAGATAGTCCATATTAGGAGTTTTAATACCTAGATTATCTTCAGGATACCATAAAAGGTCGTAGAGAGTTACAGTATTACCTTCTTTCTTGGAGATATATTTACCTATAACCTTACATTCATCAGCCATATCTGTCAGATTATGAGTGAGATTGATATGAAAATAGGTACTACTCTCATAAGTTTTTTCTTCAATATCTTCAGGATTAATATCTGGAAAATAAGTAAGAACTTCCTGCATGGTTTCAAGTTCTCTTGTTTCTCCTTTATCTCTAATATAAACTCCTGTACCTCTATGAAGCACAGGAGTTTTACTATAAATATATAAATCTAAACTCATTCTTCTAACTTAAATTTCTTGTTAAACTCACTGGCTTCTCTTACATAGAATCCTTTACCATCTGTATAAATAATAGCATCTATCCATTCCTTTGTGGTAGGATTCTTCATCCTTGTGACACCTTGATTTACAATAGCATATTTATGTCCATTCTTAGGATATAACCAACGCAAAGCTTTATTCCATAACTCTTTAGCTTTATCTCCATACCAGGCAATCTTACCTAATTCCTGAGGAATCATATCTTTTTCACCTACTCTCCAATTATACTTGAAGGCATTCAGTTCACAGAAGATAGCTGTATTGTACCAACCTTTAAGCCCTTCCATAGCATCAATGCATTCTACATTAGTTCCATTTACTTCAAGACCTTGATAATGAAGAGGGTGATTTACCATTTCTTTCTTAGATACTTCTTTCTTAACTGGAGTTGTAGATGCCTTGGTATAGTTTTGAATCTTTTCTAGTTCTGCTACTTCTTTCTGTACAGCAATAAGATTTGAATATACTTCTGTAAAATCAGAATCTTCTCTTGTAGCACAGATATTTATTGCATCTGAAAGTTTATCTATAGCTTTTTTAAGTTTCTCCATATCAGTATTTATATAGTGCTCCTTCACTAATTGCTTCTCCAATGAATGAACTCATAAGTTGACTATGTACTATAGTTTCTTCTGAATCATCTGTTTCATTGTAGATATAATAATCATTGTTCTCATTAAGGGATATATCCTTAGAGCTTCTTAGTCCAAAGTTAAGGAGAACAAAGCATTCTAAAGGATAACCACCCTTTACTTTCTTAATTAAATCATCAAGCTCCTTCTGGGAGTTGATTTTCTGTGGACTCTGATTCTTCATTTTCCAGAGAATTTAAATATGTATAATTAACTTCCTTAAGACCATCTATCTGCATATCATAACCTTGCTGAGCGATTTCTCTAGTATGAGTCATTGCTTCTGCAATATTATTAGCCCATAGAAGAACTTTATATTTAATAATCTTTTCACTACCATCATCAAGTAAGGTAGTATCTCTTAGAGTTGCTATGAAGGTATGGTCTCCTCCATACTGAGTAATAATTTCCTTGATAATAGATAGCTTCAAGCCTGTAATTTCAAAGTCTTCTACTTCTCCATCAATCTTATCTTGGTTAAGAAGAGACAATACTTCATATTCTGCTTCTGCAAATACTTCCTTATCAAGGATGTATGTCTCTATTTTCTTCTTTACCTTTCCATCTATCTTCCAGGCAACCTTTGCTTTTACTTCTATTAGTATAATTGTTTGATTTTAATGTTCTTTATTATAGCATTACTGCTACCTTTGGTTGATTTATCTGCTTCATCTTATAATTGATAAAGCTATTGCGTGTTTCATTTAACTTTGCAAGAATCTCCTTTTGAGTCCATGTATTCTCTACAGGTACTAGAGGAGTTCCATTGTATGCAATGTAGATTATACCATCAAAGTCAGCCAGGCAGATAGCATTATGTGCTTCTGCTAAAATAGTATTCTGTCGAGAAGTCTGTTGCTTCTCTCTGAATGTCCTTATAAATTCCATTACTTTAACCACATTTATCAAGTTTTTGATTGTTACTATTTACTATAAGATAGTCTGCAGATTCCTCGAAAGAAATTCCGTCTCTATAGTTAAGACTCCAAGGGTAAGATTTCCTCATAGCAGTACGTAAGGTTTCTATATCAGCCAGTTTCTTTCTGATGGCATCTACCGCCTTGGTACATCTGATATTATTCAAATCTACAGCTTCAGCTTTCTTATTAGTATCAAACATAACATTAGCTTTCTTTACAATCTTAAGCCAATCCTCTGAAGTTTCAGATAAACTATAGATGTGAAATGCTTCAGTAGCATCCTTGCCAGAAAGTCTTTTTAAATCTTCACAGCATTGATTGAATATAGCTGAAGCAATACTCATCATAGTTAAGATATAATGAAGAGAAGCTAAACATTCTGCATGTTCCCATTTAGCATTTCTGAATGAAATAAAGATAGCTCTATGCAGTTCTTCTGTTTCATTTTCAAACTGCTCCTCAATGTTGTCATTCAGAATGTTCATATACCTTACATTTTGACTACTTACATCCATCAACCTATTTGGGAGTACTTCTAAGTATTTACCTATCTTATTAATAGCCTGTTTATTTTCATGCCTATAGAACATCTTTTCTTTCTTGATGTCCTCAATATAATCTAAGTAAGCATACCTAGCCATAGTGATGGAAGGTAGGCAACAATACTGGAAGTACTTCCAAATATCTATTAATTCTTCTTCTGTTAAAACCATTATTCTACAAATTTAACAGGAATTGACCACTCCTTCTTTATAGCTCTAGATAAATTAATGGGGGAATCTCCTATAGCTTCTGCTGCACTTTGTATAGAGTCATAGATTCTTTTTCCCAATAAAACTCTTTTTTGTTTAGAAGCCTTTACTCTTTGTTTGCCTTCCTCTGACATATAGCAGATTCCTCTTCTAACCTTGCTTATTTTTTCCCTGGTTTCTTCCGAGGGACAATAACCTTTCTTTTGTGCCATATAATTAATTGTTAATGTTTCCAAAATGGACCAATTTCTTCTTCTGCTGGGAGGGGAAGCCTATGACAATACTTTGCTCCAATAGTTTCCATAAAGTGCTTAGTTGCTTTTACTACTTCTTGAGTGAGTTCCTTAGGACACTCTTCACAAATTTCATCATGTACAGGTACACAGAATTTTACCTTATCCTGGTAGCCTTTATCAAGAATCCATAAGTATAGTTTATAAGTGAACTCTTTAAATATTACAGCGCCTAATCCTTGTGTAGTACTATTGACACTATTCTTATCATATTTGTTTCTTGCTGCAAAGTGTTCATCAGCTTCCTTACTTCTTGGTAATCCAGCCTCTTTTCTTTCTTTATAACTATCCCAAAACTCTTTAGAGCGTTGTCTAGCATACCATTTCTTCCAGTCCCACCATCTAGAAATATGTCCAGTTTCTCTACATACTCTGATAATTCCTGTAGCTTCAGTATACTTCTTACATTCCTCTTGATACTTAGTAGCGCCAGCAAAACCTTTCTTATAATTGTCCTCAATCTGCATAGCTTCCTCTTTAGGCATGCCATAGTTACCTACTAGAGTAGCCCAATTACCTAAGAAGGCAAATGTAAACTCTGGTCCCTTTGCAGATTGTCTAAGGTCATGATACTTCTTCTTGATATCTCTAATGTCAATATCTCTAGGTATCTTTTCTGGATATATAAGCCAAGCTACATAGCTATGCATATCATAACCTTTCTCAAATACCTCAAGCATACCTTTGTCTCCTGATAAACTTGCTAGAAGCCTTGACTCCTCACTATTATAATCTATAGAAATAAAGTCATTACCTTCCTCAGCAATAAAGCAGGATCTTACTTCATCAGTATTAGGGAGATTCTGAATCTGAGGGTAGGCACATACATCTTCAGGATGCCCTTTTCTTGGTTTTAAAGGAAGACCTTTTAATTTAGCTAAATCTTCATTCTGCTTTTGAGAGCCACAAGACAATCTTCCTGTCACAGTATCTAGCTGACGGAATTCAGTATGAAGTCTTCCTGTCTTAGGATTTACTGCATTAGTATATTGTGGACCATAAGTAGAACAAAGTTTATCTAATCTAGAATATTCTAGATATAAATCTGCAAATTCAGGATTGATATTCTTTTGTTTCTTTACAAGGTCCGCACCTTTGCTTTCTGTCTCTTCCTTCTTTTCTTTGTTCCAACCCTTTGTGTTAAATCCTAAATACTTTAAAAGAGGGACAACATCATCAGTACTACTCCAATTAATATTACACTTTGATTTACTAGAAGTATCTACATCCTGGAATAAATCTAACTGAATAGCTTCTCTGATAAATTTCCTATTTCCTAAGTTTACAACAAAAGTATTAAGAGCATCTATTGTTTTCTGAAGGTCAGTACAATTTCTTTTATAGATTTTCATCCATTTATCTTCATCAATCTTTACTCCACAATATTCAAAGTAGGCAAGAGACAGGACAGCACTACATTCTATCTGTAGAGCAAGCATAGCATTAATAGATTTGAAATATTCTATTTGAGCATTCATAATGTCTCCTAGATGAATAACATCATTAGCACCATAGATAATTACATCTTCTGTTATACCTACATATTTAATGGTACCTCTGATAGATTTATCTATGTTAATTCCAAGATATTTATATCCTAAAGCATCAAGAGCAAAGCTTAACTCATAATATGAATAACTTGGCTTATCCTTTGTTGCTTTTGTATGCTTTATATGATAAGGAAAATCATATCTTTGTTCTTCATATTCTTCTGGAGAAACTGGTATTCTAGGAAATCCAAAGTATCTAAGCATTTCTGCTATCATGGTATCATAGCACTTTCTTATAAAGATACCTATTGCCATCAGCATCTTTGCATCATACTTAAGATTTTGTCCTACAAGAAAACCCTGTTCTATAACTTCTTTATAGAGTAAAGGATCTACAGTTGTACAATCTACTACAATCTGAATTGATTTATCCATCTTTCCAAATTGCATAAGTAGCACTTTTGCTATATGACAATCAAGTCCTGTACCTTCAGTATCAAACATGAAGATTTTCCAGGACTTAATCATCTCTATAGATTCTTCTATTGAAAGTGGTTTATAATTTTCACTTTCAAATAGAGACTGTTGCTTAGATACAAAATATATCATTCTTTACTATATGCTATCAATTCATCAAAGTCAAGAACATACTTGAATTCATTGAAGAACTTTGAGCCAAGCATGCCATTAACTGTAACTCCTGTCTCTTTCTTGATGGAATCAAATATAGGTTTCATATCCTTTACTATATAAGGGAAGTTGTATTCTCTGTCTTTATAATTAAGTTTGAGGATACAGACTTTTTCTTCACTTTCAATTCCCTCAATTCCTGAGACTTTATTAGTTATGTCAAGTGGTTGATGCTTCAGGTTCTTAAGAGATGTACTGTCAATGATACAGTTATTAGAGCCTGTATCAAGGAGAAAATTAATCTTCTTATCTCCTTGACGAAATGTTACTACTGGTAATTCTGCAAGGTCCATTGAGTTCTGAAAGGACATTGCATCTGGATGAATATTGAGAAATTTATGAATAATCTTTTTAATCATGCTTTTTATTTTAATGTTGTGTAAATAGTACAACCTTTAGTTTCAATACTAATAGGTAACTGGTCATCTGCTATCATATATTCTGTAGAGTTTTGACTAAATCCCATATTGGTTAGAACATCATCACCATCAAGTTCTTCCAGTTCTTTAGGAACATCCTTGATAATAATACTTCCATCTTGATAATCTAAGATTGCTATCTTCATGGTGTTACTTTATTTAGTTCCTGTTGTTGAGAATCCTCCTCTATCTTCTTTTTCTGGAAGGTCATCTACTTCAATAATTTCAATTCCACTAGTGAACAGCCACTTCAGTTTCTGCCGCATTGTTGCTTTCTGGCTAAGCTGGATTCTAAATTGGCATACTCTATCACCGATTGCTATTGTAGTATTTCTAAGAGCTACTACTGGGAATTTCCATTCATCATTAGGTCCATTATATCCAAATTCTCCACCATCAATAACTCCATAGGCATTAGTTTGTAGAACACTATAATTCTTGAAGGTACCACTTCTAGCAACTACATTTGCCTCCATACCATCAGGTAACAGCATAGCTACTCCAAGAGGAATAAGAGCTGTACTAAACTTAACTTCCTTTGGTTTACCTTTTGATACTGTCTTTGTGACTGGTGCTTTCAGTGTTACTTCTTCTGCACTTCTAAGGTCAATCCAATCTCCTTTAGCGATAACCCTAGGGAGTTCTACATCTTTACTAAATCTCTTAATATATATCTTCTGTTTCATTTTTACTTTTTAAATTTGTTTGTTAAATCTACTTTCATATATTCTCCATTAGGGAAGTGTTCTATCTGATAGAACCTCTGATTGGTAGTAGGAGAATTTAATCCCCCCAGCTCATGGTCATAGTGTCCAAGCTTCAGATAATCTAAATACTGAATGATGCCTAGTTTATCCTTTGGTAGCATATCTAAACCACAATACCATGCAGTCTTTACCTTCTTATAAGCATATTGGAATAACTCTGTTATGGCATCTATATCTGTTTCTCCACCAAAGAGACATAAACAGGTAATTCCTTTATGCTTATCTAATAGGCTCTGTAACTCTTCTATAGTAAGAGGTGTACCTTTATCTTCCCATAATTCTCTGCTATGACATCCTTGACAATGAATGGCACAACCAGAAATAGATACCCCCAGAGTTATCTCTGAGGGTACTTCTGCAAATACTTCTTTGCAGTATAAATATTTCAGCATACTTTATTTTTCTCTGTAAATTCTCTTTTAAGTCCTTCTAACTGACGAGCTTTAGACCATGCTTTAATAGGTCTCAAATATCCTACGATTCTTGTCCATAGTGTTACTTCTCCACTACCACATTTAGGACAATATGTGAATGGATGCTTAGCAATAAAACTACAATCATCACATTGAGTCTGAGGTATATTGAAAGTAATAAAGCTGTTACCCACCTGTACAGTATACTCTAATAACTTAGTGTACTGCTCCTTATCAAGATTATCTTCTAGGTTAATATGACTAGCTTGACCACCATCAATAGACTTTGCAATTTTCCCTCCCTGCATAGCAATCTTGTCAAGAACAGATGTATCATCATGAGCATCATAGATATAGGAGTTATACAGATTCTCATCATCTGGAACCCAATATCCATCTTCTTTGTCCCAATTATAATTCTTAACTCCAAGAGATTCAGCGGGTACTAGCTCTAAATTGAATTTGAACTTCTTCTCTGAGTGCTTTTTGTTGTACTGCTTGATAGTATTAAGAATCCAAGAAGCAAAGCTCATATATGCCTTATTATTACTAACTGTAAGTCCAAGGAATCTTGCAGCTTCATTAAGTCCATTAACACCAATGGTACAATATAGCTTGTCAAAATTAATATAACCAGCTCTTGTCTGAGGGAACATACCTTGTTTATCCATATTGTAAAGACCAATCTTATAGGCTTTCTGATAATCATAGACTCTATCAAGGATAGCTTCAAGATATTTTTGCAACCAATTTCTAATCTCTAAGCTACTATTCCAATCTTCTGGCCATGCATATTTTCCTTTGACAATATGATCTTCATAGTTGGGAATAGTATGGAACCAATCCTGAACAATTCTATTAAGATTAAGAGTCATTACGTTACAAGAGCCAGTCTGTACTCCAGTAAGACCTGTAGTAGAAGAGAATGTGTTATCAGTAACTTCATTGCGTAATCTACAGCAAGATGAGATACTATCTGCATTCTTGGAGAGATATACAAAAAAAGAATCTCCTTCTGCCCATTGAGTAGTAATGAAATCCTTATATTCCTTATCAAGAACATCATTCTCATCTGTAAGGCAACATACTGTCATAACAGGAAAGGTCAATAATGTCTTAGTCCTCTCTTTATTGAGCCATTTCATATATCTCTTCTGAAGCCAGTTGACTGCATCCCAATGAGGCTGAGTTCCATCAGGGAAGTAGAAGTCATCAAACATTGTATGCCAATAATAACTATCAAATACATTGAAGTTAGTGAAAGGACATTGATATCCCCTGTTGCCTGCCGGTTGGTTAAGATAATGAGTTACTGACTGAAAATGCTGGTCAATAATCATACCAATAGTTTTCTGTTTCTGATTATACTCATTGGTAACTACAAGGTCAGGCTTCTGCCAATAGTTTAATCCCCATTCTTTCTCACAAAAATATGAGAAGAAGTTAAAGAACTCTCCATAAGCTCCAGCTCCTTTCTTCTGTGCAGAAAGTAGGAATACAAGATTCTGAAACTGACCACAGAAAGAACTTAAATGATGCGGTGCATGATTCTTTGTTCCATCAACATTGGTTGTCCCATCTACAAGAAGAGGGTAGAGTGTATAGGCACTACAATATGGCTTTAAGACTGGACAACTTTCATCATGCTGATAGATGATATGATGTTCCAGGTCTTTTACATACTGGTCTCTATATGGAGATTTTATTTCATCAAGGAGTTCTTTCATCTGAGACCTTTGTATAGTACGTGACAGGTCTTTATAAAGTTCCCCTTCCAAGGTTGCAGCATTCTTCTCATTGGAATTAGCATTATCATCAGTATTTGAAAGATTGGTTGCAGAATCGTTTGAGTCAGTGTATTTATGAATATACTGGAGCTTAGCTTTAATCAATCTGGCTTTTTTATGCTGCTCTCTATAAAGCATGTAAGCTTTACCTACAGGAAACCAACGCTTGCAAAGGAACTTCTCTACCTTATCTTGAATACATTCTACAGGGATTTCTTCCTTGACAGGATCATCCATGGTAGCGAGACTATCATTACCAAGACTATCAATAAACTCAGTAATATTCCTTCTATCCATCTCACTAATTCTATAGTTACATGCCCTAAATGCTTTAAGGATTGCTCCTTCAATCTTTTCAGGATTAAATTCCTCTTTAGTGCCATTACGTTTTACTATTAACATTATATCTATTATTATACAGTTATATTATTCTTTTACTTTCAGACAATCAATGATATTAATACCATCTTTATCAATACCCTTTGGTACTTGAGGTCTGAAATTCAAGTAACTCTGAAGCTCTTTACCTATTTCAAATGGGTCTCTATACTCATTACCTTTCTTATCAACAAGAGTACCTAATTCCTGAGTTAAAGGAAACTCCCATACCAATGGAGTAAGGGTTTTTCTATTGACAACAATGAATCTATAATTTTCAAGGGTAAAGTCTTTGAAGTATGGATCATTAAGTAAATTTGCTTTGATAATTCTCCAATAAAGTCTTGCCTGAATCATATAGTTCCATTGTTCAAAGCTATCCATGAAATGCCACTCAGTCTTTGAGGAAGTTTTCAGATCACATGGGATAATTTTCTTATCTTCATAATCTACAATAATCAAATCTGCCATACATCTATAACCTACATTCTCAAACTTTGCAGCAAACTTTAGCTGATAATATCTTCTTAAAGGGGATAATTTATCATCTTGTGCAAAGTATCCTTGAGTAGCAGTAGAAGTTCTTAGTACCTCAATACATTTAAGAGCATCATTATATGTCACAGAATCTACTACTGTCTTTCCACTACTTTGTAAAGCATTGAAGTACTCTGCAATGTTACCAGTTTTAAGAACTTCTCTATAACGGATTTTATCCCATTTATCAGCTTTCCAAAAACCAGCTTCCTTTGCAGCATAAGATACACATTCCTCTGAAAAATTCTCAAAGGAAGTAATATCAGGATAGAGTTCCTGTAACTTGCTACAAACATCCTTACCTCCATCAGTAACATTTACATCAAGAACTATGAAATGCTCATAAAAAGTATCCATTCCATCTGTAAGTATAGTATCTACAATACTACCAAAGAGTAATGAAGGACTTTCTATCTTATCAAATAAATGATCTAAACCATCAAAACCAGAACGTTCATAAGTGCTCAAAGTACTATAGGAAAGTTCTGGTCTTTGTCTATATTCTGGTTCTGTAATAGCCAAAGCTATATCTTTCAGTTCTTTTTCTATCTCCATTAATCTAATTTTTTAATAATGTCTATTGCTTGAAGAAGCTGCTTCTTCGTGAAAATCTCAAAGTAAATGCTATTAGGATGGTTTGATTCAAGCCATTTCCTGAATATCTTCTTCTTTAAGGGGTATGTGTTGTTCTCGAATCCCTTCATTTCTATAATGATAAGATGGTTATTATACTCAAACATCAGGTCTGGAGTATAGGAAATGTCTATGACTTTCTTACTATCCATCTTCAACATCCTGGTACTAGTATCTTTATTATAGAAAGGAACATTTGGTCTGAAGCCTTCCCATATTATGAATTTCCTAGGTTCATACAGTACAGGGAAGCCTTGTTCCTTTAGAGTTTGATAGGCCATCTTCTCTAATTTACTCTTGAAGGAGATACCATCATACTCTAAAGGAGAGGCATTCTTAATCTTCTTATTTTCTGTTCTGCTTCCTTGCATTCTTATAAGGTTTTGGCTTAGCAGCAGACTTGACAGCAAGAGATGCTATCATTTCACGAAGCTTGATAACTGTTTTTTCAAGTTTATCTACCCTCAATTCAAGTTCCTCATTGGCTTTGATTACCTCTTCCATCAAAGAGCATGGTGTATCATCATCCTGAAAATCAAGAGGCTTATCCTCTTTAATTTCCTTTTCTACAATAACACCCTCTTCAAGGAGAATAGGAACTAACTCTGGTATGAACTTGCACTCAAGATGGTGGTGCTTTGTATGACCATTCTTCATATCCTCAGACAAGTCTAATACAATCATGTCTCCAAACTCTAACTCTTCAGCAGTCTCCTGCATAAAATACTTCTTCATTTTCTTCTTTATTTAAATAATTATACTCTTTATACCATTCTACACCATAGCCATAGTGACCTTTGAGAATATCATTTATCTGATACCATAGGTCAGAAGGCATCTTGGTGTGTGTCCTTGCATACCACGATGGATGCTTTATCCTGATAATATGGTTATACTTTGAATTGATGTAAGGTTCAAAGCTCTGAGCCTCAGAACCCATCAGCACATAGATAATACCACTATCATAGCTAGAAAGATTAGTGAGAAAAGATTTGATGAAAGGTCTCCACATAAGTGCATGAGAACCTATTTTACCTGCCATACAGGAGAGTGCTGAATTCAACAACAGCACTCCCTGGTTTTCCCACTTCTCCAAACTGGGGTCAAAGATAATATTTCCATGTGGACGAGTGAAGTCAATAACTGACTCCATAAGAACATCTAAGGATGGTGAATAATTACATTCAAGAGTATCACTAGAGTTTCCAAAGGCTATGCCTGTGGCAGTAGGCTTACCATTCTTTATATCTGGGTAGGGATCCTGCCCAAGTATTACAGCCTTCAAATCATGCAATGAACAGAGAGTAAAGGCTTTGAATATATCCTTTATCTTAGGACATATAACTTGTTTTGAATTTACCAATCTTTTAGTCAGTCTTTCAGCTTCTGCTATATCTACAACTTTACACCAGTCTCCAAAGTATTCCTGTATTGTCATTCTACTATTTCATCTATATAGTTTAAAGCAGTACCAAGTAACTCTTCATTAGTAGTAGAGATAGATGGAACATCTGTTTCTTTTATAATAAAAGGAATCTTTTCTATCAATACTTTTACTTTTGTATTACAATTAGTGCTGTTACTCTCATATATCACACTTCTGTGACAGCTAGGAGAACTAGGATAATTTATTGATAATGCTGTAGGAATAATCTGATTGATAATAAAGCGTTCTACAGTATTGCTTTTGTTTATAGATACTTCTGGAGCTACTCTAAGTATAGGTCTGATAAACTTATACTTATAAGGACGTAATTCATCATCCCTATATATCTTCTTTAATTCCCATGAGAGCATTACTATAGGCTTGAAGTTTTCATCAAAGATGGCTCCATAAGTTCCATAATATGTTTTCTCTGGGTCACCAACAGTTACCAATTTTCTCAAATGGGCATTTTTATACAAGACAGTAAATGCATCTCTAATACTTGCACTTACAGATTTAAATGTTGAGTATCCTCCGTTATTATTCAGATTTACTGCCAGTGCATCTATCGGTTCTTTTTGTAGAATCTTGTTTTCCAATGTAGGAAGAGAAAACATAGTCATTGTTGGGATTTCAATGTTATCACCTGTTACTGGGATTAGCATGTAAGAAGACTTATCTGTAAAGCTTATGCTTCGACTTATGCTATAAGTATCAGCAGCAACACATTCAAAACAATAAGAAATTGCAGTTTTTAAATCTCTCATTAGCTTTCTGTTTTAAATAACATATTCTGAGCATCATACTCTGTAAAGAAAGGCAAATCATAAGGAATGATTGGATTCAGACTATTGGCTATGAAGTTTGTAAAAAGATTAACCATCAATGAACCAATCATACAAGCCAAATAGGTAGTCTGCTTCATGGAACATATTGTTGTATCAGCTTCATAATCAGCAAACAAGAATTCTCTCTCATATCTTTCTATATTATACTGGTCATCTCCTCTAATACACAATATCTGCAGAGTATCCATACTTAACCTTCCATCCAGATATAGACATTTACTTCTTTCTTCCTCAGATTTATCAGAGATATGATTGTACCATGAATTAAAGAAGGTTCTTCTAGCCCTCATATTATCAAAGCCACAAATCATAATATCTCCAGGTTCTTTATCTGAAGTAAACTTATCCTTAATAGCCAATACCTGCCTTATAGAGGTATAGTTATAAATCATATTGGCAATAGCACTTACTTTAGCTTCTCCAATATCATTACTACTGAATAACTGACCAGCCATATTTACCATCTCTACATTATCATCATCATAGAGTGTTAGATTTGCAGGAATCATTCTTGCTAACTGAAAAGCTACATTACTTCCAATACCTCCAATTCCTGCAACAATGATTCTGGCTTTCTGTATCTCATTAAACCATTCTGCACCAGAGAATCTAGTAGTAGATTCATCAACAAGAAGAGTAGGAGAGTTTAGAGGAATTTTTGCATTATCAGGTGTGTTATTCTCTGTAATAGCTACTGATTTCTCTTGAAGCTCTTCTTCCTCAGGTATTGGTAAAGAGTAAAAAACATCTGTTATATCTTCTCCTTCTTGAGCAATATCTACAGTCACATTTTCTACATCAATATCATTTCCTTCTCCCTGGTTTTCATCATAAGTTTCTTCCTCTTCTGATTCCTCTGAGAGACCATTGTCTTCTATAATCTCATCAAGTTCTTCATCAGAAAGAGATATGTTTGTTTCTTCTGTTGGAGTAGAATCTTGAAGAGAATTATTTGAATTCTCTGATGGAATTTCCATATTTAAATTCTGAAGAATATCATCAATATCATTCATATTTACATCCATAAATTATTCTACAATATTTAAAACAAGAGCTTCATTGTAAGCTTCAATATAAGGATTTACATCTATAAACTCCATAATTTCATCCCTCATTGCCTGTGCTATTCTGCTTTGGAACAAATTGACATCATCCCACATGGAATCAGGAACATCTGTTGTGTCAAAGTAATCCAATGTATGCTGTATGATGAAGTCCCTCCATTCACTGAATGCTCCACATGTGTTATGTTCACATTCATAGATACTTGATTCTCCAAATATCTTGATATAAACATTCTTCATGTGCTTTGTAACCCATTGTTTGAGGTCAAACTTATCTGGATTAATAATCAGATTACATGTAATCATGTGGACTACTGCTGCATGAATTTTTTTAGGGTCAGGCCACCAATCATCAGTAATAGATGGATTGAACATGTGGTTATCTCTAAGGTAAGGAATCACTGGAGTTTCTTTATCAGGGTTATCACCAAAGAGATCTTGTTCCTTAGGTACAGGCTTATTGTGCATCCAATCAAAGAAATGACCTGTAGGTGCTATATTGGATGAATCCCAATTATTCTTTCTTTCGGTAGCTTTCTTCTTAGCTATCTCATCAAACCTATCATCAAGATAAGCAAGAGTATTAGGTACCTCATGTCTTTCTACTTCAAGGTCAAAGTACTCAATAACTTCTTTTTCTATGACCTTTGTTGTCTCTGTATTATCATGTTCTACCTCTTTAGAACCATCACCAAAGAACTCATAAGATGTACCTAACTTCTTAACTGTTACTTCTGATTTAGTCTGTACCTTTCTAGTGATAGCTGCATAATACTTTCCTGCATTATTTACAATGAGAGATACAAAACAGTTTCTTTCATTACCTTCTTCTTTCAGGGTATTTAAATCTGTACCACTTGGCTGAGTTGACATCTGATGATGTGAATGAATTAATTGCAAATCACAGTCAAATAGCTCTATATTTTCAGACATATATGCAGCTACATCCTCATTCATTGTAAACTCTGTAAAGGTAGCGTTGCCTAAATCCATAGGATAGATGTCCTTACAGGTAATCACCAAATCATTATTCTCAAAGGAACCTTCATGAGTTACAAACAATACTCCTGACCATTCTGTGCTAGGGAACTTTCTAAGCAAGTATCTTATTTTCTCTTCTACATTCTCAGGAACAATGAGTTTATAGATAGATGATCCTTTCACAAGCTGGGGTAACTTCTTGGTTTCTTCTGTTTTTATTGTTGTGTTCATTTTTATATCTGAAATTAATTGTTCTAAGAATTTTTTGCAGTATGAACATAGCTACATTATTACTGATAACTGTAGTCAAAGTTGCTTCACTGCCTTGTTTACCATTAATAATGGTAGTACGTATTTCCTTACCTTTAAATGTTAATACTGGTTTATCTTGATATTCACTAAAATTATTAATATCAAAACTATTATAATCGCCTTCATTATAAAACTTTCCATCAGCAACAATAACTTGCTTTAATATACCCTTACTAAAACAGTTATCCAAGTTCCTGGCTGTTGTACTGCAATACTTGTTATAAAAGTCAATGAAGGAATTACTAATATCAATAATATATTCATAATAAGGCATTCCCCAAGTGAATACATTATTCATATATCTTAAGGATAGATGACCATGTTTCAGGTAATACTGGATAAACTTTTTTAAATCATCGTTTGTAAATTGAGATAGAAAATCTGCTTTACCTGCATAACCAAAGGTATAACCTGAATACATAAGATTCTGAGATACATTTCCTATAGTTTCCATTTTATGGTATGGACCTCCAGCTATTGATTCTACAGTTACATACATGCTTAGTTCTTGACAGAACAACATCCAAGTAGCTTCATCATATTCATTTTTCAATGTTCCAATAGTACTGATTATTGGACCTCTACCTAAACATGGTATTTGGAATTGTGTGAAGTTATTCTTCGGTATTATATTAATGTGACTCAATTTGTTAACCACTAAGCTCTTTATCTTAGTGTTCTTGTTTTTATAATTAAATACTTCTTTTAGGTTATTACATCTCTCATATCATATATTTAACTTTGTACTATAAATTTAATTGTTAATAGTATGAAGTATTTAGAAAATGAGCATTATTTTGAAGTTATTGATACTTATGCAAAAGCTTATCTTTTAGGATTCATTGCAGCAGATGGAGCTTTAGTTAAATCCAGTGTTGGTAAATCTTTATATCTCACAATTACTATAAAATATGAGGATAGAGCAATACTTGATTTTATGCAAAAAGAGTTAGGCTCAAAGCATAAGTTATTAGAAATAAGAAAACCTTCTGGTTTTGATAAATCTAAAATGGTTCACCATCTAAGATTGGCATTTTGCAACAAAAATATCACAAGTGATATTTTGAAGTATGGTATAACACAGAGAAAAAGTCTAACATTAGGAAATATTATTCATAAT
>ERZ1026880.33-NODE-33-length-83677-cov-34.241240_pt1 | contig 83677 bp, 104 predicted proteins | sample MGYA00380170_ERZ1026880 | MGnify/ENA primary metagenome ERZ1026880 (study PRJEB33269, sample SAMEA4719806) | human gut metagenome | biome: human-associated habitat; feature: organic feature; material: feces | place: Cameroon | collected 2013-10 ...
TACTATTTAAATTTCTCATACTACGCATAATGTTATCAAAAGCTTTCTCAAACCCTGCAATATCCCTATATTTCTTTTCATCTTCTTCTTCGGCTGGTTCGGTTTCTTCAATCATCCACGCAAGACGGTCAATAAACTGTTTACGTTCATCAGTATCTTTTCGGCCATAATCATTAAGACCAAGCATATCAAGCAAAGATTTAAGATTCTTTTGAGCCTTGTCAATCTCGCCTACATCACCAGACTCATTGGCTTTGCGCAATCTTAACTCACCTTTGGCCACATCTCTATATCTTAATTCAAGAGAATAATCTAAATTATCAACCTCTTTGGTATATGCTTCAAAAAAACCATTAAGCAGTTCATAATCCCCGACTTCAAACTTGCCCCAAAGACGTTCCATCTCAGTCAAGTCCAGAGGCGGTTTATCCTCTGCTTTTTCTCTTTCTGTACCAGTATCCACAAAGTCATTCAACTTCATATCACTCTGCCAAAAGCCCTCTATAACAAAGCCCAATTCCTTGAGTGTATTGTGATAGGCCATAAACAAAGTAGAACCATTAGCCCCTCCACTTTTGCGGCTAAGGGCCATATCATAATATTCTCTAATAACAGGATACCCCATCTCAGCGCATAGACACCACAATGCTCCGCCCTCAGACTTTAGTTCTTCCTGATATTGCTTGAATCTACTGTTAAGACAAGCACGGCAAAGTGGTAGATATATGTTATGATGATGGTTGAGGCTTTGAATAAAGGCCGTCTTTTCTTTTGGCTTCATACAGCCTACACACCATGTTTGTGTAGTCCTATTAAACTCTGCCATGTTTCCCCTTTCTCTACATAGGAAAAGAGTGGGCCAAGTTGTCTCCCTCAGCCCACACGTCCCATGAAGAATATCCAATAATTCCTTATATTCAATTTTGCTGGTAGTTTGGCTTTAGACCACTTACCAGAGATATGGGCATTGCCCGAATCACACTCCTTTCATGCTTTAGTCAGATATTTTCTGACAGTTGGACGCAAGGTTGTGACCCTCCTCTCATTCGAGATTTTAGTTAATGTCTCACCTTTCGGCTGACAAGATATTCAAACCGCATAGCGGGATGAATCAAAGGTAATAGTTACGGCTCCAAGTCTTGCCGTTATCTTCCTCATACAAAGCAATATAACAACTTGGTCGTGCGGACGCTCTAATCTGTTTAGCATAACTGTCTGTACCTACAATAGACCCAACACGAGTCAACTGTCTATCGCCAAGCTCAGTAATACCTACTGTCTTGCTTTCGGCTCGATGCAGATGACCAGCTACAATCTCATCAACATCAATGTTGTACAGATTACTAAAATAATCCATTGTGGTCTTGAGGTCTTTATCTTCACCATGTTGGAACATCACATTAACGCCTTGAATGTTCTTGATAGCAACATCTTGGTAGTCATCAACTGTAATCCAGTCTAAATCTTGTAGACGTAGTTTGATAAACTCAACCACAATCTTGGTTAGGTTTTCACCCTCAAACATAGGGCGAGAGGTAAGGCTTCTTACAGTATCGTGATTTCCCCCGATAATAACCACATTCACCCTTGTCTCAAGGCGAATAGATAACTGATAAATCCATTCGCTCAAGAACTCGGCCAAACGAATAACCGTATCGGTCACAGGCTCACGCAATTTGATTAGGCTTGATTCTCTAAGAATACCCTCAACCAAATCGCCACAAATGGCCACAGTTAAATCATCAAATACAATATCATCAGCTTCAATTTTGTCAATGATAGACCAAAGCCGTGAACACATGATGTCATAGCTGTACTCGTTTACAATTTCGTTATAAATTCCTTTTACTGTAAACGTAGACCCGGCATGAAGGTCAGATATTGCAAGTAGTGCCGTTCTATGCTTATCACAAGGCTCTACGCTCAACTTTGGGCGAGTACCCTTAATCGGCTCTAAACGCTCAATCGCCTTAATAATCTGTTCGTTAAACAAGTCATTTCTGGCCTCAGCACGTTGAATAGCATTATACTCAAGGTTGGCTGTTTGAATCTTAATTCTTTCGGCCTTGAGTTGTGCTAACATATCTTGCATTTCGCCTCCGGCCTCAACATCTCCCATATCTTCAAGATGTTTCAAAAAGATACCAAAGACCTTTGCCCCTCTGCGAATATACTCATCCGCAAATACATCCCTATAATCTGAGCCAAGCACTTTCTCGGCCCAATCTTGATAGCTAATGACTCTATCCTCAAGCTCTTGAGTCGCTATCTGCGCTTTGCTCAATAATGTCATATCCTATTATCCCTTTTCTTCTTTTTCAGCATATCTCCATTTGTACCCACCGGCCGTCTTTTGCTTTCTGAATGGGCTACAACAATTAGAGATATAAATTTTATCAATTCCTGTTGCGTTACCAGCAGCAGTCATAGACTCAAACACAGCAATAGTATTGCCTTCCATATCCATTTGGACTACAGCACGAGCAGCGGTTGACCGACCAGCCGTTCTTTCGTTAGTCTTGGCCTTATCTTCTCTCTTTTTCTCAAGTAACTTTTGAAACTCTTTCTTTGCCGACTCGCGCCTTTGTTCAATCATTTCATCAACACAAGCGCTTGCCGCCAAACTATCAGCCCTAACCTGTCTCGTATAGTCACGCTCAGTTAACGCACCTTTTTTGAGCCTCTTACGATATTTCTTGGTCACGCCCTGCATATTTACATCATTGATAAAATCATCTTCAGGCGCAAATAGCGGCACAATCCGACCTGGCACAAGATATGTTACTTCTTTGCCGTTCGGCATCCGCTGTTTCATATAATGACTTTCTTCCTCTTTTATCGTAAAAGTCCCCAACCCCGGCACTCTACAACACCCGTTATAAAACACTTCACGAATAATAACCTCTTGAAAAGCAGACCACCATTCAGCAGCGGTTTGAATAGACGTACTATCTTTCCAACGACAGGCTTGTTTGAAGAACTCTTTGTTAGTGGTCATCATGCCATGAAAATTATTCACTTGTGCCATCGCCTACATCCTCATCATCAATTTCATCATCTTCGTCATAATTGACTAAACTCGTATTCGCCGGGTTTTCTTCGCCTACATCAAACAATGTAGCCTCTTTTTGCTTCTCGGCCCACCTGTTACTTAACCTTAACACCGTTTTTTGAAAACCCGGAACATCTTTAGGTTCAGTATAGCATTTTTCTTGTGGGTTCCATCTCCGTACATTAGAACGAGGGTTAATCTGTTTCCAACCAAAATGGCCAATACCCGGAATGGGTATTTCAACTTGCCCTAAAAGCCCCTCTTGAATAATCTCCCCATAAATGTCAAGGGTTGTCTTGACCATATCTACTGGGAACCCTGTTCTAAGAAAAATTTGATAAGCCACCTCTTTTTGAGTCAGCCTTGGTTTTTTTGAGTTATAACCAGCCATATTTTACTCCTTTTCCCTAATATTCCTTCACTTTATACCGCACTAAAATCACCAGCCCATTGCGCCCCAACGGTTTCGGGGTTCGCAACCGCCAAACTTTTCCGTTCTCTGGTTTTTTGGCGGTTGCCCTCTGCATAACATTCATCAGAACAATAAATATCTTGGTTGCCTCGTTTCGGTTCAAATCTACGGCCACAAATGGGGCATACCTTACCGCTAACATTATCTTTGAGATTAGCAACAATAACATCCCCAAAACAAGCCCAGAGCATTTTCTTTGTACCAGTCTTTTGAACAGTGTAAAGATAAGCCACAAGTGTATTCACCACATAATCAAGTTCTGCTCCTGTATCCTCAAGAATCTTATCTCGGATATATTGATACATGAACAAATCTTCTTGATTACTATGGTTTTCATCTTGGGTCCTGAACAAATAATTTTGATGGGTATTGTAATACTTATATCTTTCAATAATCTTACTGCTCTCTTGAATGTCAAACCCAACGTCTTGCTTCATTAACATCCGGTAATCAAATCGCCCAATAGTCTTACAATACCGAATATTCCTATCTGGGATAGATAAACTCAGCCGATTCATGGCCGATTCATTTACTTGCTCGACCTGAGATGGTAATTTGTCTTTTGCAAACTGAAAGAAATATGGCACATTCGCCTTAGTATAAGATTTAATGATTTTGTCAATTTCCTTGGGGCGAGTTGGCGTGTATAGAGTTTTAGCGGCATCTCCTTAATACCCTCGGTTTCCCGATATTTATTAGGGGAGTAGACTATATCTTCATCCTGTTTTAAACAGGAGGCCAGCACTTCGCTAGTAAGAATTTCACTCACAAGCTACTCCTTTCGGATAGTCGTTGCACCTTTCTCATTTTCGAGACTTGGCACAGAAGTTGTCTTAGAGTTTGTTTATTTTATTTAGATAATATTCAATAGTCTTTTTATGAAGATGATACTTCAAAACAAGTTCTTCAACCAAAGCACCTTGTAGCAATTCTTGTTCTATTACTTTACCCCTGCGTTTTCTAAACATTTTTTCCTGTTGATGCTTGGAATAAAATTCGTTCCAACCTTCTACAAACAAAGTAGAATAAGAATTGCTCGATAAAATAGCATTTATGGGCTTATAAGGAATTTTTGTAATTTCTTGAACCTCTCTCGAAGATTTTCCTTCAACAAGCAGTGTTTTAATCCAAATCGCCTGTTCATCTGTCAAAGCATCATTATGACGATAAATTCGCTTTCCTTTTCTCGTCTTTGACATTTTTTGTTTGACTTCATCAGGTAACTTAGACCCAAGCAATCTTTGCCGATTTAAAGCTCCTGTATTTTTTCTTGACTCGGCACTTACATAAACGCCTAAATTCTCAGGTTGCCCACCGTCTTGTATTGAATAGCACCCTTCTGGTTGCTCTCTATAATATTTTATCCAATATTTTTCTCTTTCATCAATTTTGTCTATTGGAAGAACTTCTATAATCTCAAACGCAAAATTATCTTCACCATATTTATCCCAAGCATTTTGTAAATGTTTATTGTCGTGTTTGCCTTTTCTTAATTGCCAACGATGTAACCAAAAACGTCGTTGAAATTTTTCTTTGGTTTGTCCAACATAAACCTTACCATTCAAAAGATTAATAATTTTATAAACACCAATATCATTTTTATATTTTTCTTCTTCAATAAATAACATTTTTTCACCTCCTCAACAATAAAATTCTGTAAAATAACAAACTCCTTAGATTTTCTCTGTTAGCAGGAATTTCTTCCCACACCCTGTATTTACAGGTTCACTGGCTTTTACATATACGTTACCGTATAAGGTGACTATTTAGTTAATCACAAAATTATTCTCCATACATAACCAACGTACAACATTAACCTCTTGTTGCCCCACATGACCATTGTTCCAAATCTTAGTGATATTGTTACTGATAGGCCCTATGTTGCCAGTTGTATATGCCTTAGTCATCCCATCATACAACGCCTGATTGCTCAACTCACCACCTTTAGCCTTTTTCATCTCGTAATATAAAGGCACTATATTTTGCATGTTGCGTTTAGCAATCTTGGTTAAAACCCTATCTTTAATGACCAATGTTTTATCGCCATCAACGTCGAATTGAAGAATCCTTGAGATTGTATCATGGCAACTTGTGTATACACATTTGGTCATGCCAAACCATTTGTCCAATTCCTCATTTCGGACATTGTTTCTAATTGGCCATTCACGGTACAGGTGTGGACTTCTCAAACAAGCCAACTCATCGCCATCTCTGTAATCTCTGCAATAAACTTGGCCATCTTCCAACAACCCTTTGGGATTTTGTTCGTCCAAGAATAACCATTCGCAAAACGCATACAAATCAGGACTAAGAAAAGTATAATGCCCATTAACTCTAAGCCGACCGGCCCTGGCCTGTTTAACTAAGCTCTTTTTAGTCTGCTTTAACACATCTCGTGAATATTGGTCTCTAAACAATTCTGGATATATCGTCAAAGCCTCTTGGAAATAACTCTTATCCGTGTTATAATCTGTAGCCCCAAGCAATCTCATAGTTGTTTGGTAATCAGAACCAATCGTTTCAATTTCATCAACTGTTTGTTTAGTGAGCTTTGCTATTTCATCATCTGTCATATCCGTTAGTGTCTGAAGCATCTGATAGTTGATTCTGGCCTTTGGAATATAATCTTCTTCGATATTACAATAACAAGCCTCACAGCCAAAATGCTTAAACTTTTCTTTGTAACATTCCCAACTGTTATAATACTTAGCCATTTTAAACTGGCTTTTAGTAAAGATGTACTTTATACCCTCAGCGACAATATTATGTTCATTGCCATAAATATCACAGACGGTAGCCTCTCCCCCGCATTTTTCTTGAATGAACTTATCAAACGGAAAATTAACCAACAACCCTTTAACCCAAGGTAATCTTACCATTCTGGTCTTTTCGCCAAGCACCATGCCACAGCCATCTGTATGGGGAATTGACACACCCATCTCTTTACGCTCAATCTGGTAAGTAATATCGCTGATATAATCCACAAGGCCTGGGACAAGGGTTTCAAAGTCATCTACAACAATAGATTTATCAATATCAAAATCTTCCCAAACATCTGTCGCAGAATTGTTGAGAGCAAGATAAGCAAGGAATTTATTTGGGTTGATACCCCCGCAATAGTTTATCTGGTCGGTGGTGAGGCCACAAGTCAACCGGCCCGCCACCTCGTCATAAGATGATTCTTTTACAAATACAGCTCTTTTTGTACGAATTTGCCCAGCAGAAGCAGTTAAAAAAATATATCTTTCACCATCACATTCAAATCCATACTTGACTAAATCTTCAAATACTTGAAAAAAGAAAACATTAAGAATCATTAAATCCTTAGTTAATTCATTGGTTTTTAAATTCAACGCTCTTGTCAAAGAACTTTCAAACAAAGAAATAATATTCTTGTCACGAAGAGCTGCTTGATTTATTTTGCGAGTTTCTTTTTTTTCAAGATGAGCGTTTAGTAAATCAGTTAACTTATTTTTTTCTTTTTTGATAACTCTATTAATTGCTTTCTTTCGCCAAGGTTGTATATCTTTCTTTTGCCTAGCCTTATATAATTTTAATAATCGCTTATGCCTATATTGTTCTTCTTCGGTATAAAATGCATCTGTCGCCACTAAATACAAATACACCAATTTGTTCAAAGCCATCAAACATCTTCCTCTTCTTCAGCTTTATATTCAACTTCCTCTTCTTCAATTTGCAAAACAAAGGGGAAATTTAACTTATTATAACTCATATCTTCCCAAATCATCTCTTCACCTCCTTGTTGATGTTTCGCTTTATGCACCAATTATATCACAATTTGTGCAAAATGTCAATGGATAAATTTATTTGTAATAAAAATGTAATATAAAATTTACAATTTATCTATTGACAAATCAAGTATAATGTGCTATAATAAATAATGTATATATAAATATATATTATTTAAATATAGCAATTCAATTTACTAAGTATAAGTATGTATTTATGTATATATATAGTATTATAATATCTATATACATACACTATATTGTACTTATATACAATACAAATACTAAAATATCTATATATTTGAAAATAGATAGAGGATTGTAAGGAGAAAGGAAGAAACTTTATGCGAAATGTGAATTGTAAAAATGTGATAAATCCCTCTTGACTTCCCAGATAAGAATGTGATATAATGTCTTCACGAAAGGAAGTAAACAAATGGCACGAACTAAGATTTTGAACATTGTGGTTTCTTATGGTGATACGGGATATGTAGTTAACGACTTCGGCCTAGACAAATCGCCTCGCTTTGAATTATATCACATCCCAGATAAAAAGTCAATTAAAAAATCAAATAATCCATATGATTTTGATGAATATATGGCGAAAATCTGGCAGAAAGAAGGGAAAATCTCAGATGTTTAACAAGTTATTGCAAAACCAAAAAGCTAAACTCGAAGAACAAATCAATTTGATTGAAAAATCAATCCAAGAACGAGAGCAATATCTTAATAATATAAATTCTCAAGTTGAACATTCTAAAGTCATGCTGAATGAAATTCAAAACAAATTGATTGAATCTAAAACAAAACTAAACGACTATCAACATGAACTTGGTATTGCCGAAGGCATCATCACAATGCAAGAACTCGGAATGGAATATACTCCAAATTGCAATGACTTAGATAAACTTGCAGTAAAAAAAGCCGATATTCAAAAATCTATTGCTTCTCTAATTGGCAACAATGAAGCCATTATTACTACTCGTGTATATAGAATTGATAACTCCGAAATCAAGGGACGACAATTCCAGAAAACATTCTGTGAGAACTTACTAATCGGCTTTAATTCTTACTACGACAAGAAAAAGAAAACTGTTACTAAAACCAATATTGCTAAAACAGCAGAATTACTCAAAAAGAAATTTATTGCAATTAACAACAAAGCTGGACTTATGGGTGTTTGTATTAATCAGCACTATCTAACTTATTGTATTCAGCTACTATATGCTGAACTTGATGAGAAAACTGCTAAATCTGAAGAACGTGAAAGAATCAAAGAGGAACGCCGTAGGCTTAGGGAACAAGAGAAGTTATTGGCCGAAGCCGAGAAGGCAAAGTTAGAGTTACAGAAACAGCGCCGTATGTATGAACAATCTCTCGCCAAGGCATTGAATGAACAAGAACGTCAAGAGTTTGAAGCAAAATTAAAAGAAATTGATAAACGTGAAGCAGATGTAGATTATCGAATCAACAATAGCAGAGCGGGATATTTGTATATAACTGCAACAAAGGCAATGCCCAATATGACAAAGTTGGGTGTTACAAGACGGTTAAACCCATTGGTAAGAATACAAGAATTATCTTCGGCGGCTACGCCATATCCCTTTGTCTGTTATGGATTAATATTCAGTGATAATGCTTTTGACCTTGAGACAAGAATCCATGAATATTTCGACAGCAAGCGGGTAAATACCGAAAATAAGCATAAAGAATTTTTTTATATCACGCCACAAGAAGCAATTAAAGTCCTAAAAGAAGAATTTAGTTGTGATGTACATTTTGTGAATGAAGAAAGTGAGGATGAAGAATGAATAGAATTGAACATCATCTTAAAATTGTAACTGCACTAAATAAGTTGTACGCTGAGAAAAATCACGATTATGGCAACTCTTTCGGTGAAACTTATCAAAAGTTAGGTATTATCTCAGCCTTAACTCGTATTAGCGATAAATATAATCGCCTAATTTCTCTTGCCACCAAGCCAGAAGAAGAACGCAAAGTAAAGGACGAATCTATTCAAGATACACTTCTTGATTTAAGCAACTATTGCATCATGACTGTAATTGAGATGGAAGCTGAAAAAGAAAACACTTGACAAATTACCTATATTATGATATAATTGACCTATCTTGGCTGAAAGGAACTGATAAAAATGCCGTCTGACTCGTTGCCCCGATTGACTGAAACTCGAATTAATCATTATTTGAATCTTGCTCGTAATGCTTGTTATTATAGTGACTTCATGAAAGCTCGTCTTGGTACTGTACTTATCTATAAAGGCAAAGTATTGTCTGTGGGTTGGAATAGTACCAAGACCAGCCCATTACAGAAAGATCTTAATCGTTTTAGAGATTTTGAAGTTGATTGCGGCGAAGCCCATCATACGCTTCATGCTGAAGTAGCTTGCCTTACCAAAGCAAAAGATTTAGATATTGATTGGGGCCGAGTCAGCATTTTTGTTTATAGAGTTAAAAAAGATGGAACCCCAGGTTTAGCAAAACCTTGTAAGGGTTGTCAAGCTTTGATCAAGTCTATGGAAATTAAAAATGTATATTATAGCACTGACGATGGCTGGTGTTTTGAAAGGATGAATTAAATAAAAATGATTGAAACTTCAGTAGATAGAGTAGTTGGAGACAGTTATTGCGAAGTCTATACGGGCGAACGTAAATTTATCAATCAACTTTATAAACTTGCCCAAGACCACCCAGAAGTTGACATTCGTTGTGTTAATGAAGACGGGTCGATTTTGGCACGTGTACCCTATTCATGGTTTCATTTTGTCAAGCCGCCTACGAAGCGTAATTACACAGAAGAACAAAAGGAAGAGATGCGAGAAAGAATGAAGAAGGCAAGAGAAAGTAAGGAAAGAATTTAATTATCTGTTACAAATTGGCAAAATGAAATATTACTCAAAATGTAGGACTAGAATGACTATAGAAGAATAAAAATAAGGCCCAGGGATGATAAGTCCTCGGGCCTTTTATTTTTTAAATTTTATTTTTAATTAACTCTTGATAATTTATACTTGGTGGTCTAGCAATAATTTCTTTAATCAATTGCTCTCTTTCATAACCGGTCATATAATTTAATTCTTTAGTCGCCTGAATCTTTCTTTGAGCTTCTGTATTAACAAGTTGTTCGCTTTCAAAAGTAGACAAAGTTTCTTTGATACCAAAAGTATTAGGCGTTAATACATTAACTTCAAAAGCGCCAACATAGTCGCCATTTAATTGTTTTCTTACTTCTTTGTCAAATAAGGTTTGATATTGGCCCTTCATATGTGGAGGAATCCAGCGTCTATTTTTAGAAAATTGTAAATTTAATTTAAAAAACGCCTGGCGTTGACATTCCATAATATTTTGTTCTAATTCAGAATCAAGGGGTACATTGACAATAGTAGTAATTATCTCTTGTCCAATATTGATTTGTCTAACTAAACAATACCCTCGCCTTTTCTTTAAGTATCCACAATTCTCCATTCTTTCAAGCGCCCTCATAAGCCATTTCTTTAATATTTCACCAGACTTAGAAGCGCCATCATAAAGCTCTTCTGTATTAAATGGCAGCTGGTTTCTGAGTTTAGGATTTTTGATGATACGATAATTGCTATTGACAAGCTTCATACATTCAAGCAGGCGACTGTTTGTTAAGTATAAGGTTTGATAGTTATTGGCTTTGAACAACTTCATAATTAAGATTTCAAATGGTACTTGGAACTTTGCCCTCTCTTTAACCAACGCCTTGTCATAAATTTCATTGATAATGTATTTGGTTGGATAAGATGTAATAATTAGGTCGCAATATAATTCGATATTTTTGATTTGATAAATTTTAGATTTGCCTGATTTTGGTTGGAGAGATAGATTTTGACATAGTTGCTTATAGGTAAGCGGGATGTTAATGAGTGATTCTGGTATTCGTATTTCCATAAAACGCCTCCTTTAATTTTTGTCACCTTTTTGCGAAATGGGCTGACACAGTTCATGCGCCTTTGGCGACAAGTACAAGTATATATAAATAAATGCTTTTTCAATTTTTGTCACCTTTGTGGTTGTTTCTTAAATCTATAGTAACGCCCATTTAGGTGACAAAAATTTTTATGAGACAGAATTCTCCAATGTCTCATTATTATTTTACCATAAATTTATGAATAAATCATGAACAGAATGTGAATAATTTGTAAATTTTATAGGATGTTCTGGAAGTTAGCATAGAGGATGTTAGTTGAGGAGGTTGGAAAATAAGGTGAGAATAAAGATGATGGACAAGGAAAAAAGTTGGATGGATAAGGGTTTGTTAGGCGGTTGTGGATTGTGAATGCTACATACGTTTGTTCGTTGTGCAAAATAACCAACATCCATAATCCACCCCCACCCCTTTTTTGTGCAACATGCTAAATATCATACTATAATCAGGGTTATCGGCTATTTGGCCATACCTAGATTGTCGAGGTATTTAGATTTTGTCAAGACAAAAAACCTAGTAAAATACAGGGGTTTACATAATTACGCGGAGCGCATGAGTTTCTGTCCCAAAAACTTATCCACATACTTTTCCACACCTCTTTCCAACTTTTCCACTTTTCCACATACTTATCCATATACCTATTTTTCATATTCCACTGCATCATATACTCATTATCCTATAATCTAATTATCATCACTATATATTACATCTTCAATACGTTGCAATATAATTTTCAATACTATATTATCATATATACTATTCTATTATATCATTATTAATATTATATTATTCTTAACTTCGCTCTATTACATCATATTCACAATTAAAATACATATTCATAAATCATGAAACCTTGAACTTCTTATGCCTCAATACTTTCATAATTTATATATAAAGCAGGAGTATAATTACATAGGTAAGGCAAAAAAGGCCGTAGAGGGGCTTATAAGGGACATTTGCGTATTGCAAACAAATTTAATACAATTGTCTACAGTACGCGAACTATTATATACATTATAATAATAAAATAGCGTTCGTTAAATTGCATAAAAACTTTTTAATATTTTAGTTATTTTGCCTATTGCAATCAGGGGAGGGCGAGACTATAATAAAGGCACAATAAGACAGGCGAGAGCCGAGGAGGAATTAAAATGTTATTTATTGTTCATACTTCTTTTAACGCGAAAGATAACGAAACTGGTTGTTTCTGCAATTGGTCAAGTAAAGATAAAATCGAAGCTTCCGACAAAGAGACAGCAAAACGCAAAGCATGGGAGATCATTCTTAGAAACGGAGAATATAGCGACCTTACTTTAAAGAGTCAAAACGCAAGAGCAAGTAAACGGAGTTAACTAAACCCGGACACCTTGAGGGGCCGCACCGGACAAAGCGACCCGACCCCATGAATTTAAATATAGGAGGCTAACCCCATGAAAAAAGATATTATCTTAACCCTATTGATTATCATTATTTTTATTGCTGTTCATGCCATTGCGGAAATAATTTTTTAAGGAGGTAACTATAATGGAGCATTGCTCCGGGATGAGGCCGACAAACTTTACGCTATCACGTCCAGAACGTCAACACTGTTTCAAATGGTTTAAGGAGGACAAAAAATGAAAAAATATTATATCGTGCGAGGCAATTATATTAATGTCTATAGTCTATACTGGGTCAGACGTGGGGAGACTGTCCCCAACGGCGAGGAAATTACCAGGGCGGAAGCCATACAACTATGCAGAGCAGAGCGCAAACGGCGCAAGACTGACCCCTATTTTGCAGGGTACGCTGACGCTTATATAATGCCCTACGGATGCGAGGAGGCCGAGAATCCGGCTTACATCCTAAAACATCTTGACAGTACAGGCTTTGTTGTGTTGTGATAATTCACCAAAAAACTTTTCAAATCTTGTGCAAAATGCCTATTGCAAAAACCTTTAGAATTTGGTATCATATAATCACCGAAAGGAACAAAAAATATTTTTTGGAGGCAATATTATGAAGTATAGAACTACTACTAAAGCGCTGCGTGAGGGCGCTTGCAATCTCCGCTATGCTAGTTATTGCGACTTGCAAAATCTGTTAAGGGCACACGACGCGAACGCATATGTCGCATCAGTGTATGGATGGAACTTTGACACGTTTGAAGTCTATGGCTTGACCATCTGCACGGGCTACCGTGGCATGCCGGGGAAACGGCTTAAGGGGGCCGCAAGCTACGAAACAAAAGCCGCTGCCGTCTGGGATGATTATAACAAGCCGTATGAGGAGCGGTGCGAGGAGGTCGAGAGCCTGTTGCACGAGTTTTGCAAACTCAACGGCGGCTATTAAGATCGGCGCGGCTTTCTAATGGGGTTTGAGCCTATCAAGCCCCATTGACAAATTAATAATTATCTGCTATAATCCAAGGCGTGAGGGGAAACATCCCCTTGCGCCTTTTTTGCATTTTCCCCGGATGTGCATGATTACCAAATTTTAGAAATTCCGGGAGCTTTAACAAAGTAAAGCATTAGCGTATTACATTTTTTCTAAATTTTCCCGACGTGCGATTTCCCCGCGCATTAAGCAATTTTACAAAATTTCAGGGCGATATAGTATATGTATATATAGACATATAAATATATATATGTATGTACCTTAATCTATATGTATATATAAATATATAAATCTATATGTGTATAAACAAATTAATTGAAAATCAAATTCAAATCAATATATAAATTCAACATATCAATCTATACTAATTAAGTATATTGAATTGAAATTAAATTGAATTTATAAATAACTTGATTGGAATTTGAACAAAATATTCTGTGCATCGTGTGTTATGTGATAATGTATACACATAAATATCGGCAATTTTTATTTCTACATTTGCCCAGATTTATTGCCAATAGATGATGAGATGATGAAGGGGTTATTGTGTAGCTTGCAATTTTTAAATGGGGTGAATTAACGCAAAATTTTTATCGGCAACTTTTTAAACCAGCAAACTGCAAATCAAGCGCCAAACCAATAAATATTCAAATCAAGTTTCAATCAATTTGTCTATAAATTTAAATCAATTTGACAACCATATATCAATATAATATAAATTGATATATAAAATATAGTTCAATCTTTTAATAAAATTTCTAATTAATTTATCTGGAAAATTGAAATTGACAATTCTATACATATATACGAGCCATAAAATCAAAATCGAAATTCATACATATAATCTGAACTACAAAATTAAAATCCAAAATTGAGCTACAAAATTCAAATCTATTATTGACAAACCTAATATTGTATGGTACAATACTTACATACCCATGAATTACGAAATTTGAAACTGAAAAGGAGCTAGAAATTTACAAATGAAAAATTTGATTTGGAAAAATGAAAATCAAAATGAAAATGGCGGTTATTGGGAATGCGAATATTGTGGTGCAATTTATAACCAGCCACAAAATTGGAAACCATTTGCTGATTACTGTATGAAATGTAAGGGAGAATGGAAGTAAAATGAAAAGGTTTGATTGTGAATTCTTTTTAAAGTTGGTTGTTATTATTTGGGCAATTTTTATTTTTGTAATTTTCCTCACAAAATTTGATTTTAAAATTGTAAATAACGTGAACGCAGAAACTTCAACTAACAATCCGACAAATGAATATAATGTTGAATCTATTACCGAGGTCGAACCTGCACTCATTTGTGAAAATGAAAATGACATTATAGAGTTTGAATCTTATTATTCAATTACCGAGGATGATCGTTATGTAATTGAACACATTGTGGCTGGTGAAGCTGGTCATGAACCTCTACTTGGTAAAATGGCAGTCGCTCAATGTATTCTAAACGCTATGGAACAAGATGGTTTGACCGCCTCTGAAGTCCGCAAAACGTATCAATATTCTGGCTGGATGAAAGAAAATTTTCCAACCAATTATCCAGAAGATTGGGCTGAAGTTCAGCAAGCGGTTTGGTGTGTATTTGATAATGGCGAAAAGGTAACTGAGGAAAATATTTTATGGTTTTATGCACCAAAATATTCAGAAGGAAGTTGGCATAATACGCAGAAATTTGTAGTTGAAATTTCAAACCATCGCTTTTACGCACCCTGGAATTAACTCTAATTCGCAAAGTAGCAACATAAAAACAAATAAATAATCCCCGGCAAGGTCGGGTAGGAGGTAATATGTATATTCGTTGTTTAAAAGAATACATATTTGAAAATGTCCCAGAAAAAAATCTTAAGCAATGGATTTCTGAAAACTATTGTATTCCGTTTCAATCATTACCAGACTCAACGGATGAATTGATTAAAATTATTTATAATCGTCAAAATGTTCCGATTCGGGTGTTAATATACGATACTGACATTCCTCCGCAATTAAACGATAATTAGTGCCGCAAATCGGGCATTTAAATTCAAAGTGGAATTAAAATTTATACTTGACAAATCCCAAAATATATGATATAATTCAATCATAAAAAGCAAAGCCCAAATAATAAAGGAGAAAATAAAAATGAAGAACGTTAACGAACAATATGAAATCCTAAAGAACCGTATGTACAAACTACTATGTAACAAGCCTTATAATGCAAACCGTAATCATGTAAATAAGATTGCGGCTCAAATGCGCTATCTTGAGAAAATTGTAAGGCGTGAAGTTAAGGAAACTACAAACTAAATAATTATAGTATTACATGACTTAAAGTTTATCCGTTAAGTAGACTTATTTTTATAGGAGGTGCAGTTGATGGCTAAATACATTGATTGTGAAGCTGTGCTACACGCTATCTTGGGCGAACCGATAGAATCGCATTATCCGAGCTGGTACGCAGAGAGGATTAAGGCGTATCCTGCCGCCGACGTTGCCCCGGTGAGGCATGGGCGATGGATTTCGTGGGAGGAAGCAGGGAACTATGTTCCATCGCCGGATAGGCACGAGTGCTCTGTTTGCCACGATGCGGCACAAGTGCTTGTAAATGGGTTTGAATTGCTATCGGACTACTGCCCCAACTGCGGAGCGAAGATGGATTAGGAGGGCTGAGTGATGGCTAAGCGGATATTGGATGTAGCTTGCGGAAGCAAAATGTTTTGGTTTGACAAGCATAACCCTGATGTAGAATTTTGTGATAAACGTGTGGTGGAGAGACACGAATATTACCCGCACAATTACATAGAGGTTTCTCCAGATACCGTTTGTGATTTTACCGCATTGCCGTTTGCGGATGGCAGCTACAAGCTAGTAGTATTTGACCCGCCACACCTGACTTGGGCAGGGGAAACCTCTTGGACGGCGCTCAAATACGGATGCCTTAAAGGGGACTGGCGGGAGATGTTGCGCGAAGGATTCTCTGAGTGTTTCCGTGTACTAGATGATGATGGAGTGCTCGTGTTTAAGTGGTCAGAAGCGCAGATACCTTTGCGCGAGATTCTACCGCTTTCCCCGTATCCGCCTCTTTTTGGAAATCGCAGTGGAAAGCATAGGAACACACATTGGTTGTGTTTCATGAAGCCAAAGGAAGGCTGACCATGAAGTTTCAGAACCCTGATACAAACCAAATATTTGTTGATATCTGTGATGCATATACTGATTTTTGTAACTCCAGAGATTGCGATACGGATTGCCCATTAGACGCTCCAACATGTAAGGATGGGTATCAATCTTGTTCAGTATGGGCGATTCATCACCCGGTTGAAGCCGCCCACCTGATGGGTTATAAGGTGGTGGAGGATGATGAAAAGTGTTCGAATTGTGTTTATCCAAACCCGTCAGTGGAGTGTGCGACGTGCGGGACATCGCATCGTAACTATCGGAAGGAGGGAGAAGAGAAAATCATGAATATTGTTATTGCCGCAAAACTCATGGAGTTATACGCAACCTGCCCTAAATGCGGCTGCGGGGTAATCGGGAATGGAAAAGGCTTGCTAGAATGTGATACTGCCGCTGGCTTCTTTAAACGCTCCTGTGGATGTGGTTGGCACGTCGAGGTCACAGAGGCAATCACAGAGAGCTCTATGACCAAGGGCTTTCCGAAGATGCCGACCGAGGATGAGGATGTGAGGTAGGGCGGACGGGGCTGTTGGTCAAAGCTCAGGCAAAGAAGGACAAGAGAAAGAGGTGAACACAATGGAAAATCCCAACATCAACCCCCTGGACAATATCCAAGCTGAGATTGCCAAGAACGTTCAGGACTTTATGGACAATCTATGCCCTTCCTGTGGGGGAACTGGGAAAATCAAGGCCTTCCAGTCTATGGCTTTCTATGATGGCCCTCCTATTAAGAGAAGCGTATTCATCCCCTGTACTCTCTGCAAGGGTACTGGGGTATATAAGAAAGGATAAGAGTATGGCAAAGTTAAAGATGAAGCTCCCCACTAGGCCCTTACTTTTAGGATGACATTGATGGCTGCCTTGGTATGAAGCGTATCGAGATTGACATTGATACAGTCGAGAACTGTGACGGTAAATTTGCTTTGTTTACAGGATGGAATAAATCCGTTCTGTTCAAAGATACAGAGTTGCATGTGAACAGCAAAGCTATGGCTAGTTTAGCACTGCTTGGTTCACTTGCACAGTGAGATAAAAAATCTCAAAAACTTTTCAAAAACCCCTTGACAACCTCCAAAATTTGTGGTAAAATAACTACAGAAACAAAGAAAAGAAGAAACAAATGAACGAAGCAAAGATTAAGGCTCTTGAAAACAAGATGTTCAAACTACTAAAGAACAAGCCTTACAATGTGGTACGCAGTCAGTGTGACCGGATTGGTCGTCAGCTGTATGAACTGAGCAGCAAGGTTAAGGGCGGTAAGGTCACTGAGGACAATAATTGATAGTATCGGCTTAGGCCGTTATTATACCAGTGTATAGTAAGTAGGGAAATACCCCTTCTTGAGCCGAATAGGTTATGTAGGCAAACAACAATCAAGGTTAAGGAGTAGGCCATCATTCCCGGTGGCGCTTGCTATACATACCAGCACCTATGTCTCCACTACGAAGTAGTCTAAAAGGAAGGTCGCTTAACCGATGCAGAGACAGCCAAGGTTAAGATGTGTGTATGGCGCACCTTGGTTCAAACCGTACAAGACCAAAAAACCATACTAGCGGTGACAGCTTGGAGAGACAAGTGGCTTTAATTCAATTGGTGGCAGAGAATTATAGTCAATATTGAACCACACGATTCAACAAGGATGGTTAGAGCCTTGTCGGTGTTCTTATGAACTCATCTTTAGTCCGTTAAGCTAAAGTAAAAAGTACGGCCCATCTAACGCAGTTACGGCTAAAGCAATTGTTGACTGATGCCGCTTGTCCGTAGAGACAAGAAGTAAAGAGCGTTCTGTCCGATAGGTCAGAATAGGATGGGAAATAATCGTAGGTCAACAACGTGGCCACTACGATAGTGCGACATCCACGGTTGAATGGCTGGTGTAACCTTAAATCCCCAGCTACCAGACCGCCTATTGGGGTTCTCGTGTTTTATGTTTTAAGTTGAGAGACGATAAAAACTCTCACACTAAATCAACTGACCCACAGTTGATGAAAGAGAACAAGGTCACATATCCCTGTAAAAGTAGGATAGCGGGGCGCATTAAACAATCAAACATGGCTGAGGAAAGTAGGAAGCGGTAGGGTGAAAGGCTGTTGGCCAGAGCGTGTAGGTCATGTTTGATTATGGAGAACGATAGCGCATGAGCTTGAGTTTTCCTTTGAATCCTTTCTGCTTTAGAAGGTGGCTCCTTCTATAATCTTCATGCTCGCTACTTAGTGCCAGCAAGTTAGATGAATAAAGGCGAGAGTATATACTAAACAAGGCTTCTCAAGGGTTGAGCCTGTCAGCCCTTGTCCATGGAAGGTTGTCTTAAATTCTGCGTCAAAGGAAAAGCCTTTACATTGTACTTCGTACCTGTACGATTATGAATGGTTATAAGTGACAACGACAGGACGCTGTTGCAGGAGCTTACTTAAATATGGGCCTTTAGCTCAGTTGGTTAGAGCCATCCGCTCATAACGGATAGGTCGTAGGTTCGAAGCCTATAGGGCCCACCATACTAACACGCCGGATTACCTCAGCAGGGATAGAGTGACCGCCTTCTAAGCGGCAGGTCGGAGGTTCGAGATGCTATCCACCCCCATATCATTCCCAGTCAAGCAAAATAAAATCTTGACTGGGAATTAAATTTTTCTCTTGACAAATCACGCCTTGTATGATATAATACAACTACAATAAAGAAAGGAATGAACAATATGTATACTATTAATTCTAACTTTATTACTTATCTTAAGTCTCGTCAGCGTAGCGAAAATACCATCAAGGCGTATGTCAAGAATATTAATAACTTCTTCGAGTTTGTGAATAAGCCCGACAACGAAGTTACTGCTTTTGATGTAATGAATTGGATGAACAGCCTTAGTGACAAGTCTAGTTCTACTCTATGCCAGATGCTTAGTAGTGTCAAGGCTTACTTTGATTTCTTGTTTACCTTTGAGCTTATTAATAAAGACCCCACTGCAAGAATTAAGTCTCCTCATAAGACCAATAAGCCTAAACAGTATATGAGTGCCAAGATGATCAGGGATATGATTGCTTGTTGTTCTTGTAGTCGTGATAGGGCTATACTCTATACTTATGCCAGCACTGGTCTTCGTGTTAGTGAGTTGATTGGACTAACTTTTAAGCAGTATCAGGATATGAAAGCTAATGGCAACAATGTAATCAAAATCGTTGGCAAGGGCAATAAGGAGCGGTTTGTGCCTTTTAATCAAGAAACACAGATTGCTATTGATGACTATATCAAGAGCCGGAATATGGGCATTGTTCATTCTGATAAGCTATTTCTCAGTCATCATGGTAACGATATTGCAAGAAATAATCTTAGCTTGACTTTAAAGGGCATTGCTAAGAGGGCCGGGATTCCCTTTTGGAATGAAATCTGTAATCATTCTTTACGCAGTGCGTGTGCCAGTATCTACGGTGAAGATGGTGTACCCATTGCTCAGATTCGTGACCTGCTGGGACACTCAGATCTCTCTACGACGAGTCGATATATAAAGACCTCGGTTGAGAATGTATCTAATACGGTTATGAACATGAGTTTCAATTAAAATTCACGCTTTAGTGTTTAATATAGATATTAAATTAAGGAGGAATTTGTATGTACTTTTCTGTAGACGGATGGTTGATTGACGATGATGAAGTCTACCCTAAAAAGCCTAATCACAAAGCGCCAAAATCTATTCGTGGCGATTACGACCTGTCCATTCACGGTAACAAGATTGTTCTGGTGGATAATGTAGATGGCACAACTGTTGAGACCAAGTGTCACCCTGATGATGATTTTGATATTGGGGTTGGTATTAAGAAGGCATTCGAGAAGATGAACGAAAAGCGGGAAGAGATTCAGAAGGCCAAAGAAGAGGAAGAGAAGACAATTAAGGTTGGAGACTGGGTTGAAGTTGTTGATAATGGAGCTTCCTATCCTCAAAGAGATGAGTTTTTTGAAGATAATAACCTGCTTAGTTGTGCGGCAAGATTTAGATATGGTGTAACACCCTTTAATGGTACTAGGGGAAAGGTAGTATTCATTGAACATCAAGTTGATTGCCAAAAAAGCATTATAGCTGTAGAAGTGCCAAAAGAAAAATACTGCGGAAGTCGAGAATTTTCTGATCTAAATTGCTATAACGGAATCTATCTTGTTGAAACTTATGGATTACGAAAGGTGGCGAAGCCTTATGTCTAAGCTATCATCTTATCCTAATATGTACCCTGAAATCCTAGACGCAATTCACTACATTTTTGAGGATATGCCTGACGTAGAAATTGATTGCTTGTTATACCTAACCGAACTTAGGGATAACTGGTCTAGAACTGCTGAATTAAGCAATAAAGCCATTGAGCGATTAGAGGATATGGGGCGTTGCTCTTATTGTGGTGAGGAAATGTCTTACCATCATTATCAAGAGCCACATCCTGAGCTTGATGGATGCCCCATGGAAAATATGAGCGAACTTTATTGCCCAAACTGTGACATTGGAGGTGAGGATTATTAATAAGAGACAGAGAGAAGCATCTGAGAGAGCAATGCTAAAGCATATGCTTGATACAAACCCAAAGTATAAGGAAATCATGGATGCTTTAATTGACAATCCGGAAAAGGAACTGAAAGATGTTATTCAACCTGTCATTGAGGAAGAACTAAAGAAGGCTCGTATGATTGGTGTGAATATTGGGTTTCAAGGCGCAATGATTCAAGCCTATGAGAAGATTAAGGATATGAATAATACAGAAGAGATTAAGGCTTGTCTAAAGAGCGAAGCCGATAAGATTCGTGAAAGGAGAATGTGTAAAAATGAGTGTAAGTGAATCAACTTTAAACCGTACTGCGAACTGGTTTAGGAGCGTTGGTTATCTATCAGAAAGTAATCTGAGGCGAGAGGACTACAATATTAAGCAAAAGGATGCAAATGGCCAAGATGCTGGCACTAAGAAGGGCGAACGTATCATGGGTTCTGTTGCTGTAAAGACAGACAATGGTATTCATACCTTCAATGTCTATGCTCAAAGTCTAACCTCCAAGGGCGAAGAGAGCAAGCAATGGAAGATGTATTGTGATATGCTAAATTGGAATCCTCAGATTGGCGGCGATTCCTCTGTTGAGCCTACTCTAGTCAATATTGAAGGTGCTGTTAGCGTCAATGACTATGTAAATCAACAAGGAGAAGTCAAGTCTGGTCTGCGTTGGCGTGTTGGTCGTGCCAATACAAAGGCAAGCCCCGATGAACCCAAGGGCACTACTCTAAAGGTAACTACCATTATCCAATCTATTAAGCCTGAGATTCGTCAAGAAGAAGAAACCGGTCGCCTAATTGTAACCTTATATGGTGCTGAAGCCAATGGTACTTGTTTCCCCATTACAGCTGTTGTAGACGAGGATATGGCTGATGCATTTAATGATTGTTATGAAGTAGGTATGACTGTTCCTTTTGAACTAGAACTTATCTCTCGTCATGTGGGTAATGAGAATACTGGTGCCGTAAAGAAGTTTGGTCGTGCTGGCAAGGTGGCTGTAAACAATGGCTTTGATGTTCAAGAACTAATGCTTGTCGGTGGTGATGATGAGATTGAAGAGCCTGATGAACTAACTACCGAAGATGAAAACGGCGATGAAGTTGAAGTTAAGACTGCTTGGATTAACCCCACCGCCATGAAGAAGGCAATCAAGGCTCGTGCTCAAATGCTAGAAGAACTAAAGAACAATCCTCCTGAGAAGAAGTCTGGCGGCAAGGGCAATAGCTCTTTAGTAGCCAAGAAGCAAGCTGCTAAGGATAAGATGAGGGGCGGTATGAAGCCAAGTCATCCTGTAGATGCACTTTTCGATATGGACGATGAAGAGGATTTGTTCTGAGAAAGGGCGTGATTATAGATGGCTAAGATTGATATTTTTGCTCCTCAAGACACATCTATGATTAGCTCTCTTGCTGGTCAGAAGATTATGATTTATGGCGATTCCGATACAGGCAAGACATTCCAAGCCACTCGTATGGAAAAGCCTATGCTACTGATGGCTGAATCTGGTGGCTCGGCCCGTAATGTTCCTAAGTTTCCTATTAACAACTGGGATAGTTTTACTGAAATTGTAAAGCAACTTACCGCCGATATCACCAAGACTAGAGAGATGTTTCAAACTGTCATCATTGATACTGTTGAAGAGCTTGTCTCTCGTTGCGAAGAAAAGGTTGCTAAAAGATATGGTGTAACCGAAGTAGGCATGGTACAGCAAGCAGAGAAGGGTAATCCTAACGGCTATTCTGTCGCTCGTGCTATGTTCAAACAACAAATCAATCTATTGACTTCCGTTGGTCTAACTGTCGTATTCATCAGCCACAATCAAGAAGTTGAATATACTGACCCTCTAACTGGCGAAACCTATAATAAGTTTGTTCCTTATGGCAGCGAGAAAGAAAAGGGCAGTACTCGCTTTGTTCGCAATCTATGTGACTTTGTAATTTATACTCAAGCGATGGGGCTAGACCCCGAAACTGGTAAGACCATTTATTCTAAGGCTCTGTGCAAGGAAACTAAGCGGGCTTTTGCTCGTAGTCGTTATACTCAAATGCAAACCTATATTGAGAAGTTCACTGCCGAGAGTCTTGTTGAAGCCATTGAAGAAGCAATTCGTAAGGAAGCTGAGAATGAAGGCGCTGGTCTAGTAGAGTTCAAGAAGATTAATGATAACTTTACTAAGGAAGACTATATCAGTATGATTCAGCCTTATTTTAAGCGTCTACACAAGCTATACCCTGACTATGTACTTAGTGTAGTAGCAGAACATCTTGGCGAAGGCCGAAAAGTATCTAATGCAACTGACGATGAAGTAACTGAACTGGGCAATATTTATTCCGATTTCGTGCAATTTGCGTGTGAAAGAGGAATTGTTGTAGAAGATTAAATTGTGAATATTTTGTAAACAATTAAAAAATTACTTGACATTTTTAAAGGGGCTGGGCAACTAGCCCCTTATTTTTATCTTGACATTTAGGTTGAGTTGTGGTATAATTGCCTTGAAGAGAGGTGAAATAAATGCCCAAATGTTATATTTGCGGAACTGAGATACCAAGAGGAAGTAGATATAAATCCACACGCTATAAATCTATCCCTGTCTGTTCTGAAGCCTGTTATAACACTCTACTCGAGCAAAAAGCAAATACAACAAAAGCCGAACCATATCCAGGTTATAACAAACTAACTGACTATATCAAAACCCAATGGGGCGGTAGTGAAAATGTAAACTGGATGATGACCCATAAGCAAATCAAACATTTGGTTGAAAAGCAAGGTATGACTTGTAATGAAATCCGTATGGTACTAAAGTATGCCATTGAGATTGAAAGTGAATGTGTTAATGTTGAATATGGGATTGGTCAGTTCATACCAAAATTTGTTGAGCCTTGTATAAAGTTTGTTGAACAGATTCAAAGAGCGAAAGAGTTAGCTAAAGATATGGGAAATGAAGAAGTCGTGGTTAGGAAAGTTAGCAAGCAAGTGAAGAAAGTGAAAGAAGAGGAGTGGGATTGATGTTGAATTTAAGGAGTATGGAATAGGAGATGAATAAATGCTCTATAATATTAATCTAGCGAGCCTTGCCCTTGGTTGTCTACTAAAGCAACCTTCACTTCTTGTCCAACCCCAATATCCGCTTTCAAAAAATGATTTTGCTCCTGAACCATTCCACAAAATCATGTACCTTGCAGTTCAACGGCTATATAATGACGGTGTGAATGAAATTACAGAAATTGAAGTTGAGAACATCGTCAAGAACAAGCCATCTTACTTTGAGGTACTTCAAGACAACAATTATATCGACTTTATCAACACCTCAAAAGAACTGTCTGTCATTGAGAACTTTGATTACTACTATAATACAATTCGCAAGTTCGCCCTACTTCGTGACTTGAAAGAAAATGGTATTGATATTAAAGAATTTTATGATGAACTGCAAAATGAAAATGAACAAGCGGCTCAGTTAGAAAAATTAAGTATTCAGGATATTTTGAATGCGGTTGAGTTGAAGGGCATTAAGTTACGCTCAAAGTATGATACTAAGTATGTTAGAACAGAGATGGTAGCTGGTGAAGATACCGAAGCACTAATTGAAGAATTTGAACAAACCCCTGCTTTTGGTGCTTTCTTGTGTTCGCCCTATCTAACTCAGCTATATATGGGTTGGTGTCGCAGTCATCTTATTATGGAATCTGCTGGCTCAGGTGTAGGCAAAACTCGTATGAGTATCGCTGACTTATGTGGTGTTGCTATTGACCAATATTGGGATGATAACGCTCAGGACTTTGTAGACAATTCAAATTATCAAGGTCCAGGATTGTTTATCCATACAGAACTTAAGACAAGAGAAGAAATTGGGCCAATGTTCCTTGCCTGTATCTCTGGTGTAGATGTTAAGCATATCACACAAGGCATCTTAACACAAGAAGAAAAGCTACGAGTTCTTAAAGCTGGCGAGATTTTACAAACCAACAATATGCACCTTGTAGATATGGCAGATTTTACTTGCCAAAGTATTGACCGTAAGATTAAGGAATGTGTTGAGAGCTATGGTATGCAGTATTGTGTATTTGATTATGTGCAACTCAACTCCGCTGTGACACAAGAATATCGTCAATGTACCGAAGCACAGGCTCGTGAAGATTTGATTTTACGCAACATTACTCTTGAACTCAAAGACATGGCGCAAAAATATCTTGTTGGTATTAAGACTATGACACAATTAAATGGTGTTGAAAAAACACTTGATTTCCCTGATGAATCTTGCTTATCAGGCGGTAAATCGCAGCGTAATAAACTAGATGCCGCTTGTATTACTTTACCTGCTAAAGATAGAATCAAAGAGTTTAAAAGAATCGAACCATATTTAAAGCGAAAAGGGTTTGGGCCTGATAGTCGCCTTGAACCAAATGTTGTATCATATGTATTCAAGTCCCGTTTCGGTACTTACGCTGACCAGAAGATTAAGGTGTGGCGTTATTTTGATAGAGCCAAGTTTACAAATGTAGACTTGTTTTGCACCAATCAATATGATGAGATTGTAAATATTCCAAAACCTGTACTGGAAGAAAATTTTTAAAAATTTTTCCCAAAAAACGCTTGACAAATCTTTTAAAATGTGGTGTAATATATAGAAGGGTTGAAAATAGGTTGTAAACTATGATGATGATAACGAAATACAGAAGTCCTAATTTATATGGAGGAATAAAAATGTCGAAGCGAAATAAACCTGTTAACCCCTTGCTAGTTGCTGGTGGAACTCTCTTATTTTATATATGTGCTATTCCCATTGCCGATGCTTTTTCTACTTGGGTGCAAACAGCTATTGGAGCTAGAGTAGCAAAGATTCAATATGTATTAGCGCAAGACCAACAGGAAGTTGAAGAAATTGCTGATAGAGTTAATGGGTCTGGGCCTGTTCAAGCAATTGGATTCCAAACTTCTAGCGAATGTGAGGTGGAATATGAAGAGAATTGAGCGAATGAGTGAATCACCTTGTAGCAAATGCGGATGTATGGTTGAGTGTAGTAACAAGGTTAGACGAAGTCCAAGACTAGATGAAATTAGGGATTTGGTATTTTCTGATGCAGAATTTGATTACCATGACTGCGGGATTTGGATTGCATTAAATGCGAAAGAAATGGTCGAGGTAGATGAATGATAAGTGGAAAAGGAACCTCACGACCTTACTTACAATTTCTTGGTAATTCAGCCATTGATGTGGCAGGAAGCTTAAATCTTCTCCGTTTCAAGAGATATTGTTTACTTTTGGATGCTGGATGGGCACAAGGCTTCGATGTAATGACAAGTTATAAGCAAAACAAAGAGGCCGTAAAGAAAGTAAAATGTAAAGAAATTGATTACATTATACTAACCCATTGCCATCTCGACCATCATGGTCTCTGCCCCGCTTTATTTGCCAAAGGTTGTCATGCTCATATTTACATCCCACAAGGCTCGACCCCATTCATTAAATTAATGTGGGAGGATAGCCTTAAAATTCATTTACAAGATTGTCAAAAGTTACAAAATAAGCATGGCATTAAGGCAAGTTCTTTGTATTCTCCTGTCGATATTGAAAATGCCTTAAACCGTATTATTGAAATTCCATATAATACTCCGTATCAAATCAATGAAGATATTACCTTAACTTACTATCCTGCTGGCCACATCCTTCATTCAGCCCAAGCATATCTTGAGTTTAAGGAAGGCAATATTATTAAGCGTGTTGGGTATACAGGAGATATTGGCTTAAAGTCACAGCCTTATACTGAACCTATTGAGCCATTGCCTTTCTGTAACTTGCTTATTGGCGAATCAACTTATTGCACCCCAACACGGCCTGATAAGACCAGAGATAGAGCAAAGGATATCGAGAAAATTCAATCTGCTGTTGAACAATTCAATAAAATTTTAATTCCTTGCTTTAGTTTGCAACGTACTCAAGTTATGTTAAGATTGTTGTATCAATTAGCAGTAGATTATGATTGTCCAATTTATCTTGACTCGCCTTTAGCTTCCAAATTTTGTTCAATGTGGGAAGATGATGAAGTAGTTAGTTGGCAAGAGGTCATGTCTAAAATTAAGGTAATTGATTCTTATGAATCTTCCATTGCTCTACAAGAATCCAACCAGAAGTGCATTATTTTATCAGCTAGTGGATTTCTCCAAGGTGGGCGCATTATGAACCATCTGAAGGCATCGCTTGATAAATCTTCTACTTGTGTTGTTTTCTGCGGTTTCGCTGGTGAGAATAATCTTGCAAGTCAAATCAAAGCCGGGCAAAAAGAAGTAAATATTGATGGTACGATTGTAAAAAATCGAGCCAACATTATTGAATTGCGTAGTTTTAGTAGTCATGCAAGTTATGAAGAACTAATGCAATATTATGGTGAACAGACACGATATGACAAGTTAGCTTTACATCATGGTGAATTTGAATCCAAAGTTGCCTTTGCTAACACCCTACAAAACAACCTAATCGCCCAAGGCAAGTCAAGCCGTGTAATTGCAGTTAATGCAGATAGCAAGATTTATTTTTAATTAAATACTTGACAGCTTCCCTCCTTTGTGGTATAATGTAGATACTTCAAAGGAGGGAAAGTTTATGTTTAATATTGGTGATGTTATCTATAAAGACGAATCAAGCGCACCCTATACAGTAGAAGAAATTGATGTTATTGTTGGGCCGGTGCCAAAGTACAAACTAGCTAACGACGATTTTAAATTTTGGGATTATTGCATCGGTTGGAAGAAATTGGTGGTACTCGAAGAAGTCTTAAAATATGGTGTTGTGTTAACAGACGATAATCTATATTGCAAAGCTAAGGCCGAAGACAGATCTAAAGATTATGAGTTTATCCGTATTCGCACTATTTGTTATGACAACAGAATTTTCTATCATAAAATGTTGAATGGTGAAGTCGTTGAATTTAAAGAATTAAAATTATGAGCGAGGTGTAAGCATGTTCATTAACTTTGGTTTCTCTGAGTCAATGGATGTTATTCTTGAACAATACATTGGTAATACTTGTGTATCAAGACAAAAGATATCTGCCCCTCCTGAAATTCTACAAGCTCAATTTCTTCAACTTGTTCGACAGGTGGCGAGTCAATCTCAACCTATGAAAATTCGTATGGTTAGATGGGAAGATGTGTGGAATCAGATTGACCAAGAGTGGAAGAAGTTGGAATTGGATGTGGTGTTTCAAAATTGGAAGGATGATGTGGATGAGTGATTATGTTTATTTAGATTATGCCGCAACCTATCCTGTAGTTAAGTATCCTCAACAGTTGTATCGTGATGTGTTGGGCAAAGGTTATTTCCTTAACCCTAATGCCCACTATGCTTATAAGGAAAAACGCCTACTATCTGAAGCAGAAAATAGAGTAAAGAAAGCCATTGGGGCTAAAGGTGGCAAGGTTATTTTTGGTGGCACAAGTAGTCAGCTGATTGAGAATTTGATGAGCGCTATCACTAAAGAAACAAATGAATATCATATTGTAAGTTCCGTTTATGAACATAATAGTTTTTTTAGATTTCACCAAAGCACCGTTAGAAATACTGTACTTTTAAATGGTTTTCTTGAGACTTATCAGTGTATCCCTAATTGTTCTGACCAACTATTTGTAATGTGGCAGGATGTTAACAATCTAACAGGCGAAGTTTTCCCGACTAAGCAGATTGGTGAGCTTGTCCATAAGTATAATGGCTTTTATATCTGTGACGGCACAGCACAAATTGGGCATACGTCTATTGAGTCCAATATTGATGATTGGTGCGATTTTTGGTGTTGTAGCGGGCACAAAGCCGGGACAGAACTGGGTATTGGTTGTTGTTGGGTATCAGACAGATTAGACAAATGGCTCAATGGTTTTAAGCTCCATGGTACACCTAATCTTGCTGGTGCGTTGGTTATGGCTCAGGCGGTTGAGGATGCTTGTGATAGCAAAGCTATTGAAGATAGAGACAATCATTGGTTGGAATTGTATTGGGGAATGGTTGAAGGATTTCAAAAAGCGCATATTCGTGGCGGAGTCTATAATAATGTTCTAAACGAAGAAAAAAGCGATACAAACGAACCAGCAGAGACTACCTGCGCAATCAACGCTATTCATCTACCCGGATTTAATGCAAGGGCGTTACAATCTTATCTTGCAAGCAAAGAAATTTATATCGGGCTTGGGCAATCGAGTTGTGCAGATGAAGCAGATAGACGAATTTTGTGTCAAGGCTATGGTTTAAGCGAACAAGAAGCTGATGAAGTCATTAGAATTAGTTTTGGCGAAGATAATAGTGTTGAAGATGTAGAGGCGCTGGTTGAAGGAATCAAGAATTTTAAGGAGTTATATCTATGAGACTAATCAAATCTAATAACATCGAATCTGAATACCCCAAACGTCATATTTGTGACGAGTGTGGGGCAGAGCTTGAATATGATAAGGAAGATACTCACATTGGTTGGATGGGTTATAAGTGTGTGACTTGTCCAGATTGTAATAGGGAAACTGTGGTGAGTGATCAAAGAGCACAACCGCCCACTTGGAATACAACTTTTTATCACACGAGCACCGAAACAGGCGTGATTGACATTGAGGATGTTAAGATTAAAGAATATGTAGATGAGGTCGTAAAGCACCTATGCTCTGATAAATGGAAACCCGGTGAATTCTGTACTACAAGAACGGGCAATCTTCTTGTTGTGGGGCTTAAATGGACAGATGGCGTAGACATTTATGTTACTAAAGATTATTGGGAAGATAGTATTGCCCCTGAAGATTATAGGATGGTAAAGTGAGGTAAGGATAGTGGCCAAAGTGGACGTTAAAAAATTGAAAAAAATGCTCACTTTGAGTCACTACGATACCATCCTTCGTGAGCTTGGTATTCCTATCTTTAGCAAAAGCAATACAGAGTGGCGTTGTTGGTCGGGTGAGAAAAATCGCAATCCAATGGACGGTAGCCCAGCTCTTGTATTCTTTCCTGATACTAAGATATTCATAGGTTACACTAGTTCAAGAAGTTATGACTGTATCTCTCTTGTCCAGACCCGCTTAAATCTACTTGGTCAAACTTGCTCATTTCTTGATGCTTGTAACTGGATTCTTGAAAAAACCGGCCTTGACCCAACTAAGATAGTTAAACCCCTTACAAACACCCGCGTCTGTGATTGGTCTGGCCTTGAGAAATTCGTCCGCTTCCGCTCAACAGGCTCGCCCCTCAAACCTTATGACAAGTCTATACTCGACCAACTTGACCATTCAGTACCTCAACAATGGCTTGATGAAGGGATATCGGCCGATACAATGGTCAAATACCAAATTGGCTACTATGATAGGCTGAACGCCACAACAATCCCTTGCTTCGCACAAGACGGTTCGCTTATAGGCATACGCTGTCGGCATTGGTTGCCAAATGAAATTGAGATTGGCAAATATCGCCCATTGAGCTTGCTTGATGGCACAACCTACAAGTTCCCCACCAACAATGTATTCTTTGGTATAAACTGGAATTGGGGCGAGATAGAGAGGGTTGGTCATGTCATCCTTGTTGAAGGCGAAAAAAGCGTACTCAAAGCCGATTCATGGTGGGGAGAAAAAAGCAATGTCCTTGCCCTATATGGTAGCAATCTTGGTCTACAAAGGCGCAATCAACTTATTAAACTAGGCGTTGACCATGTGACCATTGCTATTGATAGTGACTTTCACGAGATAGGCGATGAAGAATATGACAAGTTCGAAAAGAAGGTGTTGGCTTTGGCTAAGTTATTCAAGGGGTATGCCACAGTTGATACTATCTACAATAATATAGAGTTGTCCAACGCATACAAGGCTTCGCCATTTGATTTTGATGAATCAACTTATAATCTCATGTGGGATAATCGTGAAGTCGTAATCTAAATTGTAAATTTTTTGTAAACAATTCAATAAACCACTTGACAAATTTTTTGTTTTGTGGTATAATATATATCGTCCTTCGGGACAAAATAAAAATAAAGAAAGGATGGTTTTATGTGCGCACATGAAATCTATTTTAATGAAAGGATGGTGAGCTAATGGGATATGGAGCTATACTAGGGCAAACACCGCGAATAGAGGAAGCCCTGGCCGCTTACGACAAGACCATTAAGGGCACCTACCCCATCGCCACAGGCAACAGCGTGACGGCGGGGGATGTGGTGGACGTGGTAAATGGGGAGGTGACGAGGAACGTTGTCGCCAAGGCAAATGTGAAGAATGTGTTCATTTCAGGCGCAATCGGTGCAAATGCAATGTGCCGTCTGAACGATAATGCATCTGTAGTGGCTTATACTCAAAGCGGGCAATTAGCGGTCAGTCTGCTCGATAATCAGACTGGGAAATTAATTACGACTCAAGGCGCAATGTATGGCTCTTCGTCGAACATAAGTCTTGCGCGTTTGAGCGACACTAAGGTTGTAGTTTCTTGGTCATACTCCAACCAAGTATACACCCGCCTTGTAACAATAGTCGGAAACTCAATTTCTTTCGGTACCACAGTGCAGCCAACCGGAAACAATTCCGAATACCCGTGTGTTGTGGCGCTAGATACAGATAGGTTTGCTATTTTTTATTCGTCCGTCGGTGCGACTGGCATTTCTGTAAATGTTGGAACTGTTTCGGGAGACACAATTACGTATCCTTCAACTGGATACTCAACGTCTGAGTGTACACCAACAAGCATCTCCGCCACCCTCCTCCCAGACGACAGTTCAGGGAACAAGCGGATGTGCGTGTGCTTCTCGGATACAAGTGACGGCAACAAGGGCAAAGCAGTGATTGCCATCATTAACAGTTCCAATGCGGTGACGTGGGGTGAAGTGGTGACGTTCAATGATGCGGCATCCTATCTCATTTCCTGCGCTTCAAATGGGAATACAGTGGTCGTGTTCTATGTAAATGACAGTGCTTGTTATTGCAGGGTCCTCGCTGTGAACGGAACGAGCATCACGGCAGGAAGCCAAACACAACTTGAAAGCACCAAATTTGGAGTGCAATCACGTGTGATTTGTGTCGGTGGAAAATTTGTTGTATGCGGCCATGGACGAACTTCCGGTGGGGCTGTTTCTGGTTCGCATGCGATTGTGCTAAATGTAAGCGGGTCGGACATAACCGTAAATACTGCATATCAATTTGACACTGCTAGTGCGACATATTTACACGCCAGTCCGATTTCTGATAGTAAATTTATCATCGCCTACGCCGACAATGGCAACAACAACTACGGAACCTCCACAATCCTAGAAGTCAGTGGCAACCAAATCGCAGGTAGCTTCACGGTGAACAGCACCCAGGCCATTGCCCTTCAGAGTGGCGAGGCAGGGCAGGAGATCGAGGTAATCTTTGCGGGCACTACCGCAGCGGACTTTGTAACCGAGGGGCAGAAGATACCAAGCAAGGGCGTATACGGCTACGGGCCTGTGGCTGGCTGGCTGAACGTTATCCCCTATTGGGCCAAGGATGCCGGGGTCAGGATTGCCACGGGGAGCTATGTGGGGACGGGGAGCCACGGGGCGAGTAATCCAAATAGTTTGACGTTCCCGTTTGTACCGAAGTTAGTTTTTATTTATGCTGTTAATACATCGAATTCAAGTAGAGACCAAGCAACTTTTTTGTTTGAAGCGCCATTTTATACCTATTTAATGACTAATAGCACAAGCGGAAATGCTGATGGGAGTGCTTCTTTTGCTGCCAGTGCGCAGTTTAACGGAAATGTGATGAGTTGGTATGGCGGAAACGCTGTTCAACAATTCAATACAAATGGCACGGTCTATCACTTCGTCGTCATCGGCTAAGAAAGGAGGCCCCAATATGCTAATCATCCAAATAGAAGCCCTGGAATCGGGTCAGCATCCAATCCAGAGCCAGAGCGGGCGGAAAACCTGCTGGTTGCCCGGCTATATAGAGGTGCCTGGTCACCTGGAGCGGGAGGTATGGGCGTGCCTTGGCTGGTGTGACCTGACCATCGAGGGAGGGAAGCTGACCGGCATCACGCCCGGAGCTATCCCGGAGCCTAATACATTATCTCAAAACAAAGAGGCCCGTATCACTCAATCTAAAGAAGACCTTGCCGCTTATCTTGACACACATCCCTTACAATGGACTGATGGAAATTTCTACTCTATTACCACCGAGAAACAAGCCCAGCTAACCTCTAAACTGGCCGTTGCTCAAGCTAAGGCCACTGCTGGCGTGCCTTATGAGTTAAAGTGGAATACAACTAATGAGGCCTGTGTGCCTTGGGAACTCAATGAACTATTTGCTCTAGCCTTTGCTATTGATGAGCGTGTGACTGCTCTTGTAAGTTACCAACAAAATCAAGAGGTTGCTATGCGTGAGGCCGAGAGTCAAGAAGCTCTTGATGCTATTATAGTAGATTATGATAGCGTAGGCACAACTAACAAGGAAGAAGCCAATGTGGAAACTACTAAGTAAGTACGCCTTCTTGTTTTGGTTTGGCGGGAGTTTTTACATCACTCTTGAAGTTATTTATCGTGAACGAAGTCATTGGACGATGGGTTTATTAGCAGGACTTGTGTTCATTGCTATTGATTCACTAAACGAAGTATGGGGCTGGGAAACCAGTCTCATACTCCAAGTTCTTGTAGGTACAACTATTGCAACAATAGGCGAATTTGTAACAGGCTGTATCGTGAACCTATGGCTTGGGTGGAATATATGGGACTACTCGAATTTGTGGGGAAATATTCTTGGGCAAATATGTCCCCAATTTGTCTTAATGTGGATGCCTATTATTTTACTTGCAATTATACTTGGGGATGTAATTCGTTGGCGTTTCTTTAATGAAGAGAAACCACGTTACACCCTATTCTAAGAAAGGAGATTCCATGGCGAAACAAATTGCTAAAATCAAAATAACCAACATCGACAAAATTCTATTGTATGTTACTAATTGCAAAAAGACCCTATCTCAAACCTATGCCGAATTACAGGGCAAATATTCCAATCGGGTTATTTACCTGCTAAATGGTGGCATGTGGAATCCAGATGGAACCCCTTGCGCTGGTTTTAAGGCAAATGGGAAGCTATTATCCGGAACTCCTTGGGGCAATATTCCCGGCTATGGATGGGATAACCCTAGCAATTTGTGCATGACTCTTGAATGGCAGAAGTACACCAACTATATTGCCTGCTCGCGCCTTATTCAGAATGGTGTAAAAGTTAATATCCCATATGGTACGGCACAAGGCGGCGCTAGAGGGCGCACAGGTATTGGACTTGACAACCAAGGCAACTTTGTGTTATACTGTTCTCAGGATGGTTCATCCGATAGAAAGACCCCCCAAGGTCTACAATCTGAGATGGCTTCACTAGGTTGCCAATCCGCTATTATGCTAGACTCTGGCGGAAGTTCCATGTGTAATTTCAACGGCCTAAAAATTACAGGCGATGGACGTAAGGTACATAACTGGATTGTTGTTGTTATGAAGCAAGAAGCTAAGAACGAAGAGGAGAAAGACCCCCCAATGACTGACACTGGAAATAAAATTATTCAGAAATATATCACTGCAAACCCTTGTTATACCGACCAGTCTAAGAAGACTAAGACCAAAATGATGCTCCATAGCACTGGTATTCCAGGTGGCACCGCTTCTGCTATTCGCAATAGCATGAACTCTGCAAACGCCTCAATCTCTGTTGAGTTCGTCCTTGATAATACTGGAATCTATCAATTGCTGCCCCTGGGTATCAAGTCTTGGCACTGTGGTTATTCTAGTAAGGACAAGATTAACCTGACCGCTAACAACACCCATATTGCTTGTGAAGTGTGTGAGCCTGTGCAGACTCGCCTTCTTGATATTAACTGGTATCCTCTGAGGCGGAATGGTGTGAACAATACCACTTGGGCTGTCACTCGGCTACAAAAGGAATTAATTGCATGGGGATATAGCCCCAATGGTATTGACGGCAATTTTGGCCCTGGTTGTGAGGCTGCTGTTAAGGCGTTCCAACGGGATAATGGGCTATCTGTTGATGGTTCTGTTGGCCTTGCTACTAAGGCAAAGCTTGCCACTCGTGCCGGTAGCTATCTCAAGTACGACCCTAATGATACTGAAACCAAGGCTTATTTTGATAACGTATATGCTAAGGCTGTTTGGCTGTTTGCTACCATCCTAAAACAAATTGGCGGTAAGGCTAGTGAGATTGTGTCTCATGCTGAGGGCTATCAACTTGGCATTGCATCCAACCATGCTGACGTTGGCCACTGGTTCCCTCTGCATGGCAAGACTATGGATGTATTTAGAGCCGATGTTGAGAAGGCAATGAATGGTAAGGTAATAGAAGATGATAAAAAGGAAGATAACATGACAAATGTAGATGCCCCTGCTGCTTGGGCTGCCGAAGCCTGGGAAAAGGCTAGTAAGAAGGTAGGAATTGATGGCAAGACTATCATGGATGATACTCGTCCTAATGATAATATCACCCGTCAAGAAATTGCTGTTGCGCTAAATCGACTCGGCCTACTTGATTAAATAAAATAACCCTTGACAAAAGCCTTTTGGTGTGGTATTATTATTACATCAAAAGGCTTTGCCTATTATAAGGAGGACTAAATATGTACGAACAGTATACTGACAAGCAGATTGTTGAGATGCTTGTGCCTAAGCTGAAAAAAGCTGTCCCCGAACTAAATTGGGACGAATATCTAAAACGACCTGACGATTTTAGCATTTGGGCACGTTTAATTTCCATAATTTACAAGAGCGGTTATATCCGTGGTCATCTTGGTCGTAGTTTTATTATTGGTGAGCCTAAACAGACTGAACATTGGGTTCCTATAACCGAAGATAATGTTAAAGTTGGTAGTAAGGTGCGTTATCTTAATGCTAAAAAGCATTTGGGAAGCCCTGAATTTTATCCTTCACAGGGCACAATCGGCGAGGTTGTCTCTGTTTGTAATGATAATACTTGCCTTGTGCAATGGCCTAGTTATAAGGATGCTTGGTATGCGAGGTGGCCTGACCTTGAGGTACTACTATGCGAGTAAAACCACTACTATCTAAAATCAACCCCTCTACATTTATTGAGGATTATCTACAATCTTGTAAAGTAGAAGATATTGGTGAATACCTAAACCCAACAGGGTTATATGTTGACGAACCAAGTCTGTATGTAAATATGGACGAAGCGTGCGATGTGGTTAGACATCATATTGATGAAGGAAATAAAATTGCTGTTTTAGTAGACACGGATAATGATGGCCTCTGTTCAACAACTATTATTTATACTTTCCTAAAACAGCAAAACGCAAATGTTCAAACTTTCCAGCACAACGAAGCTAAAGCTCATGGTCTAACTAAAACAAGCAAAGATACTGTCATTGATGACATTATCGCCTGGGAACCAAGTCTACTAATTATCCCTGACGCAAGTGCAGACGAGTATTGTTGTAGAGAACTAAAACGACATGGCTGTGATGTGATTTTTTTAGACCATCATAATTATGACTTTAGCAACAATCCTTATGCCGTGATTGTGAATTGCTTACAACAGTCTAACACAAACCAGTCTGCAAGTGGGTCTTTGGTGACAGCTAAATTCTGTCAACGATATGCAGAGCTATATGGGGTTAAATGCCCTGACTATACTGACCTTGTGGCTATGTCTTTAGTTAGCGATGTTATGGACTTAACAAGTATGGAAAATAGACAGTATATTAGTGATTGGTTGAAGAGGTGGGAAGGTATTGAATGATTTTCTGACATATATGGTCAATAAACTTGGTCGAGGTGAACCGCCCACTCCTACTAATATTGCTTGGAACATTAGCCCTAAAGTAAATGCAGTATTTCGTAACGGAACCAAAGACGATAAGATTACTTTACTACAAGGATTTGTTGGAGATATAGAACCTGACCAAGCGTTAAAGGTGGCTACACGCTGTCATAGACGACAAACCGAAGAAGTAAAGGCTATTTTTGTTGAATGTGACGAAAGTTGTATTGAGCATAAGAATAGCGTTGTGGCGTTTATTGATAATCAATATAAAGAATATACCGGTTTGATTGCTGCTAAGTTTATGAGCAAGTACAACAAGGCCGCTTTTGTATTAAGAAAGCCAGACCCAACAAGTATTTCCGGTAGTTTTAGGTCGCCTATTGAAGTGCTTACTTTAATTAACAATAGTAACCTTGCTAATGCGAGAGGACATGAATCTGCCGCTGGCTTTTTATGCAAAGCTTCTAATCTTGAACGATTCTTTGATTGGTTTGATAATCAAGACCTTAGTGAACTTTCAGGCGAAACGCCTGTTACAGCGGTTCTAGCACCTAAGCAAATCACAAACAAGCTATGCAAGGCTTGTGAGGACAACGCTGAATTGTGGGGGCATGGTGTTCCAGAACCCACGTTCTACATCAACGCCGAGATTGATGAAACCAATGTCCAGGTCTTTGAAAAGCGCACTACAACAGTAAAAATTACAGTAAATGGCATTGATTTTCTGCTGTTTATGGCCACCCCTGAGCAAGTAGATAGGTTGACACAAAAAGGCAAAAAAAGCCTATCTTTGATTGTAACTTTATCTACTAACGAATGGAATGGTGTGGTCAAGCCCCAAGGCAAGATTAAGCAGTTTGAGGTTGGTAAGGTTGAGGATAAGGATGAAAGCTGGGAGGATGATTTTTGATGAAATACGAATTTCATGTAGGCGATTATGTTGAGACCAAAGGTGGCCAAATCGGGTATATAACAATATTTATTTATAGCCATGATGGAGAAAGTACTATTCTTGTTAAGTATAAAGATGGAAGAGCACAAGGGTATAAGTTCCCTGAAGATGAGCCACATCGTTATTTCAACCGTATCGGCCAATATGATTTTACTAAGAAGGATGAAGGTAAGATTGAGCCTTTATCTGATAATTATACAGAATCTTTTCCTATTTTTAAGACGCAAGACAGTGTTACTGGGAAAACTTATAAGCAAGAATGTTATAGTATTGATATGGGTGTTATTTCAAAGAAAATCAACGAACTTGTTGAGGCCGTCAATCGGTTGGAGGAGAAAGTTGACAATCAGGCTTGACAACCACAATTAAATATGTTATAATTAAACCGTGGAGAAATCTGCGGTTTAATTTTTAGGAGGGGTTGGATGAGTTACTTTAACAACCACAATCACACAGATATGAGTAATGCCCTATTAGGGTTCCCTGATGTTATCTGTAAGATTCCTGATTTGATTCAACGTGCTTATGACCTTGGTCTTGATGGCATTACTATTACAGAACACGAAGGTATCTCAAGCCATATTAAGGCATTAGATTATTATGATAAGATGGAAAAGGATAGGCCGTTTACGTTGGCCTTGGGTAATGAGATTTATTTACTTACAGAAGAAGAAGATAATCTCAATCGCCAAACGCCTAACACCGTTCCTTATTATCACTTTATTTTAACCGCTCTTGATACCGAAGGACATCATCAACTACGCCTACTCTCGACTCGTGCTTGGTTGAGGGCGTGGAAACAGGGTAAGATGTTCCGTAGACCCACTTATTATTCCGACCTTGAAGAAATTATTAAGCCTAATCAGGGTCACGTTATCGCCAGTACATCTTGTTTGGGGTCGAGGATTGATAAATTACTACTTAAAAGTAATTATCCCCAAGTTGCTTTCGAGTGTTACAGATTGCAACAAATTTTTGGTAAAGACAATTTTTATCTTGAAATTCAACCAGCAAAAGAAAAAGATAATGAGCAAAGTATAGTTAATCGAAAACTTTGGAAAATACATCAAGACAACAATATTAAAATTATCCCTACAACCGATACCCACTATATCAAGAAAGAAGATGCAATCTATCACAAGGTCTATTTACAATCACAAGAGGGCGATAGAGAGGTTGATGATTTCTATGCAACAGCCTATCTTATGGATGAGTCCGAATTAAGAGAACATCTATTGATTGATTTTAGTGATACACAAATCGACCAGATGTTTAGATGGAGTTGTGAGTTAGGTGAAAGAATTAAAGGCTACAATATTAAACACAATCCAATTATTCCACAACTTCCACTTGACAAAATACCAGACTTTACTATTAGTCATGTATTCAGTGATTATTATGATAAGTACCCAAACTTTGGTTGGTATTCTAATCGGCCCGAAATACATGAGCAATATTTCTTCAGTCAAATTGAACAAGGGCTTCAAGATAAAATTGTAAACAAAGGCAAGCTCATTGAACAATATATCGCTCGACTGGACGAAGAATGGAAAGAGCTAAAGATTATCAGTGAACAGCTTGATACGTCTATGGCCAGTTATTATTCAACCATGTCAGAGATTATTGAGCTTATTTGGCAATCTGGTAGTTTAGCTATGCCAGCAAGAGGTAGTGCGGCGGGTTTCTTGACGTGCTATTTACTTGAGGTCACACAAATTGACCCTGTGCCATTGGGTGATTATATGCCAAGTTGGAGACACTTAAATCATCAACGTGGGGTTGAGTTGCCGGACATCGACAATGACTCAGAAGCCTCAAAGAAAAAAGCCATAGTTGACAAAATGAAGGAATATTTTGGCGAAGATAAGGTTATCAATGTAGGCACATTCTCTAAAATTTCATCTAAAACGGCTATTGAACGGGCCTGTAAGGGTCTTGATATACCCAATGATAAAGCGGCTTATTTTAAGTCTTTAATTCCTGTTAATCGTGGCAAGGTTAGTAAGCTAAAGGATGCCGTATATGGCAACAAAGACAAGGGTATCAGTCCAGCCCCCGGCCTCAAATCGGAACTAAGCCAATACCCACATCTGCTTGAGTCTGCATTAGCTCTTGAAGGGCTGATTACTAACCGTGGTACTCATGCAGCCGGTGTACTTGTATGTAACGCCCCTTACACAGATTATATAGCTGCTATGCGTTCAGCGGATGGAACGTTAATCAGTTGTTATGATCTATGGGATGATGAGACTGCTGGATGTATTAAGTTCGATATGCTTACGGTTGAAGCCGCAGATAAGATTCATCGCACAATGGATTATTTGCTTGAGAACGGTAAAATTAAGGACGAAGGCTCTCTAAAAAAGACATACTATAAATGGGTGCATCCTGACGTATTAGATTATAAAACGCCTGATATGTGGGATATTCTGCCTACTATTTATTCTGTGTTTCAGTTTGACACCCCAATCAGTACCAAAGCCCTGTCTGCCACTCATCCTCACAGTGTAATGGATTTGTCGGCTGCAAACAGCTTACTTCGTCTTATGCCAGACAATGCGGATGAAACGCCTATTGACAGATATATTCGTTATAAACAGTCAAAAGACGCTTGGTTGAAAGATACAACTGATTTTGGTCTAAACAAAGATGAACAGGATATTCTATGGAAATATCTTGCAGACGCTTATGGCATGGCTGATAGCCAAGAAAAGGTGATGCGGTTGAGTATGGATGAACATACCGCTGGCTATACCCTTAAAGAGGCCAATAAACTTCGTAAATCCATCGCCAAGAAAGATGAAAAACTACAAGATGAGGCCAAGCAGTTGTTCTTTGATTGCTGTAAACGCCAAGGCGCAAGAGAAATCTTTGCTGACTATATTTGGAATGTAGTGTTTGCGGCCAGTATGGGTTATTCTTTTAGTCAATTACACTCTTATAGTTACTCTATTATCGCCCTACAAGAACTTAATCTTAATTATTACTATCCTCGTGTTTATTGGAACTGTGCTTGCTTGTCTGTTGAAGCATCTGGTACGGACGAAGAAAATACAGGTTCAACAGATTATGGCGAAATGGCCAAGGCTATTTACAAAATGAAAAAGTATGGGGTTGGAGTTCATGCGCCCTCTATCAATGACTCTAACATCGACTTTACCCCTCGTGAAAAAGACAGTGCTATCTTGTTTGGACTTGGTGGTATAGCTGGTATTAACATTGATATTTCTCGTCAAATCCTCTCTAATCGCCCATACACTTCCTTTGCCGACTTCTACAACAAAAACGCCTACAAAGACTCACTTGTTACCAATTCTAAGTTCATTCAGCTAATCAAGGCCGGATGTTTTGACGAGTTTGAACCTAACCGCATTAAGGTAATGAAGCAATATGTGGTCCTATCTACTCCCATTAAATCTGAACTAACTGTGCAAAATTTACCTGAAATCATGCGAATTAAAGTCAAACTTCCTCGGGAATTAACTGCACCATATAATTTTAAAAAATATGCATGCTCCAAGCAATTCCTGTATGGCACTCACCCTCAATTTCGCAGCAAGAAATTATACTGGCTTGATGATAAAGCGCTTCGTTATTTTAACGCCTATTGTCGCAATGAGCTCCAAGAAGGAGTAGATTGGTTTGAACAGGACGATATGACTCTGGTTGTTGATAAGGCGATTGAAAAGTTATTCAAGCCTGTTATAGATACTCTAAAGGAATATATCAACAAGCCAGAATTTATCAAAGAATATAACAAGTGTTTGTATAGGGCGAAGTATCAAGATATGATTGAAGTTGAAGATGTAAACAAATGGGGATTCGAGACTTGTTCATACTATCCTTATGATGGGCATGAGTTGTCTGGTCTTGACCTTGATAGATATAATATCAGTCGATTTGAAGACTTGCCTGAAGAGCCCGTGTTTATTGAAAAGTCCTATGGTAAACGGTCTTGGAAACAATATGATATTTCAGCAATTTGCGGTACGGTTCTTAGCAAAAATGATAACAACCACCTTGTAGCTATTTTAACTCCTGAATTGGAAGTGGTTAATGTTAAATTCAATGGTGGGGTTTATGCCCATTACAAAGCTCAAATATCTGAGCCTGGGCCAGAAGGCAAAAAGATTGTTCGTGATAAGTCTTGGTTTGAACGCGGCAGTTTAATTATTGTTGCTGGGTATCGTAGAGGGGGGGATTTTGTTGCCAAGAAATACAAGTCAAATGTATTCAATCATCAAGTACAGAAGATTGATATTGTAAACGAAGATGGAAGCGCTATAATTAGAAGTGTAAGATATGGATTTGAAGAAGAAGAAGATTAAATTGTAAACAAATTGTAAGCATTTAATTTTCTTATTAACTTTTTCCTTGCTTTGTGGTATAATACATTGAATTGACTAATAGAAAAAGCATTAAAAAATAAATAAATTCCTTCTTGACAGACCCTCTTATCTTATGGTATAATGGATATATCAAAGATAGGAGGGTTTATTTTATGTATAACCTAAAAGGTGATGATTCCAATTAAAGTCAAATGTATCCCAACAAAAGAGCTGTTTCGTGATTTTATCACACATCACAGAATTATCTCGTGTATTCCTATTGAAAACAATCCAGAACTTGAACTGAACAATTATGGCAACTTCACAATCTCTGGTTCAAACCTTGATAACATCCAACTTAATCAAGAAGCCAACATCATTATCACCCCAGACAATAAAAGCAAATACTCTGCGAGTTATATCATGTTGGCTTATGAAGGCGTTGATTTTGGTGAAGAAGGAATTATTGTTAATCCAAAGTATGAACTTGAGATTCTAAGCCGCCTGATGGAAGAATCACAAGCAAAGAACGTCAATGAGGCATATCCTAACTTTGTATCTCTTGTACTCAATAATAAGCAAGACACAATCCAACATAAGAATATCAAGAACGTAGGCCAAAAACGCCTTGATCTATACGTTTCCAAAGTTCAAGCCGATTGCAAGGCGATTCTATTCTATCCTACAGCTTTTGACAATGGTATTGTATCAGGCGAAGATATTCGTGAACTACAAACGCATTTTGATACACCAGACGAGTTAAAAAACGCCTTGTCTACAAACCCATATCATGTCTATATCGATTTGGTTGGATATTCGTTTAACAAGGCTGATAGACTTGTTCTTAAGTATTATCCAGATTTTATTGATAGCAAAGAGCGTTGCGAATATGGCTGTCTTGAAATTCTTCATGAAAATGAATACGATGGTGATACAAGACTCAATGCCAACCTCATGGCAAGCGAAGCCAAGAAACTAATCCCTGAAGCTAAACATCATATGGTTGAAGCCGTTAAGAATAGCGAACTGATTCATTATGATGAAGACACTAAATATGCAAGTATTGAAAGCACCTACCAAGATGAATTGCTGATTACAGAGCATATCTTATCCAGAAAGAATGAACCAATGCTTGACTTCTATCCAATGAATTGGCAAGACTTCAAAACTGTAGATGGATTTGATTGTACTGATGAACAAATGGCAATTCTAAAGATTGTAGGTGAAGGCGGTAGAGTCGGGATTCTAACAGGTTCAGGTGGCACAGGCAAAACATCTAGTGTCAAAGCCCTAATCCGTATGCTTGAAGCGAATGGGCATACCTATACCTTGCTCGCTCCAACTGGTGTCGCCGCAAAGCGTATGCGTGAATCAACTGGCCGCCCTGCTTCTACAATCCATATGTTCCTTGCACATGAAGATGCTGAAGATGGTGAATATGTAATTATTGACGAAACATCCATGGTTGCTGTTCAACTACTGGCCAAGCTACTACGCAAAATCGGTAAAACCCCCAATCTAATTTTTGTGTGTGATGAAGCTCAACTCGCTTCAATTTCTTGTGGCAATATTGTTCAAGACTTGATTGATAGCGGCGCAGTCCCAAGAGCCAATCTAACCAAAGTATTCCGATATGGTGTGGGCGGCATCGCTACAATCGCCACTGATGCTCGTATGGGTATAATGGATAATCTATCTAAGCCATTCAATGACTTCAAGTTCGTTCCAATCAACTCTAACCCTATTGAGCAAATCCTTGAAGAATATGACAAGTTGATTGAAAAAAGCTATAAAAAAGATGAGATTCTTGTCCTATCACCTTATAACAAGGGGCACGAGGGAACTTACGAAATCAACAAAGCAATTCAATCAAGATACAATGCCAACGACTACACCTTCGCTTCATATCAACGACAAGGAATGGGCAAGATTCAATTTAAAGTTGGCGACATGGTACTTAACACCAAAAACAACTACCATATGCCCAGTCTTGAAATAGATGAAGATAATCTTGAAATGTATGGCGAGATGCAAGTAATGAATGGTGATATTGGTGTTGTTCGCGAGTGCCGTGGTAATGAAAAGAACCCCATGTTGATTGTCGAATTTGATGAAGGTATGGCAGCGATTAGCAACAGTGATATCGCCAATTTGCTACTTGGGTACAGCGTATCTATTCACAAAGTACAGGGCGCTCAGAACAAAGCAATTATCGTGGTGATTGATAAGGAACATAAGCGACTTTTAAGCAGAAACCTTATGTATGTTGCGTTTTCACGGGCGCAAGAATATATGGTTGTAATTGCTGATGAAGATGTGTTAAAGGAAAGATTGGAAGTACAGGAGAATCTTGAAAGAGATACTTGGTTGGAGGGAATGTTAAATGACGGTAGCAGAATTGATTAAAACGGCATCAAGATTTAATTCAGATGCAGAAGTCAAGGTTGCTTATGGGCGCATGATTCACCCTGTTGTCTGTGCCGATGTGAGCATTGATATGGACACAAACAAGGCGAATATGGTGTTGTTTGTGGATGAGTTTAGGGTACATAACACGCAGCCTATTAAAACAATATAAGGAGGTAAAATAAATAAATGAAAATTATGGTATCTGAAACTGTCATTCATTATCATGAAATTGAACTATCAGATCACTTAGATGTTGAAAAAATACTAGATATGGCAAATGCCCTGAAAAAACGATGCAGTACAGGTTATGAAGCGATTGAAACCGTACTTGAGATGTATCGAAATAAATTTGGAGAAGCATTTGATTATAAAGTCGTATCTAACGCTTGTGGCACAGAATTTGAAGAACTAAATTATGAATACACAATTAAAGAATAATTAACAAATTGTTCACAAATTATACTTGACTTGTTCATATTTTTGTGATATAATATATATCCTTTCATTTAAAGGGGGTGAGGCAAAATGCCGACATTATTTAGTACGGGGTGCCCTAAGTGCCAAATTCTTGAAAAAAAACTTGCACAAAAAGGTATTGAGTACAATGAAGTAAATGATATTCAACAAATGCTTGATATGGGTCTAAAGTCTGTTCCTTGGTTTGAGGTTGATGGGCAAATGATGGATTTCAATCAAGCAAATAAATGGGTTAACGAGCAATAAGGGAGGAAGTATGGTTTGGAAATTAAAATTAAATTAAACAAAGACTTTGAACGTACTTTAGAAGAACTTAATAAGAAGTACGGAGAAGATTTTGAAAAAATTAACGGACTGCACTCTAGTCAACTTGATTTCTCTGATTTTATTAATAATTTTGTTGACACCGACACAGTAGCAGATGCTTCAGTTGATAGTAGTTCAAATGTACACAATAAGGATATTGTTACTTTACGCTCTGAGATGTCTAAGCCTCATGAAAAGTTACTAGCTTATAGTAAAATTTTTTACGAACTAAAAAAGACATTTGGGCTAAAAACAGCCAAACAATGGCTTGAAGCAGAATGGAATAAAAGTTTATATTTACATGATGCTAATACCGCTACTTTTGTACCCTATTGTTTCGCATATGACCTAAAGAGAATGGCTGAAGAAGGATTGTTTTATCTTGAAGATCATCACAAACCAGAACCAGCCAAACATCTTGAAACATTTGTTGATTTTGTAAAAGAATTTATCAATTTTACAAGTAACAGAACTTCTGGTGCTTGCGGTCTTCCAAATTTAATTCCTTATATGTGGTATTTTTGGAAAAAAGATATTGAGTCTGACCACTATCCCAGATGCCAAAATCCCGAACAATTTGCTAAGAGTCAAATCCAGCGAATTATTTATGGCATGAACCAACCCTACACAAGAGATGGGATTCAATCAGCTTTCGTAAATACTTCCGTATTTGACTCTGAATATTTTGATGCTCTTTTTGGCGGAATGGAATTGCCCGATGGTCGATTTGCTATTGACTATAAAGATGAAATCTTGCAATTTGAAAAGTGGTTTCTTGAAGAAATGGCGACTATCAAAGATAGGGGCCGAATGTTTACTTTCCCAGTAAACTCTATTTCTTTACTCCGCCAAGAAGGCAAATTTTTGGACGAATCTTTTGCTCGTTGGGCTTCTAACCATAACCGTAAATGGAATGATTCCAATTTCTTTTGCGATAAAGATGTGACCAGTTTAAGTAATTGTTGTAGACTAAAAAGCAATATCAAAGACCTCGGATATTTTAATTCTATCGGTGGTACTGCTCTCAAGGTTGGTTCTGTTAAAGTATCCACAATCAATCTAGCTCGTATTGCTTATGAATCCAATGGAGATGAAAGTAAATTTCTCGAAATCTTACAAGAACGCCTTGTTCTTAACATGAAACTTCTTCATGTAATTCGTCATGTCATTCAAAGAAACGTAGAAAAAGGATTGCTACCTAATTTCGTTGATGGAGTTATCGACTTTGAGCATCTATACAATACTGTTGGTATTAACGGTATTTATGAAACCATGAAAACATTTGGTTATACTACTGTTGATGAATTAGGTCGTGTTAATTATAATGAGGCTGCTTATAATTTCGGTAAACGAATTTTTAATGTATGTCATAAAGAATTAACTAAATTTGTCAAAAATAAAGATTATATGGTAAATATTGAGCAGGTGCCTGGAGAAACAGCGGCGGTTAAGTTTCAACAAGCAGACAGTCTTTTATTTCCTGAGAAGGTGGTAAAAGATTTGCCTCTCTATGGTAATCAATGGATTCCTCTTGGTATTCCTGCTTCTCTAAAAGACCGAGTTGATATTTGTTCGGCTTTTGATGATTATTGTGATGGGGGCAGTATTTGCCATATTAATATAGATGCGCCTTTTAGCACCGAAGAACAAGCATGGGACATGCTAAACTATATTACTGATAAGGGTGTTACTTATTTTGCTTTTAATGGTAAGATGAGTTCCGATAATGAAGGACACTTGTTCTATGGCAATACTTGTCCAGAATGTGGCGAGCCCAAAACTGCTGAATATACAAGAACAGTTGGTTTTTATACAAAAACAAATTCTTGGTCTAAAGAACGTAAAGAAGAATTTAAACTTCGTGAATGGATGCCAATGAATAAAAAGGGCGTGGATGCTTGATGAGAGTCAAAGATATTTTACCTGAAGACTTCGTCAATTACAGACTTCCCTCCATGTTCATTTCAACTTGTTTTTGTGATTACAAATGTTGTACAGAACAAGGTTTGGGCGTAGAGGTGTGCCAAAACGCACCCCTTGCCCAAATGGAAGACAAAGATATTGACAACCAAATCATCTATGAACAATTTATGAACAACCCTATAACCAAAGCCATCGTAATTGGTGGACTTGAGCCTATGATTCAAATAAATGAAGTCGTTGACCTAATCAAATTGTTTAGAAATCATGGCGAAGATTGTCCTTTCGTTATCTATACAGGTTATTACCCTAACGAAATCCCAGAGCCATTAGAACGTTTAAAACAATATAAAAATATTATTGTTAAATTTGGACGTTTTATTTCCAATAGTCAATCTAAATATGATGAAGTTCTTGGAGTAGCTTTGGCGTCATCTAATCAATATGCAGAGGTGATTAGTTGAAAATTATTAAGACGAATGATGAAGTCATTGCCAATGAAATTCTTGCTGCTCTAAAAGAAAATGGTGGATATTGCCCATGCCGCCTTGAAAAAACAGCAGATACCAAGTGTATGTGCAAAGAGTTCAGAGAGCAAGAATCTGGCGAATGCCATTGTGGACTATATATCAAATTAAAGGAGTAACCAAATGAAGGTGTATGTAAGATTCTTTGAAAATCCTTGTGAGATGTGCTTCTATAAGCGTGTATTCAATAGTGCTGCTGAGGCGCTGATTCCCCGAAAGGGTGACTTCCTGTCCATCAACGATAAGGTATGGAAGGTTAAGCAAGTTGATTGGGGTGTGTATGATTGTTTTAATGATGGGAATTTCGACATGATTGACGTGTGGGTCGAACACGCCGACATGGATGAATATTTTGGAGGTAGCTGTGCCGAAGATTGATAATGTGCGGGTATACAACCTTTATAACGCCATCCGCACAGCTAAATATCCAAAGGCCGTAAATCTGGACAACATAAATTATGATCTAACGCCTGGCATCAAAGCCTGCCTAACTTGCCCCACTGGTCAAGGACATGATAATGCGCTTAAAGGCATCATTGTTTGCTTTGACCTTACATTCAGCCAGAACGCATGGCAGCAGTTACAGCGTTATCATCATATTGAATTTGTGTCCAGTCAGAGCAAAATGCACAAAATCACTAAATTTGACATTGAATCCCAATGCAATCAATATGTAGACCCGCGCATTATTGACATTGTACAGAGTAAGGTTAATGAGTACAATCGGCTTGCTGAATTGAATAAAGATGACGGCGGCAATGCAGAGCGGAAAAAATTGATGGATAAGCTATATCTGGATATTCTTTACAATATCCCTTGTGGCTTTGAATTGACGGCTGGTATGACCACTAATTATCAGCAGCTTAAAACAATCTACCAACAGCGGAGACACCACTTGCTTCCTGATTGGCAAATTTTTTGTGATTGGTGTGAAACTTTGCCTTTGTTCAAGGAATTGTGTGTTGATAGAAATAAATAAAGGAGGAAATATGAATCAAATCAATATTGTATACCATGACCCGACAATGCCTAAACTAGAATTTATTGAAGATAAGTCCGACTGGATTGACCTAAGAGCAAGTGTGGGCGGTTCATTCAAAGCTGGTGATTTTGCCTTGGTTGACTTGGGTGTATCAATGAAATTGCCCGAAGGCTATGAAGCCCATATTGCCCCTCGTTCCTCTACATTCAAGAATTATGGCATTATCCAAACCAACAGTGTAGGTGTTGTGGATAATAGCTACTCAGGCACCAATGATATTTGGAAGATGCCCTGCTATTTCACTCGTAATGTAACAATCAACCAATATGACCGCATCTGCCAGTTTCGCCTAATGAAAAAGATGGAGCCTGTTGAGTTCGTTGAAACAAATTGTTTGGATTTTGTTGATAGAAACGGCTTTGGGTCTACCGGAGTAACCTAATCAAGGAGGAGCCTAAATGGTTTATCCCATTCTAAAAATCAATCAAGATGATTCAAATAATATGGAAATTGTAATCATCGACACAGAATATAAGAATGAATTATCCATCAAAAATACAGATGATATTCCTTCTCTATTCTATGTCTTAACTGACCTGTTTCTTTCTCAATATGAGTGCGGATATGAAACGGGATATGCAGATGGTTCTTATGATTCAGATGGAGGAGATGATTGGTATAACCAAATTAGTTGTTGAGCCCATTGGTAAACAATATCGGATTGTTATCAAAGGCACTGATGAACTCACTCGTCCTATTCTTTATTCTTCCGACCTTCCTCTACAAACTATGGAAGAAATTTGTAAGGCGATGGAAAGTAGATATAAAGAAGTGTATGACGAAGGTTGGGCCGATGGATATAGTCAAGGCTGGCAAGACGGGTACAAAGATAAAGTAAAAAAGTAAAAAATAAGGGCTGAGGTTTTTAACTTTGGCCCTTATTTTATTATTGACAAATTTAAAAATATATGATATAATGCAAGTGTATTAAGAAAGGAGAATAAAATATGACAATTTTAGTAGACATTGATAGTACGATTACTAATTTTGGTAAAATGTTGCTTAATGCTTGCAATAGCTACTATAAGACCAATTACCAATATAAAGAAATAACATCTTATGATTGGTTTGATAAAACTTTCAAAGACCCTTGGTTCGTAACGGATTGTTTTTCTTTTTGGGACAGTGTAACGGTTAACCCCAAAGCCATATATAATATTGAATCTTGGGCTAAGCAAAAACATGAAATCTTACTTGTTACAGCTTCACACTTCAATTCTACATTGGGCTACAAAATTAAAAAGACCCTTGAGCCTTTCAATCCAGAGCTTATCAATGAACGTAATATTATCATCGCTCAAAATAAATCTGTCATTAAGGGTGATGTAATGATTGATGATTATATTGGTAATCTTATAACTTTTTCCGGGACAAGAATTTGTTACTCCCAACCTTGGAATAAATATTATGATGGTTCACTTAGATTTTCCGATTGGAATAAAATTAACGAAACAATTAGTGCCATTCAAGCTATTTATTTTTAAGATGATTATATTCTATAAAAAGTAAAAAAATAGGGAACTTAAATAGATTATTCGTCTATCTAAGTTCCCCATAATTATATATTAGCCTTGAGGGTTCTCCACAAGTTCAACGGTTAAAGTTTGGTCTTTGTCATTGGTAATAGTCAAGTGCTTACCAGTATAGCCTTCTTTTTCAACATTAACACCATATTGGTCGCCAATACCACTCAAAAGAAACACATTAGTCTTACCAGCGACAGGAGCCACCTCAACAGAGTCGGCGTCTACGACCTTGATGCTTGCTGTATCAGGGGTTGCGTTGACAGTCAGTAGAAAACCATCCTGTAGGCTCACAACGCCCTTATTCATCTTAAAGAAACGGCCATCAAGTCCAACACCGCAATTACCTTTGGCAATAACAGATTCACCAACACCGTTACCTTCACTGTTATGTAGAGTAACTACCTTACTATCACCAACCTTGGCGATAGTAAACAGGTCGCCATCCCAAAGTTGGCCACAAGTAGTAACTGCTTTATTCATATTAACAGTAGTAGCGCCAATATCACAGATAACACCCTGAATGACTTTCAGGGTGTTTTTATCAATATTCAAACCACCGCAAAATTTAGCCATATATATTACCTCCTATTATTTAGTAACCCAAGCTAGAGCGCCATTAACAACGCCCAACACCTTGCCGTTATCAGCTTCGGTAAATACGGGTAGAATAGCATCTACATAGCCTTTGGTTACAGCTTCGTTATCTTCACTGGGCGTACCAGTCAGTTTTAGCTTGCCTACCATAGTGCCACCAGATTTAAGGATAGCACTGGCTTGAATAGCTCCTGTTTTACCATCAACATAAGATTTAGTAGCGGCATGATAAGTCTGCATAGGCTCACCAACGCTAACAGGCACATATTCGTTTTGAGTACTTGCTTTGACGAAAGCCGCAGAACCATCATTAGATGCAGTTAATCTAGGTGAATTGGTCTCTACAGATTCAATTGTAGGGCCAATATACAAAGGTGCTGGCCCATTAGTAGAAATCTTATGAACATTGACAATAGCGTGTTCGTTCATGTCAAGCTCACTATCAATCTTGCCATCAGCGCCCAAGACAGACCGCTCATCAACATATTTCTTTGTTGCAGCGTCCTGCTCACCAACTGGGTCAAGCAAGTCTGTAATTTTATGGTTATTCAAACTTACCTCAGACTCAATAGCCATTCCACTATCTGTGTTACTAATTGACTTAACACCCATAATGTTGTTGCCATTCATGTATAAGTTGCCAGTCATGGGAACACTGCCGTCTGCTTTAAAATCGCCACTGCCGCCACCAACAGCTTGACCGCCTTTTAAATTAAGAACAGGTCTGCCAAGTCTGTCTTTGTTATATTCAAATTGTTTAGAATTAAACAAATAACCGCCATCAGCGGCTCTGATTGTATCAGCCATTTATACCATCTCCTTAATTGGTTTACCTTAAGTCTTTACATCCATGATGAATAAACATGTGGTGCTGCTTCAGGTCAGGATGCATTTTTATTGTCTACATGGTTTATACTTCCGGAGATACGTAATTGTAAGTAATTGTTGCGTTTGTTGCTCCCCACGGTGCTCCAGCAACTTCACCTTCAGCCCACGGAACCTTAATGTCGGTCAAATTAGCGCACTCACGAAAGGTGTTTATGTTCAATGTGGTTGGTGTTCCTTCAAAAGTAATGTTCGTTATACCCAAACAATTTCTAAAAGCATCTTGTTCGAGTGTTACTATATTAGCTGGTATTGTACTTATAGTTATCTTTTCACAGTTTAGAAAAGTGGAACTTTTTAATTCAGTTAAATTGTTTGGTAATTTGCTAATAGTTATATTTTTACAATTCCAAAACGCCGCAGAACCAATACTAATAATCCCATCGGGCAAATTGCTTAGAGTAAGGTTCCCACAATTACTAAACGCATAGACGCCTACACTAATAATTCCAGAATGAAGATTGAACGACGTTAAATTTGCACAGTTAGCAAACGCATAGTCATTAACTGTCGTAACCCCTAAAGGTAAACTGGTCAATTTAACAGTGGAATTATTAAACGCATAATCGCCTATACTTGTAATTCCAGAAGGTAAATTTTCGATAGTAATGTTTTTGCAATTTTGAAAGGCATGCCCGCCAATTTCAGTTATTGTATCTGGTATTGAATTCCACGCAAGGTTTTCGTAATTAAAAAACGAGAATGGGGCAATAACTGTTGCGGTTGGGTCAATTGTCGGATTTGGGTTTGTCCTATCTAAAACAGAAGCGCTAATATCATAACTAGAACCTCCACCAGTCTCAATACTTGCAATCAGATCTGCCATACCGTCAATCTTCGTCCCATCCGGCACAGTTACACCCTTGTCCGCAATCGCCGCCGCAATGGCTACTTTTGCCCCCTCGATACGAGCCTTATTCGTTGCAATGCTCATAAGCATACCTCCTTACAACGCCGCGAACCAGGCTGCCATACCGTCCATAGCCGCCAGGTCTGCGTAAAATTCTGCCTGAGTACCGGCATACCCACCGGCCTGAGCAGCCGCGTAGGCACTCTGGCCATCTGACCCAGCTACGCCCCGTTCCCCTGCGGGACCCTGAATACCTTGGGGGCCAATCGGACCTTCGGGACCTTGTGGGCCAATCGGACCTTCGGGACCTTGTGGGCCTTCTGGACCTTGTGGTCCAACGCCAATACCACCAGCATCAATTACACTGTTAATATAATTCTTCGCAAGTACATAGGTTTCAATACTTAAAGACATATCTCCACCTCCTTAAATTTTTCTCCATTGTTGGTTTGCTTTGTCCCACATATATACTTCTGATGTATCCATTAAAAATAGCGTGCTCCCATTCGGAATATTTTCCATACCACCTGGAATGTCGTTTTTATTATCTGTGCTTAATCCATAAAATTCTGTATTTCTAGGATTGTCTTGATAAGCTGCTCTACCTAATGTAATCATAAAACCCCTCCTTGAATTTCGTTTAGTAATTTAGCTACACACACCATTCTCAACATATGCAACCATCTGCTCGGAAGAAAAAATTAATTACCTAGAATAGTTTTTAGTTTATCAATAGCGTCTTCCACATATCTTAGAGTAGCCGTAAGAAAAGCGCCAATGATTACTAAAGCATCAATTATCTCAAGAACTTCTTGAGAAATTTCAATACCAACATAAGTGGCATAAGCGGGAATAATACTTACAACAATACTTAATAGGGTAATGCTAAGAATCAAAACAATAAACTTTACAATGCTTTGCTTAATTAAAGCCCAATCAAACGTACTTCCATCAATTTTAACGTTCTTCCAAACACCAAGACCAATGTTGGCAAGATAAGCACCTAAAAACAAAGCGGCACCTATACCAACTTTTTCCAGATTCATTAATATAATATTCAACATATTGTTTTCCTCCATTCTAAAAAATAAGGGGCGAATTAACGCCCCTTAAGAAATTAGTTCTCCTTAGCGGCACGGAGAAAGGTCATTTCATACTCATCAGGCTCTTCGCCAATAGAGCTATTAGACACAAAAGTGCCATCAGCCTTAACAATGCCCATGTAGTTGGTCGCGCCGTCATAAACAACCTTAGAGCCATCGCCGCTTAGAGAATAGGTGCCTTCACAATAACGAAGTTCGCCTTCAAAGCCGGGAACCCATTCCATCCATTCTTTCTTATATTCCTTGTTGATAAAAGATACCATGTTAGAAGTCATCATAATTATTATCTCCTTTATATTTTTGTTTTAACGGCAATCGCTATTTTATCTAAACCAATTAATTTGAACAGTGAAATCTACTGTTGGGGTAGAAGTACAAGTAAATTTTATTTGATTATTCAAAGATTCAATTCCTATATAAGGGTCAAGCAAGCTATATGCTTCGTCTTGGATAATCATTTGTTCCTGAGTTCCATTCAACACTTTAACGCAATATAAAATATCTTCTGAACTAACTTCATCCAAAGTTAATGTCTGTTGATTATTTACCCAATTATTAGCACTAATTGTCAATTCATAAGGCCCATAAGATTCGCCAAGCCCCCAGCCCAACACCTGGGCCTGTGATGTAGATGGATAAAGAGGTATCCATCCATTTTGCCCTTTATACGACATTATAAATCCTAAATTACTTGGCATTAGATAGCACCCCTTTGTTCAAAGAATATAAGCCTAATATCAATACTGTTAACAGGCATACCATGTAATCTAGTCACTACCAATTCATTTGTATTCACTTGCATCTGAGATATTGTGCCATAATCACTTTCAGCCTGTGCGCCAGTTGATAACAATATTACATTAAAATTTGTATTTTCCATTTCTTGTGTTGTTGCGATAGCTATTGATTGTGTAAAAGTTTGACTTGTAGGCGCAGGAATAGTCACGTCTAAATTTACAATTTCAAATACATTATTTGCGTCTGTTATACCATGGATAGAGGTAGAAGGAAACAAATCAATATATTCAATCCCGTTTGTATATGCTAATCTAAAATTAGTTGACATACTATCCCTCCCTCTTAAATTATTTGGACTATAATTGGTAAGTCGCTAGTTTGAGCAACTCCACAAGTCAATGTTATTGTCGTACCTGCGATTGAAATGCTTAGATTGTTGTACATGCTGATTTGAGCAGAAGTCAACCCATTTGAAGGCAAAATATGAACAATACTTTGCTCAGTTAATTTATCATAAACATATGCCCATTGATTATTATTCCATTCTGTTTGAGAAATGATTACATTGTCTATAAACATACTAGGCGCATAATCACCCTCATCTACAATCCAAGTAAACAATACATTTGGATACATCTCATCCCATATAGCTTCAGCACCAATATATCTCATAAACTGACCCAAAATTGGGTTGGTTGTAGTGGATTGGCTTGGGTCTGTTTGAGTTTTAAACCAAATTGTATTGTTATTGGGATTAGTAGGGGGCGTGATTCCAACATAAATTTGACCTTTACCAATTTTTAGAAATAACAACCAATCAGTTTGACTGGATTTTGGAATTTTATTGATATTGTTAGTTAGCGCCACATAAATATCACCTTCATATACAACAAGATCATTTGGTACATAAGTGCTTGTATTATTCCAATTGTATTTCATGGTGACATCTACGCCGGGAGCCCCCTGTTCTCCTCTTAATCCCAGATAAAGCCAATATTGTGTATCTGTAGGCAATGTGCCAATGGGCGGCTCTTCAAAGCACATATAAATATCATTAAGATACACAACAAAATTATATGGCACATATTGGTTAGTAGATAGCCAAGTACCAGCTTTCTTTAAATTATCAACCATTGTAAAATATTGCGTTGTTAGATTAGATAAATATAAAGTAACACCTGTATTGTAATATCTTTCCAATTCTAATATGCCATTTGTGATAGTGTTTATTGTCTTGGCGATATATGCTTTACCTTGTAGATGAGCATCATTATTATTCAACAAAGCCAAGGCTTCTGCATATTGCCCTGTTTGCATATATTGACGGAATTGGGTGCGTAAAGTTACATCTGGAATTTGAATATCTTGATAATGGAGCCAATCTAGGGTGTTTGGATTTGGCATATTTTCACCCCTTTATTGTTTTATTAAATTGTAAATATAATCTAAATCTTCTATTGAGGCATTGTAAAATTCAAAATTCCATTGCCAATCTTCACCTAAATTTTCTTTCTTAAAGTGTTGGAGAGATTTATCATCTCTAATTTTATCCCATCTATCTTGATAATGACCATCTCTCTTGGCAAGAATCTTCATAATTTTTTTGATTTTTTTAAATCTTTCAACACCTCTAAAATCATCATTTCGAGATAAATATTTATAAGCGTTTTGGCTTGATTTAGTACAAAGCATATTGCCTTTATAATAAATAAATCCATCAATTTCTTGACAGGCTTCGCCATATGGAATATTAACTTCGCCACAAATGGCTTTGGTTTTAAATCTTTGAGCTACAATATAGTTCATAACAAACCTCTTATTTATTTAATTGCTCGATATTCGTTTGCATCTGATACATCAACATACCACCATCAATTTCTTCCACTAAGCAAACTTCTTCTGTTCCGTTTAGTGCTCCTTCATAAAGAGCGTAAACTACATCTTTAGTTGTAGCAATTGGTAGCCCATTCTCATCTTCATAAACATAAGGTACTCGAACACAAACACCTTCAGGATTTTCAGGTTGATGAAGATTTGGTTTAGTTTGATTGAATTCTGAATAGCAACTGTTAGGATTGAGATATAGGTAGATTAGTTTTTCAGAATATAGAGGTTGAGTTGAAGAAGATAAAGTAATTTTGTACATTGTATTTTCTCCTTTTTATTAGACGCAGAAGCAAGGGGCAATGCCATAGGAATCATACGCGGCGCTGGCGGCGGCGCTGCCGTCGGGGTAGAGCAGGCGGTCAGAGCGCTGGCCAAGGACACGGCAAAAACTGGCGGAGTTGCTGGAATAGACGGACCGGCACCACGCAACGGCCGCCGTGCCGGTGGCGTTGTGCTTGTAATGGATCTTGCTGTTGCCCGCCTTGTAATAGTCATACTGGGCCTGGTAATTCTGCTCCGCGCTGTTGGCGTAGGTCCGTGCGCCGTGGTATTCAAACTCCGAAAGCAGGAACAGGTAATCGGTGGTACTGGTGACATAGCTGGCGGTGTTGGATCCGCCGCCGGTGTTGTCGCTGTACTTAGTCACCGCTTTCATCACAGCCCGCAGGTCAGCCAGCAAGGCTGCCAACAGACTGCCGGAGGGCGGGCTGGTGGGGGTGCCGCTGTTGCCCAGCAGGGTCTTTCTCATACTGGAACCGTTCCACCCGCCGCTGTTTGTGTTGCTGGCGTTCATCTGGAAATAAGACGCGGAGGATCCGCTGCCGCCGTAATTGCTATCGCAGAGGGCAATATGTACGCCGCTGATCTTGCCGATCTTGAAGTGGATCCGGTTTGCGCCCTCTCTGCTGCTGTTGTGGTTAAAGCCCAAAATAAAGGCGTCCACGGACAGGTTGGAGAAAGTGGTGTTTCCCACCGCGCCGTTGATGGTGATTACCTTAGTGTCACCAACAGACCAATAATTTTCACCCTTACCATCATCACTAATCGCACGAATTAGTGCCCATGAGTTATTATTAAGAATTGGGTCTATTGTAATAATATTGATACTAAGTGTAGTCTGAACTGTCACGCCAAATTCACTATACTGAATTATAATTGTATCAGCACCAGCACCCAAAGGCCCAGTAGGACTATACTTATAGCCAGTTACAACAGATTTGCTACCATCAGTATAAGTCACAGTAACAACCATGCCAGTTGGGTCAAATAATTCACCAGAAATATAATCCATCTTGTCAGGGTTGGTTGTAACAGCAAGAGACGCAGGAACAGGCAGAGTGCCAACAATTAAATTACCTAAACTATCATACGCCTCTTGCCCATACACAATCTCATTAGCTTCCGCAGGATTCGTCAAACTCTCTAAATAATAATATTTTGTAGGATTGTTGCTTGTATTAAACCATAACCCACCTACTTGTAAATTTGTTGGCTCAGTGTCTTGAATTGGGTAAGTAGTTGCTTCAAGTTTCATAACATTTTGCCAATAACTTGAATCAGTTCCAGGTTGAATATTCCGGTTCACTCGAAGTGCCATCCATAAAATACCGTCATAAGTAACCGAATCGTTTACATTATATTGAACAGCATTGTTCCATTCTTGACGGTAAGATAGTCCATCGCCAGATTCTCCTGGTTGGCCTTGAATTGTCAATAATCGCCAATATTGGGTATTAGTTGGTGCGGTTCCAATTGGAGGGATACTAGTAGCAATAAACAGCAAGGTCAAACCGTCAGTTGTATAAGAAACAATATTGTTGGTCACATAAGATGTCCCATTAGACCAAACACCCTCGTAAGAAAATTGATTAATTATATTGAGCCAAGATTCTTGTTGAGACTGAATATAAGGTTTTACATCTGTCTTATAAAACCGCTCCACAGCCTGAATTGCTTGCGTCAATTTATTAAGGTCGGTAGCGGTAATAATTTTTTGTGTTCCTTGCGGAATTTGGGCTAAAATTTGATTTGCTTGGGTTATATTGCCAGCTTGTAGAGCGGCTTGGTATTGAGCAATTAGCAAACCGTCTGATGCTAAGATATTTATCCATGTTGTAAAAGTATCCAAAGTCCCAGGAAACGATGTAAAAGGCAAATCTTGGTATAATGCACTCATTTAATCACTCCTTTATTTCCTTTAAACTATTGTTGATTGTTCAGAGTAGAATCGTATCATTGTAATGGTCATATTATCATTAGGGGCTAAACCAAAAGTAATTGATTTAATAATATATTGATTGGTTTCATTATTTCTCATATCTGTATAAGAAACTAAAATATTAACATCCAGCCATGGAACAGGCACACACGTTAACTGAATTGTATTATTCATATTAGTACGCAACCAAAGTTCATAACTAGCTCTTTGATTAGCTAAATCATCACTAAATATATTTTCGTATTCACCACCATACAGCGGTAATCTAATTGTGCCAACAGTCCCATTAATATAAAATGGACTATCAGGATTAGTATCCTCAGCCATACCATATGCTTGTAAATGCCCAAGCCAATTCCAATATGTATTCTTATACTGAATACAATAATAAACTTCACCAGATTCAGCCTCAATTGTCGCATTGGTTGTACCGTCATCCAGTGTGATAGGTAAACTAGCCAAACTGCCAATCTGCAGTGTCATATTAGTGTAGCCAGGGTTGTTACTTAGTGTAAAGCCATAAATCATATTTTCTGTATATTTAGCCACATCAGCAATAGTTAGCGTGATATTAGAGCCAGACACCATAGTCTTAGTAGAGAAATGGGCCGGGTCATGTGTCCTGCCGTATACTTCAATGCTATTCTTAACATTTTGAAAATCAACATTAATTTGTTCAGAAGTTGTGATATTAGACCATAGTGTATCATCAACAAGTACAGGGTCCCCTTTTCCTGTTGGAATTGGTTTGTAAAAAAACGTACCGTCTGTATCAAAGAATATTTCATAATTAGGATAAATATCCCTTAAAGCAATAAGCAAATCATATATGGTTGCACCTTGACTGAACTCTAAGTCGTTTGGTATTGTACCAGGAGCAGGGGCTTCTTCAACAACATATTTATTAAAACCGCCCAAAGCAAGCGTATCAATAATCGCTTGCCTTATATTTTCGCCAGCAGATAATATAGTGGGGATGCCCTTTAAATAACCATTCCTAACACCGGTTAATTTAGCCATAAGATCAAGTAGGCTAAGGGTCAGAGTATTAGTTGAGGCATCATATCGATAACTAGGGGCATCGATAATATATATACCACAATTTGTCCATTCAATTTCACCTGTATATAAACTGAATGTACCAACCCATGCACGAATGTATTTGTCTAACCAAATTTTGCCACCAGAAGCAACCTCAAATGATGAGTCTGTTACTACTAATACAACACTACCTGTTCTACGAATATCGGAATTGGCATCAATAGTAAAACTACCGGACGTACACACGCCTTCAAGGGTATCTACAGTTTGGTATTGGAAATTGAGCAATTCCAGGCGAATGTACCTGCTTTGGATATTTTGCAATGCAGAGCGAAATTGCCCATCAGTAATATTTAGATTTGGCATATATTATTCGCTCCTTTCTTAACCCGATTCATTGATTACTCCATTAGCGTATAGATCGGATTGATTATTGGCGTCACCAATCTGCACCCAATTAAATTGAATTTGAGGGATACTCATTGCAGAACCAGTGCGATATGTGACTTGTACATTATCAGTTACCATGCACAGCCATACATTACCATTAAAATCCTTTAATAATTTGGCTTTCTTGTTAGTCAGGTAATCTTTGATAATTGTCTTCTTCTGTACAATAGCAATTGGGTCAATAATACCAGTGTCCTTATAATCATCATTAAGAATAGTAGCAGATACACTACCGCTTTCATAACTTAATAGACCATTCGCCACAATAATGGGGTATTGTTTGCCCAATGGTTGGAACGTACCTACTTGTTGATTTCTTGCGTTTGAACCATATTCTACGTCATACAGGAATTTAAACGTTTGTTCTGCGTCGCCAATAAAAACGCCATTAAATTGAGAAAACACACTATTGATGATGTAATTACCCTCGATATCATTCAACACAGGCACAAGAGCATACTCATATGTCACACCATATCCATTTAAAAAATCGTTGAACACAAAAGTCAGATCTTCAATATTGTCAACAGGAATTGTCTTTAGAGTCAACCAATTAAACGTACCCTGTGCTCTGCGTTTAATCTTAATAGCGCTAATCTGGTCAACAAGAAAATCGACATTACCAGCATTTAGAACGCCGTCAAAAGAAGCATCAAGAATTGTATCATAATCCCAATTCGCTGGAATATCTGTAGAAAATAATGTGTTGGTATTTTTTGTAACATTAAAATGGTCAAATATTGCATTACTTAATTGTGTTGATGTAATGTTATCTACACTAGAAGGTGCAGAATCAAGTGCGTTAACATCAGCAAAGAAATTGTAACCTACAAATTGTAACATAATTCTACACCTCCTTATACAGCCACAAGTTGTAATTGATATATACTATTTACTCTAGTTAACCATACATTATAATAGCTGGTATCGGGTAGAGTATCAATATAATCACTATAAATATAATAATTATATCCATCTACACTTTGAACACGTAGTTCTACATATGATTGAATATCGGGAGCATTTACATTCTTATATCCCTGCATATAACTAAGCGTAATGGTTTGACCGTTTGTATTACTAAATTGCATAATTTGAGTATATGGATTTGGTTTTCTAAACCACAATCTTGCAAGAAAATCGCTAGATATACCATACCCATCATCCCATCTAACCCACGACCCCTCTTGAGTTAAATCCACTTCTTTGTCATTAATATAAACAGGTGGAGACGGATTTGATTTACCCTCAATAAGAACAATATTAGATTTAAGTGTAATATACCCCTCTTCACAATTATTAGTTAATTCGATTAGTGTAAACAAATCAGGTCTTGAATACTTGACTGTAAATTGAATTCGACCAGTAGACACAATAGCGCCATTAACAGTTGTTCCTACAATCTCAATATAGTATACTGTATTATCTTCAAAGCCAGCAAACAGATAATTACCATTATATGGAGGCGCACCATTTTGAGCATATACAGCACCAGATGTTGCAATTTGAGTTTGAAACGCATTATATAAATTGATTACATAACTATTTAAGGCTTCGCCTTCGTTTTGATTATAAGTAAATGTAAAATTAAACGAGGCATTTGCGATAATATTGTTTGCGGGAATATTAGTCAATGTAATACTAGGCGTCGAATAACACCAAAACTGAATGGGAATTGACGTTGGAGATTGATTATTATCAGCATCAAATACAGATACCACAGCATTATAATATGTACCATTAACTAATTCATTAGCATTAACAATGTGTTCATACTTAAACGCTTCTTGCTTTTCATTATATACAATCTGATTGTCTGATTGTCTTCGAATGGTAAGCTGATTCGCTACAATTTGAGCGGTGCCAGATTGAACTGTAAACGCAAAAGTATATGGCTGAGTAGCATCAAAACTAGGCACCGCAATTAGAGTTGGGCGTGTTAAAGCCATATTCACACCTCCTTATATAAAAAATGCAACTGAGGTATTGCCTTGGGGAATAATAACCTTGACCATTTTCCCTATGGATGGTACAATGGAACCATATGGCTTAATAGAGTGTTTCTCACCATTGTATTTAACCTCCCACTTCCCATTGCCATTGTCTGCAATGATAATACCATCATAGCATTGTGTATTCTGTTTGGATGCTTCGTTAAGGAGGTATGTGACACCTTTTAATATTTCTTGTACTGCACTTTGATAATCATTTTGCATAATCATCCTCCATTAGAATATGGGGCTTTGGCTTCCCTCGGCCCCATATTGTTTATTATGCTTTAGCAAATTGAATTGCTTCTCGCCAGAAATTAGTTTGCATATAATTCGCAAAGTCTTGTCCATCTTGAACATTGGGTAAATTAGGATTAAAATTCTGTATAGTAATACCAATCTGTTGTCCCATAGATTGTAAACCACCAACAATATTGCTCATCATAGAAGCAGGAGAAATAGCGCCCCATGCCCATAGATTTTTGGTTACTTCAGAAGGAATAACACCATCGCCTTCATTTAAAACTCTAAGTTCTGGCCCTTTTTCTCCTACAAGAGAAAGCCCCCCAATAGCGGATAATGTTCCATTCGCATTTGCAGGGACAACCCAAGTATTATTACCACGATTTATAGTTGTTGAACCATCTGGATTCTTAGTCCAACTTGAACCATCTCCACCAGTTAATGTGTCTCCGGGTTTGGCGTTATTTATAAAATCTTTGCCAACTTTAGAACCTATATTATAAGACGACCCTCCAGAAATTGAAGAACCCGTATAATTACTACCCTTGTTACTATTAGAAACGCTGCCACTAGAGCCAGATAATTGTTTTCCAGGAGTCCAAATATTATCAGGTGTCGGCCCATATTCTTTAGAAGTGTACCCAGAGCTGCCGCCTTTCCCTCCTGTTATAATCCAAGCTTTATCGTCACCATAAATAATTGTTCCTGCTGGAAGATCAGTTTGCTGAGTTCTTCCACCTTCTACTGTAACAGGAACATACCCAGAACCGGGAACCCATGCCCAAGCATTGTATCCCGTCCCAGCTAAAGAACCAATTCCTGGAGTAATATTCCCTTGGCCACTTTGGACATTACCATTTTCTAAATCAAACTGTAGCTCGCTAATTTTGGCCATTAAATCTTTATATTGTTGGACATAAGAAGCAAGATTGTCTAGTCGAGTTTGCCAATTTTCTCCTTCTAACTTTATTCCAAGTTTTTGCTCAACTAATAATCTGTCTTGTTCTTCTTGATAATTGTCTACAACACTAGACCAAGCCTCTTTGTATTCTTCCCAGCCTTTAATCTGTTTATCAATACTAGATAGCTCTTCATCTCTTAGCTTTTCAAGATTCTCTAATTCTTTTTTTAATGTCTCTTCTCTTTCAATTTTGTCAAGATTGGCCTGGGCTTCAGATACTTTATCAATATCCTGCAAATATTGAAATCGGCCATCTTTATAAACCATAACTTTGGTTTGTCTGGCACGAGCTAGAGCATCAAGGGCTTCTTCTTTTTCAATTTGTTCTTCTAGTTCTTTATTGGCTTGTTCTAATGCATCAATTTTCCCCTGCCAATATTCTTCTACGGTTTTTCTTTGCTCTTCTAAAGCATCAATTTCATCTTGCGCCATATCTGAAACCAAAGAAAACAAAGTCTCATAAGCATTTTGTTTCTTTTCTAGAGACTCAATTTGGGCATTCATTGCTTCTTCCCATGCTTCTTTGGCTTTTTGAGCGGCTTCTTCTGCATCTTTGGCTATCTCTTTATAAACAGAATTAATTTCCTCTTCAAGACTCCACCATTGTTTTTGAAGTTCTCGAATGTAGTCAGAATTTTCATCTACGCCTTGTTTTCTAAACCAATTTGCTTCTTTATTTAATTGGTTTTGATAATCTCTATAAAGACCAATTAATTCTTGTTCGCTAGCGCCTTGTTTCTCACGAAGGAATATATTGTGCTCAATAATTTCATTAAGTTCCTTGAAAGCATCGGACTGTTCTTTGATTGGGTCAACTGCGGCAGAGCGGCCCTTGGAACCCGATCTAGAACCAGAAGAATAATTTGGAGTAAATATAGAAGTTTGATTAACTAAGCTTATATAATTTTTAGCACTAGCAATTGCTTCTTCCATAGCTGCTTTTTGCTGCTGAGTTAGCCCCACCCAAGTTGGGTCTGCACCCATTGCCACATCCAAACCGTTTACTGCTTCAGTCAATCCAATGGTGCCAAGCGCAGCATTTCTTACCACCATGTCCCAATTAGAAACTTTTTTACTAGCATTGTCAATAGCTGTATCGGCGTTTTCTGCCGCTGTTGTCGCCCCTTGGGTAGCAATAGTGTATAACTCTGCACTTAATGCGGCTATACGTTCTTGAATGGCATTTTGTTTTAATTGATTTGCTTTATTATAAAGAGCGTCATTATTTAATACTAGCTTCCCATTTTCTACGCTAAGGAGATTAATATACTCTTCATCCAAAGAAAGCAAAGAACTCAGAGTTTCACTGGTTAAATAACCATTAGTATTATATTCTTCTACAGCAGAAGACAGAATATCATAAGTACCAGACAATCCTTTTAGTTCACTTGCAAAATCTTTTATAGAATTAGAAGACTCATCTATAGTATTTTTATTATTTTCCAATTCTTCGTTTTCATTGGAAATAGATTTTGCCCAATCCTCAAATAAATTAAGCAATTCCTCGGCTTCTGGAGGAATATTCTCCATGTTTCCAGTTAAATCAACAAGTTTTCCGCCCAGCTCGTTTATTTTCTTAGCTAATGTACTAGATTTTTCTTCTAACCCTTTTTTCTTCTTTGTTAATTTTTCTACTTGTTCTGCATAATTATAACTGTTTTTATTGAGGGAAAGAATTTCTTCATCTACAGCTTTAATAGATTCTTGTAATTCATTGTAATTCTTAATATCATTTTGTATTTTCTCTGCACCAGTGGCTCCCAATTCTACACCAGGAGTGGTCCAATATTCAGAGGAAAATGCAGAAGGAGTATATTTTCCCCTAGAGTCTTCCCCAAATTGCTCTTGATATTGTTTTTGAGCATTTTGTTCTAACAATATCTTGTTTGCTTCTATCTGCGCCTCTAATAATGCAAGTCTTCTTTCTTCTGCTTGGGTAAGATTCTCTTTAGAAACCAACGTATCATATTCAGTTTGTAAATTTTTTAAAGAACCAACCAAATCGTTTACTTTCTGTTGCTGTTCTTCCAAAGAAACTGTCGCCGCATCTACTATTTTTGGTATAGCCACCAAAGCCACAGAAAGTAACCCCAAAATAGGGAATGCAAAATTTAATGCCGTACCAAGCGCCGTAACCCCACCAGCAGCAGCGGTTGTAGAAGCAGCAGTAGCAGTCATAGCAGTATTTATACCAGGAATAATTCCAAGAAGGGTCTTAAATTGAGTAACAGATACGCCAATAATTTGCATGGCTTTTACCACTTCTACAAAACCCCACATAACTCCAGTTAATAAAGTAACTTGTGTTATAAATGTTCCTACCGGGGTGTTAAGTAAAGATAAAAAGCTGTTGGCTAAATCAAGTAAAGATTTTACCAGCTGTGAATCAATAACATTATTTGCTAAATCTTGAAAAGTTGCTTTTAGAAGATTTGTTTTGGCTTCAAGGCCTTCCATATAAGCATTGTTTTCCCGAACTGCAGAACCAGCAGAATTTAAAGCCACTGATGTTGCTTCTGATGCTGTCGAGAAATTTTTCATTAAAGCTGCAAAGTTTTGAAATTGGTTTGTACCCGCTTGTTGTGAAGCAATATAATTTTGTGTGTTCTTGTCTAATGTATTCCAAATTTCCGCCAAATCACTAAAAATATCATAAGAAGAACGAAGTTGTCCTTCGTTGTCAAATAAGGCAATATTTAATCCTTCATAAATTTCTTTTAGAGCTTTACCTGTTGAAGAAGATTTGTCTATTACTTGATTAAGGCGCGAACCAATTGAAACAAGTCCCCGTGACGCTTTAGTAGCATTTCTTGTAACCTCTGTAATTGCAGTAAGCATTGCCAAAGACTCTTCAAATGAAGCCCCTGTTTGTGCCATAACCGCCGACATGTTACCAAGGTTATTTGCAAGGTCTGCAGAAGAAACGCTAAAATTATTTGCAACCTCATTTACTGCGTTAATTATATGAGTAGCCTTTTCCGCTTCTGTACTGAATCCACTTAAAGAATCACCAAAAACAACCAACTGAGAAATAATAAAACTGGCACTATCACCAGCAGAAATTATTTCATCAGAAACGTTTTGATACATAGATGCTATCTGACCTAATTGGGCGGCATCTTCGTCATTAAAACCATTTTTCCTGAATTCTGTGGTTGCTTGTAGCATTTCAGACGTTTATATCAACATTATTTATCTTTCCAATCAATTATTCCATATTCTTTTTCAATTTTCTTTTCTCTTTCATAATGCTTTTTAATTGCTTTTCTACCTTGTGGTGTTTTCGTTTTATTAGCCCCACTGTAAATAAAAGGCACTATCAATAAGACAATGCCAATAATTGCGGCCAATACGTTTGTAGACATAATTCCTGCGCTTATAAAAATCGCCACAGTAAAAATCCAAGCAATAATAATCAATAATCCCATATTTTCATCTCCTCAGCTTTTTATAGGATTATACCATAAAAAATAAATAATGTCAATATTATATTTACACTTTCGTGTAAATCCCGACTATTTCTTCACCCATATATTTTAGAGGGGCCTCCCGCATAGTCTGTTGACACATCCCTCATCAGGACTTCGCAACCAAACCACCATTATAAAAGAACTTAGGTGTTTCCACCATATTCCATCCTATTCATTGTTAATAGTTTCCCACGTTCATGGTACTATAATCTCAAGCCACCATTGTAGTTGAATAGGCTCTTAGGTTGTACTGGATTTCGAGAGGATATTGATGCTGGTTTGCTATCCCATCATCCGGGGCCTGACACTTTGGTTTCCCCGTTCTTGCTACTGTGCTACCCATATCAGTAAGTTTTGCTATATAATCATCTAGCGCCCGACCTGACAAATCAGAAACTTTTTGGAACTCTATCTGAGCTGCATTCAAAGCATATACTTGCTCTACCATTGAACCAATAACTTCAATAGAAGTCCTAAAAATTTCATTTGCTGCTTGGAATGTTAAAGACACGTCCTCGGTAGCTGAACCCAAATTTTGCATACCTTTAACGGCGTCTTTGGTATCCAAATCAACCTTAAGATTTTTTAAATTTTGATTTAGTTGCTGTTGAACATTTTTTGTATCAAGCTCAACGCCAACTAAAACATTATAATTATTAGCCATCTCTCACACTCCTTTATTGTGATTTTGGCCTACCAAATTTTCTTTTCTTTATTTGGCTGTAAGCAATAAGAATCGCCTCTGCTTCGTCATCTTCATTCTTTTTACTTTTTTCTTTAACCCATAGTAACTCAAGTCCAAAAAGTTTATTAGCCGTCTCGACAGCTTTCCTTTTTAACACTTCTCTATGCGTTCCTTGGCGCGTTCCATCATATAGACTCAACCCAGAACGCCATTCACTTGGTAACAAAAATTGAATTTCTGTGCCATATTGAGCCGCCAAACAAATTGCCATACCTTGAACAGCGCCCAACTTTAAAATTGTTGGTTTGCCATCTTTCATAGGAACATCTTCAATATAAATTTTTTGTGGGCGATATTTTTCAAAAATTTGACTAAACATAAACCACTCTTCTTGAATTTTTTCACGCCAATCCTTACCCTTGGGTTGAATCCTGCCAGAATCAATTCTTTTACATTCTTCGCTTTCAAAAACCGCCCAACCAGAGCTACTAGTCGAACCATCAATTCCTATAACAATCATATTATTTCTTCCTATACTTTAAACCAGCATATGTCATACCACGTTGAAACCATGTTGACATTGCTTTGGAATCTATTGACTTCATTAATGGTGTCCATACATCTCTTTTTCTTGTCCAGGGGCCATGTCCAAATACATCACTAGACCTGCCTTCATAAATAATCTCAGCAAGATATTCTCTTGCATCACCCCATGCACTCATTATAGCCCCACCAAAAGAATCAGGCGTACCATGTTGGCCATATTCTGGTCTATATTTCATAATTCTTCTTGCGTCGCTTGAAGTTTCTGTGTATCCAAAAGTGCCAAGAACTTGATTGCCACTAGAACTTAAACTATAGTCCCACGCTTCTCTAAATTCATCTGTCCTATCATAAACTTCTGGAGTATAATTATTGTATATAATTCGCATAATTAATTCTTCATTTCTTTGAGCAATTTGTTGAAGAACATAATCCAATGCAACTACCAAAGGAGGCGATAATTTGCTAACAACACCCTTACCGAACGGTTTATTAGTGTTGCCTATAAGCATTTGTTCAAGTTCTCTATTGTTTCTTGCTTGATTTAACGCCATTTTTATTCATCACGTCCTTAATTACGTCTGGCAAATGTTTAGAAATAGAAGCAAGTGATTTTTCTACTGACTGTGTGTAGGCAAGAGCTTCATGAATTTGATTAAAGTTCTTGACATTCATCTTAACTTCGTCTATAATGCCACTTTGGAGTAAATATTCATGCCCGTATTCTTCAATTTCTTCTTTGGTAAAACTAGTGGTATAATATAGTAGCAAAATATCAATATTTTGCTCACGGTCTGCCCAATTATCAAAATTACAAACAGCGTTTACAATATTTTGAATTTGAGCATAAGTGAGATAAGGATTAACAATAATTTCTTTTTCAATTGAATTAGCTTCTTGCACCTTAATCATTTTCCTTTGTCCCTTTCTTCAATTAAAATTTAACAAATTTAGAAATGCTGTAAAATCCAATTCCAAGTAAGATCATAATCCAAGGCCAATTTGATTTAATAAATGAATGAATATCAAACTTCCCCTTTTCTTCAATAGACTCCACTTTTGCCTTCACGTCAGAGAATTCTTTTTTCATTGAAATCATAGCTTCCGATTGTTCTTTCATTTCGTGATTTAAATTAACCATAGACATTTGTACTTCTTGCAGCGTAGAAGATAATTTTTCATTACTTTCAATATTACGTTCGATCATTTCTTTTAAAAATGGTCGTGTTGCTTCAATCTCCGTCATTCTTGAATCTAGTTTATTAATTTTTCTATACAAAGTGTCAATATCCTTCTCTTCTGCCATATACCCACCCCTCACTTTGCTTCTCTTATCTTCCATTCTCCATTCTTTAATTTACTTATTTTAACCATAGTTGGAGTATAATCAAATGGATTTTGAATTTTTATTGTTTGCCCTTTTATGTCTATATATAAACATCCTTTTCTTTGCATACGAACTTTTGACCAACCTTTAGGTAATTCAATAGAATCTTGTATTTTACATTTTTTTGGCATTGAGTTCATAGGTCTCCAAGCGTTGGCTTTATTACAATAATACATAAAAGGACAGTTTTCTTTTGTGATAGAGCATTTGTTTTCTTTTATATATTGGCACATATTTTCTCCTTTAAAAAAATAGGAGGTGACATTAAGTCACCTCCTATAAATATTACATACCAGAAACAGTTACTTCGGCATATGCAGGTGGCACATCATTATAACCAGTAAGCGTTACTTCGATATAAGCAGTACCATTTGCAACAGGAGAAACCACGCCGGTGCCAGAAGCAACCTGAGCATAAGTAGCACCATCAGCTTCTAAAGTAAAAGTGAAATTACTATTGTCTTGGCGCTGAGAAGGCATATTACCACCATATACAGCTCGAACAATTAGAGTTTCTGTTTGACCAGTGGATAGAGCAATTTCAGCATTCTCGATAGCCAGAGCAACAACATTATCTTGCCACTTGGCACCAATAATCTCTTCAGTCATAGTGCCATAGATAAAGCCTTCTTCACAACTAGTATCATCGACAACAGCAAGAGCGTTACCAGATAGAGAAGTGGTAGCGGTAGAACCCGCAGCAAAAGCAAGGTTCTCAGTACCGTTCAGTTTGAAGCGAGGAATATCGGTGATTAGAGAACCGGCCTTAGCGCCAGGAACATAAGTGCCGGATTGACGTTCAGTGCTAAAAAGGTCTTGGATAATGACTAGATGGACTTCAGAAGGCTCATAGTCAGCCTTGATGGTAATCTTACGAGCGTCAGCATTAGTCCAGAAATACTTGAGACAATATACATCATTCTGTTGAGCAGTAGGAACAGTAATGGTGTCACCAGTAAAAGTGCCGACAGTCCAATTAGTATCAGTTGGTTTCTTATACCATCCAATTAGTTCCCCATAAACGGCAACGGGAGTTTCAGTGGCCTTTAGAGTACCACCAATACCAGCACTAACCTGTTCTTCCTTAAAAGATAGACCACCCTGTTCAATAGGAGAACCAATAACCAGAGCAATATCTTCAAAATTAAATAGTGCATTGGTTAGATTAATAGCTAGGTTTGAATCGTGGAAATATTGAGCAAGTAGAACGTTCTTCTTACCACCACGGATATCTTCAGCAGTAATAGTAAAATCGAACGTATTATCACTTAGAGTATTAGCAATGCCATATAGCTGAGTACCAGCAAAAATAAGGGCCTTGCCAACGCCGCCAGCAACATAATTCATATGTTTTCCTCCTTATTTTTTAAAATTGTTATATTGTTGTTCATAAGAATTGACCGGGCTTCCAATAGTTTGAGTTAAATTGCCGTCTCCGCCCATACTCTTATTGTATGCCTTGTCAGACACAAAATAATCATTAAATTTGTTCTTCTTCTTTCTGTGAATCCAATGAGGGAATTCTTTTCCCTTCCCGCCGAACAAAGCAAGAGGGCGAGTTGTAGTAAATTCTACTTCACCGCATACTTCTTCATAAAGTAAGCAATGACTCCTATATGTCATATCAAGTTGGTCTTTTTTAAGAACACCTGTATGTGCTGTAATAATCGCTATTTTTCTTTCAATAGTTATATCTTCATAATCTTGATTCTTTAAGATATCAATTTGATTCATTGCTGCTTTTGCTTCTGGATTAATATAACTATCATCAAAATGGGGAATATTTTGATATAATATAATTCTTTTTATATCTTCAAATTGCTTATGTGTAATTTGATATTCATTATCCCCTTCGATTAGATAGGGTTTGCCCTTTTCATTTTTATATGCCACAGGTCTCTTCATGCCAAGACACAAAACAAGCAAATTCTGCATCTTTTGTGCATTCGCTTTTTTCATATCACCTTGTAACAGTACATCAAGAATGAATTGAAGATAAGACATTTGGATAATGACAGGGTTAGGAAATGAATTCTTATCCATTGTTAGCAAATCAACACTATCTAAAAAAAAATGGCTATTTTTTACAGAAATAGGATTAATATATATATTATGCTCATCATCTAGTTTATATGGTACAGGTTGGTCAAAATAGAAATATGCTTTAGCAAGATAATCTAAATCAATTGCCACAATCTTCCACCTGACCAGAATCGCCAACCATAACACTCATATAAAGCAACATACCAGTAAATGTTTTAGAATTACCTATTGTTGCTTTGGCAAGGTCATATCTTGACATGTCATTAAAAAACATTAGCTTACCAACTCCCCCAACAATAGCGCCATTTAAAACCTCAAGGATCTTATTCTCAAAAAGGTCGCCCCTAGACACAGGGATGCCATTATATTCAACTAGACTCATTTGACCACCATATAAAAAATCAAATGCGTAGACCACCGTTCCATTATATAGATCGGAAGCATGAGTATAGTAATTATATATCTTCAAAATACATTTAGATTCTGGAATTGCGTCTTCCACAAGCGGAGTAAAGAACACACCAAATTTCTCTTGAGGCCCATTTCGCCAAATCAACTCTAACTTTTGGTCAAAAGTCAAATTGGGCTTGGATAGGGCATCATAACTATTATATTTTAACATTTTCCATAAATCTTCGGCAGACTCTTGACGAGCAAGATAAACAAGTATATTATATGGAATATAAGGCAAAGCACTTAATGAATTAAAGATACCAATCACCTCACCCCATCATACTTACAGCTTGAATATCAAACTTGGCCGTTTTGCTGATATTATATGTTTTATCAACAATAGTGACATTCATTATTAAGGGCATGGGGCTCCGCTTATTACAAGTCAACTGCCAGCCAGACGTTGTTTTCTCGACAGTTAAATATTCACTGTCTGCATTTATTCTAACTGTATCGGGCTTAATTTCTACGCCCCCAATGGACACCTTAACATCAAATTCAATAGTTTGATATTCTCTAATCTTATTAAAAGCCGGGTCAAGATAAATCTCAGGTTCAACAACTTGTTCGCCAACAGTAATCTTAATACTGTCTGTGACGGCCTCATTACCACTCAACGCAACGGCAATATCCGCACTCTGGCCAACTTCACCAATCACAGTATAATTGCCGTTCTGGTCAATCGTGACAATTTCAGGATTACTGGTTCGCCAAGTAACCGGCCTATCAACCTCTTTACCATTTAACACAACGTCAACAATCAGAGTACCAATAAAGCCAGCACTTAATGTCATGTCAGCGGAGTTAATTTTGACCTTATAGTTGTAATCCCCATTATAAGCCACACCATTAACCAAATCATCACCATCATGAATCTCATCCAAATACAAATCAAGATACAGTAAAGTATCATAGTCTGTGGTCAAATTAAGATTCAGAGCGTTTTGATAGCCATATAGCTTAAAAGGCCGACCGCCAAGAACGTATCTTGTATTAGTCTTGAACAACCGCAGTGTGTCAACATTGCCTTGAACCATTACAGTGGCATGGTTGTTTGGTGTTAGAATATATCTGGACACCTGTACAGAGGGGCTTGACATATCATAATCAACCACACAAGGGGCGCTAAACACCGAACCATTCTCAGGGTCAACGATTTTTAGAACGTTGTTACATCTACGCAAACCACAGTCTTGAGCAATGCCACTGAAATGGCCAAATTCATTGCAAATCCACCAAGAGTTATAAAACTGGTAATATAGACCTCGTGCCACAATATGGTCAATATCACGAAAATAAATCTTGAGGAAATCGCCCGAATCTCTCATACCAATGGTCACATCACCAACAGTTGTTTTAACCCATGCGTCAATAATTTTATATTCATCAGACCCAATTCCGGCCTGTTCTTTGATTTCTCCACCATTCTCAGGCGTTTTTGCGGCAGTATTGTTCCAAGACTGGTCAATAAAAGACTGAGCCAAATCCCGGTAATAATCATTTGGAGTGGCCCCGCCAATAGTGCTATACTCGATAGGCATGACGATAGCCCTCCTTTTCTTTCTCAACGAGCTTAATTATGTGTAAGACAACACGCCGAACATCCTCTTGTTTAGCTTCATCGCCTAAATGAATAAGCCCTTTGATTAAATCACAGATTTCTTCATTGCCCCGCCCAACATACTGAATATATACTCGGCTTAAATAAGACCGATAACACTGTAAAGCAAAATCATCTTTTTCACGAATAGCCGCTTCAAAAAGGGGTAAAATTTTATAAATTCCATCTACCCGTTTATTCTGACTCATGCTCTCACCGCCTTAAAAACCGTAAGAATCAAGGTCAAGTAGTAGATACTCTTGTGTTGCCCTATCGACTTCTTCTCTTAGTTTATCAATGACATTTTGCTTTTCCTTAAAATTCTGAGATTCACTGTTATAAGAATACTGATTCTTAATACCCAGCTTTAATGCAATCTGCGCCGCATTGTTGTTTTCTCTCTCCCACCAAGCAATCACCCAATAACGAGAAAGAATATAAATCTCAAGATTAGTTAAATCAACGCCGAACTCACGAGTTTCAACGTTATAGGTCAGATCTTGCCGACATTCAGTAAATTGAGGAAGGGCGTTAAAAAGTAAGCCATCACAGAATTTCTGAAAATTATCATAGTTGCTCTCAAACAACTTAGAGAGTTTATAATCTTCAACAATACTGAGGGCCAACGTTTCAATCTGGTCAAAACTTGTCAACTAACATCACCCCTTATTCCTCTTCTTCAGGTGTAATGCTCATTAAATCCTTTCCACAGAGCTTGCCAATCTCAACAACGATATTAGCATCAATAGGCAGGCCATTTAGCTTGCGGTTAACAACCATATCCACGATAATTTCTCTTTGCGCCATAGACGCTTGCTTATAAATCTCACAAACATCATTAGCGTTCTGCTGAAGCAGTTCCTTGAGCTGCTTATCGCTTAGAATCTCTTCATAAACGCCACTCAGATCATTCTTATTCACAAACTCCTTATCTGCAATATACACCATACCACTTGCGATAGTGTTGGGCATATTGGATAGGATAGCTCTGGCCTCAGACTCAGGAATCATCTTATAGCCAAACTGCTTATCAATGTGATACATTCTATTGCCTTTGAGTGTTAGACCACCGGGTACAAGACTAATAAACTTAATACCACGAGCCGCCTTCTCCTCGATATTTACAGGATTGGTAGCGGCCTGAGCTTGCATCATAACCTTGATTTGAGCCATCAGGTCAGCCATCTGCTGTTCCTGTTCGGCAATCTTAGCCTTTAGAGCCTCGTTTTCCTCAACAGCGGGATTGGTAATTTCAGCAGTCTCAACAACCTCTGCCTCTGCAGACTTGACTTTCTTAATGTTAGCCATTTTATTTAATCTCCATTCTTTCCATTTAATTCAAAAAAGGGACCATGTTTCAGGCCCCTTAATAAAAAACTATAGGTTACTCAGTAATCTTGTACTGACCAATGTATGCAGCACCAACGAACTCAGCAGCATAAGACTTCCGTAGAGTGAAGTTCTGAGAGATGTCGGCGTTATCATAGAACTGATTGCTATTGGTCAGAGTGGTACTCATAGCCATAACAACAGGCTTAGCAACAGCAGCAGAGACAACATACAGGGTATTGTCATCCAGAGCCATACCAAAATCAGCAGAGCCGGTAGGAGCCTGGGGCAGTTCATAGATACCAAAGCCATAGAAGTCCTTCACATAGGACACAACGGGGTCACGGCCATCAATAACCAGACGGCCACCCAGAGTGCTATCGGGCAGAACATTCATTAGAGCAGCGGCAGTACCCATAATGACGGGCTTAGCCATCATATTATAAGCCTGAACACGCTGTGCAAGCTGAACCAGCTTCTTGCCATCAAATGCACCGCTCTGCTTAAACTCAGAGGGATAAGTGGCCTTTTGCAGACCAGCGTTCAGAGAAGCAATAATCTCAGCGTTCATGTCAAGCTCAATGGAAACAATGATAGCACGAACAGCCTCAGCAAGGTCATCCTTGCCAGCCAGAACACGAGCCATATCAACATAAGTGGTGATAATATGCTCAACGGGGCTAATTTCAACATTGCCAGCATACTTCTTCTGACGGAAGGAGGTACGCTCGCCACGAGCGCCACGAGACACAGTGTATAGAGTCTTGGGAGGAATCTTCAGATTCACAACGTCAGCGTAACCAACAGTGCGGAAATCCACGAAGGGAGCAAAGGTGGCCTGAACATAAGCGGGTAGAACCACGTTGATGGTAGCGTTAATCAGAGCGAAGTTAGCATAGCGCAGCATGGGGTTGGCCAGAGCCACATCCATGTTGTTCTTGTCAATCTTTTGGCCAGAGATACGCTCAAGTTCAGCAAAATAAGCCTCACGAATCAGAGGAGCCTTCTCAGCAATGGTACGAGACTTATCATAAGAACCCATGTTCTGGCCCCATTCTTCAGCGGCCTTGTGATTATGATAGTCAGCGAAAGCAGTATAGAAAGTGGTATCGCCCTTGGCAAAAGCCACTACTTCATTAGGCATAACAGACATATTTATAATCTCCTTTATATTTATTTTAATAAATTTTAGTCTACTATTAAGATTAGACCAGCTTCATTAGTACCCAAGTCTTAATGAACTCGCCGCCAATATCCATGGTACGAGCACCAAGAATCTGGAAATGAGCGTCAGCAGAGGTGTTATTGGCCTGAGCAGTTAGCTTACCGGTAGCAACAACCTTAGCAAAGCCTTCGGTGGTAGGTTCGGTAGTGAAAGCACCAGCAGAAACCTCAATGCAGTCACCCTTCAGTAGACGCTTAACAGAGATAGGCTTGCCAGCCTCGTTAGTGAAATAGCGGGGGTCATCATAGACTTGAGCATCCACGTTGTAGCCCTGAGGAGGAGTGCCAGCAACCAGTTCGGGATTAGCGCCAACAGTAACAGTGAACTCATAAGCGCCATCACCAGCGGGAGACATAGCGCCCAGATTCAGGAAAGTACCATTATCAATTTCAGTAGTGGCAATGCCTACAAGGTTTAGAGAATCTACGTCCCAGTACGCACAATGAGTGCCATTTAGAATAGTGTGGTTTTTAGCCATAATTAAATTTCTCCTTTTATCAATTATTTTTTTACTATATAACGATTACTCGCTACATAATGCAACTCGCCAGCTTTTATTTCGTCTGGCATTTTGTATTCGCCGGAAAGCCATCTAATTATATAATGACGGTCAACTCCAATATATTTTGCGCATTGAGACGCAGATTCATAAATAATTCCTTCATAACAAACTTTTTTATTTCGCTTGTCAGGAACAATTACATATTCTGTTTCTACGCCTTCAAAAGACAAACCAAAATTAACAAATTTTTCAGGGATATATTGCCTTCCACTAAGCCATTCACCAATAATACGGTTTCTTAGACCATAGTGTTGTTCACATTCTTCCATGCTACTAAAAACTACGCCTTCGCAGACAACCTGTTTTGGCGATGTGGCCCCATGAGGATGTTTCTTTCCTTTCAAAGATTTACTAATCTTGCTTTTTGTCTCGTCAGATAAAGTTGTGCCCAAAAGACAACTTACTTTTCCCTTATGAGATTCAGACATTTTAGCACGAGCTTCTTTTGACATCTTTTTACCTTTTTTAGCCTCAGAAATTTTCTTTCGACTTGATTCTGGTAAAATTTGTGCTTCACCACCCGGCATAATATTATATCCATATTCCCAATCTTGAGTATTATAATCAGCAATTAACTTAATTTCAAGTTCACAGGCTTTTTGTTTACTCAATTTCTCTGCTACAATAATATGCTGAAAATTATTCCATTCATACTTTTGAATAGCTCTCCAAAAATGATCGTTTTTTATATAGCCCAATCCATTGTTCCATCTTTTATTAACTAATTTGCTTGTAATACCAATGTATCTTTTATTAGATGGTGAAATGTGCATATATACAGTATAATTGTTTTTGTTCATAATTACCCTCCTTATTTCCAAATAGGCGGTCGGTTTCTATCCGACAAACCTTTAGCTGGTGGAGGATAATTATTCCTCAAACCAGAATGTTACTTGTTTTCAAGTTTTTCCCAAACACTGTTGGGGTCAGAATGTTTGATGACCTTGGGCATAGCAAAACTAAATACACCCTTATCATCTTTCTTAATGTTCTTCTTTACTTCACTAAAGCAAGTGGCCTTGACCTTGTTGCTCCAAGCATCAATATCATTTTCGCCACAAGATAGGCCCTCAGCCTTAAATTCTGCAAATTGCTCATCGTTGATATAAGTACGGACCTCCTCCATAACACTATCTACACGACAAGCCATTTCCTTAGCTACAACAGCGGCCTTATAAGCCCGTAGTTCCTCAAGCTCAGCGTCTTTGTCCATGATGATGTGGTCACGTTCCTCAACGCTCTTTTCAAGCTCGGCAATTTTGGTCATCATCTCATCCTCGGACATTTTGGCGGGTTCATCCTTGTCCTCGTCCTCATCGTCCTTATCATCAGACTCGTCGTCATCATCCTCTGGGTCGGCAAACTTGGTATACTGTTCAACATTCTCAGGTTCAGCAAACTTCTTAATGTTGTCGGTATCAGTAAACTCTTGCTTGACTTCAATTAGTTCATCAGCGGCGGTCATGCCTTCCTCTGTCAGACTAAAATCAAGACGATATAGCTTTTGGTCACGGTCAATAAGAACAGCAAACTTCTGGTTATCCTCTTCATAAATGCCCTGAATACAATAATCCCAAGCATCATGTTCGTGAATAGCATGGTAAACATGACCCCACAGGTCGCCAATGTTTACAGCGCTAAATTCAATCTCAGCCATCTTTTCCTCCTTTCCACCTTCATTGTCACCCAAATCAAGTTTCTTATAAATCTTTTCAATTTTATTTACAACGGTAGTCTCATTCTCTTTCTTGGCGTAACCAAGAGCAGAGGCAAGACCTTGACGAGAATAAACCCACTTACCGTCATAAAGCATCATCACAGGATAACCAAGTTTAGTAACTTCTCTATCTTCCCAACCTTCCTCAAGTTTCATACAAACTTTTGGTGCTAAGGACTTAAAATTCTTTTCTTTTACCAAATCTTGTTTAGCCTTTTGACCATCCCATTCGCCCTCGTGCAGAGCCTCTTTAGAAGTATCAATAGGGTGGTTTACATAATTATCTTTCTCAGCCATACTTTCAATACGCTCCTTGGCAAACTTTTTCAAGGGGGTGAGATTATGTTCATTCATTTTATTAAAATAAGCATCTGCATCTTCTTGAGAGAATCGAATCATAGTCATCATTGCATCTGGACAACTGCCTTTTACACTTAGCCCTAAACAAGTTAGACCATAGATGTTAAAAGATTCAACCTCTCCTTCATCCGCATCATTAACAACCTTGACTTTCATTTCAACCGATGTATTTCGCAAATTCTGTAAGTCGAAAATTTCATTAAATTCTTGGCCGTATTGTTTGCTAATTACACAGTATGCCCATGCTTTTACAATCCCATCTTCAACTTCCTCAAACTCGATTTCTTGTTCTTTTGGGAAATAGCCATATACCACCTCTGAAGGCAAATGCGTACTGGCATCTCCATATTGTAATTTTGCGACAAGAAAACTACCTAAAATTGTTTGTGCGTCCCGTTTAAGCACAGCAGGAGAAATGTCAAGATTGTGAGAATTTTTCGCGGAAGATAAGAAGCACGCTTTAAAAACAGTAAACTTATCCTCATCGTAACCCTCAAGCCACTCAGGCAAAACTTCATCCATTTGAAAATTTACTTTCTTTTCCAACATCTCACCTCACTTCTTTATTAAGATTATATCAAGACTCGACAATGCCAAGTCTTTTTAACACCTTAGTAAGTCTGTTAGACTTCTTAAAATAAACAGCCCCATTATCAATATAAGAGGGGGCGATACCGGCTTGATGAATAGCAAAGGCTAAATCTTCATCTGCCATAAAATATTTACTCAGATCAGATGGTGTATCTCTAATAACCATTACTTATTCTCCCCAAGAATCCAAAAATTATCTTTTACGTGCGCGTCAAACGAGGGATTATCACCATAAATATCAATCTTATCGCTTAGCAGTACAACCTGTTCTACGATTTTATTCACATCTTCCAGCAAATCAAGCAAATCTGCGTAAACATGAATATCATTGTTATCAAAAGCGATTTTGGCACAACCCATCATCATTGCTTGAAAGTCAATATTAACTTTTTCAAGGTCTTTAATAATCTCGATTACAGAGCTATAATCTTGGCCACCTTCAGGCGTTGCTGCATAGTAGACCGGAATATTGTAACGCTCTAAACATTTCTCGCCAATCAAATCAGACAAAGCAGGATAATAGTGCGCAATGCTATGATGCACTAAATCAGCAGTTTGATTGTATGCAAACTTAACGCCCAGTACACTAACCAGTCTGTCCAAATGACGATTCATCTTAAAGCATTCACCAATAAGTTCTGTAACAGCGTTAATTGTATTTTGTGTCACCAACATATCTTTCACCTTCTTACTGGTCATCATTAAGTTCTGCTGAGTCAGATTTGTCTAATCTATCTTTTTCAGGACGGCCACCTATACTGCCACCGTCCTTGCTTGTGTTTGTATTCAACATAAGCTGGCTGTACTTATCAAGCCACCCACTGTTCTTACTGGCCATTAGGCTCTTCTCAAATACAACAGGGTTCATGCCAATCAAAGACGCATAAACAGAGCTATCAAATACAAGGCCCTTATCGGCCAATTTCATCACATTATCAAATCTCTGTTGGCGCTCACTGCGATAAGTAGACCCATTAAACACAAACTGCCACTTAAACTTCTTAGTAAGCTGATTACCAAAGAAATTCATAAACTTACTAAATTGGTCGTATAGAGGACGCATAGTCTGATAGGTTTCATTCTGCCCAGCCTCAATCTCAGCATTGGACATTCTATCAGAGCTATAAATAACCCGGCTTACATTACTACCAACACCAGCGGTAGAACTTACTTGAGTAGTGTACATTGAGGGGTTGCTATCATTGTACTGGAAGAATTTGTTGTCACCAGTAGGCATGGCCGCAACCTTAAGAGTATTACCGAGTCCTTGTTTTACTTTCCCCATTAAAGAGCCAAGTGTTTTCAAATCTATTGAAAATTGATTTTTCTGTGTACCGGATTTAGCATTATCGAACAACTGAATAGCGCCAGCCAAAATGCCATAAGCGGCGTTCATATCCTTATCCAACTGTAACTGCTGAACCTCATCATCAGTAATGGCGTTCTTTAGCAAAGGGGCAAGATAAGGTGTAGTGTTAAAGTTGCTAAGATTTAGCTTAAAACAATATGCACCCATTTCAGGCGAAGTCTGCGTCCATTGGGCATAAGTGCCAACACGCTCTGCAAACGGATTAGTTGGACGATATTTAGTAAACCCATCATTATCAATAAATACTCGTTTATAATATTTCTTGAAAGCTGGGTCAAAAGAATCAATATCAACAGACGGTTGCAAGAAGTACGTCATATCAAAATCGAACAAAGGACAAACATCACTCATTGCAGTCATCATGCAATAATCTTGAGGTAACATCTGCAACGCATATCGCATTTGGCCTTTGTTGCCCCATTTGGTTTTGCGCCACCAGCAATAATATACTTCATGCAACAAAACCTGTTCAACTACTTTTCTAAACTCACCCTTATAGTCAAACTTTAGCAGAAAGTCATCAATTCGCTTCTTATCGTCTTTATATGCCTTTGTATCGTAATCAGATTCATCAGCATTAATACAAACGTATTGCAAATCAAAAGCTAAAGCATTGGCATAATTTTTAACTGTTTTAGCAAAAAGCATATCAAAGAAATTCATATATTCCATGTAACTATGAATTGTCTCTGCACTATTCCGATAATCAGACAATGCTTTTCTAACAGCTTGTGATGTGGCCTCTCGTGCATCATTATTAAGATTTTGCAATAGAGCGTTAGACATAAAAGGGGACCAAGCTCCATACATTTCGCCATAGGCCATGCCAGTGGCAAACTCCACAAGACCTTCTACTTGCTCACGAGTTAATTTTTCAGGCATTTGTCACACTCCTTTCTTTTAGATTAAAAGACAAGTTGAATATCATCTATATTCAAATCATCTTCTTGCATGGATTGACTATATTTAGTATCTAGTTTTTCTGCAAAATAATTGGCGTATGCCAATACAACCGCACGGTCTTTATAACCAGAACGCGGCTCTGATAATTTTACAAGTCCATTTTTAAATTCTGCACTAAGATTCACGCATTCTTGTATCAGTAAGTCGGTTTGCCCAAATGGCGTTAATTTCTCTGCCAGTTGTTCAGACGTTAAATCGTATATCTCACTGCTATCTTCCATTGCTTCTTGTGCGTCTTGCATTGACACTAAGAATTTTATATTATTAGTTTCAAGCTGTTTTTTCAAAGACTGCCACGCCAGACTATTGGCCTCCTGTGTACCTATAAATGGGACGAGGCACTTAACAGCATTCGGGTCAATTGTTCGCCCATTTAATTCATTTATCTTACCATCTTGAACAAAATGCAAAGATTTGTCATCAATAACAGTAAACCCACTATCGTCCCATTTAAGCCAACTTGGGTTATCTGTCTTGCCTGACATATAGTCAAATACAACCTCGCCACCAGAACGACTATCATATATTAAATAATCAGCTTGATACCCATGGTATAACTCTTTCAGCCTTAATACGACCTTATCCGCGCCGCCGCCCGGCCTTGTTTCAATATAATCAACATGGCGCTCAAACCGAAATTCTTTCCAATGCAATGACACACACATAAATACAGTGTTGTCGTTCCGTTCGCGGTTATTATTACCAGAGAAAGCAAGGTCGGCTATTACAAGCCGAATTTCATTCGGTTTCTTTTCAACGCTTGTTGTAAATCGGCCAGAATAGGTGTCTTTTGCAGTAGGTAAGTCAGCAGGAATCGTCAGTATTTGATTGTCCTTAAACGATTTGAAATCAAAGTATGAATCCTCGTTCTCGGAGAACATTTCATTGAGTATTTCCATCCGAAAATCAATCTCGCTCATAGACTTCTTATTCTTACGATAATCAGCCCATGTTCTCGACCCATCATCAATAGCCGCAAAAATATCCTCGGCAAATGGAATATAAACCTCATGCTTTGAGTCAAAATAATTATTAAAAATATCTTGATATTTTCTCGCGAACCACTCATAAGAATATCTTGCCGAAGTAATATAAAAAGACCGGGCTTTTTCTTGCCAACGTCGTGTATTATACTTAGAGTTAAGCAAATATTTGGCTTGACGGGCGTGTCCCATAGGCTCAAATACAGAATCAATAATGCTCTTTTTTAATAGACGCGCTTCTTCGTAGATATTTAGCGTACTCCGCGCACCTCTACTTGACTCAAGACAAGCAAGCACAGATATAGTAGAGCCGTTAAGTTTATTTTCTATTGTATAAGCGCCGCCATCAGACGTATTAGACTTAGTAATAACGATATATTCATGCTCATACATATAAAGCAAATAAGGAGACAGCTTTTTAATAAGCTCATCCCTTATCTTTTTCTCTACCAACTTAGAGGCTTGTGGAATGGTAGAAGATGTAATTACAATCTCACTATATGGGTAAAGGCAAAAACAAACCAAAGAAGCTAAACCGCATAAAAATGATTTAGCCGCACCACGGGTAGCAATAGCCATAAATTCTTGACTTATGCCCATCATGTGTATTATAATCTTTTGAATGGGATAAAGTTTTATTTGAAAGACTTCTTCAACAAAAATATCCCAATTTCGACGATAACGAGTTATATGTTTCTTAACATTGGCTTTTTGACGTTCTGTTAAATATGAACTATTACCAGCAGAAGTTGTAGAAAGTTGACGTTTGAGAAACTGTTTTCGCAAGTTGCCACTATGATTTATTGGTACTGGCATTATTGCTCTTCCTCTGGCACGGGCGGGTAAACCCTAACCTTACTATTTAAATTTCTCATACTACGCATAATGTTAT
>ERZ1026880.34-NODE-34-length-82496-cov-6.754564_pt1 | contig 82496 bp, 72 predicted proteins | sample MGYA00380170_ERZ1026880 | MGnify/ENA primary metagenome ERZ1026880 (study PRJEB33269, sample SAMEA4719806) | human gut metagenome | biome: human-associated habitat; feature: organic feature; material: feces | place: Cameroon | collected 2013-10 ...
TCTCCTTTTCATAACTTTGTTAAAAATTCATTAACTTCTTTAGTTTTAACTTTTCATTTTTTAGTTTTAGATTTAAGTTTCGCTAAGTTTCACTCGAGTTTTAACGCGTTTTTTCGAGTTTTAACGCGTTAGAATGCGTTGAAACGCATTAACTGAGTGATAGTTTCCGGGGCTATGCCCTTCTCCAGTTTTCCGGCAGTTCTGTTCCCAGCGGTCCGGCGGTGGCTTTCTTCTTTTTCGGCTCTCTTCTCGATGCCAAGAATTCAGCGTACCGTTCCATCTCCCAGATATCCTCTGCCGGGAAATCGCGGATCATGTCCGCCAGATTCTCCACCGGTCCTTTTGGCCGGGCGGCAGTCATTGCCTGAATGAAGTCTTCTTCCCGGAGCCGGTAGGATCTCTTTCCGATCTGGATGAATGGAATCTCATTCGCGTGAATCATGCGGACGAGACTGCCGTATGAGATTTTCCAGCGCTCCGCCGCTTCCTTCACCGTCAGGATGGTGGTTGTGTTTTCCGGTTTCATGGTTTTCTCCTTTTCTGTATATACTATATATTTTTCTTTTCGCTTAAAGCGGATTATCCGGTAAAAAAATAATATCATCATAATTCACTCTATACAATGTGCAGATGGCCTTTATCTTCCCTGCATTTGGCATTGATCTACCTGATTCCCACGCCCACAATGTTTTATTGCTTACATTTAAGTGATTTGCCGCATCCTTCTGCGTTAGTCCCGCATTTATCCTAGCGGCCTTTAGCGTTAACTTTGTCATTATTTCCTCCTTGCTAATCCGCTTTAAACGAATTTCTTTTCGCTTATAATACCTCTACTTCTTCTTTTTGTCAATACTTTAAGCGGATTTTTGCGTAACATTGTTTTACTTTTTTTCTTTTTTAATGTAATATGTGTAAAAACAACGAAGGAGGATTTATTATGTCAGATTTAGGTAATAAAGAAATTTTCTCAAAAAATTTAAGATATTATATAGAACAAAAAGGAATAACTCAGAAGGAATTTTCTGAAATCATAGGCGTTGCAACTTCAACACTTAATGATTGGATGCAAGCAAAAAAATATCCACGAATTGATAAAATAGAATTGATGGCAAATTACTTCGGGATTTTAAAATCCGATTTGATTGAAAAACCTGAAAATAACTCATCCGGCATCCGTGCCGAACTGATATCCAAACTTTCGGATTTGAGTGACCAGCAAGTCGAACTACTGAATCAAATGGTGGATAATATGCGAAAATAATTTTCGTTTTTCCTCGCTTTTTTCTCTAATTTCGCTTGACATATGCCGCCGTTGGGTGTATAATGTAAGTGTACTAAGGAGAAAGGAGGAAAATCCAATGAAGGAATTAGTCAAGGTACTAAAAAACCTCAACGAAACCCTGAAAATGCTCGTTGAGGTTCTGATGGAACTTACTAACAAGTAAGCTTTATCAATCCTGGGGAAGGGCGAAAGCCCTTTCCCAGTACACCTTGATTATATCACACATAAGGAGAAAAGAAAATGAATATCAAAGAAATCAGAGAGCTCACCGGACTCAATCAGACAGACTTCGCAAAGAAGTATAACATTCCGCTACGCACCTATCAGAACTGGGAAGGCGGTAGACGAAATCCACCGGAATATGTTCTGACGCTGCTGCGCACGGTGGTGGAAATGGAGTATTCGAAATAAGTTCCGGATGCCAAAAAAAAGAGTTCATTTGAGATTAGGCCCTCAAATGAACTCTGTCGGAAATAACAAAACAAAAACCATCTGCTAAAACCAAGCTTATAGTTTGCATTATAGCATTTTTTTCTGAAAAGATGAACTATTGATTAGAAAGTTGATTGAAAAGTTGAACTGTTGATTAGAAAGTTGAACTATTGCAAGGAGGTGCTGCCATGCATATCAAGGAACTGGAAAAGAATAAGTACCGTGTATGGGTAGACCTGGATCCGGATTATACCGGGAAGCGCCGGCGAAAATCGAAAGTCATTCAGGCTAAGACGAAACGAGAGCTCCATGCCAAGATTAATTCATGGACGGAAGCCATCAACAACGTCTCCGATTGTAAAACCGTGTCGGATATGTGCAATGAGGTGTGGCCGCAGATAATCGCCAACAAGTCCCCCAATACGGTATACGGCTATAACGCCGCCAAGAAAAGAATTGACAAGTCCATCGGATCACTGGACCTGAACAAGCTCACGCCCCGGGCGCTGCAGAAGTGGGTGAACGACCTATCCGGAACGCTCTCCCCGAAAACGGTTGTGGATACATATTCCATTCTGAGAATGTGCTGCTCCATAGCGACGTCCTGGGAGCTGCTTCGAAGCTCTCCGTGCCACGATGTCTTTATGCCGAAGAATCGGAAAAAGGAAGTTGAGATATTATCCAAAGATGATTTTGCACGGTTCTGTGCCAACTTGGATAAGGTGGATATCGATACCAGAGTCTGTTTCGAGCTTGCGTTATTCGGTTCCCTTCGCCGAGGGGAAATAATGGGACTGCATGAGGATGATATTCAAGATGACGGCAGGTTCTACGTGCAGCGGACCCGGTACACGAGATTGGGTGAGGATTTCATCAAGGACACAAAAACGGAATCCGGAGAACGTCTATGCATTCTTCCGGATCCGGTCGTGAAAGATATTAAGGCGCTGAAAAGGTATCACATCGAGCGCAAGCTTGCTCTCGGTGGTGGTCTCTGGGACGACAATCCGTATCTCATCAAGAATCCGGACGGCACGCCCTACTACACGCACAAGCCGGTGAGAGAATTAAAAAAATACATGGAGTCCATCGGACTGCAGCCGATTACACTCCATGCATTACGTCACACTTATGCATCCATATGTATTTCTATGGGGATAGACCCCGCCACCGTTTCCAAACGTATGGGCCACGCCAATGTCTCCACCACGCTGTCCATCTATACCCACCTTTTTGAAAACCAATCGGACAAAGATGAAATATCATTAGCACTGGGAACCATGATGACGAACTGTCGAAAGGCTGAGAATTGACACGCCGGCACATTATGGCACACACGTGGCACATCTCAACCTTTCAATTCCCTTGAATCTCAACTATATCAAGGATTTATTGGCGGGAGTACGTGGGAATCGAACCCACCCATGACGCTCCTAACGCCACATAGCGGTTTTGAAGACCGTAAGGCACACCAGCACCTATCTACTCCCATAACACAGCTATAGATTTTATCATTGTTAGGGCTATAACGCAATAGAAAAAACAAATTTGTTCTATCATTTTTTTCCGAGTAAGCTATCTTTGAGGGAGTATCCTGTTTGACTTTTATTTCCTATTAATATAGTATGTATTTTGGTATGTTATGCGAAGGAGGACACTATGATTTATCTGGATAATGGTGCCACATCTTATCCGAAGCCGGATGTTGTGGGAGATGCAGTATACGATTATATAAAAAATGTTGGCAGCAATATCAACCGCGGCGGATACGCTAAGGCCTACTCCGCTGCCGGTGTTGTGCTGGAAACCCGAGAGATGATCAGCAAAATGATGAACGGTTACGGTTCCCGGTACACGATTTTCACGCCGGGCAACACCTATTCCCTGAATTTCCTGATTAAGGGAATTGCCCGGAAAGGCGATAAGATTCTGATTTCCGGAATGGAACACAACGCCGTGTACCGCCCGGCATATCAGCTGGAGCAGGAAGGCCTGATTGAAGTAGGCTATATGCCGTGCAATGAGCGTGGAGAATTGAAGCTGAAAGAAGCCCTGGCCATGATTGATGAGTCCGTTCGGGCAGTGGTAATGGTTCACGCATCCAACGTCAGCGGCACGTTGATGCCTATCCGGGAGGTGGGACAGCGCTGTCACGAGAAGAACGTTCTTTTCTTCGTAGATGCCGCCCAGACTGCAGGAAACGTGCCGATTGACATGAAAGCCTGCCACATCGACGGCCTCAGCCTTCCGGGACACAAATCCATGCTGGGGCCTCAGGGCGTCGGGGCCCTTCTCCTGAACCCGGCGATTACCGGAGAGTTAACCCCGGTTATTTCCGGAGGAACCGGAAGCCATTCCGATATGGCGGAGATGCCGGAGGAACTGCCGGACCGTTTCGAAAGCGGAACCATGAACCTGCCGGGTATTTTTGGATTGCACGCATCCGTCGGCTGGCTGACGGAACATCAGCAGGAGGTTCACGAACACGAGCAGAAGCTGGTAAAAAGAATGCTGGACGGTATTCGGGATGTGGAGGGAATCCGCATTGCGGGTATGCCGACGGAAGAAGGCCGAGTCGCAGTGGTTTCCGTGGATTTTCTCAATGGCGATAACGGCATGATTGCCTTTCAGCTGGAGCAGGAATACGGCATCATGACCCGGGTGGGACTGCACTGCGCCCCACTGGCCCACAAATCCCTGGGCACCTTCCCGGAAGGAACCGTTCGATTCTCCATCGGACCGTTCAACACGGAGAAAGAAATCGACACGGCGATTGAAGCCATCCGCAAATATGCACAGGAATCCAACGAGTAATTTTAACTATTGAAAAAAACTATAGGAGTTAAATTGTCTATGAGTAACAACGAAAAAATGGCCTGCCCGATTCCGGGGATCCCTCAGAAGGTACGGCTGACAGAAATGACCAGCGCCGGCGGCTGAGGCGCTAAAGTAGGGCCGGGAGTCCTAAGCGATATTCTTTCCAAGCTGCCGAAAATCAAAGATCCGAACGTAATGGTCGGATTCGACAGCAGTGACGATGCCTGCGTCTATCGGGTTTCCGATGACGTTGCACTGATTAACAGCATCGACTTCTTCCCGCCGATTGTAGATGATCCGTACATGTTCGGTCAGATTGCAGCGGCGAACTCCCTCAGCGACATCTACGCCATGGGAGGAACTCCAAAGCTGGCCATGAACCTGCTCACCTTCCCGAACTGCCTTCCAATCGATGCGGTAGAAGCCATTCTCGCCGGAGGAAACGAGAAGGTCAATGAGTGCGGTGCCATGATTGTAGGCGGTCACAGCATCAACGACGATGAGCCGAAGTACGGCCTCAGCGTCACCGGTTTCGCCCATCCGGATGATATTCTCAGCAACAGCGCCGAGGAAGAAGACTATCTGGTAATCACCAAGAAAATCGGCATTGGCATTCTTACCTCTGCCGCAAAGGTAGATTTGCTCACACCGGAAGAAGATGCGGAAATGAACCGTACCATGGCAGAACTGAACAAGTACGGCTATGAAGGAATGCAAGGGGTAAAAGTAGACGGCTGCACGGACATCACCGGTTTCGGTCTGATCGGTCACGCCGCGGAAATGGCCAAAGCCGGAAACGTCACACTGGAACTTTACGCGGAACGCGTGCCTATTTTTGACAGAGCCTTGGAATTTGCTGCAGACGGCATCATTCCGGCCGGCGCCCACAATAACATGTCCTATTTGGAAAAGGACGTGATGGATTACACCATCCGGGTACCGCAGGAGCGCCTGGATTGCTTGTACGATCCGCAGACCTCCGGCGGGCTTCTCATTGCCTGCAAGAAGAACGAGCTGGAAAGACTGCAGTATCAATTGGGAGAAAAGGGCTGCCAGAACGCCGTAATCGGCCGTTTCAAGAAGCGCACCTCCCACGCCATCGAGATTCTCAACAAATAAATATGTTTTATGCAGCAAAAAAGGTGCGGTTCAAAGCCACACCTTTTTTTATATGGGAAAACATTTTAATGAGAAAAAATCCACACTATTTCTTTTTACTCTTCCGACTGCCGGCCGGCCGTCTCTCCAAAACGTACTGTTTAAAGGATTCCGCCACCGGAGACAGCGCCACGCTCTTCATGTTGATCATGTAGAAATCCCGGTTCGCATTGAAACCGTTGATATTCACCGCACGAATGCCCGGTGAACTCAGCTTCGCCACGGTCTGTTCCGACAGGATGGACACTCCCAATCCCGACTCCACGGAGCGAATAATCGCATCCAAATCGTTGAACATTGCCACCACTTCGAAACTGGTTCGATCGTAACCCTTTCGTATCACCGCATCCTCGAAGGATTTCTGCGTTGCGGAACCGTTTTCTCTCCAGATAAAAGGCAGCCCCACAATTTCTTCAATACCCACTTCCTCTGAATCCGTGAACATGCCGGCAGGCACCACCAGTACCGAGCGGTCGGAGAACAATTTGTTGTATTCCAGATTCGGGTTGTTCCCCTTCTCCCCCACAAAACCAAGTTCGCCTCGGCGCTCGCAGATGTTATCCGCTACGGTCGCACTATCGGACTGGTCCACATAGAACATAGTCTTCGTATGTTCTTTGCGAAATCCCGCCAATATCTCCGGAAGAAAGGTAATTCCCGGAATAGATGAAGTCTGAAGTTCCAGAACTCCCTCCACCTTATCACTGTCCTTGTCCAGTGCATCAATCGCCTGTGCCCGGGTGTTCACCATTTCTACCGCATACTTGTAAAACTGACGACCCTGGGGTGTCATTTCCACAATACGTCCCTTCCGATCCAGAAGTTTCGTCCCCAGCTCCTTCTCCAAGATGCTGATGTGCGTGCTGATAGTAGGCTGCGTAAAGAATGTCGCATCTGCAGCTCGGCTGAAACTCTTATACCGAACCACGTTTACAAAAGCTTCAATCTGTTTAAAATCCATATCATCCCTATTCTTTCTATCTATAACTCCATTGACTCCATTCTACCCAATTTCTTAGCGGATTTCAAGGAACATAAAAACAGGACCGAAACGGTAGTTTAATCCGGTCCTGTTTTTCTATAGATTTTTTCTATACATCTGCAGCTTTATCGCATAGATGTTTTTACTTTTCGGCATGCTTCACGACATAGCTCTTCATATCCGGCACATCGATCACATTGTTATGACAAATCGGCCGCTCAAAAATTCCCTGAAGCGGCGCCGGTGCCTCCACCTGTGTCACCTGTTTCAGCTTCTGCATGCACTCTTCATCTGTCGGGCACTCTTCTTCACCCAGAGCCGCCAGAACCGCACGGGTGAACTTATACGGAGATGCCGTGGAAAGAACCACGGTCTTATCCTTTGTCCATTCCTCGCCCCTATCCCGGCATTCCTCATAGGCTGCCCAAGCGATTGCCGTATGGGTATCCATCAGATAATGCTCTGCCCGGAACACATCGCCGATTGCCTTTGCGCCCCGCGCATCATCACACGCCACGCCGCTGAATACCTCGTTGATTTTCTTCAACTCGTCTTCCGTAATCGTGTATTCGCCTTGTTTCGCCAGAAGATCCATGTAAATCTTCGTCCGCTCCACGCCGCACACGAAGCAGAGCAGGCGTTCCAGGTTGCTGGATACCAGAATGTCCATGGATGGAGATGTGGTCTTGTGGAAGTCTCTCTTCCGGTTATAGTGACCGGTTTCCAGGAACTCCCGCAGCACATCGTTGCAGTTGGATGCACATACCAGTCGGCCCACCGGAAGGCCCATCTCCCGGGCAAAATATCCCGCCATAATATCACCGAAGTTTCCGGTAGGAACTACGAAGTTCACTTTGTCTCCGTCTTGAATCTCGCCCATGTCCAGAAGCTGACGATACGCGGAGAAATAGTATACCACCTGCGGCACCAACCGGCCGATGTTAATGGAGTTGGCACTGGACAGGGATACTCCGTCGCACGGCTTCGGAATCTCACGGAACAGCTTCTTCACCCCGCTCTGGGCATCGTCAAAGTTCCCGCGAACCGCCACGGCACAGGTATTCTTGCCGTCCTGCGTCACCATCTGAAGACGCTGGGTTTCCGATACGCCGCCTTCCGGGTAAAAAACAATAATCTTTGTGCCCGGAACGTCCGAGAATCCATGAAGTGCCGCACTGCCGGTGTCTCCACTGGTAGCGGTGAGAATCAGAATTTCATCCTGAAAATCATTCATTCTCATGGATTCCACCATCAGATTCGGAAGTGCGGAAAGCGCCACATCCTTGAACGCGCAGGTCGGACCGTGATACAGTTCCAGTACGAAAGCATCCTCCACTTTTGTCAATGGAGTGATTTCTTCTGTCGAAAACTTTCCGGTGTAGCTTCTGGAAACAACCTTCTCAATCGTTTCCTCGTCAAAATCCGAGAAGAATTTTCCGAAAACCGTTTCGGCCATTCCCGGATAATCCTGCTGAATCACTTCGTGGTAATCCAGCTTCAAATCTTCCAGATTTTCCGGAATATACAGTCCTCCGTCCTCTGCCAATCCGTTGATGATGGCCTGAGAAGAAGTAATCGTATGCGTGTTGTCTCTTGTGCTTAAATATTTTATCATTATCTCATCCTTTTTATTGTAAAAATTATGTAATTATGATACATTATTTATGGTATGAAAACAAGTATGTTTGGTTAATTTTATGACATTTTACATAAAAACAACCTTTTTCACTGGATAATGAATGAAATGGAGATGTATATGAATATTGCAATTTTAGGTTTGGGAACCGTGGGGAGCGGTGCCTGCGAAGCGGTGAAATCTGCCATCGACCTGGAAGTGACTCGCATCCTGGTTCGCCGGCCGAAGCCGGAATATGCGGACCTGCAGACAGAAGATATCGACGATATTCTGAACGATCCGAATATCGATCTGGTAGCAGAATGTATCGGCGGCATCCATCCGGCATTGGAATACGTGCTGGGGGCCATGGAGCACGGAAAACACGTGGTCACCGCCAACAAAGCACTGGTCAGCGCTCACTTCGAAGAATTGGAAAACTGTGCCCGGAAGAACGGCGTTCAGTTCCGGTTCACCCCTTCTGCCGGCGGCGGCATTCCGTGGCTATACAATCTGCAGCGAGCCGGACGGTGCGACACCATTGAAGAAGTACACGGCATCGTGAACGGCACTTGCAACTACATTCTGGATCTCATGCACACCAAAGGATCGGATTTCGCGGAAGTTCTCCGGGACGCACAGGAGCTGGGCTATGCGGAGAGCGATCCCGGGGCGGATATCGAAGGCTGGGATACCCAGCGGAAATGTGTGATTTCTGCCAACCTTGCTTTTGGCACGATCATCCCGGAGGATTCGGTATCGGTTCTGGGCATCCACCATATTCTGGCGGAGGACATCGCATTTTTCAATGAAAACGGCCTCACCTGCCGTCTTCTGATGAACGCGTCCCTTCAGGGCGATGCAGTCAGCGCATATGTCGAGCCAACCCTGCTCACCTCCGCAGCGCTGGAATCCGGCGTTGGTACTAATTTCAACATGGTTAGCCTTACCGGAAAGAACGTAGGTCCGCTCAGCTTCTACGGTCAGGGAGCGGGAAAGATGCCGACAGGCACCTCTCTGGTGCACGATATCATCGATATCAAAGACGGCATTTCATTCAGCCCGTCTGCTTCCACCGGACCGGCGCCATCGAAGGTGGACAACACCAAGACCAGTCATCCGTACTATTTCCGAATTGCGGCCGGCGATTCCTTCCCGGAAGAGCAGATTGCTTCGGAACAGGTTCGAAATTCGTATCGCTATATCACAACGAAGCCGATGACCGTTTCGGACGCCCATGCACTGGCATCCCGATACGAAAATGCTTTTGTCGCCGGCTACAAGGAGTAAAAATATGCTGAAAGTTGCTAAATTCGGAGGATCCTCCCTCAGCGATTCCGCGCAGTTCGCCAAGGTGAAACACATCGTGGAATCCGACGATGCCCGCAAGGTGGTTGTGGTCTCCGCACCGGGAAGAAGAACCTCCGACGATAATAAAATCACGGATTTGCTGTATCTCTGCAAAGCTCACCTCAAATACGACGTGTCACCGGACCCCATCTTCGAGATGATTTCCGCCCGGTATCGGGAGATTCGAGATCAGCTGGGACTGACGCTGGACGTGGATTCCGAGCTTGCGGAAATCCGAAGCAAGATGACGAAAAACATGTCCGTGGATTATCTGGTCTCCCGGGGAGAGTATTTAAATGCGAAGCTGATGGCGGAATATCTGGGATACCATTTCGTCGACTCTGCCGACTGGGTGGCCTTTGGATACGATGGAAAAGTAGATTACGAAAAAACCGAGCAGCAGCTCCGGGAAATATACAATGTGTACAACCGAATCGTGGTTCCCGGCTTCTACGGTTCCCTTCCGAACGGCCAGATTCATACTTTTTCCCGAGGCGGATCCGACGTCACCGGCGCTTTTGCCGCCGCCTCTCTGGATGCGGATATTTATGAGAACTGGACGGACGTAACGGGAATCCTCATGGTAGACCCAAGAATCGTCTCTAACCCAAAGACGATTTCACGGGTTACCTATGCGGAGCTGCGGGAACTGTCCTATATGGGCGCAGCGGTGCTTCACGAGGATACGGTGGTGCCGGTTCGCCGGAAAGATATCCCGGTTAATATCCGGAACACCAACGATCCGGAAGCGGAAGGAACCATCATTCGGGAATCCTTTGAAGCGGATAATGCGGAGGAAACGTCCCGTTTTATCACCGGAATCACCGGCAAAAAGGACTTCTCCATCATCAGCCTGCATAAGGCCAATATGAGCGATGCGGTGGGGGCTATCCGCCGCGTGCTGGAAGTTCTGGAACAGTATCGGATTCCGATTGCACAGATTCCAAGTGGCATCGACAGCTTTTCCCTGGTGGTCCCGACGGACAAGCTGGCACCGGTGAAATACGATTTGATTTCCGATATCAAACGGAACTGCCAAATTACGGACATCAACGTGCAGGATGATATCAGCCTGATTGCCATTGTCGGACGCCAAATGGCGTACCGCACCGGCATTTCCGGCAAAATCTTCGGTGCCCTGGGTGCAAACCGGATTAATATCCGCACCATCGAGCAGAGTTCCGATGAGATTAACATTATGGTAGGCGTGTTCACGAAGGATTTTGAGAAGACCATTCAGGTTCTGTACGAAAGCTTTGCGAAATAAAGGAGAGGTTCAAATGAAAAAATACAATGTTGCGATTCTGGGTGCTACCGGCGCCGTAGGTATGGAAATGCTAAAGGTGCTGCAGGAAAGGGATTTCCCGATTCAGGAGCTGCGCCTTCTGGCCAGCAGCCGCAGTGCCGGAAAAGTAATCGAGACGGAGAAATACGGCAGCGTCACCATTCAGGAAGCGAAGGATTCTGCTTTTGAGGGAATGGATATCGTGCTGGGTGCCGCCGAAAATGATATTTCCAAGAGATTTGTGGATGCCATCAAGGCGTCCGGTGCGGCTTACATCGATAATTCCAGTGCCTTCCGTATGGATCCGGAGGTTCCACTGGTGGTTCCGGAAATCAACCCGGAGGATGCGTTCACCCATAAGGGTGTCATCGCCAATCCGAACTGCTCCACCATCATCACGCTGGTAGCAATCAATGCCATCAACCGCCTGTCCCCGATTGAAGCGCTCTACGCTTCCACCTATCAGGCCGTAAGCGGTGCCGGCATCAAGGGACCGAAGGAAATGTATGAGCAGAGCCGCAATATTTTGGAGGGCAAGGACATCGAATGCAGCACTTTCCCGTACCAGATTGCGTATAACCTGCTTCCGCAGATTGGCGGATTCGGCGAGAACGGCTACACATCGGAAGAGATGAAGCTTCAGAACGAGGGCCGGAAAATTCTCCACCTGCCGGAGCTGAAGGTTTCCTGCACTTGCGTTCGGGTACCGGTAGAGCGTTCCCACTCCATTTCCGCAAACGTCATCACAAAGGACCGTCTGGAGCTGGAGGATGTTCGAAAGGCCATTTCCGAGGCGGCAGGCTGCAAGCTGAAGGACGATACAGAGAAAAACATCTATCCGATGCCGATTGAAACCAGCGATCAGGACCTGGTATACGTGGGCCGCATCCGTCGGGATCTGGTGTGCGAGAACGGCATCAACCTTTGGTGCTGCGGCGATCAGGTGCGTAAGGGTGCCGCAACCAACGCGGTTCAGATTGCGCAGCTGCTGATTTCCAGAGATTAAGATAATCCATCTCATAAAGTAAAGGGACCTGCCGCCGGGCAGGTCCCTTTGTATTTACGATGCTTCAATGCGCGTCCGGAAACGGGATTGACCCGCTCCCTCTAATCCTCCGGAACCGGATTTTCGTGGCGCTTGATTTTTCTTGTGGTGGTGCGAACGAAATCATCCTTTCGCACGAATACCGCACGAATGCGCTTGTACACCGCCATCCCCTGGTTCAATTCCTGAATGACCTTTTTGTACAAATCCTTCAGCTCTTCCCGATCCGGCTCGTACCCCAGCTTTGTCCGAACGTATTCCATATTCGGCAGAATCTGCACGCCGACGATTTCCTCGCCGTTGTTGTCGTACGGGAATACCATGGAATCCTCGATGTACGGGCTCTGATTGATGTATTCCTCAATCTCCTCCACGTACACGTTCTCGCCGGTCTTGGTCACGATGATGTTCTTTTTTCGGCCGGTGAGATAGATCCAGCCTTCATTGTCCATAAAGCCCAGGTCGCCGGTGTGGAGCCAGCCGTCCTCTTCCAGAACCTCTGCGGTGGCTTCCGGCATATTATAATATCCCATCATCACGTTCGGACCGCGGAACAGAATCTCACCGATTCCGTTCTCATCCTTGTCGATGATCTTCACCTCGCCGGTTTTGACCGGAACGCCCACGGAACCGGCTTTTCGATACCTTTCCTTCGGCGCGCTCATCGGCGTTCCGGAGATCAGGGGTGTGCACTCCGTCATGCCGAATCCCTGCAGAACCGTAATTCCCAGGTCTTCAAAATTCCGATAAATGGTCGGAGACAGCGCTGCCGCTCCGGTGATGACCAAGCGCAGCTTTCCGCCCAGCTCGTTCCGAATGCTCTTGAAAATCGTCCGGCTCAAGTTGATGCCCATCTTCCGGAGCTTCTTGTTCATGCCCATGATGTTCTGGAAGGTATCCGCCTTACCGCTCTTCTCGATACCTTTCTGAATCCGGTCGTTAATCATTTCCAGCACTCTCGGAACTACGATGATGACCGTGTTCTGGGCTTCTTTCATGTTCTGGGTGATGTATTTCATGCCTTCACAGAATGCGGTGCTGGCGCCTCGGTAGAGGACCAGAAGCATGCCCAGCGTGCATTCGTACGTATGGTGAATCGGAAGGATGGACAGGGTCTTGTCCGTCGTGGTGACATGCGCGATTCGGCATACGTCCATGATGTTCACCGTAATGTTTCGGTGACTCAGCATTACGCCCTTTGGATTTCCGGTGGTCCCGGAGGTAAAGAGAATTACCGCCAAGGCATCCGGATCCACTTCGGCCTTCAGGTATTCGTCTTTCCCGCTTTTGAGAAGCTGATCGCCGTCTCGGAGCATTCCCCTCCAAGAGGTCACATACACCTTCTTCTCCTCTTCCTGTTCAAACCAGCCTTCGTATTTCTCCAAATTCAAATTGGAATCGTCCGGCACTTCCTCTTCATCCAGCCGATCTCCGTAGAAATCCATCACCACCAGATTGCGGATGGACGGAAGTCCCTTCAGCTTGGAGCACTCCGCTTTGGTACAGAAAATCGTATCGCACTCCGCCGTTCTCAGCAAGTTCTCGATTTCCGGGCCGGAAAGCTCCTTGTCAATCGGCACGATAATGCCGATTCCGTTCATGACCGCAAGGTAGGTGACAATCCATTCGTAGCATCCCTGCCCCATCACAGCGATTCTCTTTCCCTGCCATCCCATTTCCGTCATGCAGGTTCCCATGGCGTTTACGTCATGCTGAAGAAGCCGGTAGGAAATCGGGCTGTATGGCTGGCCCTTTTTTCTTTTTACCCAAAATGCCGGGTTCTTCGCATACTTATCCGCACTTCCGGCCAACATATCCTTCAGTGTGACAATTTCACGGATATCAGTGTACCAATAATGATCAAATCTGTTTTCCATGTGTTCCCCCATCTTTATTCTCCTCTTCCAGCATCTTCTCAATTTCCAGGAATCGGCGAACCTTGCTGGTGCTGGTCTTAATCATCGGCTCATCCGTTACAAAGATTCGCTTGATGCGCTTGTACAGCGGCATGCGGTCGTTGATTTTCTCCACATCCTCATGAATCCGCTTCTCAATTTCTTCTTTGCTCATGCCGGCAAACTGTTCCGGATCGTAGACAATCTTCAGGGCAACCACCAGATCCCGATCGTCTCCGTTTTTCGGAAGTCCTACGACAATATTCTCCATCTGATACGGAAGTGTGGAGATTTCTGTCTCCAACTCTTCCGGAAAAACATTCTTTCCGTTCTTCAGTACGATAACGTTCTTCTTTCTTCCGCTCAGGAAGAGATATCCGGATTTGTCAATATATCCCAGGTCTCCGGTATGGAACCAGCCATCCCGAAGAACCGCTGCCGTGGCTTCCTCATTGTCGTAGTAGCCGTGCATGATGTTGTCGCCTTTGGCAATGACCTCACCGATTCCGTTTTCATCCGGATTGTCGATTCGGATTTCCACATTATCCAGCGGCACTCCCACGGAACCCGCTTTCCGCTTGTCCGGACGTTCTGCGGTAAGTACCGGTGCGGTTTCCGTTAAACCGTATCCTTGCACACAAAGCACACCGAAGTCATTGAAGCCCTGAATAACCTGCGGATCCGCCGCAGATGCCCCCAGAACCACCATGCGCAGCTTTCCGCCCAGCGCATCCAGCACGCCGTGGAACACCTGACGCCGAATATCGATCTTCGCCTTATTCAGCAGACGGGTCACCTTGGAGAACCGGCGAATCCGGCCGTCCAGGCCTTCTTTTTCCGCCGTCTTCATGATTTTCTTGTACATCTGCTCGATAATCAGCGGCACACCCACAAATACGGATACGCCGTATTCCTTCAGATTCTTCTGGATGTACTTCAGTCCGTCGCAATACACCGTGCGAACACCGTTCGCCAGCATCACCCACTGACCGGTGGAGCCGAACATGTGGTGATACGGAAGAAGCGCGATATTGGTGTCCGTCGTCTTGAACGGAATGATTCGAATCATGCTGGTCACGTTGGAACAGATATTCCGCTGGGACAGCATGACGATCTTGGACTGAGACGTGGTTCCGGAAGTGAAAATCAGCATGGATACCGCATCCGGATCGATCTGCATATGATCCACGGACACATCTCCCTCTCCAATCAGTTCCTTTCCCTCTTCCAGCAGCGTGGTGACCGTCTCCAGGTCCTCCGTTTCGTACATCGGGAATGCGAACTCAATGGATGTCTTTCCGGAAAGAATCGCTTCTTTGGTCTCCTTCTCCTGTTTCTTGTCGAAGAAAATTACCTTAGCCTTGCACCGCTCCAAGGACTGCTCGAACTCTCCATACTTCAATTCCTTATCCAGCGGTACGGTTACGCATCCGCTAATCTGCGCCGCCGCGTTCACCATGAACCAGTGATAGCTGTTTTTGCCGGTAACGGCAATTCGCTCGCCGCTGAATCCCCTGGAAATAAAAGCGGTCGCCAGCGATTTCACTTCTTCGTAGAATCGAATAAAGCTGATGTCCGTATAACGGTCTTTCCCCTCCTTCAGGGTAAAAGCAGTTCCGCTTCCGAACTGCTCGACCGACCGTACTAACAATTCTTTAAAAGTCTCCATCTATCCTCCCATTACTTTTTTCAAATCTCTGTCTGTTGCAACAATTGCAATCACTAAATTATAGCACATTTTCTGCTGGTATACTCTCCTTTTTGTTCTTTTCCCCCTTCTCAAATCCCTTTTCTTCCGATTGAAAGACATGAGGAATTGTGGTAACATCTAGAAGTTGAAAGAATATTAGGAGGTGCAAGCGATGGAACGGTTGGAACAGCTGAAACAAGCGGCAGAGTATATCAAAAAACAGATTTCCAAAGATTTGCCGGATACGGGAATCATTCTGGGCAGCGGACTGGGAACTTACACCGATTCTCTGGAGAATCCCGTTGAGATTCCATATCGGGATATCCCCGGCTTCGTCACTTCTACGGCTCCGAATCACAAAGGAATTCTCTTTGCGGGGCACAAAGGCGATCATTCCCTCCTGGTGATGTCCGGCCGCTTTCACTATTATGAAGGATACTCCATGAAGGACGTCATTTTTCCGGTTCAGGTTATGTCACTGCTGGGAATTCGGCGCTTGATTATCACCAACGCTTCCGGTGCCATCAACCCGGATTTTCGCCCGGGTCATCTGATGCTGATTCGGGATCACGTGAATATGTCCGGTATGAATCCCCTTATTGGCCCGAACTTGGACGAATTGGGCAATCGTTTTCCGGATATGTCCGATGTATATAATCGGGATCTGCGAAAAAAAGTACTGCGGAAAGCACAGGCTGACGGAATTAAATTATATGAAGGCGTATATGCCATGATGAGCGGTCCGAGCTTCGAGACACCGGCGGAGATTCGTTTCCTCCATACCATCGGCTGCGATGCAGTGGGCATGTCCAGCGTTCCGGAAGCCATTGCGGCAAAACATGCCGGACTGGAAATCATCGCCATCTCTGCGCTGGCCAATGCGGCGGCGGGAATTTCACCGGTACCCCTCAGCGGTTCCGATGTGCTGGAGGCTTCTGCACAGATTGCGGATTCCTTCCGGACCGTTGTGGACATCGCCGTAAACGTTTAATGGACTGCCGTAAGATGTTGCTATAATAAATTATTTTTATAAAAGGAGATTTATATCATGAGTGAAACTCTGACAAGAGAAAAAGCCAATGAGCTGTTGCACAAATATGTGAAAGCCGATCATTACATCGTGCACATGTATGCCGTGGAAGCCATCATGCGCGGGCTGGCAGAACGCCTGGCACCGGAAGATGTGGAATATTGGGGCATTGTGGGTCTGCTTCACGACCTGGACGAAGAGACTTGCGACTGGAAGAACGATATGTCTACTCACGGACCGGTTTCCGGAGACATTCTTCGGAAGGAAGGCTACGACGATCCAGTTCTGATTGATGCCATCTGCGCACACAATCCGGAATCCGGCGTAATCGCCCACACAACTTTGCAGTATGCCATTCTGGCGGCAGATCCGATGAGCGGATTCGTGAAAGCCGTTGCCCAGATTTATCCGGATAAAAAGCTGGCCAGCGTTAAGCCAAAGTCCATCAAGAAGCGCTTCAACGAAACCCGTTTCGCAAAGGGTGCCAACCGTCAGTTCATGATGGCCATTGAAGAAACAGGCATCACTTTCGACGAGTTTATCCTCATCGCGATGGATTCCATGAAGAAGATTTCGGATGTTTTGGGCCTGTAAGTTATTCGCAAATGCAAATTATTATGAAAGGATTATTCAACCATGAACCAGTTTACATTCAGACCGCAGGGCGTTTGTTCCCAGCTTATCGAGATTGAAACCGAAGGAAACATCATTCAGGACGTTCGCTTTACCGGCGGATGCAACGGCAACCTCCAGGGAATCTCCGCACTTCTGAAAGGAATGACCGTGGAAAATGCCATTGACCGCCTCAGCGGCATTCGCTGCGGTTTCAAGGATACTTCATGTCCGGATCAGCTGTCCAAAGCATTGAAGGCTATGCAGGAACAGGCGTAAACGCGAAAAGAAAATCTTGTACAACAAAATGGACTGCCGCATCGGCAGTCCATTTTGTTGTACTTAATCAACGATTTCAATGCTCTCCAGCTGACTCCGTACATCGGCACGGATTTCTTTGATAAACTCTTTCCGAAGTTCCTGCTGTTCGCTTTTTTCTTCGGCCGTCAGCGCTCGCTCTTTCGATAGTTTTGCCAGTTGATTGATTCTATTGATTTTCTCTTTTTCCATAAAATTATTTCTCCAAAGAATTTCGTTGGCGAATCAATGCGTCATATCTGTTCTTCGCATTTTCAGAAGCCTCATCAAAGAGTCTTTCCGCTTTCTCCGGATCCGCCTGCTGTAACGATCTGTAACGTACTTCTCCCATCAGGAAGTCTTTATAGTCTACGGTTGGTTCCTTGCTGTCCACGGTCAGCGGATTCTTTTTCTCCGAAACGTTTGTTGGGTTGTAGCGGAACAGGTTCCAATATCCGGATTCCACGGCCTTCTTCATCTCCTGCATGGAATTCTTCATGCCGGTACGGATACCGTGGTTAATGCACGGGGAATATGCCACGATGATGGATGGGCCGTCATACGCCTCTGCTTCCCGAATCGCGCGAATCGCCTGGTTCGGGTTCGCCCCCATCGCAATCTGTGCCACGTATACATAACCGTACGCCATTGCCATCTGTGCCAGATTTTTCTTTCCGTTCTTCTTTCCGCCTGCGGCAAACTGTGCCACCGCACCTGTCGGAGTGGATTTTGATGCCTGTCCGCCGGTGTTGGAATATACCTCGGTATCAAATACCAGTACATTGATGTTTTCACCGGATGCCAGTGCGTGATCCAGACCGCCGTAACCGATATCATATGCCCAGCCGTCTCCGCCGAACATCCATACGGATGGTTTTACCAGTAAATCGGAATTCTCCCGTACATACGCCGCCTCCGGCAGTTCGCAGTCCGAAATTGCCTTCAGCAGGTTATCGCCGGTCACCTCCGACTCAATGCCGTCATTCATGTGATTCATCCACGCTTTCGCGGCTTCCGCACACTCCGGATGTGCCGCCAGCTGAGCAACTTTGCCGCAAAGCTCCTTGCGACGAGCCTGAACTGAAATTGCCATGCCCAGTCCAAATTCCGCATTGTCCTCAAAGAGGGAGTTGGACCACGCCGGACCCCTTCCGTTCTTATCAACGGTATACGGAGTGCTCGGTGCACTGCCGCCCCAGATGGAACTGCAGCCGGTGGCATTCGCAATAATCATGCGGTTGCCAAAGAGCTGTGTTACCAGCTTTGCATAAGGAGACTCACCGCATCCCGGGCACGCACCGGAGAATTCCAAATACGGCTTCCGGAAGCCCACTTCCTTAACGGATTTTGCCTCCGTCGCACCGATTTCCTGGCCCACATGCTTCTCCAGGTAATCGAACACCTTCTGCTCCTCCTGGGATTCCGAAGATTCGAAGGAAACCATCTCCAGAGCCTTGTTCTTTGCCGGGCAGGATTCGACACAGGAACCGCAGCCTGCACAGTCATAGGAAGAGATTGCCAGAGCGAATTTCCGGCCGTCTCCATTCTTTCCCTTCATTTCCAACGCAACCGCACCGGACTTTGCCGCTTCGTCCTTGGTAACCGCAAACGGACGGATTGCACCGTGCGGACACACGAAGGAACACATATTACACTGGAGGCAGTTTTCCGGAATCCACTTCGGAACGGAAATGGCCACGCCTCGCTTCTCAAATGCTGCCGTACCGGAAGGAATCATTCCGTCGTTCGTCTTTACAAATCGAGACACCGGAATGGAATCTCCTTCCATTGCCGAGTCCGGAATCAATATCTCTTCGACGTACTGTTTCAGGTCCGGTCGATCTGTCTCTACGGACTTGTCGGCCGGTTCCTCAACCGCATTCTTCCACGCTTCCGGTACTTCTACCTGATGAATATGGGTAATTCCGGCATCCACCGCTTCGCAGTTCATGGCAACGATATCTTCTCCCTTGCGGCCATAAGTCTTCCGAATCGCTTCCTTCATGTATCCAACCGCTTTATCAATTGGAATAACTTCAGACAGCTTGAAGAAGGCCGCCTGCAGTACCGTGTTGGTTCTCCGAGCACCCAGGCCCAGTTTCACGGCGATATCCACCGCATCACAGGTGTAGAACCGAATATTGTTCTCTGCAATGTATCTCTTTGCCGATGCAGGAAGTACTGCATTCAGTTCTTCATCACTCCAGCTGCAGTTCAGCAGGAAGGTTCCACCCGGATTGACATCCTGCACAATCTGATATTTATGCATGTAGGATGCATTATGGCAGGCAATAAAGTCTGCGTTGTTTACATAATAGGTGGAGCGAATCGGTTCATCGCCAAAACGCAGGTGGGAGATGGTAACACCGCCGGATTTTTTCGAGTCGTACTGGAAGTACGCCTGAACGTATTTGTCGGTGTTGTCTCCGATTATTTTTACGCTGTTTTTATTTGCACCCACTGTTCCGTCAGCACCCAGTCCCCAGAACTTGCAGGAAATCGTGGATGGCGATGAAACCACCGGATTGCAGGTTCTCGGCAAGGACAGATGCGTCACATCGTCGGTGATGGAAATCGTAAATTCCATTTTCGGATTTGCGGCACCGAGATTGTCATATACCGCAATAAGATCTCCCGGCTGAGTATCTTTGGATCCCAGTCCGTATCTGCCCCGCGCAACGGTAATTTCGCTGCGGGACTGTTCCTTCAGCGCACTTACCACATCCAAATACAGCGGTTCGCCCTGTGATCCCGGTTCTTTGGTTCGATCCAGCACGGCGATTCTCTGAACGGATGCCGGGATTGCTGCGGACAGATATTTGGAAGAGAACGGACGGTACAGGTGTACTTTCACCAGACCCACCTTGCGCCCTTGCGCATTCAGATAATCCACGACTTCTTCTGCCGTCTCACAAACGGAACCCATTGCCACGATTACTTCGGTGGCGTCCGGCGCACCGTAATAATTGAACGGCTTGTAATCTGTTCCCGCTTCTTTGTTCACCTGTTCCATTACTGAAGCAACCGTTTCTACCGCATCCAGATATGCCTCATTTCTGGATTCGCTGTGCTGGAAGAAAGTTTCCGGTTGCTCCGCGGAACCCATGAGGTGCGGATGATTCGGGTTCTGTGCTTTCTTGCGGAATGCCGCAACGGCATCCCAATCCAGCATCTTTCCCAGTGTATCGTAATCCCATACTTCAATTTTCTGCTGTTCATGACTGGTTCTGAAGCCATCAAAGAAGTGGAGTACCGGCAGGCTGGCCTTAATTGCCGCCAGATGCGCCACTGCCGCCAAATCCATTACCTCTTGCGGGCTGTTAGAGGCCAGCATGGTAAAACCGGTCTGTCTGGTTGCCATCACGTCCGAATGGTCTCCAAAAATAGACAAAGACTGCGTAGTGATAGCTCTCGCCGCTACATGAAAAACGCCCGGCAACCGTTCCGCCGCAATCTTATACATGTTCGGAATCATCAGGAGCAGACCCTGCGATGCGGTATAAGTAGATGTTAACGATCCGGTAATCAACGAACCGTGGACGGCACCGGCAGCGCCGCCTTCCGACTGCATTTCTACAATCTTTACTTCTTGGTCAAACAGATTCTTCCGGCCCTGGTTTGCCCAAGCATCTATGTTTTCGGCCATCACTGACGATGGTGTAATGGGGTAGATTGCGGATACCTCGGAGAAAGCATATGCTACATGTGCAGCCGCAGTATTACCATCCATGGTTTTTAATATTCTTTTTTTACCCATCGTAAATACCCCCTTCATTTTTTTCAAAGCATTTACATAATAGCACGGAAGTTAGTACTTATCAATGAGTTGAGGTATTGATTTTGTGAATTACTTACAAAAATGCAATTCTTCATTTTCTATATAGTCGCATAATTTCCGTATAAAAACTAAATTTGACGGACGCTTCTGAAACAGCGCTCGCATGCCTTTCTCACTTCCCTCTCGGGTTTCCTCCCAAGTTTGTTTGATACAGCAGCGAATAGCCGATTCCACTACCGCTGCGGAAGTTCGATTTCTCTTGGCGATTTCCGGATAAATATCCTTCGTCACCGCATACTTTTCATCCTTATACTTTCGAATCAAAAAAATGCATTCGTAAATATAGGATGTACCGTTTCGAGAGTCCGGTATATTGCATGTTTCCAAGAACGTGTGAATATCTTCCATCACACGATTTCCCGTTTCCAATTCCATAATTCGGTCGTACGTTATAATCGGTGCATATTCCCGCATCATGGAGGGAAAATCCGATTCGTTTTGCAACGTGAACACAATGGTGGAATGTTGTGATTCCTTCAATGTCTTGTGGAGTTTCTCTAACCAATCCTTTTTCTTATCCAATGAATTATCTAACACAGAGCGATTATTCATAACAAATACTCCTGTCTAAACCGTAATACTGCCTTTCATTTTTTCAAAAGTCGCATCCCCGATTCCCTTCACGTTTTTAATATCCTCAATACTGTTGAACCTCGCACCGTTCCTGTACTCTACAATTCGTTGAGCAATTACAGTCCCGACGCCCGGTATCGATGTCAATTCCTCTGCAGAAGCCTGATTGATATTAATTTTTCCACTCGTATTGCCGACAGACGTTTCCGACGCATCTGCCCCCGCCTCATTCGAATTCTTATTCTCTCCTTTCTTCGGAATGATAATCTTTGCACCGTCTTCCACATAGGAAGCCTGATTAATTGCATCCAAATCCGCCTTTCCGGTTAATCCCCCGGCCTTGTCGATGAGAAACACCAGGCGGGTTTTCTTCTTTACCTTGTAAACCCCCGGTTTCTTCACCTCCCCACTGATATCCACATAGTATTCCTTCTCTGAAGTTTCCTCCGCGGAAACCTTGTCCGTTTCTTTCGCCGCACCCAAATCAATTTCATTCGATGCATTCTGTCGGACACTAACAACAACAGTCAATATAACTATAATCAATATCAATAGAAATTTAAATACTATTTTGGAATTTTCTTCATATATTTTTCTAATAAAACTAATCATATCTCATCCTCCTTCTTTTTTCCCATCATAATTGAAAAAAGAAGAAAGCGCAAAGGTCCGAAAACTCCCACAAAAGGTTTACGTTTCTCGTAGAATGAATTAAAAAACCGAAAAAACCGTTTAAAAATAGATTTTTTCCACAAAAAATAAAACCACAGAATTTACAAACCCTGTGGTTTTCGTTTTATCTCAATATGCCGGCCGGGAGCCGCATTATGAGACTAATCGTCATAATATTCAAATTCGTAATCCTCGATTCGAACCGTATCCCCTTCCTGAAGACCCAGTTCCTTCAGCATATCGATTCCGCCCTTGTTCACAATATACCGATACAAGTACCGCATAGATCCCACATCGGTAAAGTTGGTAGAACGGAAAATCTTCAGCAGCTGACCGCCGGTTAATTCGTAAGCGCCATCCTCTGCCACGAATGCTTCCAGCTTCTTGTAATCCGCATCGTATTCATCCTTTTCAAAGTCGAAGAGTTCGATTTCATCTTCTTCCGGAGGAATGTAATTCTCAATCCGATTTAATGTTTCATTGAGAAGCTCTTCCACGCCCTGTCGGGTCGCTGCGGAAATCGGGAAGACATCTCGACCTTCCTTTTTCATGAAATCCATAAATGCGTCCAGCGCTTCCTCATCCTCCACCAAATCAATCTTATTGGCAGCGATAATCTGCGGTTTCTTCAAGAGTGCCGGATCGTACTGCTCCAGTTCCGCATTTATTTTCTTATAATCCTCGATTGGATCCCGACCTTCACTTCCGGAAACGTCGATGACATGAATCAGCATCTTAGTACGCTCGATATGCTTCAGAAAACGAATTCCCAAGCCAAAGCCCATATGAGCACCTTCAATGATGCCGGCGATATCCGCCATCACAAAGCTCTTGTCGTGAATGTTCACCACGCCCAGATTTGGATCAATGGTGGTAAAATGATAATTGGCGATTTTCGGTTTCGCACTGGTAGCCACCGACAGAAGAGTGGATTTTCCCACATTCGGGAATCCCAAAAGTCCTACGTCGGCGATTAACTTCAGTTCCAGGATAACGGTGCGTTCCTTTGCCAACGCTCCGGCTTCCGCAAAATTCGGTGCCTGACGTACGGAGTTCTTGAAATGCACGTTTCCCTTTCCGCCTTTGCCACCCTTTGCGGCAACCAGGCGGTCTCCCGGATTCTTCATATCCTTCATCAGCAGACCGGTTTCTTTGTCGATAATCAAAGTACCCACCGGAACGTGAATGATGAGATCCTGACCTTTCTTTCCGAAACGTTTCCGGCGCATTCCATCCTGACCGGATTCCGCCTTGTACACTCGCTTGTATTTGAAATCCATAAGGGTACGCAGGTTGTTATCCGCTTCAAAGATTACGCTGCCGCCGTTACCGCCATCGCCGCCATCCGGGCCTCCTTCCGGCACAAATGGTTCCCGACGGAAGGTAACCGCTCCGTTTCCGCCCTTACCGGAAACGATATTAATTTCTGCTCTATCTACGAACATGTTTATCTCCCGTTTTACAAAAAAATATGGCCCTTTCCAAGAAAGGGCCATAAAAAACTAAGCTTCGTTGCTGTATACGCTGATCTTCTTTCTCTTCTTGTCAAATCTCTCGAATTTAACATTTCCGTCGATCTTAGCGAACAGAGTATCATCTCCACCGATACCAACGTTGTTGCCCGGGTGGAACTTGGTTCCCCTCTGTCTTACGAGAATGCTTCCTGCACTTACGTACTGACCAGCACCAATCTTCAGTCCAAGTCTTTTCGACTCAGAGTCACGGCCGTTCTTGGAACTACCTACTCCTTTTTTACTTGACATAATGACACCTCCTAAATTAAAGTCAATTTCTTATGCTTCAATTGCTTCCAGAATCTCTGCCTTAGTAGCTTTGCTGGATACTTCGATTCCCTTCTCGTTTGCGATTGCAAGAAGTTCCTCTTTCTTCATGGACATGCTTGGCTTTACATCGTCCTGCTTCTCAGCTGCAGCTGCCTTTTGACCACCGGATACGATATCGGTAACCTTAACCAGTGTGTATGGCTGTCTGTGGCCATTCTTCTTTCTGTAATCCTTCTTTGCCTTGTACTTGTAGATAATCACCTTGTCGTTCTTACCCTGCTCAACTACTTCAGCATGTACAGCAGTACCCTCAACAAATGGAGTTCCTACTGTCAGGGTGTCACCACCTACAGCGATTACCTCATCAAAGGTAACGGTGTCGCCTGCTTCAGCATTGATCTTCTCGATCTTGAATACATCGTCCTTCTGAACTCTGTACTGCTTTCCGCCAGTTTTAATAATTGCATACATAATACTTTTCCTCCTCTATCCAGACTCGCCGGGAACGGGTGCGATTGCTTATAACCCTACCCGAGCGGCTAACCATTGAATAATAGCACGATTTTCGCATTATGTCAATACAATTCTGCCATTATTTTCAAATTGAGGTGTTTCAAGCACCCATGAACCGCCGTACGTCTAGTCCTCGATTACAACGCCGTCTTCGTCCACCTTAATGTCATCATCGGTGGATTCCGGTTGGAACTGATCCATCACCTTCTTGCGGATTTCTTCCAGCATCTCTTCATGACTCTGAAGATAATCCTTTACATTCTCTCTGCCCTGCCCGATACGTTCTCCGTTGTAACTGTACCAGGATCCGGCTTTATCCACAATCTTGGCCTCTACCGCCGTATCCAATACATCACCGGCCAGAGAAATTCCGGTACCGTACATAATGTCGAATTCCGATTTCTTAAACGGCGGAGCCACCTTGTTCTTTACAATCTTTACGCGAGTCCGGTTTCCCAGCATCTCATCCCCTCGCTTCAGAGTTTCAATCTTCCGCACGTCCAGTCTCATGCTGGCATAGAATTTCAATGCCCGACCACCGGTGGTGGTCTCCGGATTTCCGAACATCACGCCGATTTTCTCACGAAGCTGGTTGATGAAGATTACGCAGGTATTGGTCTTGTTCACGGTTCCGGCAATTTTTCGAAGTGCCTGAGACATGAGTCTGGCATGAAGTCCCACGTGGGAATCACCCATCTCACCCTGAATCTCCGCTTTCGGAACCAGTGCCGCTACCGAGTCGATGACAATCAAATCGATTGCTCCGCTTCGTGCCAGCATCTCACAGATTTCCAGCGCCTGTTCTCCGGTATCCGGCTGAGATACCAGAAGTTCATCTACGTCTACCCCAAGATTCTTCGCATATACCGGGTCCAGCGCGTGCTCCGCATCAATGAAAGCAGCCTTTCCGCCCGCTTTCTGCGCCTCTGCAATGGCATGTAAAGTCAATGTAGTCTTACCGGAAGATTCCGGTCCGTATATCTCAATGATTCTTCCCCGCGGATATCCGCCCACGCCGGTCGCCAAATCCAAACTGATGGATCCGGTGGAAATCACGTCTACCGATCCGGTGAGGCCTTCCTCTCCCAGCTTCATAATTGCGCCTTTTCCGTACTGTTTCTGAATCTGTTCCAGCGCCTGCTCCAATGCTTTCTCTTTATTCTCCGCTGCCGATGCGGTCGATTTTCCTGCCATGTTTCCTCCTATATCGAACATTTGTTCTCTTTTATAATACCTGTTTCTCCGGTTTCTGTCAACCTCTTACGGGCTTCCTTTTATGATACCATTATACCCTCCGGCACTTTATGAGGTCAATTCTGCCGGGTTTAAGAAACGAGGCATTGGGTACTTTTTTCCGAAGAAAAAGTACTATTTTATTTCATCCAATATTTCGTTCACGACTTTCAGCATCATCAGTCGGAAATAGTTTCGATTCCATGCCCGGTCATTTTTTTTGGTGAACAGTTCCACCGCACCGACGGTATCGTCATAAGCATAGCCGATATACGCATTTCCGGCCTCCCGACCTTCGTCCGCTTCCGGGCCGGCATATCCGGTGATGGATACGGCGATATCGCTCCCTGCTTCCAGGCGGGCACCCTTGGCCATTTCAATGGCCACCTCCGAGCTTACCACCGTATATTGATCGATTACTGTCGGATCCACACCCAGCATGGAAATTTTCGCTTCCTCATCGTAGGTAATATATCCTCGGCTCAGGACCTTGGATGCACCCGGAACATCCGTAATGGATGCGGCAAATGCACCGCCGGTACAGGATTCCGCGGAAGAAATGGTCAGCCCCTGCCTCTGCAGCTTATGCACTACGACCGATTTCAATTCCTCATCATCGTAACTGTAGATATACGATCCTATCAGGTTATTCATCCGGGAAATCATATTTTCTACCGCCGCCTGCGCCTCTTCCATTGTATCTCGCTGAGAGGCTACACGGATGGTGCATTCCCCTTCCTTCGCATAGGTGGCGATGGTGGGATCCGTCTGGTTGTCAATCAACGGCATCAGGAGCGTCTCCAGGTCCGATTCTCCGATTCCGATGGTTCGAATGACCCGGTAATAAATTTGCTTCTCCTTGAACTTACGCAGGAAATCCTTTCCGCTGTCTTCAAAGATCCACTTCAGTTCCCGAGGCGGTCCCGGATAACAGATGACCCATTTATCCCCTTTATTCACAGCAAAGGCCGGAGCCGTACCGGCTTCATTTCGGAATATCACCGCATTCTCCGGTATGTACGCCTGCTGAACATTGTTGGGCGCCATTTCCCGATTTCGAATCGAAAAATATCTCTTTACCTCCGCCAGGCACTCCTCATTCAAGTACAGCGGCGCATCCATCACCCTCGCAACCGTTTCCTTCGTCATATCATCCTGGGTGGGACCCAGGCCGCCGGTAACAATTACCAGATCCGTATCCGTCAGTGCCCGCTTCAGCGTATGCTCCAATCTGCCGTCGTTATCGCCTACCACAAAATGATACATTACATTGAAGCCCAGATGATTCAGATTCTCCGACAAATAGGCCGCGTTTGTATTAACAGTCTGTCCGAACAGCAGCTCCGTTCCGACAGCGATAATTGATGTGTTCATTCTCCTTCGCTCCTACATTGAAAATACGCTCTTGTTCTTCAGCACATATTCCGTTCCGGAATATACGGTCATTACCAGGGATGCCCAGAACACCAGCATGCCAATGGTCTTCAGCTGCGGAACCGGACCTACCGCAATAATCAGGATGATTACGGCAACCATCTGCAGAACGGTCTTGATTTTACCGCTCATGGCCGCAGCAATAACGATTCCCTCGGATGCCGCCACAGTGCGCATTCCGGAAACAACAAATTCACGCGCCAGAATGATAATCAGCGTCCAGCCCGGAATGGTCCCGTTTTCCACAAACAGACACAATGCGGAATACACCAGGATTTTGTCCGCCAACGGGTCCATAATCTTTCCGAAGTTGGTCACCAGGTTGCGCGCTCGGGCAATTTTTCCATCCAGCATATCCGTCAGCGACGCGACGATAAACAGCGCGAATGCCACAAAGAACCATTTTTCCATATAGGCTGCAATGAAAAACGGAACCATGATAATTCGAAGAACGGTCAACTTATTTGGTAAATTCATATGAAACCTCCTCACCATACAAATCATATTCTGAACTGTCTGTTACATTAACGAACACAATATCTCCCGGCTGATGGGATGTCGTTCCGGTGAATTCCACCGCATCATCGATTTCCGGCGCATCGTACCGAGTTCGACCCAGGTACCGGCAGGCCTCTTCATCTACGGCCTCATCCACCATCACCTCGTAGGTCTTTCCGATTTTCTCTTCATTCAGAGAATCGCTGATTCCCGACTGAAGGCGCATCAGCACCTCTACACGTTCATTTTTCGTCTCTTCATCCAGCTTTCCCGCCATCCGATAGGACAGGGTTCCTTCTTCATCGGAAAAAGCAAATGCGCCCAACCGAGGAATCCGTGTTTCTTCTACAAAATCCAGGAGCTCGTTAAAATCTTCTTCCGTCTCTCCCGGGAATCCCACGAGAATTGTGGTTCGAATATGGATATCCGGAATTTCTTTTCTCAGCTTCGCAATCGTCTTCCGAATCGAATCCCCGGTGGATTTTCGGCGCATGCCCTTCAGCACCGGATCCGCCACGTGCTGAATCGGAATATCGATGTAGTTGCAGATTTTATCCTCCTGCTTCATGGTTTCAATCAGCTCATCGGTAATTCCGTCATCGTACACGTACATCAGACGAATCCACCGAATTCCGTCCACCTTGCATAATTCGTGCAGCAGTTCCGGGAGCATCGCCTTGCCGTACAGGTCTTTCCCGTAATACGAGGTGTCCTGAGCAATCACTACCAATTCCCGAACGCCTGCCGCCGCCATATCCTCCGCTTCGCGCACGCAGTCCTCGATGCGCTTGCTGCGATACGGTCCGCGAATCTTCGGAATCGCACAGAACGCACAGGTGTTGTTGCACCCTTCGGCAATCTTCAGGCTGGCCGTGTAGGTTCCCTCCGGAAAAACGCGTTTCCGATACGGAAGCACCGCTTCCACTTCCCCCTGCACTTTGTCGCCGGTGCTCTCCGCCAGCAGCAATCCCGGCAGGTCGTCGTAATCGTTTACGCCGGTGAACAGGTCCACCTCCGGAATCTCCTTGGACAAATCTTCGTGGTAGCGTTCGGAAAGGCACCCGGTAACCACCAGTTTCTTGCTCTCTCCTTTCAGTGCCGCCATGCTAAAAATATGTTCGATGGATTCCACCTTTGCGGCCTCAATAAAACCGCAGGTGTTTACAATCAGGATGTCCGCTTCTTCCGGCGAATCCGCCAAGCCGCATCCCCGTTCCAGCAGTTGTGCCGCTAAATTCTGGGAATCGTACTCATTCTTCGCACATCCCAAGGTGTCAATAAAAATTTTTTTACTCATGTGTCGTTTCCTCTGCTCCGTTATTCTGCGAATCAATCGCGTCGTAATATTCTTCTTCTGTATAGAGCACCTGGCGCGGCTTGCTGCCGTCCGCCGGGCTGATAATCCCTCGGGCTTCGATTTCATCAATGATGCTGGCCGCACGGTTATATCCGATGCGGAACCGCCGCTGCAGCATGGACACTGAAGCCTTTTTCTGTTTCAGGATAAACGCAATGGCATCCTCTGTCAATTCATCGGAAACCTCTCCGTACTGGGATTTTTCCGGTGTTTCGATGGTTTGAACCACCGATTCATCATAGGTGCTCTCTCCCTGTTTTTTCACAAAATCAATGATGCGCGCGGTCTCCGAATCAGAAATATACGGCCCCTGAATTCGGAGGGGCTTATTTTCGCCCACCGGGGAATAGAGCATATCGCCCTTGCCCAAAAGCTTCTCGGCGCCTCCCACGTCCAGAATGGTTCTGGAGTCCACCTGAGAGGACACGCTGAACGCAATCCGAGACGGAATGTTGGCCTTAATCAAACCGGTCACCACATCTACCGACGGACGCTGGGTTGCCACAATCAAGTGCATTCCGGCTGCCCGGGCCAGCTGTGCCAATCGGCAAATGGATTCTTCCACCTGAGACGGTGCCACCATCATCAAATCCGCCAACTCGTCGATAATAATGACGATTTTCGGCAATACCTTATCCGGCTCCTGATTGGCTCTCATCAGCTCGTTGTAGGAATCCAAATCCTTTACGCTTTCTTCGGCAAAGAACTTGTACCGCTGAGTCATTTCATTTACCGCCCAGTTCAGCGCAGCCGCCGCTTTCTTCGGATCCGTCACCACCGGAACCAGCAGGTGGGGTATTCCGTTATAATTTCCCAGCTCCACCACTTTCGGGTCAATCAGAATCAGCTTCACCTCATCCGGGGAGGCCTTGTACAGCAAGCTGGTGATAATCGTATTGATGCACACGCTCTTTCCCGATCCGGTCGCTCCCGCAATCAGAAGGTGGGGCATCTCTTTCAGGTTCGCAATCACATTGCGTCCGGAAATATCCTTTCCCACCGCAAAGCTGATCTTCGATGAGGCATTTCGGAATTCCTTGGAATCAATCAGCTCCCGAATGGAAACCATATCCGGTTTCTCATTCTCCACTTCAATTCCCACGGCCGCTTTTCCCGGAATCGGAGCCTCGATTCGGATGCTCTTCGCCCGAAGGTTCAAGGCGATATCATCTGCCAGCTTCGTGATGCTGCTGACCTTTACCCCCACTGCCGGCTGCACTTCGTATCGCGTTACCGACGATCCCTGGGTGACATTCAGCACTCTCGCGTCCACGTGAAAATTCTGCAATGTATTTTCCAGCAAAGCCGCCTTCTGTTGAAGCTGATGTTCATTCATCTGCATCTGCTTTGCCCTCGGCTTCTTCATCAAATCCACAGGCGGAAACACATAGGAGGTGGCCGGAATCTTCTTGGCCAAATTCTCCTCCGCCTGAAGCGCCATCTCCGTATTGTCCAGTGCCGTCGGAGTATTCTCCTTCCGGATTTCTTTGATATTTTCCGTAGCCGCAGGTGTCGACAATGCCGACACTTTTTCCGGTTCCGCATTTAGCCCCATCGGCTCCGTCGTTACCGAATCCACACTCATAAAATCATCCATAAAAGGATTCGGCGCCGCAGCCGCGTTTTCCGGCGATGCAAAGCCTCCCGAAAGTCCCAGTCCAAGACCTGCGCCGGAAGCATTTCCGCCGTCCAGCCCAAAACCGGTATTGCCATACGAAGAATCGCCTCCGTCCAGTCCGTACTGCAGTGATTCTGTTTTCGGTTCCTCCGGCAGTTCTGCCGGTATCTCCGAAATCGTCGGCTCTTCCTTTTTCGGCGTTACAATCGACTCGCCGAAATCCGCTCCCTCCAGGTTCTGCATGAAGTTTTGCCGAGCTCCTTCCTCCATCGGAAATGCCAGCGGGTCCTTTACCTGCGGCACCGAATGAGATGGGGTGATAATCGGGACGCCGCTCTCTTCCGGCACGGTCTTCGCCTGCGCCTCTCTCTTCTCGGTCAGCATTTCCCGAAGAATAGTCTTTTCTTCCCGCTGCTCTCGTTTCTTGCCAAGATACTTGGAAATCGGCGTATCCGCAACCAAGAGAACGGAGATGGCAATCACCGCCACCGCAAAAATAATCAACCCCGGTTTTCCCAGCAGCTTGACAATCAATCCTCCCAGCCACATGCCGAAAACGCCGCCGTTCCGAAGCTGAATTCCGCCATTGAAAAACTCCCCGATTGCGGAGATGGACAGCTGTATGTTCGTCTCATCCAAGTAACGATAGGAATTCAGAATACACAGCATGACAAAAATCAGGAAGGAGAAAAATGTCGTCCTTCCATTGATGTGCTGCATTTTTCGAAGGAACAGGCAGAGTGCCAGCGCAATAAAATAATACGGCAAAGCATACGCCATCAGCCCAAAAAGTCCAAACACGAGACTGTGAATCGCATTTCCAAAGGTTCCGGTGGTGTTCAGCTGCGTCGTAATCACCAGAAAAATTCCTACGGCCAAAAATATGATGCCCCAAATCTTATCCAGAATGCGGTAATCCCGTTTCCGCTGCTCCTGAAGCTCTCGAATCTGCTCCTGCCATTCCTTTGGATGCGGAGAGGATGCAGTTTCTTTTGTTTTTGCTGCAGTTTTTTTCGTCTGTTTTTTCTTCTTTCCAGAACCGACTGCCATCGTCCCTCCCTGTATATCACTCAAAATAAGCTAAACCTAAATATCGTATTATTATACTCCATATTCAATTGGATTGCAAAATCCGTATATTTTGCATAAAAAAAGTGATTCAAGCTATGCTTGAATCACTCACAATCAAACATCAATTAGTTTTCGTTTACAACGTCTTTTCCGTCGTAGTAACCACAGTTTGGACAAACTCTGTGCGGAAGCTTAGGCTCATGACACTGAGGACAAATTGAAAGTCCAGGAGCGCCCATCTTCATATTCGCAGACTTTCTGCTTCCAGTCTTTGCTTTTGATGTTTTCCTCTTAGGTACTGCCACTGTCGACACCTCCTTATAACTCTATCTGATTTTGTTTATTTACGCGTTACAACAATTAATTATAGCTTTGCACATGCATATTGTCAAGCCTTTTCTAAATTATTTTATAACTACCCTTCGGCAGTTATCAGAACCGTCCCAAACCGATTGACCGGTCATCAGATTATACACATCCGAAGCCAGTACATCCATCTGAAGCATCCGGGAATCCAGCCCGCATTTGTTGATATTATCCACAAAAGGCAGTCGGTTCCATTCGTTTCTCTTGGTTTCCCGAAGAATTTCCCGACCTCTCTCGCTGAAACCCAGTACCCGCAGGTATTCCGGCGACCGATTCTGCAGTTCAACGGTAATCCCCAGAAGAATCTGATACAGCCACCTGGAAATTCTGGTATAGGTATATCGCTTGGATTTCGTATTCAGAATCAGCTCATCCAAGGACTGTGCCTTTCGAGCTGCCTCCTTCAAGCGGTTTCCCAGGCCTTCTCCTCCGCCCGGAGCAGAGTCCAGTTCCTCCGGTGTTTTCATGAGAATCGCATATCTAATTCCTTGAAACCATTTCTCTTCCGAAATATGGAAATCCAGTTTCTCGGAAGACCAGGGTACCCGATCCTCCGGCAGCCGATTTTCCGAAATCGCCTTTCGGATTCCGGTACTGCTCCAGAATTCTTTTTCCGGCGAATCCGTCTCGTGATATCCGGCTCCCTGCCGCTGCACGGCAACCGGTTTCATAGCCCGGATATTCTTCAGGTATTCCAAAGCCAAAATATCGTTAGATGCCTGATACATAGAGACTTCCTTCATGTCGGATTCTCTCAGTACATTCTCCCGAGCAACGGGATAGCTCTCCCCCGACTTTCGGCGCAAAGCAATTTTTCGGCGAATTTCGGACTCATGTTCCCGCATATAGTCAGAAACCTTCCGCAATCCTTCCAAATCACCGGATTCGCTTCCGAACGCAATGTGGGTAATCCCACCGAAAGCTTCCAGCAACTGAACTCCGGAAGCCGCATATATCGCCGCATTTCCGAGGCAGTGTACTGTCGGAATCTCCAGCACCAAATCGACGTGGTTTTGCAAGGCAATCTCCGTTCGCTGCCATTTATCCAGAACAGCCGGCGCGCCTCGCTGTACGAAATTACCGCTCAAGGCACATACCACGGCACTCGCCCCCGTCCGCCGCTTCGCCTCTTCAATCAGATAGCGATGGCCGAAGTGCATAGGGTTGAATTCCGCAACAATTCCAACGATGTTACTCTTCATCTTCTCCGTAGGACGCATAGCGGTCATCCGAAGCCGCTTCCCGGCTCTGAATGCGCTCTGCCATATCCCGCATTTCCTGACGGTTGCTGTTCACCTGGGTGTTGATTCCATTCAGCATCTCCGTGAAGTGATCGTTCATCGGCTGAATGTAATCGGTCGCCAGCTTTGCGATTTCATTCTGCATATCGTACAACATCTTGTCGATGTATTCGTAAGAACGCAGCTTCATGTACCGTCCGTGGCTCTCCGCCTCTGCGATTACCGCACCGGCACGTTTCTCCGCTTCTCTCTTGATTACATCCGTCTCCACAAGATATTCTGCCTGCTTCTTCGCTGCAACGATTACCTTGTCGTACTCTGCTTTTGCTTCGTTGATGATTCGATCCTGTTCATCCTTCACCCACTGTGCCTGCTGAATATCCTTCGGCATGCTGAGTCGAATGTCGCTGATAATCTGCGAAATCTCCTCGCTATCCACAATGGCCTTGTCCGAGAAAGGAACCTTCGAGGCAGTCTCCAGGATATCTTCCAATTCATCCAGCAGCTGCATTACTTTAATGGATGCATCACTCATAGCATTAATCCTCCCATTTATACATATAAATTCGAATTATGTCCGTCTTCTGTTCGCTCTACAAATTTCCGCTGAATCGCTTGCAGCGCACACTCCGGCAAAAGGCCGGATACATCGCCTCCCAAAGACGCCACTTCCTTAATTAATGAAGAACTGATAAAAGAATATTTCGGATTCGTCATTAAAAAAATGGTTTCCGTATTTCCGGTGTACAATCGATCGTTCATCTGCGCCATCTGAATTTCATATTCGAAATCCGTTGTCGCTCGGAGACCCCGAATCACTGCACTGAACTGCTTCCGGTTCACATAATCCGCTAAAAGGCCGCCGAAACTTTCCACTTCCACATTGTCGAGATGGGCCGTTGCCTCCCTCACTACCTGAATTCGTTCTTCCAGTGTCAGAATCGGTTTCTTTGAGTTGTTCACCAGAACTCCCACCGTAATCGAATCGAACATATGCGCTGCCCGTTCCACGATGTCCAGATGACCGTTTGTGATTGGATCGAAGGAACCTGCATACAATGCGGTACGTTTCATATCTTCACCTACCTTTTCATTTAATTCTATCAAAATACAACAAGCTATGCAACCATTTTAGGCTCTTGTGTAGATATCCACTCCAATGGTTCCGTACTTCTTTTCTTTCATCTTTTTCAGGCCGGCAATTTCATCCGGAAGGGCTTCTTCGTACAGATGTTCTGCAACAATTAAACCGCCCTCCGCAAGGAGGTCGTTCTCCATTATTTTCTCGATTGCTTCTTCGTAATAGCCGGCCCGGTACGGCGGATCCAGGATAATCAAATCCATTTTTTCCTGCAGAGAATCCAGGCACTTTCGGAAATCCATCGTGGATACGGTGGCCTTGTCATTCGCCTTGCAGTGGTCGATGTTTTCCTGAACGATAGCAACATGCTTTCTGGAACAGTCATTGAATCGACAATGACCCGCCCCACGGGAAAGCAGTTCCAATCCCAACACCCCGGATCCGGCAAACAGATCCAGAACGTTGGCCTCCGGAATTGACGGCATCACCATGCTGCAGATGGCCTCCCGAACCTTCTCAGTGGTCGGCCGGATATCCGCCGGAAGCTCAATTTTTCGAAATTTATAATCTCCCGCATTAATTCTCATTGATTCACGCTCCTTATTTTTTCTATAGCAATATTTATATCGTATTCTCGTAATTATCCCAAAGGTACTGCTTCATTTTGTTTCGCACGTTTTCATCCAGATGAAGTAAATCCATCTCTTCCACATCCTCTTTTGCATATTGAAGAATGTGCTCGTATTTCAGAAATTCTCCCAACACACTCATGCTTCCGTGCTGCATGGTTCCGTGCACATCTCCCGGTCCGCGAAGGCGATAATCTTCCTCACTGATCAAGAATCCGTCATCCGTCTCCTGCATAATCTGAAGTCGATCCGCCGCACCTTCCGAATCGCTGTAGTTTACCAGCCAGCAGTAGGACTGCCGATTGCTTCGCCCCACTCTTCCGCGAAGTTGGTGCAGCTGCGCCAGTCCGAACCGATCGGCATTCTCGATAACCATCACAGTGGCTTCCGGCACATCGATACCCACCTCGATTACCACCGTGGATACGAGAACCTGAATCTTTCCTTCAGCGAACTCCGCCATAACTCGTTCTTTTTCCGAAGGGTCCATCCTTCCGTGAAGCACGGCCACCACCGCCGGGGAAAACCATTTTTTTACCTCTCGATACAGTGCTGTCACGGAAACCATTTCTTCCCCTTCATCGATAGCCGGCGCCACGATATAGGCCCGATTTCCGCCTTGAACTTCTTTTTTCACCTGAGCATACGCCTTCGACCGCAAGCGGTGATTCACCACCCGCGTAATGATGCTCTTTCGCTCTGCCGGTCTGGACCGAATCATGGAAAAATCCATATCTCCGTACACTGTGGCCTGAAGCGTCCGCGGAATCGGCGTTGCGGACATGACCAGCACGTTAGGAATTCGGGATTTCTCCATCAGCAAACGCCGCTGATTCACACCAAACCGATGCTGCTCGTCGGTAATCACCAGTTCCAGGTTCTGAAAAATCACATTCTCCTGGATGATGGCATGCGTTCCCACCACCACATCGGCCGTGCCCTCCTGAATTTCCTGAAGCACCTTCTTCTTCTCCGGTGCACTCAAAGCGCTAATGAGCAGAACACAGTGAATCCCCAGAGGCTCAAAATCCTTCGACAGCTTCTCATGATGCTGCCGCGCCAGAATCTCTGTGGGCGCCATGAACGCACACTGTCCGCCGGCCGCCGCCACCCGGTACAGCGCCGTCTCCGCCACCGCCGTCTTACCGCAGCCCACATCTCCCTGAACCAACCGATTCATCGGTCTTGAAGAGCTCAAATCCTGCTGAATGTCCCGCACCGCACTTTTCTGACCCTCCGTCAGCTCGAAGGGCAGCTTCTCCAGAAACGGCGTCAGATCGGTTTCCGCCACCGAGGAATCCCCCGCTTCGTGGCAGAGCTGTGCTCGATTCCACTGCGTGACAAGTTGGTATAAAAACAAATTTTCATATATATAGCGCGACCGAGCAATCCGATACGCCTGCAGCGATTCCGGAAAATGAAGTTGTTCGTATTTGTATTTTTCGGTGCAGAGTTTTCGCTTTCGAATCACGTCCTCCGGGATCCATTCCGCATCGTATTCCAGCGCCTGCAGCGCATACTTAATCCACCGATTGAAATCATTGGTGGTAACGCCCGCCGTACACCCGTATACCGGAAGATATCCCTTTCGCTCCAGATCCTTCGCACTGCCTTCCGGACAGATTTCCGGATTGTCAAAAATCGGCAAATCGTCCCAGCCCCGTCTCCGGCATCTGCCAAAGACGACGTACCCTTTATTCAGCCGCAGATTTTTATCCAAGAAAGGCATATTGTAGAACCACACCTTGTACTGACCGTATCCGTCCCGAAAGATGCATTCCAGCATCGGGGTTTTTCCGTTTCGGCCGCCGTACGCACTGAACCGCTTTCGCTCCAGCTTTCCGGCAACGCGATACTCCCCGCCGTCTTCCAAATCCTTGGAAAACCAGTTCCACCGCCAATCCCGATACCGAACCGGGAAATGGTCTATCAAATCCCGCACCGTGGCGATTTCCAGCTTTCCGAGAAGCTCTTTTTTCTTCTTCCCGATACCCCGAACCGAGGCAACGTCATCCGATAATTTCAGCATCCCGTCACTCTTTTTCCCGTACATTTCTTCTTCTCAAGGTATACTTTCTTCCCACCGGCTGCTTCCCGCCCTCCGGCAGAAAGCCCATGATATTCATTCGAATTTCCGCCGGTTTCTCCAGGCACAGCACGCCGAAATCTTCCTCCACCATATTAAACAATTGCTGAGAAGCTCCCACCAAAGTTCCGTGAACGGCCGCCACCGCAAAAATATCCACGTGAATGCCTTCCGACTTCTCCCGGATTTCGACGGAATTTCCAAGCTCATGGTTTCCGGTAAAAATACCCTTCCGAAGCAGCTTGCCTTTCCGATTACACGGCAGCAAGGTATCTTCAAAAGAAAGAAGGTTATCCACAATCATCCGGGTAATTGCACTTCCCGCGACGGAAATGACACCGTATTCATTCTTCGACATCGTTGCCATATTGAAACCTCCTTCACCTCGTATCGAATAAATTGTATCACAGTGCAATTGCTCTGCATACAATATTTGCATATAAAAAAAGTCTTAAACGGAAATCCGTTTAAGACTTTTACACAGCCTGTATGGACTAGATGGCACGGTTAACCTTGCCAGATCTCAGACAACTTGTGCAAACATTCGCCTTTCTGACCGAACCGTTCTCACTGACTCTTACTGTCTGAATATTCGCATTCCATTTTCTTCTGGAGTGTCTATTCGAATGAGAAACAGCGTTTCCCGAAGTCTGTCCCTTACCGCAAACTTCACATTTCCTGGACATTTGCCGCACCTCCTTTGTTCTCAAAAATTTACATCTCATTTGACGCAAGTAGTATTATAGCACACTTGCACAATCCTTTGCAACAGTTTTTTTATTTTTTTCACTTTTAAAATCTGCTGAATCGGGTTATAATGAATTCGATTAATTATATATGGAAAGACGGTATAATTCAATGACAAAAAAGAAAAAAATCATTTTATGCATCGCAGTGTTCGCCGCGGTGGTGATTGGAATCTTCAGCTACAGCATCGCTCGCCTGAATCGAATGTACGATCTCGTGGATAAAAGAGAACTGAGCAACATGCAAGACTCCATCGAGAGCCATATGGAAGATGTTGACAGCACCGACCGCATCACCCACCTGCTCACCGACTGGTGCGATGTGAATAACGTAAAGTTTACCATCGATGACAACAAGAATGTGATTATCCGAAAGACGAGTTCCAAGACGGACAAACACACTCCGACCACCGTGCTGGCAATGGAATACAACAGCAAAACTTTTCAGCAGGACATCTCCGCCTATGCGGTTGCGGAATACTTCGCAAAGCACGGGCTCAACCACGGCGACGTGAACGTTGTCTTCTTTTATAATGACAATAATCACCACACCGGCGCACGGAATATTTCGAAAAAATATATTCCGAAGAAATCTCGAATTATCTTGCTGACCCAAGGGGAATCTTCCTACATTTCTCGAAGTTCCTTCGGAAATTCACTTCAGAATGTGTCGATTCCTTATAAAAAGGTTTCTCGCCAGTGCGACTCTGCACTCCGAATTCGAATCGGCGGCATTCCGACCGGCGTTCCTTCTCAATCTACGGCCGCACAACCGAACCCGATTTCTCTTCTGGCAAATATTCTCACGCATCTAAAGAGCAAATCCGTTTCCTTCCAGCTGGCGGATGTAAAGGTCGAAAGTAACGGCAATATGTCCCCTACCGGAATTCAGGTCACAATTCTGATTGATTCCTATTCGATGGAATCCGTGACCACCTATTTGGACGACCGGATTGAAGACTTTGAGGATGACAACAAGAAGGACTTTCCGGATTCCTACTATGAATACAAAGAGCTCACGGAGCAACTGCCGAACACGGCTTATTCCAAGAAAGCGGTAAATCGCCTGATTACTTTCCTCTACACCTTCAAAAACGGCGCCTACCGCTTTGACAAGGACAACGTCCCGGAAGGATACAAGGAGAAAGATATCTTCGGCATCAACAGCATTCAGAATCTCAGTGCAGATTCCTCCACGCTGAATCTCCGAATTAGTACGATGGGCATGAACGACAAATATCTTAAGCAGGTTGTAAAAGAAAACCTCAATGCTGCTGAGTTGTCCGACGTGAAAATCAATACAACAATCACCTATTCTCCTTATGAGAATACGAAAAACGAATTATTCCAATTGATTCAGGATGCATATAACAAAGCCAATGACGTTTCCACCGTCGATGCAACGATTCCGGAAAAGCCGGATTGCGGTTTCACAATTCTGACGTTCCTTTCCGCTAAGAATCGGAACATGGATGGAATTCATCTGCAGATTACGGACAAGACCGCCGCTAAAATTGCCAACGGCATTCTGAACAGTCCGATAATGGATCGAAACATTTTTGGATTCTAACGAACATCGAACGAATCGATCATCTTGTTTTTAAATTCAAAAAAGCTACAAGATGTATTCATATTATGCTATAATGGAATATCTTTATGGGAGGATATAACATGCAAAAAGACAACGATCAGCGGACTGACAAAGATTTAGAAGTAGAAGAATATCTTTCTCAGTTCGGCGCCGACGAAGAAGTTCAGGATGATACGGATATCTCGTCCTTCTTGATTGACGATCCGGAAGAATCCTTGAATGCAGAATCGACTCCTTCAGAAACGGAATTGGAACCGGAGGTTGTAGATGAAGAACCTGAAACGGACGCCCCACCTTCGGAAGCAGACGATTTCGATTTCGAAAGCATCGATTCCCGCAATTCCGACGAGACGGATTTGAATCTGGAAGATTTAAACGACGACATTGCCTCGGATGCCGATTTGGAGAGCTCCGATGCGGCAGCAGGTGCAGCCTACGCTAATTCATTGATATCATCTGAAAGCGAAGTTGCAGCGGCAGATGCCGAGGAGCCGATTGAAGATGGCGCATCGGAATGCCCGGACTCCGATGCTGAAGAAGATGTCTCCAAAGAATCAGAAGAAAATGCCACAGAGGATGTAACACCACTGGATGTCATTGACGATACTGATACGGAACCGGATGATACCGGTCTTCCCCTTTCCGATGATGATGTGATTGAGGCTGATGACACAGCCGAAACAGAAACGGAAGCGCCTCCGACGGAGGAGCCTGCCGAGTCAGGAGAAAATGCGGATGAAAATCCACACGATGAGGGAAATTCACACGATGCCGAAGAAACAGAACCGGACGAAGTTTCTTCGGAAGACTTGATTCGAAGTAAGGAAATCTCCGCCGTTTCCGATGTTCTTCTGGAAGACGATGCAGCAGATGTCAAAGAAATAAAGGAACCGAAATTAACTCGCCAGGAAAAGAAGGCTGCTCGCCAGAAGAAAGGCAAACGCGTTGCTCGTTTCCTTTCTCTTTTCGTGGAGAATCCGGATTACGATTCCTCTCAAGGAGAGACTATAGTGAAAGAAGGAAAGCACATCAAGAATAAGCCGAAGAAATTCAGCATATTCCATCTTTTCCGAGATATTATCCTCGCCGGTGTTCTCTGTGTCATGATTTTCATCTGTTATTCCTTTGTGATTATTACAAAGGCCCCGAAAATCGATCCGGTGAACATCTACGACAATATCCAGCAGAGTTCTGTCATCTACAATGATGAAGGCAGAGCAGTGGATTCGGCCTACTACACGCAGGACCGGAAAATCTGCAAATATGAAGATATGCCGGAAAACCTGGTAAACGCCTTTGTTGCACTGGAAGACAAAACCTTCTGGAAGCACCACGGCTTCAACTGGACTCGTATGATTGGTGCGGTGTTCCAGTCCATCACCGGCTCCGGAAAAATCAGCGGTACCAGTACCATTACCCAGCAGTTGGCGCGTAACGTCTATCTGCCGGAAACCATGAGTACCCGAAGCATCAAGCGTAAAGTGCTGGAAATGTATTACGCTGCTGTAATCGAAAGAAAGCTCTCGAAGAAGGAAATCGTCGAAGCCTACCTGAACACCATTTATTTGGGCTTTGGTAACTACGGTGTCGAAGCGGCATCCGAATCTTATTTTGGAAAGAAGCCGAAAGACTTATCGCTGGTACAATGCGCTTCTCTGGCAGCTCTTCCACAGGCACCGGACAGCTACGCACTGGTTCAGATGCTGGGTACCGGTGAAACACCGGATGACAACGATACCATCATCAAAAAACGTCCGAACAAATACGTAGCTAACGACGAATCCAAGAATCGTCGGGAAACCTGTCTGGCGCTGATGAAGGATCAGGGTTACATCACCGAAGACCAGTACAACAAAGCCAAGGGACAGAAGCTGTCGAAGTTCCTGAACGCACAGCTCTCCAACAAGGCCAGCAAATATTCCTACTTCCATGAATACCTGTTGGATGAAGTTATTCAGGATCTGATGGAGAAGTACGATTATTCCGAAGACAAGGCAACGGATCTGGTATACACCGGCGGTTTGAACATCTACTCCACGGTAGACTCCCATGCCCAGGCAATGATCGTAAAAGAATTCAATAAGGATTCCAACTTCCCGTCCATCGCCGGTTACAGCACCGACGGAAACGGAAATATCATCAATTCCGGCGGCGGAATTATGTTGTATTCCTACCGCAACTTCTTTAACGGCAAGAATGAATTTAAGCTGAAAAGCCAGGAATGCAAGGTTAACGAGGACGGTTCTCTGACCATCAAATCCGGCTACCGCTTGAACATCTACAACACCAGTGCCGGTTACAGTTTGGAATTCAAACCGACTTACGTGAATGAAGGCGGCAAGCTCTACATGTATAACGGCGGATACATCAATATTCCGGAGAAATACAAGAGCATGGATGACAACGATAATCTTGTCATCTCTGCTAAATTCTTCAAGAAGTATCCGGATTGGATTAAACTGGGCAAGAACACGGCAACCATCACCGAGAATGCCTATACCCTTCCGGAGAAAACCATCGAGCCACAGTCATCCATGGTTATCGTAGAGGTCGGAACCGGTAAGATTAAGGCGATGGTAGGCGGACGAAAACAGCAAGGACGTCAGCTCTACAACAGAGCACTGAATCCGCGTCAGTCCGGATCCTCCATCAAGCCGATTTCCGTATATTCGGGCGCACTCCAGAAGAGTTATGACCTGGCATCCGAAGGAAAGAAATTCCCGTTCAAGGATACCGGCCATGACCGACAGGGCAGCAAGTATTATGGCGATTACCTGACCGCGTCCTCCGTTATTGTGGATGAACGAATGACCTTTAACGGACAGACCTGGCCGCAGAACGCCAGCAACTCCTTCAGCGGTGCAGTAACGATGCGAAAGGCATTGCAAAATTCCATCAACGTCTGCGCCGTTAAGCTGGAACTCCAGGTCGGTGCGGAGTACATTGCCGATCTTGTGGAGAAATTCGGAATCACCACTTTAGACCGGGAAGGCGGTACCAACGACTTGAACCCGGCAGCATTGGCTCTGGGTGGTCTCACCAACGGTGTTATTCCGCTGGAGATGGCACAGGCCTATGCGGCATTCCCGAATGGCGGTGTGCGTCAATCCTCCATTGCATATACCAAGGTCACCGACCGCAACGGAAAGGTACTGCTCACCAGCAAGTCTGAATCCTCAAAGGTGCTGGATGAAGGTGTTGCCTTTGTCATGACAGACATGCTGAAATCCGTTGTCAGCCAGGGAATCGGATCCCCGGCCGGAATCAGCGGCGTACAGGCCGGTGGTAAAACAGGTACGACCTCCAGCGAGTTCGATATTTGGTTCGATGGATTCACCCCATCCTACGCGGCAGCGCTGTGGATCGGAAACGACGTGAACATGCAGCTCACTTCCATGTCCGGACCGGCTGCAGCTCTGTGGGGAAAGATTATGAACCAGATTCCGAAAGCGAAGAAGGGACATTATAAATCCCAACCAAGTGACGTAACTCACGTCAACGGCGAATACTATACCAAGGGAACAGAAAGCGGACGTTCCACCTACTTTGCCGATCGAGCACGTGAAGCGGCTCAACGAAAAGCCGCCGCTGCCAAGAAGAAAGCGGCATCATCGAAAAAGAGTTCTCACGACGATCACGACGACGACGATGATGATTAATCTTTAAAACAAAAGAAGTGTATCTCGCAAAAAACGAGATACACTTCTTTTTTATGCTGTGTTGAGAAACGGTTTCTCCTCCCCTACTTCAGCTTATTGCTTCGGCGCCAGATTTTCATTTCTTCCGCGGACTGAATCAGCTCCTCCCGGAAATCCGGGTGAGCAACACTGATCAGCATTTCGGCCCGCTCCCAAGTGGAACGTCCGGCAAGGTTCACCATTCCGTATTCTGTCACCAACTGATAGCTCTGGCTTCTCGGATCCGTAATGATATCCCCATGGAACGTGGAATGCACGTTGGAATGGCGTACACCCTTCCGATCCACGCGAGAAGACGGCATACAGATGAAACTCTTTCCCGTAGGGTTATCGTAGGCTCCGGTAAGGAAATCCAGCTGTCCGCCGGTTCCGCTGATGTGACGGGTTCCTGCGGACTCCGAACTGATCTGACCAAACAAATCCACTCCGACGCAGCTGTTAATCGATGTAAACTTATCCAGACTTCGGATAATGTTCACATCGTTCACGTAGTCCATCGGACAAATCATCACGTCCGGATTTTCTGCCGTCCATTCCACCAGCTCCTTTGTTCCGTACACCAGTCCGCCGACGGTCTTTCCCTTCATCTCGCCGGTCTTGTTGGAGTTGGTGATTTTGCCCGCCTTATACATATCCAGGTTGGCATTTACAATCAGTTCCGAGTGAACACCCAGATTCTTCAAATCCGATTCGGCAATTTTCTTTCCAATCAAATCCGGCATACCGCCCACACCCAGCTGTACGCAGGCACCGTCCTCCATCTGTGAAACAATCTGATTGGCAATCAACTCATCGATTTCACTGCCGGAAGCGGATGGGATTTCAAATAAATCCGGGTGTTCGCCTTCCACAATGGCATCTACTTCCGAAATATGCACCTTATTCTCTTTTCCGAACAGTCTCGGAAGCTTATCGTTAATCTCCAGGATGATTACTTTCGCCGTGTCCAGCACGGCACGAGCTGTTGCGTTGTTTACGGAAAAATTGAAATACCCTTCTTCATCCATCGGTGTGACCGCCATCATGGCCACATCAACGTCCAGGAAACGGCGGTAGTATCCCGGCAGATTTCGGAACAGCATCGGGATAAAATAACACAGGCCACGGTCGCACAAATTCCGTTCGAATTTAACCATGTGCCACGAATTATACGTAAAATGCTCCTGATTCGGGTCTTCCTCCACAATATGAAGGGGACCATGCATCAGCAGGCTTCGCACCTTCACGTCTTCCAGTTCCTCTTTGCGGTCCGCCAGTGCCCGGTCCAAAAGCGCCGGATAAGCATGCAAGCAGCCATAGTCCACCCAGTCACCGCTTTTAATCACCTTCACCGCCTCTTCCGGGGTGGTGAGTTTTGCGTTATATTCCTTATTGTAGTCGTTCACGTTCTCCTCCTCGTTCTCTGAATCCCTTTATAGATACGTTACTATTTTATCATATCGAGGGAAATGCTACAATAACGCATATTTCGGTGCCTCTTACATGCAAAAAAGAAAATCATAGGAAGAGGCGGCCCCGCCTCGGAAGCCGCCTCCATGCATTCAATTTATTTCGTTTTTACGCTCTTTGCCTTGGACCAGCCGGAGTAGTATTTGATTCCACCCACCGTCTTATAGGTTTGAATCCGAACGTAATACTTCTTCTTTGCCTTTAATTTTTTTATCTTGAGCGATTTCGTCTTATAACTCTTCACCGTCTTGATGTGGGTATCCTTCTTGAACTTGGAAGAAGTGCTGTACTGAATCCGATATCCGCTCACCTGGGTCTTCTGCGCCTTCCAGGTCACTTTCATCATCTTCTTGCCCTTTGTCAGCTTCTGCACCGCTGTCCCTTTTGGATTGATGCGGAAAGTAACGGTCTTCTTGCCCGTATATTTGCCCTTCATGGTGACTGTCACGCTGTATTTGCCCACGTTCTTTCGGCCGCCGGAATACTTCACGGCGAACTCGGAGGCGGAGAACGTCTTCTCCCCTGCTTTTACCGCAACGCTCGGCTTCCGAACCTTGCCGTTGTATGTGTATGCGGTGGCAGAAAGCTTCAGCACCGGATTGATTTCATTGGAATATTCCAGAACCACGGATTCCGCCGGCAACGCATTTACATGGAAGCGCACCTTGCCGTCCTTCTGCTCAAAGTCACATTTCTGCAGCGCGCCGTTGGCATCGATGCGGTAGACGTTGTCCACGGTTCGACCAAAAGACGAACTCGTTACCGTGAAATCTCCACTGGCCAGCTTGCAGATTTCGCCCCGGTGCGGGTTCACGGTAGTGATATCCATCACCCGGTAGTCCTTTTCACCCAGTTCCGGAATATCCCGATTCACCTTCCGGTCCAGGAGCACGATATCCTTGAACTGCATGCCTTCCACCGTTACGTTGCCGGAAAGGCTGGTAAGCGGCTTGTCATGCTTATGAGCCTGTCCCTTGTCCAAGAGTGTTATCGGTTCATCCGTTACGGTTATCATTTCTTGCTTTTCCTTGTCAAATGTCTGATATCTCAAGCCAACGCGATGACAGGTGGAATGGTCATAAAAAAATCTGTTTACATACGTCCAAATTTTACTGTCACTATACTCACTCTTATCTTTCACTGCGATTGGAAATGGATCGATTTCATACCTTGGATCATCCGTCGAAACCATATAGTTTACATCTTCCAGAAGAATCGGCTGCACCCTTCCGTACTTATCCGTTTTTGCCGTTACCGTCTCTCTGTCACTGGTAAAAACAATATTAATTCCGGCCTCAGCTTCCTTTCCCTGGTAGTATACATAGATGTTATCATTTCTATTTCCATTTAGTCGATCCGTTGAATCTGACTGATTATTGAATGGCATAACAGTAATGCTGTTTACTCTATCATAGCAATTCTCACGTTCTTTATCTGTTGGTTTATAATCCTTCCCTTTTCTTTTTTGTAATTCTTTTAAATTTGGTTCATACGATTTTATGTCACAAAGATTTCCATTATGGACCCAATAGTACCGATTTGCCATATACCATCTGGAATTATCCAAGACCATAAAAATATAATTAAATCCCTCCGTCAAGGTCAATTCCGGCAGTTTTCCATCCTTCGTAGTCACCACCTGATCGATTTTCTGAAGGGTGCTGTTATAAATCGTGAAAGTGACATCATAATCGACCGGTTTATCACTACTATATCTTCCATTAAAAACATCAGTCGGCCCGATTTTCACCTGCTTCTGGGAATACACATCCCGCATCTGGTACGCCGGAATATCGTGGTATTTCTTAACCGTCGACGCCCCGAACACCGTGCCGCCCAGCATTCCCCCACCAGTAATGCGGCCAGTACTGCAATGCGGCACACGCTCCGCCTCTTGAAGCCTTTTCCTTCCCCTCTTATCATCTCGTCCATCTCCTTCCGAATCTCAAAAAATCATCATATAATTCAATATATCGAAGAATTTACCGCTTTACCAATAGATGAAACCTATATTCCACACACGAAAAATCTGTATTTTTCAATACCATTCCCTGACGTTTCTATTTCATGCTATAATACTAGGGTTATTACATTCAGAAGGTGAGTATTTATGGTAAAAAAAATACTGGGCCGGACGGGGATTTCCGTCACGCCCGTAGGTATGGGAACCCTGACGATGGGGTTTTCCCAAAAGAATTTAGATATCGAAGCCGGTTCTCGGGTAATTGTACACGCGGTGGAACAGGGCATTAATTTCCTGGATACCGCACAGTATTACGACACCTATCGATATCTCCGGCCGGCACTGGATGAAATCCGCCAAAGGAATCTGAACTTTCCGATCATCTGCAGCAAGACTTTAGAGGAAGGATATTCAGAAACGGAAGCGGCCGTTCTGGAATGCCTGGAACAATTGGATATTGATGCAGTCGATCTTTTCCTGCTTCATGAAGTCCGTGGAACAGAGGATTTCTATGCAAGGAAGGATGCATGGCAGTCGCTCTGCGATTTGAAAGCCAAAGGTCTTATAAAAGCAATCGGCATCTCCACCCATCACGTGGATGCTTGCGCGGAAATGGCCGTAATTTCAGAGTGCGATGTGGTATTTACGCTGATTAATCGAGATGGAATGGGCATTCGGAAAGGATTGGAACCGGGAACCCGAGAGGAGATGGAAGCGGCAATTCGGAAATGTGCGGATGCGGGAAAGGGTATTTTTACCATGAAGGCCTTTGGGGGCGGAAACTTGATTCACGATTACAGGAGTTGTCTGGAGTACGCTGCCGGAATCCCAGGTAATACCTCGGTAATGATTGGGATGGCGGACACGGAACAGGTAGATCGAGCGGTGGAATTCTTTAGCGGACGCCTCTCCGCGGATTACCAACCGGATGTTTCGAACAAGCGATTGATGGTGGATCAGTCCGACTGCGAAGGGTGCGGCACCTGCAAAAATCGCTGCGTCAGTGAAGCGATTTTCTGGAACGAGAATGGGCTGGCGGAAATCGATCCGAAGAAATGCGTTCATTGCGGCTACTGTGCGCCGGTATGCCCGGTACGGGCCATTATTTTCTTATAGCGAACACCACAAGAGCCAGATGACATATCCTCATTTCACCTGGCTCCTAGCACTCTTCTTTCATATTCATTAACTTTTCCACTTCTTTCTTTATTGATATCCTGAAAATTAACTTCCGTCCTCTATCGTATCAACCGTTTTTACTTTAGCTTAATCAGCCATAATTTACGGATTTTCTACTTTCGGATACCTTCCTTTACGTTACCCATTGGTCTAACCTCTACTTTCTGCCGTTGGCTACTTGCTGTGTTTCAGATCAGCTATCTGCTAAGACTGTGTGTTGGTCCGTCCTCCTTGTAATAAATTACTGTTGTAGGTCAGTTACCGTTTTCTAATCTACTTTTGGTCTTACCTCCACTTTCTGCTTCCCCGATTTTTCAATGAAAGCTTATTGGCTTTATTTCAGACCAGCCTGTCTGCTAAACTCTTCCTTTGGTCTAACCTCCCTTCGATTAAATTTGCTGTTTCGGATCAGCTATCCTTCGAACTTACCCATTGGTCTTTCCTCCGATTCCGAAGTCTTTCAGATACACCCTTCTATATCCAAAACCGTTAGGTTTGTCGCTTGGTTCTTTGGACTTCTTCTTTTGTTGTCTATATAATAGCGCGGAAAGAATTTTAAAAACAGTCTTAATTTTAAAATTTTTTAGTGGTATAATAAGAGTGTTGTGAGGCTTATTCGTGAAAATGAACAAAGTCTCTTTTTTTCTGCCCGAAAATCAATTCTTGCTCAACAAATAACCGGCATGGAGTTCGCTTCCATGCCGGTTCGTATTTGCCCTACTGAGCACCCTTTACCATCCGATTCTCGTCAGGAATCTGATAGGTGCTTACCAAATCCGCTACCAAATCGCGGATATAATCCTTATTCTTATATGCCGCATCCATCAGAGGCTCCAATTGATCCAGCATCCACTCCACATCGAAGGGAATCGGCTTTCCGATATGAATCAGCTCGTTGTCTGTCTTCTCAAGGCCTTCTTCCGCCATGAGCTTCTCTTCATACAGCTTTTCCCCAGGACGGAGCCCGGTGTACTCTATTTTGATGTCCACATCCGGTTTCAGTCCGGACAGACGGATGAGGTTGCGTGCCAACGTATCTATTTTTACCGGCTCGCCCATGTCCAACACGAAGATTTCGCCGCCGTGGGCGTAACATCCGGCTTGAAGCACCAGGCTGACCGCCTCCGGAATTGTCATAAAGTAACGAATGATATCCGGATGGGTGACGGTAACCGGACCACCGGCAAGAATTTGCTTCTTGAACAGCGGAATCACGGAGCCGTTACTGCCCAGTACATTGCCGAACCGCACTGCAACGAATTCCGTCTTGCTTTGGCGCAGCTGTTCATCCTTCTCCGGCGTAGACGCCCATTTTTTGAGAACCGGATTGCAGAACATCTGCGGTGCTTCATCCGCTTTGCCCGTCTTCACCAAATGGTCGAAGGCCTGCACAATCATCTCGCACAATCGCTTGGTGGCGCCCATGATGTTGCACGGGTTTACCGCTTTGTCCGTACTAATCAGCACAAATTTATCGACGTTATGAATCATTGCCGCAAATGCGGTATTGTAGGTACCGATGACATTGTTTTTAATCGCTTCGCACGGACTGCCCTCCATCAACGGTACGTGTTTGTGGGCCGCAGCATGGAACACGATATTCGGGTGATACTGCTCGAACACCTGGAAAATTCTTCTGTTATCTCGAACCGAACCGATTAGCGTTACCAGGTTCAAATTCGGATATTTCTTAATCAATTCCTGCTGAATATCATATGCGTTGTTCTCGTATATATCGAAAATAATCAATTGTTTCGGGTTGTGTGCGGCAACCTGCCGGCACAGCTCCGATCCGATGGATCCGCCGCCGCCGGTGATCAGAACTACGTTCTTTTCAATATAGCTGCAAATTTCATCTAAGTTGACCTTAATGGGATCTCTGCCCAGCAAGTCCTCAATTTCCACTTTACGCATCTTCGACAGAGATACTTCTCCGTTGGCAATTTGGTAGATTCCCGGAAGACTCTTCAACTCGCAGTCCGTCTCCTTGCAAATGTTCAAAATGTCTCTCCGAATCTGCGGCGATACGGACGGAATTGCCAGATAGATTTTGTCGATGTTAAATTGATCCACCGCTTCCAGAATGCGGTCTCTGCCGCCGAATACCAGAACCCCGTCGATGAATCGTCCCCATTTATTTGGATTATCATCGATTACGCATCGCGGTTCGTCGTTCAGATGTTTGGTGGTATTCAGTTCTCGGATAACCATGGATCCGCTTTTCCCGGCACCGATTACCAATACGTTCTTCACCTTGTGACCCTTCTTGTATTTATCAGATCGTAAAAGAAGAATGAATCTATATGCAAAACGAATACCGATTGTAAACCCGAACTGAAGCGTTATTCCCATTAAATAGTAAGAAATCGGCATGCGAGCAGCAAACATAAATGCTGCGTGAACCAGTACGCATAATCCGGTAGATTTTACCACCCGCAACAGTTCATCGTAGCTGGCGAATCGCCAAATGCTTCGATAGAGCCGCATTCCGGCATAGATTATGACGCATATTAAAATGTAGAATGGGATATACTTCTTGTACGGAGAAAGATATTCGTACGGAATTTCGGAATAATGAAAATCAAACCGCAGCAGCAATGCGATGAAATAAGCTGCCGCAATTGAAATAACGTCGTATATAACCAACATGGCTTTAACTACTTGCCAATGTTCGATGAATGGTCTTCTTGTTTCTTTTTTCTGCTGCATTTTCGCTCCCCCCAGCAAAAATATGTCTATTGTAAAAATGTACTGTGTTGCTTCCTATTTTTATTGTTTTTAAATTTTATTACAACCGCCGAAACCTCCCCCGGCATATTCTTCGTGGCCAGAATGGTGAGGGGAGATTTTGCAGCTGTATTTTATTTAAGTAAAAAGGTTCGTTTTAATTACTTTACCTTGATTGTGATGTACTTTACGCACTTACCGTAGTTGCCTTTTGCCGCAACGGTAACCTTAATCTTGTAAGTACCCTTTTTTGCCTTCTTGGAAATAGTAACTTTGCCCTTCTTGCTTACCTTGACATACTTGGAAGAACTCTTGTAAGTTACCTTACCCTTGTTCTTGCTCTTTGTCTTAATCCGGAAGCTCTTGCCCTTCTTCTTGAGCTGCTTCTTGGTGTAGGTCTTGTTCTTTGTAACAGATACTACGTTCTTTGCCTGTTTGATGGTGTAGTATACCTTCTGACCGTTGAAAGTATCGTAGTATTTTCCGGCATTTGCAGCGGTTGTAAAAGATTTTACTTCCGTCTTAATGTTGCCGTTGGCATCCTCGGTAATTACGTATACCTGTACTACTGCAGCCTTTCCGTCGTAAGTCTTGGAATTCGCACCCTTTACGACTGCGGTGTAAGTCGGGTTCTTCGCCGGACTGTCCACTGCCGCAAAAGCGAACGAAGGCATTACCATGGTAAATGCAAGAATTGCTGTTAACAGAATAAACTTAAATCTTTTCAAGTCAAATTCTCCTTTCTCAATATTATTATCATTAACGATTCGCCACGTAATCTGATAACCGTTTCCACTATTTTTCTTCTCGGTTCCCTCCGTAATAGCCATAATAGCCATCGTACCCATAGTATCCATAGGTTTTTGAGGAAACAGATTCCCGGTTCAGCACGACGCCCAGCAGCTTGCACTGAATTCGTTCCAGCTGCTGAATGGAGTTTCGAATCAGCTTCCGGGAAGTGTATTCGTTTCGTACCACGAACACCGCCCCATCGCTCATTGTCGCAATAATATTGGCATCCGCCGCCGCTTCCAGCGGTGCGGAGTCGATAATGATATAGCGATATTCCTTGCTGAGCCGTTCCAAAAGCTCTTCAAAGCGGTGATCTTCAATCAGAGAGGTTGGATTCTCCAACAGGTTGATGCACGGGATGAAATCGCCGTGTTCCACGTTGGTCTTATAGATGACGTCCTCGTATTCGCACTGTCCGGAAAGGTAGTAATCGATGCCCACCGGATTCTCATCCTCAAACTCCATATTCAACCGCTTGATTAGTACCGAATTTCTCATGTCCAAATCCAGGAACAGGGTTTTGCTGCCGGATTCCGCCAGCATCTGCCACAGCTGCACCGCCACGAAGCTCTTTCCTTCGTTTGGGATGCTGCTGGTAATCAGAATTTTCTTCGTATCATTTCCCACGAACTGGAAATTGATCTTCAGCTTCTTAAACGCTTCTTCCATCATGTACGGAAGTGCCGGTAACGTTACATTTAATTTTTTCATTTATCTTGCACCTCCATCTTTCTTTGAATGACGTTTCCGTCTCTTGCGTTTCTCTCGTTTTTTGTCTTCTCCATCTTTATCGAACAGATCTCCGTTCCCTTCCGGAATGGATGCAATCGGCATGATTCCGAAGTAGTTTTCGAAGTCCTCTGCCGAGTGAATGGTGTCATCCTTCAGATACTGTACAGTCAGGATTCCGCATGCCAGGATAAAACCAAGGAGCGCGCCAATCAGCGTATTCCGGCTGTTACTCGGGCTGGATTTTTTGTTCGGCATTTTCGCACGCTGCGCCACATTCGGCGGATTCGTGCTCATGGTATCCGGAAGATACTTCAACGAAACATCCATAAACTCATTGGCAAGCTTCATGCTCTCGGACGGAGATTCCGTCGTGGCGGTAATGTACAGCACACGGGTATCCTGCGGATTGGAGATGGAAATCTTCTTTAACAGCTTTTCCGGGGTTTCCTTCAGCTTCAGATTCTTAATAACCTGTTCTGCCACCGGTTCACTGATGATCAGTTCTTCGTAATCCGCCGTTAAAGTAGTACCTACATTCAAGTCTGTCAAATCCACAATGGAACCCTTGGAAGCGGAAATGATATACAGCTTCGCCGTGGATTCATACTTCGGATGAATTACGAACATCGATACGGCACCAAAAAGGAACGCTCCGATAAATAAACTTACAATGATAAATTTCGCATGGTCCAGGAAATGGGATGCCAGCATCAGAAGATCGATTTCATCTTCCCGTACCTCATTTCCCCTTTTCAACGATTCATCCATCGTTTTCTCTGTCATCTGTCTGTGTACTCCTTCCATAATTACATTCTCTCACTAACTTCTCTCGCAGTTTTCTTTCAGCGTTTACGAACTTATTCCTCGTCCGAGTCGTCCGGCCACTCTTCCACCGGCTCGTAGAAGAGCTTCTTAACCACACCCTCCAGACTGTCTTCGTCGTATTCCACTTCCGCATAACCGGTATCCTTATTGACCGTACGGGAATATTTGATATCCGGTAGCTCTATTTTTTTATTGTCGGACAGGGCCTCGATAATCTTACTGAAATCCGAATCCGTCATATCCGTGACCATGTACTTGTCCAGCTTTTTGCGAGCGTCTGAAACGAAGTTCTTGTCCTTCTTGGCAGAATCAATCACTGCCGGATACATCGCTTCGATGTAGGTCTTCTGCCGGCTCATTCGATTCTCGTTGGTGCCGTCTCCTACGGTTTTTCGGCCTCGCACAAAGGTTTCCGCCTGGGCATCCGACAGGTGCACGGTCTGACCGCTTGCCAGGCCGCTCTCTCCGGCAAAATCATCCGTTACCGTAACGTCCACGCCGCCCACCAGGTGGTTCACCGCGCCGATGGCATCCATGCTCAGAGACACGTATCCGTCGATGCGCTGATTGTGCAGCAGTCCGGAGACCGCGTCCTCGGCCAGCTCGCAGCTCTGTTCCTTGCCGTCTCCGTAGGCATAGGCAAGCGCCAGCTGCATGGTGTTCTCGCCCAGTATATTTCCATCTTCATCCGGGATTTCCAACGATACCATGGCATCCCGATCCAACGGCAAAGTGGCGAAGGTTTTGTTCACCCGGTCGATTACCAGAAGGATTACGGAATCGCATTGGACGGATTGCTCCTTTTTCTTTGCATTCTTATCATCATTGGTAGAATCCACACCGAGGAAGAGATATGTCTCGATGTTTTGTTTTTTGTAACATTCCTCACCGTCGATGGTGTACACCTTTTTGCTTGAACCTTCGCTTGTACCGGTGGTCCGATGATCCATATAGTACATCAGAGCCGCCACCGCCAGAATGATCAAAAAGGCTGCGGCAATCATCGCCATGGATTTCTTGTTTAATTTTGCCTTTCGGTTTCTATTGTTCATCCACTTACTCCAAAATTCTCTATATTGTCTGCTTAATTCTCGGTCTGTGCATCCTGAAGAAATCTCCGGTTCTGCTCGTTCAGCTGTTTCACAAAATCCACTCCCAGGCTGTCTTCCAGCGCCTTCATGCCGCTTTCCATGTTCGGTGGTCGGCGAGTTATGTTATGAGAATCGCTTCCGAGAAAATGGGCTTCCCCTTTCCGGAACATCTTGATAAGTTTTTTTCTCAGCGGTCCTTCCGCAACCGATCGGCAATTGATTTGGATATATAACGGCATTCGGTGCGTCATCTCGATAACCTTTCGAATATACTTTCGGTTCTTGAAATTCATATATCGTTCCAAATGGACCAGCACCACTCGATATTCGCGGCACAGCTCTTCAATCTCGCGGATGTAGGAATCCTCCCAGACATCAAATGGCATTTCCAAAAGCAATACGTTCGTGCCCCGGATGGTCAGCTTCTCCAGTTCCTTTACTTCGCTCATATGGCGGAAAAAAAAGACCTCCGCAGCCGGATATAGCTGGATATCCACAGTTTCCGACGCATCAATCCATTTCTGAAGTGCTTGAAAAGCGTTATCCCGATTTAATAAAAAATCCTCCATCCGATCTCTGGTTGCATCAAAATGAGGTGTACACACTATCCGGTGCACGCCTTGCTCTTTCGACGCCTCCAACATGGCAATGGAGGTTTCTATATTCCGGCTTCCATCATCAATGCCCATCAAAACATGACAATGAAAATCAATCATAAATCTCTCCTTTTCCCAATACGTAAACGCTTGCGCATTTTCGTATTTATATTGTACATCTCATTACCGTTGATGTCAATGCACCTGTGGTATCAAAGGATTTCACCCATGGTTCACTTGTTATTTTTTTGCTATTATGCATGGCGAAAAAGACTAATTTAAAAAGACTATTTTGTGCTTTTTATCATGTAAAACCGGCATCCTTTCGGACACCGGCTTTCTATTTTTATCTTACGTCTACTATTCTTGCACTGCCAGAATTGCAGCCCCGATGGCTCCGGCATATCTGGCCAGCGGTGTGCTCTCCACCGGCGCATTCAATGCCAGTGCCAAGCGCTCCCGCACATAGTCATCCTCACACAGCCCGCCGGTGAGAAAATATTTATCCGCCGGTACCTGAGCAATCAATGCCACCACCTTGTTGATGACGGATTCGATTACGCCGAACGCAATGTCCGCTCTCGGCGTCCCCTTTCCAATCAAGCTGATTACTTCCGATTCCGCAAAAACGGTGCACATGGAACTGATAGATATTTCGTTTCCTTCTCTTGCCAGATCCGACAATTCTTCCAGGGTCAATCCCAGTCGGCTGGTCATGACCTCCAGGAATTTGCCGGTCCCGGCGGAACATTTATCGTTCATGATAAATTTCATGACACGGCCCTTCTTAAGAGATATTCCCTTTGTGTCCTGTCCGCCGATATCAATTACGGTTCCGTTTTCCTTGAACAGGTAGTCCGCACCTTTTCCGTGACAGGTGATTTCCGTTATCACATTGTCCGCATACGGAACGGAAACCCGGCCGTATCCGGTGGCCACGTATTTCGCATTGTCCTTGGTAATTCCCTCGGACGCCAAAGACTCATAGATTTCGTCTGCCACTTTTCGGCTGCTGAACCCGGTATCCAGCAGCATTGTTTTTACCACTTCGTCATCCTTGATTACCGCGACTTTGGCGGCGCTGGAGCCGATGTCTATTCCTACTTGATACATATTTTTCTCCTATAGAAAAGAGCAAGAAAATTCTTGCTCTTTGTGATGCCATTTAAAATCTATAACATTTCCAGGAACGCTGCAAGTCTTGTTTCAATCTGACCGCTGTCGGTTGTGGAGTAGTCCGTTTCCAGCTTCATGTACGGGATGCCTTCCTCGTCGCACATCTCCTGCATGCGGGTTGCTTCCACGTTGAAGGTGTGGCAAGCCTGAAGTACCAGTTCTACCACGCCGTCCACGTTATACTTCTTGCACATTTCCTTCGTATTCTCGATACGGCCTTCGTTGGTGGTCATAACGGAACAGTGGATTTCCAGGTAACGATCCGAAATCGCTCTCAGGATATCGTCCGCATCCTCGTCTACCATCATCTTTGTGGTACGTTCACCGCCGCAGTCGTCCAGACAAACGATTACGCCGCCGTTGTTCTCAATGGTAACACCCACCTTCTGAATAACACCGGTGGATGGGCAGCCGGTCAGGAGAATTCTCTTAGCCTTCTCGGAAACCGGTCTTTCTCCCGCTTCGTATGCTGCTTTTGCCGCTTCCACTCTTGCCTTGTACGTTTCGTGCTGTGCATCCACGCCGAAGTGAAAGAGTCCCTGGGCGAGGGTGGACATCACTTCGGTGGATTTCAATGCCGGCGGATTCATTCCCTGAAGTTCGTACAGTTCCAGCTGCGTTCGTCTCAGGGCATTTCTCTTTCTGGCCGCTTCTCTCAGCTTTTCATCCGTGATTTCCACACCGTATTTTTCTTCCAGCTTTTCCTTCAGAAGCTTCACTTCTTCGTACCAGATATCCTTCGCGTACGCTCTCTTCTGACCCTGCGGAAGCTGCATTACGTAGGTTTCCTTGATGTCGTTGAGCAGTTCGAACATCTTCTTTTTTCCGTCGCAGGTGGTTTCGCCGACGATAAAGTCGCAGAAATAGGTGTACGGGCACTTATCTGTATATGCAAAACCGTAGCTTGCTTTGATCAGCGGACACAGGTTCTTCGGCAGCACTTTCTCCGCATCCGCAATCGGCTCGTTGCTGGTTCCGCACAGACCCACCGCACAGACACCGGCGGCGTCGAACAGCTCCAGCGGCGTGTAGGAGCAGAAGATTCCCACTAAATGTCCGCCGTTTTCCACGTAGTCCTTTACGTGAATGAAACCGGCTTTTCTCGCATCCACAAATTCGTCAAATGACTTTGGCAATTCTAAATTAGGCATATTATTCAATCCTTTCTCAGATGATACAAATCCCCCAATTATTGTACCCGATTATTGTAATTGCCGAAAAAAGTGAAGTCAAATTCACGATTTCAATATAAATGTGTGCTTATATTTATTTTTTGTATCTTAGCCATTCTCTTTCTGCAAATACTTCTCGGCGATTTCCGCCGCGGTGCGGCAGGCGCCCACGCAAGGACGGCTCCGATAATACTCCTCGGTTCTCACCGCCGGCTCCTCCAGGTCCTGACCCTTCTCCAATCCCAGCAGCTCGCGGCAGATCAGGGATCCTTCTTTCTCCTCAAACTCCCGGCACATCTTCTGCACCAGCGCATACAGTGCTTTTTTCTCTTGGGCATCCGCCGGGTCCGAGTACCCCCGCAGAACACCGGCTGCCATCGTCATTCCGGAGACGGCCCCGCACACTTCCCGGAGCTTGCCGAAACCTGCGCCGAAGGGAGCTGCCATTCTCGCCGCCTCTTCCTCGCTCATTCCAAACTCCTCTGCAAAAGCCACAAATACCGACTGGCTGCAGTTGTATCCTTTGCGGAATAACTCTTCCGCCCGGTCTGCCTTATTCATAACGTCCTCCTGTGTTTCTCTTAAAAACAAATTTTCCTAACATCCAAGGTATTCGGCAATCTCCGAATCGTACAGTTTCATCACGCGTCTCAGAGTTGCATCGTTCACATCGTATTTCACGGTCCGCTCCTCATCCTTCACAAAACGAATCGGCAGTACATTCGGCGAAGTTCCACTGATAAATGCCGCATCGAAATCCCCCAGTACCTTCCGCGGAATCTCCCGATATTCTATGGGCACCCGGTTCTCCTCGCACACCGAAATGATTTTTTTACGGGTAATTCCCAGAAGAACGCCCTCGGCCGGACTGGTCACCACCACGCCGTCCTTAATGAAGAACATATTGGACCGGCTGCCCTCCGTGATGCAATCCTTCCGATTGGCCAGCATCACCTCGAAAAACCCGTTCTCCGCGATCATGCGATTGGCGAATTCTCGCAGCCAAAAGTTGCTGATCTTCACCTGGGGATTCTCTCGAACCGCCGCCAGAACCCCTACGCCTACGCCGTCACGATACATATCTTCGCTGGGGTAGGTGGCTCCGGTGAACATCATGCACACCGTGTCCTCCCAAATGATGATTTTCACGTTATCCGACGACACTCCGTTCGCCTCCCAGAGGCGAATAAAATCCGCCCGAAGCGACTCTGCCGTAAAATCGCATTGCATCCCGATTCCCGCCAGGGTTTTTTTCAACCTCTCCAGGTGATCCTCCAGAAAAAGCGGTTTTCCCTCAATGACCCGAATCACTTCGTACGCATATGCTTCCTGGGAGTTAATCAGGGCATCGTACTCCGAAGCGTCACACAAATTTCCATTTACAATAACAATATTTCTTTTATTCATAACGCAATCTTCTCTCTGCTCATTTTTTCTCGAACTTTATCATTATAGCTTATTCGCCCGTATATTTCAAAAATTTGTCATCTGTGAAGATCGGTTCGACCCGGAACGAGTGCATTTTGTTTTATAAGTAACCGAAGAAAATGACCTCCGCATTTGAATGAAATGCGGAGGCCTTTTCTATAGTGACTATTTTGAATTAAGTTGTCTTGAATTATGCGGCACAGTCTAGAAATCGACTTCAGTGTCGTAGTAGCAACACTTCAACAGCTTTTCCATGTCCTCCTGGCTCGGCTGTCTCGGGTTTGAACCGGTGCAGGCATCCAGAATTGCGTTTGCAGCGATTTCCGGAAGTCTTTCCAGGAATACATCTTCCGGTACGAAGCCCTGTTCGGTCGGATAGCTGTCGCCGCCGTAGTTCTTAATGCAGTGCGGGATGTTCAGCTTGTCGTTCATTCCGCGAACGTATTCAATCAGAGCGGCAACCTTCTCATCTTCGGTGGTTCCGCCAAGGTGCATGTAGTCTGCGATTACGGCATATCTCTTCTTAGCTTCTTCATTCTTCGCATTGTAAGCGATAACCTTTGGCAGATACATTGCATTAGCCGCACCGTGGATGATATGGGAACCGTAGTCCGCAAATGCAGCACCGGTCTTGTGAGCCATGGAGTGTACGATGCCCAGCAGACCGGACGAGAATGCGATGCCAGCAAGGCACTGTGCGTTGTGCATGCTGTCGCGAGCGGTCATATCTTCATTGTAGGAATCGATCAGGTTCTCCTGAATCAGCTCGATTGCACGGATTGCCGGTGCATCGGTGAAATCACTGTGAACTGTGGATACAAAAGCTTCAATCGCATGGGTCAGCGCATCCATTCCGGTATGAGCTACCAGCTTCTTCGGCATGGTTTCCGCCAGCTCCGGATCCACGATTGCAACGTCCGGGGTGATCTCGAAGTCAGCGATTGGATATTTAATTCCCTTTTCGTAGTCTGTAATGATGGAGAATGCGGTAACTTCTGTAGCTGTTCCGGATGTGGAAGAAATCGCACAGAATTTTGCCTTGGTGCGCAGCTTTGGCAGTCCGAATACCACGCACATATCCTCGAAGGTTACTTCCGGATATTCGTACTTAATCCACATTGCTTTCGCCGCATCGATTGGAGAACCGCCGCCGATTGCTACAATCCAATCCGGACCAAAGTCCTGCATAAATGCCGCACCCTTCATTACGGTCTCAACGGATGGATCCGGCTCGATTCCTTCAAATACACGAACTTCCATTCCGGCCTCTTCCAGATAACTCTTTGCTTTATCCAGGAAACCGAAGCGCTTCATGGAGCCGCCGCCCACACAGATAACCGCTTTCTTTCCTTCAAATTGTTTCAGCACTTCCAGTGCACCTTTGCCATGATAAATGTCTCTTGGGTTAGTAAATCTTTGCATTTTATTTTCCTCCTCTAGTACCGGAAATATAGTCCTTTTTGAACTTGATATTAATTTATCAATTTCTGACAAAAGTATAACGTTTTCGTGATTCCTAATCAAGTCTTTTGGAGAATTTGTTTGTATATTATAAAGAACACGTCATTTCTGCGTCTTTATAAAAACAGACAGCGCAATGCCCACCACTGCCGTAACGATTTTTGCCGCAACGGAGCTCCACCAGATCATAATCTGACCTCCCAACAGCGGCGGCAGAATCAGCACCAGACCCAACGTAAACACCGGCTCCGACAGAATCAGCACATAGGACCACACGCTTTTCTCCGTTGCATAGAATGCTGCCGATGTCACTCTTGTAACGGCATCCGCCGGGAGGGAAAGCAGAAAAATCGGCATGACCATTATGATTTCCGCATTGACTTCCGTTGACGAACCGAACAACACACCGATTTGACCTCGAAGCAGATACATCAGAATCCCGCCGATTACCGCAATGGCCATCGATGATTTGTATGCCAGATTCTTGATTTCCTTCAGATTTTTTCCCTGCCCCGCTCCGTAGAATTGACTCATAAGAGGCTGGCTGCCGTCGCCTACGCCCTGCAAGAGAAGATAGATAATGCAGATGACATAGGAAATGCAGGCATACGTTGCGATTGCCCGCTGTCCACCGTAAGAAGCGGAAAAGCGATTGATAATCACAAGGGAAATTTCCGGAGCGAGAGTCAATCCGAAGGGCGCAAGTCCTATCTTAATAATCTGAAGGGCCCGTACCCCCATATCGCCGGAAGTCATCTTCAGAAACAATTTCTTTTTGGCGGCACAATAGACCAGCGCCACCGCCATGGTGACCCCCTGTCCCATCACCGTCGCAAGGGCCGCACCGGTCATTCCCCGGTTTAGCACCCATACGAGGACGTAATCCAATATCACATTGGTGGCAAAACCGCATATCATAGCGATCATGGCCCACATCGCGCCACCGTAATTTCTCATAAAAGGAACCATACCGGTGCCGAATACCTGCAGCACGGTTCCCAGGACGATCACCGTCGTGTACTCTTTTCCCAGGACCAGCAGCTCGCCGTATGCCCCCAGCGCGGAAAGAAGCCGTTCCGACATCACATAGAAGGATCCGGTAAGGAGCACACTGAACAACAGCATCATCCATATCGCCTCGGCGGCGTAATCCCGCGCCTTTTCTTCATGCCCGCCGGCGTTCAGTATGGAGTATTTGACGGCGCCGCCCATGCCGATTCCGGTTCCGGTGGCAACCAGCACCGCGGTAATCGGATACGCGATGTTGATTGCGGAAAGCCCCGCATCTCCGATGGAATTGCCCACAAAAAAACCGTCCACGATGGCGTAAATTCCCGAGAGTGCGAATGAAAGCACAGAAGGGATTACGTAATAAAAGAAGGTTCGTCTGTTACTCATCCTCCAGACCTCCGTTCCGCTCTTTTCGCCCAGACCGCATTAAAACGATTGGTTTCCATAAATCCTCCAACTAAAAATAGTCTTTGCAAGTGCTAATTTAGTACTTGCAAAGACTATTGTCAAGATTTTCATTTACATTCCGGTAGTGTAATTATCGAAGTATCCCTGAATGTGAATTACCGGTGTTCCCTTATCTCCGGATCCCGATGTCAGGTCGCAGAGCGAACCGATCAGATCGGTGAGTCTTCTCGGCGTGGTGCCTTCCGATGCCATGTTTCCCACAAGGCTCTCCTCCGGCTTATCGCTGATGGCCTGCTTAATCGCTTCTTTCAACTCATCTCCGGTAAGATCCGAGTATTCGTTATCAGCAAGATATTTCAGCTTCAGTTCGTTCGGTGTTCCATCCAGGCCTTTCGTATACGCCGGTGAAACTACAGGATCCGCCAGCTCCCAGATTTTGCCCACCGGGTCTTTGAACGCGCCGTCACCGTACACCAGAACTTCCACCTGCTTTCCGGTTTTCTTCTTCATGATGGACTGAACCTCATCCACAAAAGGCTGACAATCTCTCGGGAAGAGCTTTACGCGGTCGTCGGTGGATTTGTTGGTTCCCAGAAGGCCGTACTCTTCGTTGAAGCCGCTTCCGTTTACCGGGGCATTCAGAATCTCATCCATGCCGTAAACGTTTGCGCCCAGATCCTTCAGCTTATTTCTGGTTCTGAATCGGGTATGAATGTCGCAATTGATGACATTATTCGTGTACTCGAGAATCGTCTCCGGCTTGTTGGAGAAAACAATCTCCGCCTCAGCACCTGCTTCCCGGATGATTTCGCTGTAGAATTCAACATAATCCACGCCTGTAAATTGGTGCTTGTTCACGCCGAACAGTTCCCTGTATTTCTTTTCGTCCAGCACATCGGAATACGGATTGATTCCCGCATCCACCACCTGATCGATGGTAAGCAGTGCATTTCCCACTTCATCGGACGGATAGCTGAGCATTACAACAACCTTCTTGGCGCCCATTGCCATGCCCTTCAGGCAGATGGAGAATCTGTTTCTGGAAAGAATCGGCCATACGATTCCGATGGTCTCTCCACCCAGCTTGTTCTTTACATCCTCTGCAATGTCGTTCACACTAGCATAGTTTCCCTGACATCTGGCAACCACAGACTCGGTAACACCGATTACATCTCTGTCCAGAATCTCGAACCCATCGGATTCCGCTGCCTCCAGAACACTTTCCACAACCTGCTCTGCCAGATTATCTCCTTCACGGAAAATCGGACACCGGATTCCACGGGAAACCGTACCTACACGTCTTTCTGCTTTCATCTAAGCCTCCATTAAATTGTACATAGAATATGCAAGCTCATTTCTTAGTAAATCAATGAACATAACAAAATGAGTATACCTTATACGTTTATTCGTTGTAAACAAGAAAATCAATCCGCCGCTAAATCCGAAAATTTCCGCCGGAATCCGTCCGGATATTCGATGCGTAGAATTCCGTCACTGCTTTTACCATATACTCCGTATCCTTCACCCCCGCCGTCTCGTACGCCGAATGCATGGCAAGCTGCGGCAATCCGATATCCACGGTATTCATGGACACCTGGGTCATGGCAATGTTGCCCAGAGTGCTGCCGCCCGCTTCGTCCGACCGATTGGAGAAAAACTGCACCGGCACCTCTGCTTTTTCGCAAATCATCTTGAAAATCGCCACGCTGACCGCATCGCTGGTGTATTTCTGTCCGGCATGGGATTTGATCACGATGCCCTCGTTCATGTAGACGCGGTTCGTTTCATCGCTCTTCTGCCGATAATTCGGATGTACCGCGTGGGCGTTATCGCAGCTCAGCATAAAACTGCTCGCCACGGCTCGGCGAAATTCTTCTTCGTCTTTGCCAAGTGCCTTATTCATCCTCCAGAGAACATCATAAAGGAACGTGGACGCTGCTCCCTGTTTTGTGCCCGATCCCACCTCTTCGTTGTCGAAGCAGGCATAGACATTGATGTTCCGGTCATTCTCTGCCGTCAGGAATCCCTTCATAGAGGTAAAAGCACATTGCAAGTCATCCAATCTCGGGCATCCGATGAATTCATCGTCGTGGCCCCATCGTACCGCTTCCATTCGGTTGTATAAAAACAAATCCATCCCGTAGATGTTCTCTTCCGACACGCCCAGCTCTTCCGCAATCAGTTTTTTAACGGCACCCGGTCCCTTCACGCTGCCGGATAATATGGGCAGCATGTCCACCTGCTTGTTAAGGGGCCTTCCTTCGTTAATTTTTCGATCCATATGAATGGCCAGGCTGGGAATCATCAGAAGATCTCGATCCACTCTCACCAAGTGAGTCTCTAACCGATTTCCGTTTTTTACCATTACTTTTCCCGCAAGGGAAAGGGGCCGGTCGAACCAGGTGGAACAGATCATTCCGCCATACCCTTCGGTGTTCAGCATCGTATATCTTTTTGCAATTTCGATTTCCGCATTTTCTTTCAGCTTAAAAGAGGGAGAATCGCTGTGGGATGCGGTCACATGGAAGCTGTAATCATCCAGGTCGGTTCCGACCCGGACCGCGATGATGCTGGAATTGTTTCTTGTAACGTAATATTTTTTTCCGGGTTCGATCTCCCACCGCTCGGATTCATGCAGTTCTTCGAACCCGTCTCGATTCAGGAGATTCTTTAATTCCGCCACCGCATGAAATGCCGTTGTCGCGTGTTCGATAAATGCAGTAAGTTCCGATATAATACTTTTTTCCATTGCAGACCTCTTTATTTCTATTGTTGTAATCCGGATAAATCAACCTCGTATATGTACTTCTTCGGCTCTTTCTCCGGCTGATAAAACATACTCATATACCATGGGAAATATTCAATCCCTGATTCTTCCGTTGTATTTCCTTTGCAAAATACAATCTTTCTACCAAAATTCCAATTCCCTACAGCAGCAACTTTATCCAGTGCCAAGTGCCGTTGATAATCATTTCCGGATTTAATTTCAAGAAGATCGATTTTCATCCCATTCTGAATCACAAAATCCAATTCTCCATACTTCTTTGATTCAAAATATGTCAGAGAGAATCCATTCGCCTTTATCATCTGTGCGAATACATTTTCCAGAATACTTCCCATATTCACGTCCATGTTTCCCTGCAATAATTCAAACTGTATGTTCTCCATACAAGAAGCACACAGAAGACCTGTATCTCCCATAAACAATTTGAACAAATTTCTCTTTACATTAAGCTGCAGTGGAGGTTGAGGTTCTGTCACATTATAGGATGGAAGTGCAACACCTGCATCACTCAGCCATAGGATTGAATCCTCATACCGATTCATTCTTGCATTTTTATCAATCCGATTCAGAAAAAATCTCCTGTTCTTATCGTCTAATTGTGAAGCAATGCTATCAAAAATAGCTTTAATTTTTATCTTTTCTGTATCAGATGAGTACTTGGAGATATCTTGTCTGTATAATTCTAAAATGCTTCTCTGGAGCTGAATTACTTTTCCGATGTCATGTGAGTTTACGTAGGTCTGCACAACGTCCGGCATCCCTCCTACAACGATATAGGTCGCAAACAACTTCAACAATGTTTCATGTATCGTCTGTGGAACCGGTTCGTGCTTTTCATAGCATGTTTGTAATATCTCGAACGTCGATTTCTGCACGCCATTCGCAATAAAGTATTCCTTAAGGTTCATCGGATACATATATACGATTTCTTCAAATCCAACGGCATATGATGGTACTTCTTTGTACCGAACTCCCAACAGCGACCCGGATTCTATATAATCAAATCTGCCATCTTCCACAAGAAATTTAATGGCGCATCTCGCATTCGGACATTCCTGAATCTCATCCAGGAAAATCAGTGTCTTTCCCGGCTTTAATTCCTGCAGCTTAAATGCCGTGAGATTCTCAATGATTGTATCTGCATCCAGTTTTCCTTCAAAAATCTTCTCCGCGCCTTTATCCAGTATAAAGTTAATTTCGACAAAATATTCATATTGTTCCTTCGCAAACTCTCGAATTGTCGTCGTCTTTCCAATCTGCCTCGCACCAATAATGCAAAGTGCTTTCTTATTTTTTTGATTTTTCCACGAGATTAATTTCTCCGTAATGTTCCTTTCTAGCATCTCACAGACCTCCCAATACTAGCATTGTAACATTTTTCCGACACTTTTCAATGTATTTTGTAACATTATTCTTCATTTTACGGCAGAATCTGTAACATTTTTCCGATGTTATTCGATGCATTTTGTAACATTATTCCTCATTCTACGAAAAGAAAAAGAGACGACCCGGTCGCCTCCTTCTCATCATATTCATTTGTCATGCTTTCATTTCTGACGCTCTGCTTCTTTTATTACATGCATCAGCACCATTCGGATAATTGCAGAAAGGGCAATGCACGCAATCAGCAGGCCGCCCCAGAGCGGCCACGTGGTTCCGGCCAAACCAACCCCGATGCCGAGAATCGAATACGAATTGGCCAGTCCGCCCATTCCGGATCCTCCCCAGTTCTTTCCCCACGCATACAAGAAATCCTGCTTGGTCAAGGCTTCCGCAAAAATATACACAAATCCGCATAAAATCGCCAGCATTCCGCCAAAAAAACAGAACACTGTGTCTTGCTGCGTGTCTTGCTGCGAGAACCCACCCATGGTTAGCACCACCACCGTAAATTTAACACCAACGGCAAACGCTGCGGTAAAGACAACGCCTTTTAGAATAAAGCGTTTATCAATATCTTCATCGACGATATGCCGCAACTTTTCCGACCATTCCTCTCGATTTCCCGAAAGAACCTCCGGTGAAATGTCGACAAGCTCCATACCTTCTTTTATAATTCTCCGGCAAGACTCCATCCGGTTATCCAATGCCTTCGCCTGAAGGTTCATCTCACTCAGGCGTTCCTCCAAAACCGCTTTTAACTGAACATCTCCATCAAATAGTTTTTTAATCTCCGGAATCGGAACGTCAAGCATTCGAAGCGTCTTAATGCGATTAATGCTCTTCACATCTTCATCCGAAAAATCCCTGTACCCATTCTCATTTCGCCGAGGATTTATCAATCCCTCTCGCTCGTAGAATTTGATGTTCGCTTCCTTAACCTCGGTAAGCTTCTCGACTTCGCCGGTACGCATGAATTCATCCTCCTTCTCATACGCATTATCCTCTAATCTGAGTATAATGTAAACCCGAAAGTCACTTACGAGTCAAGAGGTTTCTGTCAATTATTGTCTTTTTTGTAAAAAGAGTTTCACGCCCGTTGAAGCGTCCAATTTTGACTCTCTTTCTGGAGCTACATCATGTGAGTGAAGATGCCGTCTGTCTGCAAGAGTTGGAAAGAGCAGAGAAACAATCCTTTGTCCCTCTGCTCTCCTGTTCATCTATTTACTTTGAGCGGTTTCACCTTCTGTTAACAGATCGGTCATATTCTTCAAGCTGATGCCCAGCGTAGATCCATTGTGCAGCAGTGCCGAAGTTGTCGGCTGCAGCACGCCTCCGACGCCCAGTGCAATCAGCGACAGGTTAAAGCCCACAATGAAGCGATAACTTCTGTGAATGCGATTCATCAAGGCAGTGCTGAGCTTGCGGAGTGTCACCAGTTCGAAGAGGTCCTCCGACGCAATGGTGATGTCGGCAATCTCGCGGGCAATCGCCGCTCCGGTGGAGATTGCAATGCCGGCATCTGCCTCCGACAGCGCCGGAGAGTCGTTGACCCCGTCACCCACCATGATAACCGTATGGCCCTTCTCCTTTTCGCTTCGAATAAAGGCCGCCTTGTCCTCCGGAAGAACTTCGGCATACACGGCATCTACGCCGACCTCTTGTGCAATGGCTTCCGCCGTGCGGCGATTATCGCCGGTCATCATAACCACGTTAGTAAAGCCGCAGTTATGCAGTTCTCGGACTGCATCCCGTGCTTCCGGGCGAAGCGGGTCGTAAATACAGATGACCGCCGCCAGTTCTCCGTCAATACAGAGATAGAGGTGCGAATACGCAGCCGGCAAGTCGTCATACTTTTTCTGTTCTCCTTCCGGAATGCGGCAGCCTTCGTCCTCAAAGACAAAGTGCGCGCTGCCAATGATGACCTTTTTGTCCTCCACCATGCTGGAAATACCGTGAGCCACCACATACTGCACCTGCGAATGATACTCTTCATGGGTTAAGCCACGCTGTTTTGCCGCTGCCACCACCGCATTGGCCATGGAGTGCGGATAGTGCTCCTCCAGGCAGGCGGCAAGACGCAGCATCTCGGCTTCATCTCGTCCGCCAAAAGGAACCACTTGTGCGACGGTAGGGGTCGCATTGGTCAGTGTTCCGGTCTTATCGAATACGATGGTGTCCGCATCGGCCACGACTTCCAGAAAGCGTCCGCCTTTGACGGAGATATTGTGTCCGCTGCTTTCCCGCATGGCGGATAACACTGCAATCGGAATGGCCAGCTTCAAGGCACAGGAAAAGTCCACCATCAGCACTGCCAGCATCTTGGTCACATCTCGCGTTACCAGATAGGTCAGTGCCGTACCGCCAAAGGTGTAGGGAACCAATTTGTCGGCCATTCGGGCGGCTTTATCTTCGGCGGTGGATTTCAGTTTTTCCGATTCTTCAATCATGCGAACCACCCGGTCATAACGGCCGCTTCCGGAGGCCTTCTCCACGGTGATGACGCATCTGCCTTCTTCCACAACGGTTCCGGCATACACGGGACTTCCCGGACGCTTAGCAACCGGCATGGACTCTCCGGTGAGAGAGGACTGGTTCACCATGGCCTCCCCTTCCAGCACCTTGCCGTCCAGCGGAATCATACCGCCGGTGCGAATCACGATGCGGTCGCCGGGACAGATTTCTCGGATGTCGGTCAGCACCTCCGCATCTTCTTTTTGCAGCCAAACCTTATCCACATTTAAGCTCATGGCGGAGGCCAGATCGGCCACGGACTTTTTGTGAGTCCATTCCTCCAGGATTTCGCCCAGCCGCAGCATGAACATCACCGAACCGGCCGTAGCAAAGTCCCCTCTCAGCATGGATACCGTAACCGCGGTGCCGTCCAATACGGCAACGGACAGATTTCGATGCCACAGTGCGGAAAGTCCGGCCTTGATGTACTTCACCGAGCGAACCGCGGCGATGGCCGATGTCAGCGGAACCGGTAAAAACATCTTCGAAATGCACCGGCGCATGACGGTACCGGCCAGCTGATCCTCAAACTCCCGGTTGAGTTCTCGGGAGGTATGCTCCGGAACCAGATCCATCTTTTCCGCTTTTTCAAAGGAAAATCTCGCCAATGCCCGGATGACGCTTTCCCGCTCCGCAGAATACACTACAATTGCATCCCGGGTACGGTCATAGACTTTGACGGATTTTACACCGTCCACAGCCCGCAGATAGTATTCCAGCACATCCGCCTGCCGCAGCGTCATTCGGCCGCAGCACAGATGGACTCGAAGCCGCCCGGGCAAATCATGTAAAATCGTACATTTCATGCGTTACTCCGCCTCGCTTCCCTCCGCTTTTTCGGAGCATTCTTCCGTCGCTTCTTCGCAAGGCTCCTCTGTGGAATCGCAGGTTTCCTCTGCATCTTCCTCTGCTTCCTCTGAAGCATCTTCAATGACAGCGCAGCATTCTTCCCCGGCACGCTGTTCATTAATCGCCTGAGCGCCGGCATAGATGTCATCTGCATTCTCCCGCACAGCGGTTACCGTATTCATCACGCTGTCCTTTACTCTCAATGCTGCCGCCGTGGTCTGAGTGTACGCTTTTTTCGCATCCTTGCTGCTCAGTGCCTTGATTCCGGCCGTTCCAAACAACACACCACCGGCAAATAAACCAATTTTCTTCAAATCCATAATCTTTTCCTCCTAACATAGAATTAATATTAGATAGCTCTAACCGCATCGTGCGTTAATGTGGTTAGGGCAAGCTAACTTTTTGTTAGTCATGTTATAACACGATTCTTTTTTTTTTGCAAGACGTATTGCATAGCGAAAAACTCTGGAACGTCGGAATTTGTGTACAAAAAAATATACTTTTACGGCTAAAAACGCATTGACATTCTGGTTAGTAAAGTCTAACATTTATTATAAAGATAGTTTGATATATTTAACTCGCCGGAGAGGAGCAGTGCGATGTTTTTAGAGATAAAGGGGATTCGAAAATCTTTTGGCACCGGTGACAGCCGAGTGGATGTACTGAAGGGCCTGAATCTGGAAATTGAAAAAGGAGAATTCTGTGTTCTGCTGGGTCCGTCCGGGTCCGGAAAGTCCACCCTTCTCAATATTATCGGTGGAATCGATGTTGCGGATGAAGGCAGCATTATTATTGAAGGGGAACAGCTGGAAGATATGACGGAGAAGAAACTGTCACTGTACCGGCGAAAGCATCTGGGGTATATTTTCCAGATGTATAATTTGATACCGAATTTGACGGTGCGTGAAAACATCGAGGTGGGCGCATATCTCAGCGATCGGTCCCTGGATGTGGATGAACTTATGCGGACACTGGAGATTTATGAACACCGCAATAAACTGCCGAATCAAATTTCGGGCGGACAGCAGCAGCGAACGGCGATTGGCCGGGCCATCGTGAAGAATCCGGACATCCTGCTTTGTGATGAGCCCACCGGCGCACTGGATTACCGCACTTCAAAAGAAATTCTGAAACTCATCGAAACCGTCAATCGGAAATACGGAAACACGATTATCATGGTCACCCACAACGATGCCATTAAGGATATGGCCGACCGAGTGGTGAAGCTTCGCGACGGAATGATTCGAAAGAATTACCGAAATGAACATAAGCTTACGGCTGCGGAACTGGAATGGTAAGGAGGATTTTAAGCATGAAAAGTCCTTTAAAAAAAAGAATTCCGAGAGAGCTCCGAGCGGAATTCGGAAAATATCTGGTGGTCTTGATTTTAATGATCAGCACCATCGGGTTTGTATCCGGATTTCTCGTGGCAGACGGCAGTATGATTCAGGCCTACAATGAGGGTTTTGAGAAGTACAATATTGAAGACGGGAATTTCCGGGTCAAGAAAGAACTCACCTCATCCCAGAAAAAAGATATCTCGGCCCATAATGTGACCCTGTATGAGAATTTCTACATCGAGCAAGCGGTGGACAACGGAAGTACCATGCGCTTTTTCAAAAACAGAAAAGACGTCAACAAAGTCTGCCTGATGAAAGGAAAATTGCCGACAACAATCGATGAAATCGCCATCGACCGCATGTATGCGGACAACAATCATATTTCCGTGGGTGATGTGCTGACAAGCGGAGGAAAGAGATGGACCGTAACCGGACTGGTGGCGCTGTCGGACTACAGCTGCCTGTTCCAGAACAACAACGACTCCATGTTCGACGCAGTGAAATTCGGCGTTTCCATTGTGACTCCGAAAGCATTTGAAACTTTAAATCAAGATAAGTTACAGTACAGCTATTCCTGGCTCTACGATAAAGCACCGAAGGACGAGCGGCAGGAGAAAAAACTCGCCGATAAGTTCATGGAGGCGCTCGGCAAAGAGGTTTCCCTGGAAGCTTTTGTCCCGCGATATCAGAACCAAGCCATCAACTTCACCGGGGACGATATGGGCAGCGACCGGGCAATGATAATCGTCCTTCTCTATATCATTATCGTCATCATGGCGTTTGTCTTTGGAGTCACCATCAGCAACACCATCCGCAAGGAAGCGGGCGTTATCGGAACGCTTCGGGCATCCGGATATACAAAAAAAGAACTCATCCGGCATTACATGGCACTTCCGATTATCGTCACCCTGATTGGCGCAATTGTCGGTAATATTCTGGGATACACGATAATGAAAAATGTATGTGCCTCCATGTATTACGGAAGCTATAGCCTTCCGACCTATGTGACGATATGGAATGGGGATGCCTTCCGGATGACCACCCTGGTGCCGATTCTGATTATGCTGGTTATTAATTACGGCGTACTGTGTCATAAGCTCCGGCTGTCGCCGCTGAAATTCCTGCGTCGGGATTTATCCGGCAAAAAGCAAGTCAAAGCGCTTCCCCTCAGTCCTAAGCTGGGAATTTTTCACCGTTTCCGGCTGCGGGTAATTTTTCAGAACATAAGCAATTACGCTGTTCTGTTTGTCGGAATCGTTTTTGCCAACCTGCTTTTATTTTTCGGGCTGCTTTTGCCCTCCACCCTCAATCATTATCAGCAGGAGATTAAAAGCAATATGCTCGCCAAATACCAATACATGCTGGATATTCCGGTCAGTGCGGTAAGCGGCGATGATTCGGAGAATGTGCTGGAACTCCTGCAGTATTACATGGGGACGAAGACGCTAAATGATGATGCGGAAGCATTCAGTGCCTATTCCCTGAACACGCTGCCGAGCAAGTACAAGACCGATGAAGTGCTTTTGTACGGAATTGAGAAAAACAGTAAGTACATCGATATGGATTTCGATGACAGCGATGAAGTCTACATTTCCGGAGCGTATGCGGAAAAATTTCAGCTGGAGCCGGGTGACAAAATCACGCTGAAGGAAAAGTACGAAAAGAAGAAATACACATTTAAAGTAAAAGGAATTTACGATTACAGCGGTGCCCTCTGCGTGTTTATGCCGCAGAAGCAGCTGAACGATACCTTCAATCTGGGAAGCTATTACTTCAGCGGCTACTTCTCCAATTCGAAAATCACCGATATCAACAAAAAATATATCGGCTCGGTGGTCGATTTGAATGCGCTGACCAAGGTTTCCCGGCAACTGACAGTATCAATGGGCGGCATGATGAGTCTGATTAACGGATTTGCCATTGGCATTTTCATCGTCTTGATTTACCTGCTCTCCAAAATCATCATCGAAAAGAACGCACAGTCCATTTCCATGGCAAAGATACTCGGCTATACAAACGGTGAAATCGGCAAATTGTACATTTGGTCCACAACGATTGTGGTTGTAATCTGCCTCCTGCTGAGCCTGCCCATTGAGAAAGCGATTATGGGTGTGGTGTTCCGGGAGATGATGCTCTCCAGCGTTTCCGGCTGGATTGCGTTGTGGATCGATCCGAAGATTTACCTTGAAATGTTCCTCATCGGAATCGGCACATATGCGGTTGTATCTCTTCTGGAGTATCGCAGAATCCGCCGGATTCCAATGGATGAAGCCCTCAAAAATGCAGAGTAGCTCACGCGAATTCTCCCAATCTGAAAAGCCGGCGGCGGAACAAGGTTTCCGCTGCCGGCTTTTCACCTCAATCACCCTTTCAAATCATTATTCTTATTGATTGCATACGGTCAACTCAAAGTGATTTCGGTTTGTTTTTATCAGACCTTCCTTTTGCAGCTTTGATAATTCCGCGGACATTGCCGCACGATCGATGCAAAGGTAATCCGCCAGCTGCTGCCGATTAAAAGGAATATCAAAGCTCAAAGATGACTGCCGAACGGACTCTGCGGACAGATACGACAGCAGCTTATCCCGAGTCGTACGTTTGCCCACATGTGTGATTTTATCGTTGAAAACCAGCAGTTTATTTGCCAGTACGCGAACCAGATTTCGGATTAATTTCTGATGATGTTCGCAAGCCGCCGGACAGGAAACCAGAAGCCGCTGCACATTCAAATAAAGAATCTCGCAATCCTCATCCGCAATCACGCTGATATTCAGTATCGACCCCGGGCTTGCAGCATAGGGTTCAGCAAAAAAATCTCCGGCACAACACTTTGACAGAATGTTCCGATGACCCCACAGATCTTCCTGAATCACCAGAACGCTGCCGGACACCACAAGTCCCATCACTTCCGTAGAATCTCCCGCTCTGAGAATATAGGAATTCCGTTTCTTGGAAATCGTTGCGGCATTGACGCAGTGAAGTACGGACAAAATCTCGCTGTCCGAAAGTCCTTTAAAAAACGGACTGCTTTTTAGAATCGGTAAGTACTTTTCCAAAAATTATTCCTCCTGTTGGAAATCAAACATACAAGTTATATCTATAATACTATAATTCAAACAGAAATAAACACGAAATGTAATGAACGGAGGTACTAAAAATGATACGAAAGATTATTCGAATTGATAAAGAAAAATGCAATGGCTGCGGTGCTTGTGCTGTCGCCTGTCACGAAGGTGCCATTGATATGATTGACGGAAAAGCCGAACTGGTACGAGAGCATTTCTGCGACGGTCTGGGGGATTGCCTCCCGGAATGTCCTACCGGCGCCATTTCCTTTGAAGAGCGGGAAGCACCGGAATACGACGAAGAAGCAGTGAAGGCCGCTCAGATGCCAAAGCGTCCGAACTGGCCGGTACAGATTAAGCTGGCACCGATTAACGCACCGTATTTCGACGGCGCCAACCTTCTGATTGCCGCCGATTGCACGGCTTACGCATATGCAAGCTTCCACCGGGATTTTATCCGGAACAGGGTGACATTAATCGGCTGTCCGAAGTTAGATCAGGTGGACTATAGCGAGAAACTGACGGCGATTATTCAAAGCAACAACATTCAAAGCGTCACCATCGTCAGAATGGAAGTTCCATGCTGCGGCGGTCTTGAGATGGCCGCAAAAAGAGCGCTTCAAAACAGCGGAAAATTCATTCCGTGGCAGGTTGTCACCATAAGCATTGACGGAAAAATCCTGAACTAACCGAATCAGCATGAACGCCGGAATCCAATAATCCTCGTATAGAAATACACAGCGGCCAGCAGGGAAATCATGTCCACCACCGGCTGAACCCACATAAGCCCATACAGCGGAGCTATGCGGTCAAACAGAAACAGCAGCGGAATATCGAGTACGCCTTTCCGGAGAATGGAGCAGATTAGCGACTCCTTGATTTTACCCATCGCCTGGAACTGTATAATCATCGGGTAATTGATCGCCACCATCGGCATGGCCACCACCATTCGTCTTAAGAATGCGGCTGCATAGTCTATCGTATCCGCATCCTTGATGAAAATGGCGGCGATATTCGGCGCAAACGCTTCATAGACGATCAGACACAGTACGGAAAAGCCCACTGCAATCCCGCAGCCGTATTGAAACGCCCGCCGCTGCCGTTCTCGGTTGCCGGCCGCATAGTTGTATGCCAATAGCGGCAGCAGGCCGTTTGCTGCACCGATGGAAAAATACAGCGGCAGCTGATCGATTTTCTTTGTGATGCCGAAACCCGCCACCGCCGCCGTGTCGTAGCCGGACACAAACTTTGTAATCGCTGCAACCGCAACCACCGTCAGCGCATACTGCACCGCAGACGGAAAACCGATGGAGAGGATCGGCCCGATGCGCTCTCTCGTATATCTCAAATGCGACGGAGAAACGGACAGCAGCGTCTTATTTTTACTGCTAAAAACATAACCAAGAAAAAACAAGGTTGTGGCAAGGTTTGAAATCGCGGTTGCAAGTCCGGCTCCGGCAGCCCCCATGTTCAGAAACTGCGGAAGGACGAAAAACGGATCCAGCAGAATGTTCAAGAATCCTCCGGCGGATACCCCGAAGGACGCGATTCCCGCACTGCCCTCTCCGCGGATCAGATTCGCCAGCAGGATGTTCAGAACCGTCCCCGGCCCGCCGATGATGACCGTCCACATCACGTAACTGCGCACCAATTCATATATTTCGGTTGTTGCTCCGCAGACCATCAGAATCGGTCTCATAAAAATAAGTACGAAAAACGCAAACAGAACCGATGCCAGCAGACCGAACCAGAATGCGATGGACGATATCTGCGATGCCGTTCTGTTCTCTTTTCTTCCCAGCGCCTGTGCAAAGGTACTTGCACCGCCCACACCGAAAAGATTCGAGATTGCCGTGAGCATCAAAAAAATAGGGGCTGCCACCGCCACCGCCGCAGTCTGTGCCGGATCGTTCAAAAGCCCTACGAAATACGTGTCTGCCAAATTGTATATGAGTGTTACCATTTGGCTTATGATTGCCGGTACAATCTGCTTTCTTACCGCAATTCGTACCGGCATTTTCTCGAATAATTCTGTTTTATCCATCGAAATCTTCTTTCTGTTTCTGAATTCTTTTAAAATTACCGCAGCCTTATATTTTCGGAAATCGGAAAATAAAACTCGTTCCGACACCTTCGATACTTTCGACGTGAATGGTTCCATTGTGGAGGCTTACAATCCAGCGCACCATGGAAAGGCCGAGTCCTGTACCGCCATTTTCTCTGGAACGGCTTTTGTCTATGCGATAGAAGCGCTCCCAGATTTTATCCAAGTGTTCCTTACTTATTCCAATGCCATCATCTTTCACTTCACCGACGATCCGGTCATTTTCGGCCTTCAAGATAACACTGATATGTCCATTTGTTTTTCCGTAATTGATGGCATTGTTTATTAAATTCATCATCATACGCAAAAGCAATGTCTGGTCACCGTTCATAAACAGGTCGTCCTGCTTTTGGAGGCTGATCTCAATATTTTTTTCCCGAGCTTTTGTCTGCAGTTCTTCTATTACAAGTTCACTTAATAATCCAAAATCCAGTTTTTCCATCAGATGCTGTTCACCCTGTTCGTTTCTGGCAATCATTAACATTTCGCTTGTCAGTTTTGACATTCGTTTCGCTTGCTTTAAGATGACTGCAATCTCTTCCTTTTCTTCCGCAGCTAAGTTTTCGTTTTCCAATAAGTACTCGCACTGGGAAATGATAACAGCAACGGGAGTCCGCAGTTCATGGGACACATCTGATGTGAATTGACGCTCTTTTTCAAAGGAAAGCTCCAATCGCTCGAACATTTCGTTAAATTTCTCCGACAATTCGTATAATTCATCTTTTGCTTTTGGCAGAGATAATCGTTTGGAAAGATCTTTTCCATTGCTGATGTTTTCAACTTCATCGCAGATAAGGTCTACCTGTCTCAATGCCCGCTTAATCATAAAATATCCGATTGCCCCAATCAGAACAATGAGTAACGGAAATACGATTAACAGCATTTTCTCGGAGGTCTGCATGAAAAGTTCTATAGAGTGTACGGAGGTAATTCCGCGTACCCACAGTTCCTCATTGTCGCCGTAAGTGTAAACGCTGTCATATACCATCCATTTTCGATTTGGTCCGTTTATCATTCGCGGGGTGTTCGACTTGAGGATCGTTTTTTGGGGAAATTGGTTTGGAATCGTCCCATAAACTAATCGTCCATTTTTGTCGTAAATGCAGAACGTAATACCGTCATCGTAAAACTCGGTATCTCCGTCAAGATAAAAGGAATCATCCTGAAAATTAATATTTGAAGAGAAACCGGTCACTGCGGCACTGACTTCTTCTTCTGTCGCAGAAATTCCAACTTTATCCACAAAAAGAAGAACAAGAACTAAAATAGTCCCTAGAACTACGGCGATGATTCCGGTGTACCATAGCGTAATCTTTTTCTTGATCGTCATCTGTTTCATTCGTTTTCCTTCATTACATATCCGACACCGCGAACAGTGTGGATGAGTTTTGGTTCATATTGCGCATCGATTTTTTTTCGCAAATAGCGAATGTATACGTCGATCACATTGGAACCACCTTCAAAATCAAAGTCCCACGCATTCTGTTCAATCTGCTGTCTTGTCATTACGATATTTTTATTGCGCATAAGGCATTCCAAAACCATAAATTCTTTCGCAGAAAGTTCAATCTCATTTCCGGCTCTTGTGACCTTTCTTGTGTCACGATCCAGAATAAGATCTGCTATTTTTAATTGGTTGGATGTAAATTGTGGCTTTCTGCGCATCATGACACGGATTCTTGCAAGCAGTTCTTCAAATGCAAACGGTTTGATCAGGTAATCATCCGCACCAAGATCCAGTCCTTTGACACGGTCTTCAATACTATCTTTTGCTGTCAGTAACAGAATCGGTGTGTCATCTTCTCGTTGCCTTAATTCCCTTAAGATTTCATATCCATCCTTTCCCGGCAACATGATATCAAGAATAATCCCATCGTAGGAAGTCATATCGATATAATTCATCGCTTCCAGACCATCCCTACAGGCATCTACACTGTAATGTTCCTTGACGAGCCTTTTTTTGACAATACTTCTTAAATCATTTTCGTCTTCTACAATCAGTAATCTCATAATGCAATCATTATAATACCAATCGTTTTCAGGTGCTAGAGTACTTTTTTTACATTTTTTTGAAAAAATTTTTGTTTTAATCATTCTTTAATCTTTCCATCATATAATGCATATAACAACAAAAGCACCTCAAAGAAAGACGAAAGGAGCACATGTTATGAAAAGATTATTAGTAGTTTTGTTATCCCTCACATTTATATTTGCCGTTACAGGATGCACCTCATCCACTAATGAATCTGCAGATAATACAGAAACGAAGACACAGGAAGTTACAACAGCAAACACCGATGACGATGAGGGTAACGTCAATAACAAAGAAAACACAGCAGAGAATGCGAACGCAGCGGATTATGATTTCTCTTCTTATGAAAAAGATATCCGTAAAGTTACAAAGAAAGTAAACAACGCAAAAACATCTTCAAATTCATCTGAGAATCACAAACGTTTCTACACTTTGAAAAAACAGATAGACGCAGTCGATGACGAACTGGATAAGCTTGACGATGAATTTGAGTATGCGTACCAGATGAAAGAGATTAGCTTCGAGACATACAAAGCGAGAGAACGTGCGATTGAAAAACTGGAAGATAAGCTGGAATTGGCAGAAGACGCACTGGAAAACAAATACGGTATCGATGATTAACTGAGAGGGGGAGCAAAAGTCTTTTTAAATGAACCTCCTATGGTAGTGTTAGTTAAGTACCATAGGAGGTTCGTTTTTACAGACTTTTTATCCTTTCATTTTCACGACCACATTTCCAGCATGGTCAACATCGCTCGCCGTGCGGATGGCTTGTTCCAATTCATTCAGTGGGAACTCATGAGTGATAATCCGCTCCAATTCCCACTTACCACTCGCCATGATCTCCTGCACGTCCCGCACATCCTCCGGCATATAGCCACCAGAGCCGATGATGCTCTGCTGGGCATAGGTCATGTGGAGCAGGTCAATGGTGCGGGGCATGTTGTTGACTGCAACGGAGACAAAGCGGCTCTCGATTTTTCCAAACCGAAGGAAATCATCCAGAATACTCTCCGCACCGGCGGCATCCAGCCAGCAGTCAATGCTGGCAACTGTGCCATTTAGGGAAGGAGCCGTGCCGAAATAGCTAACGGCTGATGTTTCAAAATTCTCTGACGCTGTATTGCAAACTGCAAAGCCTAACTGTTCTGCTAAACTTAGACGAAAATCCGAGCGGTCACAAATCATAACTTTCTCCATGCCGAAGTGCTTGAAGGCAACCGCAGCGGCAATGCCAATCGTTCCGCAGCCGAACACCACGGCATTCTGCCCAGCAACATACCGTTCCTTGCCACAGGGAATCATCCCCCGGCGGGCAGCACGGCAGCCAACCGTAAACGGCTCAATCAGGCTTGCCAGCTTATCGGAGATACAATCATCCACAGCATAGAGGGAATGATTCCGTTTGGCATTAGGAATGAGAATATATTCCGAGAATCCGCCGATGGTTCCGGCTCGTTTTGTGTCCCCTTTGGCATAACGAGGGTAAGGGTAGACCCGTTCGCCTACTGAAAAATCTGTGACATTCTTTCCGACCTTCACCACACGGGAAACAGTCTCATGACCAAACTCACCGCCGACAGTCACCTTGTGACCGGTGTTCGGACCGTGGGTGAAAACCGCAACATCTGTGCCGCAGATACTGGAATAGAGGTTCTGCACTAGCACATCATTGTCTCCGACTTCCGGCAGCGGCAGCTCCCGAATTTCAACTTGTTCTTTTTCTAAATAGATACCAGCTTTCATATTTCCTCCTTGCGGCGTTTTACACACCGCTGAATCACATTTACAACATCCGCAATGGAATCGACGCAGTCGTTTTTGAGCCATTCCGAGATAATTGCCATTAATCCGTGAATATAAAACGCCATGAGATACGTTCTGTCTCGTTCCGGTACCCCGTAGCGGTCGAGAATCGGCGTGAACACATGGCGGAGCATCCGTTCATAGCTTTTATCCATTTCCAGCACGGCGGCATTTTCCGTTGCTGTGCGGAACAGCCGCTTGTGCTGCTCAATGTAACCAAGGTAAGGCGTCAGATACTCCGGCGTAATGAGGTACAATTCATCCAGCGGACAATCCCGCAGCTTTGTGACAAAGGCATCCGTATCTTTTTTCATGTGGGCAAGAAACTGTTCGTTCATGTGACTGACGCTCTCCGAAAGTAAGTCTGCCATTGTTTCATAATGCAGATAAAAGTGGAGCGATTAACGCCTGCCGTCTCACAGATTTCCTTGACTGTGATGCAGGCAAAATTCTTCTTGTCCAAAAGCGCAAAAAATGCTTCGTCCATTCTGGCAGCGGTGGCGAAATATTTACTTTCTGACTTATTCAATCGATTTCACCTTCTTTCGTATTTTTATGTTATGCAACAGCATGAGAACGGCGTTCAAAATAACAATGCCATAGACGAATCTACCTGTAATGGCATTCATCATTTTCCGGTAACTCTCTCCATTTTCAGAAAAACGGGAGAGCATCGCTGTCTGCAAACCGAGGACAAACATAGCAGTCGTACCACAGCCGATGATCTTCATTGAAAGGCACATTCCCACACCGACTATCAACGCAGCGATAATTCCGAAAGTGTAGGTGAAAACGGTTGCGGAGAGTTTGGCTTTATGATACCAGCGAAGATAGCTCAACTGAACAACACCGATGAGGATTTGTGTTGAGTTCAGGAATACTGTAAATTTCGATTTTTAGCTCTAGTATAATCCATTTTTTCTACCTTGCATAGGCATTTATTTTATACCACAGCAGGTTTATGGGATGGATTTGTATATATAAAAGCGTGTAAAACGTTGAAATTTCAATAAAAAAGAGACCTGAAACAGGTCTCTAAAGTATGGCGGAGGACATACCTGGTGAATCCTCTAACCATTGATATTAGTGGATTTCTGTTTTTAATAATCTCAAAAATCCCATATTTCCCATATCTGACGCTTTTTTCGTCATTTGCCTGGGATAATGTAAGAGGCTCTACCTTCTAATTTACCAGCTGAATCTATTATGATTATCATTCACTATAGTATTGTTGTTTTGAGCTACGAGGCTTATTTGGTAATGTAAGCTTAATAAGTCCTTTATTAACCAGTGGTGTAACATATTTTGTAATTACATATGACTGAGATCCTAAACCAAGATAATTTGCTATTTCTGCGCGACTTCTTGGAATTTTGCAGAAGTCCACAATTTTTGCTTCAATATCACTGACAGCTTCAGCTTTTGGTATAGTCGAATTCTCTGCTTTGTAAAACACTGTTGTAAAATGTCCTCTTTGGTCAATAAACTCAGGTTCTTTAAGACCATAATTCTTTAACTCTTGCCTAATGGTAGGAATGCCAGAGTACCTGTTCTCAGTAACATTAAGAGTTTCAAGAGCTGTTGCTATTACTGGATTTCTTGTATCAGGCTGAACTTTTCCAAGCTGATCAACTCTAATACGACCATATAAGCCACCAGGATTACTAATTTCAATCCTGTCTTCATACATTTCCAACGTGATAGGCATTCCCTCTGTGTGGATGCTGTAATCTCTATGAATCAATGCATTCAGAACGGCTTCTCTAACCGCTGTTATAGGATAATCTGTTTTATCTTCTCTCTTACCTGTCTCACTACTTATTATCGTTCTATTTTTCATATTCCTTCTAACAAAATAGATTGCGGAGTTTAACATTTCTGGAATAGTTCCTTCGATTCTTTCGTTATCGATAAAACGTTCACCGGTTTCTCCAATGGCGCCTTTTTCTTTTCCTGGTATTGACATGGCTAGTATGCAAAGTTGTGGTGTATATGCTTGAGGGTATGGACTAAAAAGAAGCGTTGAAGCTAATGTAACCTCTTTATCTCTAGTGATACTCATCAATTCATAAATTGCATCATCGGGTAGTTTTGCTAAGTGAGGCTTACCATCCTTAAGTTTTGTTATATATTCGTTAAGAGATTCTTTATCCAGAGAGCTAAGGGATGCTCTTGGGATTACACGAATATCATCCTGATACTTCTTTCTAAATGCCCCATAACTATATACCTCATACTCTGTCATTGGCTCATCGCTGTCGCCAACTCGAGTATATGATCCTTTGATTCTTCCTTTGCCACTATAGAAGCATGGTCTATCGGCAACGTCAAGTCCTGGTATTTCAGCGGATATAAAAAACTTATTATCCTTTTCGAGCACTGTCAGAAGTGGACGTATTTTAGGCTCCATTTGCAAACACTGTTCATTTATTTTTTTTTGAATATCATGCGGATCGTAAACACCCACTTCTTCGTAGTCGTTTTCTTCATAAATTCCGAACACAATTGTTCCGCCCGTATCTTGATTTGAGAAACTTGATAAAGTGTCATATAAGCGTTTAGGACATTCGAATTCAGCCCGTTTAAGTTCAAGTACTTGACTTTCGCATTTATTTTTTTGAATAGATTTTAGTAATTCTTTTAGTTCATCTGTAGTCATTTGAGTTTCTCCTTTATATATCAAATATGTTAACATCGGATTTGAGTTATTTCAAGAGAAACTTAAATTGATTTGAGTTTCTTAAAAATGTTTTGAGTTTCTCAACAAAATATTATAAGCTATAGCATATTTAATCAAATTTTTAAAAAAATCAAATTTACTTTTTTTATGTTAATGCGCAATTATGCGATTATATGAAAAAAGATAGCCGAAGCTCCTTAATTTGAATGGATTTCTGCCTTTGAAAAACCTCAAAAATCCCATATATCCCATATCTGACGTCTTTTTTTCATTTGCCTGGGATTTCGTATATAAGGTTTTAATAAACTGGAATTTTACGCTTTCTTAATTGGATGTCTAATTACAGTTTTCCATTTCTCTGGGGCAACCTTTCTTGCATCAGACATATAAATCTCGTGGTGCAACCTATCTT
>ERZ1026880.35-NODE-35-length-80810-cov-5.282484_pt1 | contig 80810 bp, 69 predicted proteins | sample MGYA00380170_ERZ1026880 | MGnify/ENA primary metagenome ERZ1026880 (study PRJEB33269, sample SAMEA4719806) | human gut metagenome | biome: human-associated habitat; feature: organic feature; material: feces | place: Cameroon | collected 2013-10 ...
GCTCGTTCCCTGGGTTCCGACCTGCCGAATCCGATGATGTACATGTTCTTCCTGCCGATCACAGCTATTCCAGATTATGCGCTGACTGATGCAGGCCCGGTGGATTACTGTGCACTGACGACATACGATCCGATTCTGGAACTGGTGGAAAAGTAGAGGCGAACCATGAAAAAAGAAGAATTGAAAAAACTGATCCTGACTGCCGGCGGAGCACGCAAGGCGGACACGGTCATTAAGAATTGTAAAGTAGTTAACGTGTTTAGCGGAAAGATCGTCGAAGGGGATATCGCCCTTTGCGGCGATCAGATCGCAGGAATCGGAGAGTATGAGGGTGAAGTAGAAATCGATGCAGAAGGCAGATATGCGGCACCTGGCTTTATCGACAGCCACATTCATATCGAATCCTCTTATCTGAGTCCGGAAGAACTGGGAAGGTTATTGGTTCCGCACGGTGGCACGACTATCATCGCAGATCCGCACGAGATCGTGAATGTTCTGGGTATCCCGGGACTGGATTATATGATGAATGCTGCGAAAAATACGAAACTGGATATCAAATATATGCTCCCGTCATGCGTGCCGGCGACTCCGTTTGAGAATGCCGGTGCTGTTATCGATGCTGTGGATATGAAAGATCCCATCTTGCGGGACAACATCCTTGGACTGGGAGAATTCATGAATTTCCCTGGCGTTGTCAATGGTGACGATGCTACTCTGGACAAGCTGATGGTCGCAAAGGATGCAGGAAAGCTGATCGATGGCCATTCACCGGGATTAACGGGAAAAGCTTTGAACGCATATTGTGCTGCACGTATCCGCGCGGATCACGAGTGTGATACACTGCAGGATTTCGAAGAACGTCTGGACAACGGCATGTACGTGATGCTCCGTCAGGGCTCCGCCTGTAAAAATCTGAAATCCTTGCTTCCGGCAGTGACTCCGGAGAACAGCCGCAGAGTAATATTCTGCTCGGATGACAGGCAGCCGAAGACCATTTTAGAGGAAGGGCATCTTGACAATCATTTGAGACTGTGCGTGGAAGAAGGACTGGATCCGATCACAGCGATCCGGATGGCGACCCTCAATGCAGCAGAGTGTTTCGGACTGGACGATCGCGGTGCTATTGCGCCGGGTTACCGTGCCGATATTGTATTGCTGGATGATTTAAAGGATTTTTCGACAGACAAAGTATGGGTTGCCGGTCAGCTGACAGCAGATCAGGGCAAGTATCTGCCTGAAGTGCTCAAAGAAGATATCGCTCCCGTCATGGGCAGCGTACATTTAAAGGACTTTTCGGCAGAGAAATTCAAGATGAATCTTTCCGGAAACAGAGTTCACACGATCGAGATCCAGCCGGGAGGAGTCGTTACGAAAAAGTCTGTGGATGAAATCCAGGTGAAGGACGGCGAATTCATCTTTGATCCGGAGCAGGATATCGTTAAGGTCGCTGTGGTGGAACGGCACAAGATGACTGGAAACGTAGCCTGCGGATTCCTGAAAGGATACGGGATCAAGGAAGGTGCAGTAGCTCTTTCCGTGGCACACGACTCACACAATATCATTGTAGTGGGCGTTAGTGATGAAGAAATGGCGTTCGCAGTGGAAGCTCTCCAAAAACAGAGTGGAGGCGTAGTGCTGGTGAAGGATGGCGAAGTGATCGAAAGTATGCCGATGCCGATCGCAGGACTGATGAGTGATCAGTCAGCGGAATGGGTAGACGGGAAGCTGACTGCTTTGCATGAAAAAGCCTATGATATTCTGGGCGTAAACGGAGATGTGGAGCCGGTCATGACGCTTTGCTTTATGTCGCTGGCAGTTATTCCAGAGCTGAAACTGACTGACGAAGGACTTTTTGATGTAACCAAGTTTGCATTTATTAACATAGAATGTTAGGAGAAAACAATTAATGAATAGTCATGTGGGAATAGTTCCATTTTTTAAGCGAGGCGATATCGGAGGCCTCACATACCTTGTTACCAATAATATCGTTAACTATCTGATCGTGATCGCTACACTGAGCGGTGTTCTGAAATGGCCGGATAAAGTGGTGTTCGGCTATGTCATTCCGGGCATGTCCATCGGATTGTTTCTGGGCTGCTGCTACTATGCATGGATGGGTTACCGGATCTCTAAACGAGATCAAAGACCTGATGTAACTGCGCTGCCTTCCGGAGTTTCGACAACAGCGATGTTCGTTATGCTGTACGGTGTGATCATGCCCCTTAGCTATGCGGTAGAAGACCCTATGGTGGCATGGTCTGCTGCGATGGCGGCCTGTTTCCTGGGTGGAGTGATTGAATTTGTCGGCGGTATTGTAGGCCCATGGATGAAGAAGCGGATACCGAGAGCTGCGCTGCTTGGTACGGTTGCGGGAATCGGATTCATCTGGATGGCAACAGAAGGTGTATTTGATATTTTTCAGGATCCGATCCTGGGACTTCCGGTTATGATCGTTGCTATGCTTGGTGTATTCGGTGTGTATGCTTTCCCGAAAAAGATCCCGCCTCTTGTAGTGGCGATCGTTGGAGGCATCGTGTATGCGTTTTGTCTGGGACGGACCCAAGTGGATTTCAGTGATATCGGATTTTATATTCCCAATCCAGTCAACAGCATCCAGTACATGATCGATGGATTCGCGGTGATCGTACCATATCTGGCAGTGATCATTCCGGTTGAGATCTATAACTTTATTGAAACCATGGATAACGTAGAGGGTGCTAATGCGGCAGGTGATGAATACAGTGTCCGGCAGGCTCAGTTTGCAGACGGCGTATTTACTATGATATCTGCCTGCTTTGGTGGTGTCGTTCCCAACACTGTATGGCTCGGACACGTATCTTTAAAAAGAACGGGAGCAGGTGTCGGCTATTCGGTCATCGCAGGGATCATCCTGCTTCTGGCAGGTGTGCTGGGGCTCTTCACTGTGCTGTCGGACATCATCCCGAAAGCAGTTGTAGCCATCACATTCCTGTGGTGTGCAGTTGATATGCTTTCCCAGGCATTCCGCGTCGTGGACAAGAAGTATTATGCAGCGATCGGCGTGGCCATGGTGCCGTCGGTTGCCGACTTCCTCTATACGCAGGTCACTGGTGCAGCTGGTCTTGCTGATCTGTGGACTGAAAAAGTGGCTTCCGGGATCAACGACTTTGCACCGGATGTATGCCAGGCGCTTACAGACGCTGGCTGCATGTGGAACGGTGTTGCCGCTGTAAAGGCTGGTGCTATCGTTATCGGGATTCTGCTTGGTACTATGGTGGCATTTATCATCGACCGTCGTCTGGACAAGGTCGCTATTGTAGCATTTGTCGGTGCAGTGCTGTCCTTTATCGGAATCATCCACAGTGCAGCCATCACCATAAACTTTACAAACCAGTGGGGGATCGGCTACCTGATCACAGGCGTCGTTTGCCTGATACTCCACTTCGGAAGAAACAGCTGGTGCAAACCGGACGAAGATATGCTGGAGTATGTGGACGACCAGTCGGAGAAAGAATAGGGCTGTGGCCAGAGTTGAAAATATGAATATTGTATAAAATAGTGGACACCTTGCTGCTGATTCTACCTGCGGGAGGTGTCCTCTTTATTTTCCCCTGCACACACCCGGAATCTGTGATACAATAGAGCCAGCCAAGGAGGTTGCATCATGGATGAACGAATCAGGAAACAGCTTGCTTTTGCACTGGAAATCGATAAAGAAAAAAATATTCTCAGACAGACTCACCTGTCTGGTCATGGCAGACGGGAAAACGATGCGGAACATGCATGGCATATGGCCATCATGGCGTATCTTTTACGGGAGTATGCTAATGAAGAAGTTAACATCACAAAAGTCATGCTGATGTGTCTGATCCATGATATCGTGGAGATCGAGGCGGGGGATACTTATGCTTACGACGAAGAAGGCCTGAAATCACAGAAGGAGCGAGAAGAAAGAGCAAAAGAAAAATTGTATTCACTTCTGCCTGATGATCAGAAGAGGGAACTGGTTAGCTTGTTTGATGAGTTTGAATCCTACGAAAGCCCGGAAGCACGTTTTGCTCATGCCATGGATAACGTGCAGCCGCTGATCCTCAATGACAGCAACGAAGGAGGCGACTGGAAAGATCATCAGGTTTCGGCAGAGCTGGTCTATGGCAGGCATAAAAAGACGAAGCTGGGATCGGAGAAACTGTATGAGGTCAGTGATGAGATTTTACAGAAAAATATTAAAAAAGGAAATTTAAAAGAGTAAATATCTGAGGTAAGGTAAAGAATCATGACATTAAAAGAATTGAACATTGGAGAGAGTGCAGTGATCCGGACCGTTGGCGGTGACGGAGCACTGCGCCAGCATTTTTTGGATATGGGCGTGATACCGGGAGCAGAAGTGACCGTGGTAAAGCTGGCTCCTATGGGAGATCCGATGGAACTGCAGATCCATGGATATGAACTGACCCTGCGCCTTGCTGATGCAGATCAGATCGAAGTTGAGCCGATCAAAAGCCGGTCCAGAAAACATGAAGGACCAAAAAGTATCAGCGATACGGAGCACCCGGGACTGGGAGAAAACGGTAAATATCACGTAAAAGCAACGGAGGACCCTCTGCCGGATGGCATGACGCTGACTTATGCACTGGTGGGAAACCAGAACTGCGGGAAAACGACCCTGTTCAATCAACTGACCGGTGCGAACCAGCATGTAGGAAACTTCCCGGGAGTAACGGTAGATCGCAAGGATGGCCCGATCAAGGGATATCCCAATACATCGGTCACGGATTTGCCGGGCATCTATTCCATGTCACCGTACACCAGCGAGGAGATCGTATCCCGTAATTTCGTGCTGCAGGACAAGCCAAAGGCGATCATAAATATCGTTGACGCCACCAATATCGAACGGAATCTGTATCTGACCATGCAGCTTTTGGAAATGGATGTTCCCATGGTACTGGCGCTTAATATGATGGATGAAGTAACAGGGAACGGCGGAACCATCGATGTGAACAGGATGGAAGAAATACTGGGAATCCCTGTCATTCCGATTTCGGCTGCAAAAAATCAGGGCGTAGATGAACTGATCCGCCATGCGATCCACATCGCCAAGTATCAGGAACGCCCTGGCAGACAGGATTTTTGCGATGAAAATGATTTTGGAGGGGCGGTGCATCGTTGTATTCATTCTGTATGCCACCTCATTGAAGATCATGCAGAAGCCGCAGAGGTACCGATACGGTTTGCCGCATCAAAACTGATCGAAGGAGATCAGCTCATGATGAGGCTGATGAACCTTGATCAAAACGAAATAGAGATGCTGGAGCATATTATTTTGCAGATGGAAAAGGAGCGAGGACTCGACCGAAGTGCAGCCATCGCTGATATGCGATTTTCCTTTATTGAAAAAGTCTGCGAAAGTACAGTCGTAAAACCGAAAGAAAGTAAAGAGCATATCCGCAGTCGAAAGCTCGACCGTATACTGACGGGAAAATACACGGCGATCCCATGTTTTCTGGGGATCATGCTGCTTGTGTTCTATCTGACGTTCAATGTGATCGGTGCCTGGCTGCAGAGACTTTTGGATCTGGGGATCAGCTCACTGACGGATGTGGTGGATCACGCACTGACTGCGGGGCATATGAATCCTGTACTCCACGGGCTGATCATAGACGGGATTTTCACGGGAGTAGGATCCGTCCTGTCATTTTTGCCGATCATCGTAACATTGTTTTTCTTCCTCTCTATGATGGAAGACAGCGGATATATCGCCCGCGTTGCGTTTTTCATGGATAAACTGCTTCGAAAAATCGGACTTTCCGGGCGAAGCATCGTGCCGCTTTTGATCGGATTCGGCTGTACGGTGCCGGCAGTCATGGCGACTCGGACGCTGCCAAGTGAACGTGACCGTAAGATGACGATTTTACTGACACCGTTTATGAGCTGCACGGCGAAGCTGCCGATCTACGCATTCTTCGTTAGCGCGTTCTTCCCGGGAAAGGGTGGTCTCATCATGGCGGGACTTTACATAACAGGTATCGTGATCGGGATTTTAGTTGCACTTCTTTTCAAGGGCACTCTCTTTAAGGGAGAAGCGGTACCGTTTGTAATGGAACTGCCGAATTATCGTCTGCCGGGTGCTAAAAACGTCGCACAGCTTCTCTGGGAGAAAGCAAAAGATTTTCTGCAAAGAGCCTTTTCGGTGATCTTGATCGCTACGGTAGTGATCTGGTTCCTGCAAAGCTTTGACCTCCGGTTCAACATGGTCGAGGATTCTTCGAAGAGCATTTTAGCTATGGTTGCCGGATGGATCGCGCCGCTTTTCGCACCGATCGGACTGGGAGACTGGCGGATCGTAACTTCACTGATTAGTGGATTTATGGCTAAGGAAAGCGTGGTTTCTACATTGCAGGTATTGTTCCATGGCGGTGTGCAAAGCGTGCTGACTTCCCTGTCGGCCGCTTCCCTTCTGGTATTTAGTTTGCTGTATACGCCATGTGTTGCAGCGATTGCATCGGTGCGCCGTGAAATGGGACGTCACTGGGCCATCGGTGTTGTGCTGTGGCAGTGTGCCATCGCATGGGTGGCTGCCGCTATCGTGAGAGTCATAGGACTGTTGATTTTTTAGCGGAGGTGGAATTTCATGAGTAATCAGTCGGCAAGTGTTCTGGTGGGGAGTATCCAGAAATTCTCCGTGGAAGATGGCCCGGGAATACGGACGACGGTGTTTTTAAAGGGATGTCCGTTATCATGTAAATGGTGCCATAATCCGGAGATGATCGATGCAGGGCAGCAGCTTATCAGTTCACCAAACAACTGCATCGGATGTGGTCACTGTATCCAGATCTGCCCGCAGAATGCAATTTCACCTGATCCTGAAAAGGGAATCCATATAGATCGAAATACATGCAATGTTTGTCTTAAATGTGCAAAGGAATGCTATGCTCAGGCGTTGCGTCCGGTGGCAAAAGAAATGACCATAGACGAGATCCTGGCGACTGCTGAACAGGACAAACGGTTTTACGACCACACCGGCGGCGGCATCACTGTAAGCGGTGGGGAGATGCTGACTCATGCAGACTTTGTCGGATCGCTCATCGATGAAGCTGCAAAGCGTGGGATCCACGTTTGCCTGGACACCAGCGGATTTGGCGATGGGAAAGCTTTGCAGAAACTGGCGAGAAAAGAAAACGTAACGGACATTCTGTACGACATGAAAGCCATCGACGATGAGGTGCACCAGGCATATACTGGAGTCAGCAACAAGAGGATCCTGGAAAATCTGCGGATGCTGGTGGAAGACCCGGAAACTTCCGAGAAGCTTTGGCTGCGGATGCCTCTGGTGCAAGGGGTAAATGACGCCGAGGAAATCATTCGGAGCACCGGAGAATTCTATCAGGAAATTGGTGTGAAGAAAGTAAATCTTTTGCCTTATCACAATCTGGGCATCAGCAAGGAGCGAAACGTGGGCGGTGTGCAGGAAGAATTTCAGCCGCCGTCAGAGGAATGGCTGACCAAGATCGAAAACTATTTCAAGAAGGAACTGCATCTGGATGTGAGCATTTTAGGACGCATATAGCAGTGTGCAGAGATTCAGAGATTTTAGGAAATGAGACAAGGGGGAAACAAGATGCAGATCAGAGCATCTCAAAAAGAAGATATAACAGCTATTATGAGAATTTACGAGAAGGCGAGAGCTTTTATGGATCAGACTGGCAATCCGACCCAGTGGGGTGACGGATATCCGCAGCAGGATCTGATCGAGGAGGATCTGCAGCAGGGTCACAGCTATGTTTGTGAAGAAAATGGGAAGATCGTAGGGACTTTTACTTTAATTTTCGGGGAAGATCCGACTTATCAGATCATAGAGAAGGGTGCATGGCATTCTCAGCAGCCGTACGGGGCGATCCACAGGGTCGCTTCTGATGGCACTGCAAAGGGTGTTGCCGGCGCATGTTTTGATTTCTGCAAAGAAAAAGCTGACTATTTGAGGATCGATACGCATGCGGATAACAGACCGATGCAGGCTGCTGTACTGCGGTATGGATTCAGACAATGCGGCATCATTTATACCCGGGATGGAAGCCCGCGTATCGCATATGATTATCTGGTGAAGTAGGCGCGTTCATTACCTCAAAGATACCATTAAATTACAATTTAAGAAAAATATGTTGACTTTTAAATCCCGTTTCGTAGAATGAAAGTAGAGCGAAGGAAATGCAGGCTGCGCAGGATGATGCATTCGCAGGAAAGGAGATACGAAATGGGTAATACTTTGCGCTATGAGGGGTTTCGAAATGTGCTTTTGTCGCAGATGCGAAAAAGACTCTCGGGAAAGCTGGGAATCAAACAAATTTCCAGAAGAGAAACGGTAAAGAATAACGATACGGTAATGGAAATGCTGCTGGTAGAGCTGGAGGACGGCCGGGTAGCGCCGACTCTGTATCTGGAAGATCTGTATAAGGCGTATAGGGAGGGTGCCACACTTGACGAGATCCTCCAGGGCCTCTGTGAGATGTTTACTAAGTATTCTGCTGTTAAAATGCCTCTGGAAAACAAACTGAATGCACTTATAGATGATTTTGAGAAAGTGAAGCCGCTGCTGGAATTCAGACTCGTCAATGGTGCACGAAACAAGCGGAGAATGGAAGGGAAACCATTTAGCAGAATGGGAGAATTTTTGCTGGCTTATCAGATCCATCTGAGAGATGGACATGGCGGGATTTATGCGGCACAGGTCACTGATCAGATGCTGCGGGAATGGGGGATAGACGAGGCGGAGCTGCATGATATTGCGGTCGCTAATATGGATCTTCCGCAGAATTATCTTCTGCAGTCCATGGAGGAGGCGATCGGGATTGAGGTCGATCCGTCTGTGAAACCGGAAGACAGACCGGAGATGTTTATCCTGACCAGCAAGATGAAGATCAACGGGGCAACAGTGATCTTTTCAGAGGAAGTAAGACAGAAAGTGGGAAAACAGCTCGGCGGTGACTATTATCTGCTGCCTTCTTCCATTCATGAATGGGTAGTGATCCCTAAGAGGTGTGCAAGGAGCACACAGGAAATGGAGGATATGGTGCAGGAGGTCAATGAAGATGCAGTGGAAGAGGAAGAGTTCCTCTCTGACCATGTATATGAATATGATGTTGCAAGAGCGCAGATGCGGCAGGCAGTGACAAGGGCGGTCCTCATGTGAGGACCGCCCCCATTAATCAACCTGTACGAAAGCAGGGTCAAAAATGCCTGTAATAGCACCCATGGCCACCATAAAAGCTACCATGATCAGCAGACACCAGGCTACACGCCCTATGAGTGAAACCGCGAAATTGTTGCTTCTGGCCAGTAGCAGATGATCGCAGATCCCGCCGTAATTGGCGAAAACAGCGACCCAGCTGATCAGTATGAGGAAGGTAGTAATGCGATAGATCAGAACCGTAAGTGGCATCGTAGCACCTTCCATTTCGATCGTTGCACTGAGCCACAGGAGTGAAGCATACCCCAGCACCGCCAGTATCATCTTCCAGATTTTCATAGATCGAAATCCAGGCGGCGCGAAGGGATGATACCTGTCCGGAATATCAGCCAGGGGAGTATTTTTTACTCCCGGGTGGAGCGCCTCATTGATGCCGCCCGGCTTCAGTTTGCGCAGAGCCTTTTCCAGTTTCGGGATAGAATCGTAACGCTTATCGGGATCTATATGGGTACAGATTTCGATGATGCGGGCAATGGGACCGCAGGCAGAGAGCTGCTGCGGATGGCAGCTGGTAAGCATGAAATTCAGCAGGATACCAAGTCCGTAAATATCCGTTCTCGCATCCGATTGACGAAAACCATATTGCTCCGGTGCCGCGTGGTCGACGGTGCCCAGAAGAACCGTATCGCGCTGTTTCTGTTTACTGTAGGTTTTGGCTGCGTCAAAATCGATCAGGATCGCACGCATATCTGCGGTCAGGATCACGTTTGAAGGCTTTATATCTCGATGGATCAGCGGCGGCTGAAAGCTATGGAGAGCCTGGAGCGTATGGCACAGCTGCAGCATTACATATATGGCATCCTTTTCGCCCAGAACACCTTCCTTTTGTAGATATGCATCCAGTGAAAGTCCACTGATATATTCTTCAATGATGATCAATTCTTGCTCCGTTTCCACCAGCAGATGGATCCGGGGAATTCCAGAAATCTGATGGGTCTGCAGAAGTCTATAGATTTTCCTGTTTTCTAGTGAAAGCTTTTTTCTTACATAAATCTGTCCCGTCTCCACATGGCGCACCAGCATGATGCGTGGATTGTCCGCCAGGGGTGAAATGTCCTGATAAAAAGACAACAATACCTGATCTTCCAGTTTCATATTCTACCTCATTGATTGCTTTTTTTCTTCGTTTAGTATAACATAATAGAGCAGTTATTGTTAGAAATGAAAGAGAAAACGATGAAAGCACAGGAAAAAACCAGCCGTCTGGAAGACGCGCTGACTAATGTTAGAACATCGCAGCAGCGAGAACAGTTTTTAAAGCAGTATACGGAAGATGGCTATGACCGTTTTGCCGATTACCTCAACGAATATATGGCGGAGCACGATATAGATCTGGCGGAACTCCTTTGCAGGAGCAACATCAGTCGAAACTATGTGTACAACATCATCAACGGTGACCGGAATCCAGGCAGGGAGAAGATCATAGCTCTTTGCATCGGCGCAGGCATGAACTGCAGTGAAATCAGCAGAGCCTTGAAGATCGCTCAGGAGGGGATCCTGTACGCCAAGGACGAGAGGGATGCCCGGATCATGATCGCAGTCAATCAGGGCAATGCGACGGTAACGGAGATCAACCTGATGCTGGAGCATGAAGGCCTGCCGATCCTCAAGTAGGCGACAGATTTTTCCATCGGGATTTTTCTGCAAGGTCCCGCCCAAATTTCGTGCTGGCAGCATACCTTTTCTCCTGTCGATTCTGATACACTATGTGCACATACGAAGCTGATTTGAGAAAGGAATTTAGACCATGAAAGTAACAAGATTAGTAATCGGAATCATCTCTTTTGTAATGGCATTGATCGTAACCTTCCAGTCCTGTTTTGCCGGACTTGGCAATGCGATGGAGGATAATGGAGAAGTGGGCGGATCTGCTGGAGTTGTTCTGGCTGTTTTCGCGATCGTTGCCGGAATCATCGCTATCGTGACTCGCAAAGGCGAGGGCAAGGGTCCGTTCGTTGCCGGCGGGTGTTATCTGGCAGGCGGTATTATCGGTTTAGCTATGGCAGGAAGCTACGCTGACCTGAAAATCTGGGGAGTAGCCTGTATCATCTTTGCACTGGTATTCATTATCGGAACTATCCTTGAGAAAAAGAGAAGATAACGCAGTATATCCATACTACTTAAAATCCCTGATCTGCAGTTTTTCTGCGGATCGGGGATTTTTTCTTTGCATTTATCTGACAATAGGATATAATGGAACTAACTTGTGAATGAGTATTCACGACTGCGACACTTACAAATGAAAAGCAGAGGAACCATATATGTATAAAAAACTGGAAGAGGAGACCATCGATGATATCCTGGAAGCAGGGATCGACGAGTTCATAGAGAAAGGCCTGCAGGGAGCGGCCATGAGCGGCATCGCGAAAAAGTCCGGCGTCAGTGTCGGCGTGATCTATAAATATTTTACGGATAAAAACACGTTTTTCCTTCAGTGTCTGGATCACAGTCTGGAGCTGCTGAGCAACGTGCTGCAGGAGGCGGTGTCAGAGGCAAAAGATTTGCGAGGCTGCATCCGAAAGATCGTGGCTGCTCTGATCTCCAATTCAAAGATCCATTCCAACTACAACGCCATGTACAATGAGATCATGTCAGGAAGCTGCCGCAAATACGCTAAAGATCTGGTGGGACGGATCGAGGGCAGATCGGCTGAGGTCTATCGAACTCTCATCGAGCAGGCACAGAAGGAAGGAATGATCACGACAGAAACGGATGCCGGGATCCTGGCTTTTTTCTTCGACAACCTGCTGATGATGATGCAGTTTTCCTACAGTTGTGACTACTATAAAGAGCGGATGAGGCTGTTTTGTGGAGATTTGGCGGACGATGAGGATATTATGGCGGATAGCCTGATCCGCTTCATGGAAGCGGCTTTGCAGATGAAACCAATGGAATAGTTAGAGCCTTGAGAAAGGAGAAACACCATGCTGCATGTGATAGCATACGATATCGGAACGACCGGCGTGAAAACCGGACTGATCTCCATCGGAGAGACGGTGGAACTGGTGGCCGACGCGTACCAGGGGTATGATCTGTACATCCTGGAAAACGGAGGAGCGGAACAGGACGCAGACCAGTGGTGGAGTGCCATGTGCGAAACGACCCGGAGCCTGATGAAAAAAAGTCCGGTGCCGCCAGAAAAAATCGACGGGATTTCCTTCTGTTCCCAGATGCAGGGGCTGGTTCTAGTGGACAAGGAAGGGAATGCTCTCAGACGGCCTATGAGCTACATGGATCAACGGGCGCGAAAGGAAATGAAGGATTGTCAGGGGCATGGCATCCAGATCGCAGGGGTCAATGTCAGAATGCTGATGAAGAGCCTGCGGGCCACCCATGCAGCGTCCACCAGCGTGAAAGATCCGCTTTGGAAGTACAAGTGGGTCCAGCAGAATGAACCGGAGATCTTCGCCAAAGTCCATAAATGGCTGGATGTGAAAGAGTACCTCATCAGCCGCTGCACGGATCGCTTCATCATGACCAGGGATTCGGCCTACTCAACGTTTTTATACGATACGCGAAAAGGCAGGGAAGGATGGAACAAAGCTCTTTGCCGTATGTATGGCGTAGATCCGGAGCATCTTCCGGAACTGATCGAGTGCACGGATATCGCAGGGGAACTTACTGCAAAGGCCGCCTCAGAGCTGGGGCTTTCCCCGGGGATCTGCGTATATGGCGGGGGTGGTGATGCAACTCTGATCGGCGTCGGTGCAGGCTGTACGAAAACGGGGAAGACCCACGTATATTCCGGCACGTCCGGATGGATCGGAACCGTTATCGACCGGCAGGTGGTGGATATCAGCTCTATGATCGCAGGAATCGTCGGAGCACAGAAAGGCCGGTATAATTACTTTGCAGAGATGGAGACGGCAGGCAAGTGTTTCCAGTGGGTAAAGGAGCACCTGGCTCTGGATGAGATCGGTGTTTATCTTGAGAAGACTGATGTTGCCGAAAGTACGGAAAGCCTGTACGAAAGCCTTTATGACTACCTTTCGGATACGGTGAAAAAAATTCCTGCGGGAGCGGGCGGTGTGATCTTTACCCCGTGGCTTCACGGAAATCGCTGTCCATTTGAAGATCCTAACGCAGCCGGTATGTTTTTCAACATTCGGATCGGTACCGGCAAGACGGAGATGATACGGGCTGTTTTAGAGGGGATCTGCTTTCATCTGCGGTGGATGCTGGAGTGCGAAGACAAGAAAGTAAAGACATCCCAGACCATTCGTTTTGTAGGCGGTGGAGCACTTTCGCCGGTCACTTGTCAGATGCTGTCAGACATTACGGGGCGAACGGTAGAAACGGTGGAAAACACAAAGGATGTTGGATCCATCGGAGCAGCGATCCTGGTTGCTGTTGGATGCGGTTCCATTGCAGATTTCGACCATGTGGAAGAATACATACCGGTGAAAGCTCGATACGAACCGGATCCGAAGACGCACCATATATACGACAGGAATTACAAGGTGTTTCGACGCCTGTATCAAAACAATAAAGAGAATTTTACTATATTAAACGAAGGCAGAAGTGAATGAAGGAGTAGAGCTATGAACAACAGGAATGAGCGGGAGCTGCTGGTGGAAACCGGACGGGAGCTGCTGGAGAAAAATATCGTCGCAAGGACCTGGGGCAATACCAGCTGCCGGGTGGACGATGAACACTGCCTTATCACACCCAGCGGTCTGGATTACATGCAGACTACAGAAGAAGATATTGTTTTGCTGGATCTGAAGAGCGGCGAGTGGGAAGGCAGACGAAAGCCTTCTGGTGAACGAGGCGTTCATATCGCAGCGTACAGACAGTTCCCTGGTGTGAATTTTGTGATCCATACTCACCAGAACTACGCGACGGCTATTGGTCTGACCGGGATAGACTCGTTGCAGATCACAGAAGAAGAAAAGAGACAGCTGGGAGGTCTTGGCGCTGCAGCCTATGGCCTTCCCGGCATGAAAAAACTGACCGATGCAGTCGATCACGTTTTGCAGCAGGGGATCCAGACGGTCCTCATGGTGCATCATGGCGTGCTGGTCTGCGGACGTGACAAAGCGCAGGCCATGGAGCGTGTGCAGCTGCTGGAAAAGATATGTGAAAGAAACATCTGTGCAGCTTATCTGCAAAGCTCGCAGCAAGCATCTTCCGCAGTCCATAAGTCTGGAGTCGCGGCAAAGGCTCTGGAGGGATTTTTGCAGAAAGAATATCGTTATGCGGAGGTTTTTCGGTCGCCGGCAGTAGACGTTTGTCTGCGGCAGAAAAAAGCCGTTCGCGCGCAGGTGGACGACATGGCTCAGATGATCGGGGGCAAGATCCCTGTAGCAAAGGACGTGTCCGATGCAGAGCACATGATGAAAAAATACAATGCAGTTCTCGTGCCGGACTGCGGTGCTGTGATCCGTGCAGAGACGGAGGACGATCTCCACGCCATGAAGCTGCTGGTGGATAAGGCCTGCTTGTGTGCGGCCCATACCCGAGCATCCGGGAAAGAGAAAAAGCTGAGTGCCGTGGACGTGACACTGATGCATTTCATTTACCTCAACAAGTACTCAAAACAGAAGGAGCAGGAGGCATAGAAAGATGATCTCGGAAAAGAGAAAAGAGACCTTGAGGGTCGTGAAATTCGTTATGTTTTCCATATCGGCAGGTGTGATCGAGATCTTGTCCTTCACCCTGCTCAACGAGCTGACCGACTGGCCTTACTGGCCGTGTTACCTGATCGCATTGATCCTGTCGGTGATCTGGAACTTCACATTGAATCGGAAGTTTACCTTCAAGTCGGTAGCCAATGTGCCGGTGGCTATGGCCAAAATCCTGGCCTTCTACTGTGTGTTCACACCGGTGACGACGATCCTGGGCAATTACCTGGCAGAGAGCCTTCACTGGAACGAGTACATTGTAATGGGGATCAATATGGGACTGAATATATCGACCGAGTATCTGTATGACAGATTCGTGGTGTTCCGCAAGACTTTGGATACCAACAACCTGGCGCAGAGACAACGGGAAAAAGAAGATAGATAGAGAGGAGACATACAAGATGAAAAATTGTGGAATCAGCAGATGGGACGATCCGGCAGAGATCAACCGTAAATTAAAATACCTGACCAGCCAGCCGATCTGGGAGGTGGACGATGATTATTATGACAATGTAGTCATGAAATATTTTGATGAGAAGTGTAAAGGATCCAGGGAGATTTACGAAGAATCCCAGAAATACATCCCTGGTGGTGTACAGCACAATCTGGCATTCAACAAGCCGTTTCCCATGTGCATGGCCAAGACGGACGGAGCGTATTTATACGATCAGGACGGCAACGAATATATCGACTTCCTGCAGGCGGGCGGTCCGACCATCCTGGGCAGCAACTATCCAGTAGTACGGGAGAAGGTCATCGACCTGCTCAATACCTGCGGCCCTGTGACCGGACTGCTTCACGAATCGGAAATGCTCATCGCTAAGGAAATCAACAAGCACATGCCTAACGTGGAGATGTTCCGCATGCTGGGTTCCGGCACAGAGTCGGTTATGGCAGCACTGCGTATTGCACGGATCGCGACGGATCACAAGCGGATCATCAAGATCGGAGGGGCTTATCATGGCTGGTCGGATCAGATGGTATACGGTCTTAAGATCCCGGGAAGCAGGGCGCTGCTGGAATCTCACGGAATCCCGCGGGGCGCGTACAAGCTGACCGATGAAGTCCGTCCTAACGATCTGGAAATGCTGGAGAAGATGCTCAAGCGGAATCGCAAAAAGGGCGGTACAGCGGCTGTCATCGTAGAACCGGTAGGTCCGGAGAGCGGTACTCGCCCGGTAGCGAGAAACTATAATAAGGGCGTGCGGGAGCTTTGCGATAAATACGGCGCACTGATGATCTTCGATGAGGTGGTAACAGGGTTCCGTGTGGCTCTTTCCGGTGCGCAGGGATACTTCGATGTGGTTCCTGATCTGACTATTTTCGGAAAGATCGTAGCAGGCGGCTATCCGGCTGCAGGCGGCGTCGGCGGCAAAAAGGAATACGCGCAGCTGATGGCGGCAGGACTGGCTACAGGCAAACATAGAGCGTATGTAGGCGGTACGCTGGCAGCAAATCCTCTGTCCTGTCTGGCGGGCTATACCGCGATCCAGGAAATCGAACGCACCAATGCGTGTGAAGTGGCTGGAAAGATGGGAGACAGACTCTGCGATGGTCTCAAAGATCTGCTGGAAAAATACGCACTGCCATATGTAGCCTACAACCAGGGATCCATCGTGCATTTGGAATGCACGGGAGCCATGAGTTTTGATTTTTCATCGATGTGTTTCGTAAAGTCTGCTCTGGGACTCCTGAAACATAAGGACATGATGTATGTGAGAAAAGATTCTATGGAAAAGATGGGTGCTGCATATATGGCTAACGGTATCGTGACCCTGGCAGGCAGCCGTCTGTATACGTCGCTGGCAGATACGCCGGAGATCATAGATGAGGCGCTTAATCGTTTTGAGGAAGTATTTAAACACGTAAAGAAAACGGATAAAGGATTGGTATAGGGCTATGAAAGAAATCGTAAAATCGCAGAAGGAGCTTTATAAAAGCGGACTCACCATGTCGGAAAACTTTCGCAGACTCCAGCTGGAAAAGCTGAGAGAAGGCATTTTAGAACATCAGGGCGAGATCTGTCAGGCACTTCGCAAGGATCTGAATAAATCGGAATTTGAAACGTATGAGACGGAGACGGGTATGGTGTTAGAAGAGATCAGCTGCATGCTGAAACATCTCCACAGGATGATGCAGCCGAAGCGGGTAGGGACTCCTATCGTGCACTTTCCGTCCACCAGCAAAATCTACAGTGAGCCTTATGGATCGGTTCTGATCATGGCACCGTGGAATTATCCGCTGCAGCTGGCGCTGGTCCCTCTGGCAGGATGCATCGCTGCGGGAAACTGCGCAGTAGTCAAACCATCCAATTATTCTCCAGCAACTTCTGCTGTCATCAAGAAGATCATCACGGAGAACTTTCCCCCGGAATACATCTCCGTGGCGGAAGGCGGACGCGAGGTCAACCAGGATCTGCTGGATCAGCCGTTTGACTATATTTTCTTTACCGGTGGCACCACGGTAGGAAAGCTGGTAATGGAAAAAGCAGCGAAGAATCTGACTCCGGTAACGTTGGAGCTGGGCGGCAAGAGCCCGTGCATCGTAGATGAAACGGCAGATATCACCCTGAGTGCGCGCCGGATCATCTGGGGCAAGCTCCTCAATGCAGGACAGACTTGTGTGGCACCCGACTATGTGCTGGCTCACGAAAAGATTTATGATAAACTGATCGAACAGATGAAAAAATATATCGTTGGATTCTATGGGAAGCGACCTCTGCAGGACGGCAACTATCCGAAGATCATCAACGAGAAACATTACGATCGCCTTGCCTCTCTGGTGGAAGCCAGCAATGTGATCTACGGCGGCGGAATGAATCCGGAAACCTGTCAGATCGAATCGACATTGATCCAGGCCGACTGGGATTCGGAGATCATGAAGGACGAGATCTTCGGTCCATTATTACCGGTGCTGAAGTTCTCCAATTTAAAGGAAGCGGCAGATGCCATCAAGGATCGCCCGAAACCGCTGGCACTGTATTACTTTACGACTTCGGCGGCAGGTAAGGATTTCGTCACGAGAAATATTTCCTACGGCGGCGGATGCATCAACGACACTATCGTGCATCTGGCCAACCCTAATATCCCGTTCGGCGGTGTGGGCGCCAGCGGCATGGGTAGTTATCACGGCAAAGAATCCTTCAAGACATTCTCCCATCGCAAAAGCGTACTGGAGAAGAAAAACTGGCTGGATCTTCCGATACGGTACGCTCCAAACAGCCCGCGAGATCTGAAGCTTTTAAAGTTTTTGATGAAATAAAAAATTAAACTTTTGAAAATTCTGACGAACTAAGGTATGATAGTGTCAGGAGGAAGAAGATATGGCACTATTTCGAAAAAAGACAAAGTACTTTAAGTATTCGTATGAAAGAACGAAAGCATATTTTGAACAGCATCGGGAAATCGAAGCGCGTAATTTTTTAAAGTGTCCGGAATGGGCGAAGCCGGAGTATGATGAAAACGGCAGATATGCAGAGGAACCGGATGGGCTGTTGCCTTTGTTTGACCCTCGCAGGCAGCAGCGGTTTTACCGGGAAGGTCAGATGGCAGCAGGTACCATCGTACAGGCGAATGAACTTCTCTTTGCGAGAGGAAAAGGAGATAGTCCGGCAACCTTTATCTATACGCAGGATCCTTTTTTTCTGCAGAATCCGGAAGAACTGATCTGTCTGGCTCATGAGCTCTTTTCGACTAAAGGAGACGACGGATTTATTCCAAGCATACAGTATGTTGCAGATCTGCTGGCGGATGAAGCCGGGCGATATTTTCACTATCACCTGCCCTCAAATGTTCTGGAAAACCGGGATGTCTGGCTCACTACTATTTTAGTGAGCAGGGATCATCTGCCGGATAATACTCTGAAGCCGGAGATTGTATACCCAATGCTAATATTGCCGGATGACGGACCAGATGCAATGATCTTGCCGTACTGGTACTGGCAGAAGTAAGGAGGACGCTATGGGTGAGATCAGTAATCTGGAATACAAGATGACATGGATAGATCATCTGGACGCCTTATATAGTTCCTTCATCAGGAGGAACAACCCGGACGAGTGGTTCTATTTCCTGCGCAGACCGGAATTTGCACAGAAGGAAAAGGCACTGGAGATCAGTCATGAGATTTTACGGTATGTTTTGACCTACGGTCTTATTTCCAGGAAGATCGTACAGCTGCTGGAAGACACGTTTCACTATCTGGATCAGGAAGAGTATTTTTTAGATACCTATAGTCTGGGTATGTTTGACCACTATCGACAGGATCTGTTAACGTGGGAGGAGTTCCCCCCGTACCGTTTATTTGAGCCGCTGGATGAGAATGCGAACTATGATCAGTTTCTGGTAATGTTCGCAGAATTATACGGAACAGATCCTTCTGATGAAGAACAATACTTGCAAAATCTGAAGAACCTGCAGAACACAGGAATAACCCATCCATATATAGCGCTGGCGGAATGTCATTTCTTTTTAGCCAAAAAAGAATATGCGAAAGCATTAGAGGCTCTTCGTGGAATGGAAAACAGTTATGACAAATTTTATGCGGCTGGTGATATTTTTATGGATCTGGGTATGTATCCGGAGGCAGAAGAACAATTTGAGGCCGCGGAAAAACTCCATCCTGCAGGATATGATCGAAACTTACTTTATGGGATCTTTTTCTCAAAATACTACGGTGGGAAATGGCAGGAAGCGAAAGATTTTGCAGAACGTGCAGAAAACATGGGATATGAACCTTTTGTGATGCCATTGAAGTTGAAACTTCTGGAAGACTCCTGTAAAAAACTCCTTGGAGATCGTAATGTAGAGGAGCTTTCGGAAGATGAGTGTCTCGTGGTTTGTGAGTATGTGATGCTAACGGGACAGTATGAGCAGGCGATCAGAATCTGTAAAAAGAATCGAAGTGCAGGTTCGGCGAACGGATTCTGGACGGTCAACCTGGCTGAAGCATACCTGGCGATAGGGCAGCAACCCTTTGCAGAAGAATTGATAGAAGCGTGTTACAAGGGTAATATTTTGCTGTCTGGAGAGGATTTTGATCGGATTCGCGAGATGAAAGCGCGTCTTTTATTTCAAAAGGGACAGGCGGCAGACGCATATGAGATCATTGAGGCTCTGTGCAATAAATATCCTAATAAGATGCGATATCGATTGACCTATGCAGCAATGTGTATGATATCAGGCAGGATCTCAGAGGCGGTTCGAATTTACAGCTCTTTGCGGTTTCATGTGCCGGAAAATCCATTTTTTGCTTATGAACTGGGCCGCTGCATGATGAAGCAGGAAAAATATAAACGAGCGCATGCATTATTTGAACTTGCATTGAAAAATGATCCTGATTTTTCTCGTGCATTGTATGAAATGGCACAGGTCTCGATCGATGAGGGAAATCTGGAGGATGCTAAGAATGAAACGGATCTTCTCTATGGAAAGATCGAGGAAAAGAGAAGGCGTTATTTAAAAGGTCAGATCTGTGAGATGGAAGAGAAATTCCGCGAAGCAAAGGAAATTTACAGAAAGCTGATCGAAGAGGAACGTGCGGAAAAGAAGAATGCAGACCAGGATTTCCTGCATTCAGTGTATGAACGATATTTCCTTATGAGAGAAGCTACTGGTGCAGTCGTGGTTTCTCAAATACGAAATCTGGAAAATACGTTGAAAGAAGTACCGGATTGCGCACAGCTCTGGATGATGCTGGGAGAGACTCACGAGGATTGTGAAGTAAAACCGGAGCAGGCCATATCATGTTATCGTAAGGCTCATGAAGCGGATCCATATCATGAGGGGGCGCTGGCAAAGGTGATCGATTATGAGATCAACAAAGAAAACTGGCAGAATGCGTTAGTGTATTGTGAACGAATGATCACCAATACGGGAAATCGTGATTACTATCTGGTTCAAGCCGGGTGTGCCATGGAACTGGGGCTTGATGAGGCTTTTGCCGGAGACATTGCAGCCTATGTCAGACAAGGCGGTGATGAAAGGGAAACCTATGAGCTTTGCAGTGCCTATGCTATGAAAAAAGGAAATTATGATAAGGCCATCGAAATTTATGAAAAACAGCTTGATGATCGAGCGTCAGGAGAGGTTCCGTGTTATGCAGAGATGGCGATATGTCTGTGTAAGCAGGGAAAATCCGGAGAAGCAGAAGCCGTGCTGCAGGCGGCTATAGATAGTGGAGGAAATAATCCTGAATGGCTTTATACGCTGTATGAAATCCAACGATCCAGGGGCAATTTTAAAGGTGCTTCCCGCACATTGAAACGAATTCGTAAAAACGCCGGTGTGACGGTATTTAACGACGACTACGGGGAGCTTTCCGTCCGGCTTTTCCTGGAAGAAGGGCGACTTGCTATTGCAGGCAAGATGGCGGAAAGTCTTAGTTCCTATGACGGGGAAAAGCTCTGTGCGATTCTGTATGTGCTGCGAGGAAATTATCGGAGTGCCATGCGGCTTCTAAGGAAGCTTATCGACCGGGAGCCGGAAGAACTGGAATACTACAGCTGGATGGTGCTGTGTCAGGCTCTCTGGGGAAAACGAAGCGGCGCGGCCGACTATGCGAAACAGGGACTTAAGGCCTTTGCAGAAAAACACGTTTCCGTGGAAAAATTGAGCCGCCCGGATCATTTGTGCCAGTATGGATTTTTCCTGTACTTTGCGGGATCGCCACAGCATGCCTATGAGATCTTCGGGCGTGCAGCTGCCGCTGTACCGTGCCACGACGAGATCTGCAGTCGTTGCTACGAGGCATATTACGGGATCGGGCTCTGCAAAGCCTTCGACCACGATCGTGAGGCATCCCAGGAAGCGTTTGAGAAATCTTTGCAGATCCAGCCTCATAATACAGTGTGCCGGAAGCTTTCGGAAAATCTCCTGAAATCCCTTTGACATGCCGTATATTTTATCTTATAATACATCCATAAAACCGCTGGAGCCGGACAGGATCCTGGCGGAAATGTGGACTTTTCAGAGAGATCTTTTTCGCCGCATAACGGAGCATATCCGCTATGCGGTGTTTTTATGTGCTGCAGAAAGCAGCAAAGGCTGGAGAAGGTGGAGATACAGTAATGACACAGACATTTATGAAGGAAAAGAAGATTTTACCCCTTGTGCTTTCCATGTCACTGCCGATGGTCATTTCCATGGCGGTGAATTCGCTCTACAACATTGTGGACAGCTATTTCGTGGCGAAGCTGAGCGAGGAAGCCATGACGGCGCTGGCACTGGTGTATCCGGTGCAGAATCTCATCACATCTATTGCCGTCGGATTCGGCATTGGGATCAATGCCTGCGTGGCGTTTTATCTGGGTGCGGACGATAAGCTCAAGGCGGACAATGCAGCATCTTCAGGGGTGTTTTTGAGTATCATTCACGGTATACTTTTGATGATCTTCTGCATTGGCGGGATGCCGCTGTTTGTACGGATGTTTTCGTCTGATGAAGTGGTGATCGGCATGGCACTGGCATATTCACGCCGGGCGTTTGCGTTTGCTGTGATGGTGACGGTAGGGATCGCTTTTGAAAAAATATTTCAGGCGACAGGTCGCATGAAAGTGTCCATGATCAGTATGATCTGCGGATTCGTGACCAATATCGTGCTGGATCCATTGATGATCTTCGGCATCGGGCCGTTTCCGCGGATGGAGATTTCGGGTGCTGCCTATGCAACGGGGATCGGGCAGACGGTGACACTGCTGGTGTACCTGGGCGTATATGCAGGAGGCTCGCTATCGGTTCAGGTGAGTCGAAAAAAACTGGCATGGGATCGCAAGCTTACGATTCGTCTCTACGGTGTCGGGATACCTGCGACGCTTAATATGGCACTGCCTTCCGTCTTGATTTCAGCACTTAACGGGATCCTGGCAGGATTTTCCCAAAGCTATGTGCTGGTGCTTGGCGTTTATTACAAACTGCAGACTTTTATATACCTGACGGCCAATGGGATCATTCAGGGGATCCGTCCGCTGGTAGGATATAATTACGGAGCCGGAGAACTGGAGCGTGTACATAAGATATTTTCGGTGACACTGAAACTGACGGCTGGCGTCATGGCGGTCGGCATGCTGTTTTCCTGGATCTTGCCCCACACGCTTATCGGTTGGTTCACTATTCAGGAATCTACTGTTTCCATCGGTGTGACGGCGCTCCATTATATCAGCTTTGGTTTCATCGTTTCGGCGGTATCCATCACTGTATCCGGTGTTCTGGAAGGGTTGGGAAAGGGCTCCCAGTCCCTGCTTGTGTCTCTCGCACGCTATCTGATCATTATTGTTCCGGCAGCATTTCTCTTAAGCCGTATCTTTGGTGCAAAGGGCGTGTGGATGGCTTTTGCCGTCGCCGAATTTATCACGGCCGGCTTCGCGTATGCGGTGTATCGCAAGGCGGTGTAGAGTGATGTGATAACAGTGCAAATATAAAAAAGAGCGGCATGCGCCGCTCTTTTTAGAGGTGTATTATGGGGGTAGCGATTACCCTTCGATTGCAATGTATTTATTCTGTGTAAGTTCCTTGACATCTTTCTTCGGTACGGACAGCTTCAGGATACCGTCTTCGTATTTCGCCTTGATATCCTCTTCGTTCAGGTGCTCGCCAACATAGAAGCTTCTGCTCATAGAACCGGAGTAACGTTCTCTGCGGATATATTCGCCCTTCTTGTTCTGTTCATCTTGGTCGAGTCCCTTTGCTGCGGATACTGTCAGATATCCGTTTTTCAGTTCTGCCTGAATCTCATCCTTCTTGAATCCTGGAAGGTCGATGTCAAGTTCATACCCTTCATCCGTTTCTCTGATATCGGTCTTCATCATGTTCCTGGCATGTTTACCGTACAGCGGATTTTTACCTCCGAAGAAGTCGTCTTCAAACATGTCATTCATAAACCCATCAAATAAATCTTTGTTCCACAAACTGTTTCTCATCATAAGTCATCTCTCCCTTTTTTGGATTATCATCCTTTTTTCTAATCTCATTTCCCGTACTCCTCGGTACAATTGTATTATATCACTTTTGTTAGCACTGTCAAGAGGTGAGTGCTAATTTTTCGAAAAAATTTAATCGTTCCATTTAGATGCCCTTTTATTACAACATCACAGCAAAAACTCGAAGATTGATTTAAACTATCAAACTTAGAGGTGAATGATATGTGGAAGATTTTGATTTGCTCCGAGGACAGAGATTTTATGCAGGATCTGGGACACCGGATCCGCAGGCTGGCAGGAGAGAGGCTAAAAGAAATACGACTGTTTTCCAATAAGGAAGATCTGGATTTTTATACAACAGGAAGGCCGGAGGAATCCGATATTATCCTGATAGATATAAGCCGGGATAATGAAGGGATCCAGCTGGCACAGAAGATCCTGGCGGTACAGCCCCATTCTCAGATCATTTTCATGGCGTCGACGGATAAGTATTATCTGGACGTATACAGCGTGGATCACGTGTACTTCTTAAAGAAGCCGATCGAAGCGGTCTTTTTAATGAAGGCGTTAAACAAGGCGGGCTCCCGTTTGCAGGATATGAAAAAAAGTTATCTGGTCATCAGCAACAAACAGGGCATCTACAAGATCCCTTTATATACGATCCTGTGCTTTGAAAGCGAGAAGAGAAAGATCCATGTTTATACCCAGGAGCGGGAGCTCTCTTATTATGGGAAGTTCGAAGATCTGATGGAAAAGCTGGATCCTCGGTTTGCCCGCTGTCACAATAGCTATATCGTCAATCTGACAAAAGTACGCGAGCTAAGCGATAAAAAATTCGTTTGCGAAAATGGCAAGAATGTGCCCATCAGCAAGACTTATTATGTCGATGTGCGGGAAAAGTTCCTCTCATATTTAGATGGCGGGGAATTCTGCGGAGGGACTCCGCTGGGAGCACACTCTTGATTTTGAAGCCTCTTTATTCATATACAGATTTCTTTTTTCGACGGTTTCGGCGTGATGACTTTTTCAGAAACAGCTGTGCGCTCGTTTCAAAGTAGTCGCCGTGATCCTCCATGGAGAGGGAACCGTTGTAGGATGAGACGATTGAGCTGATGATCCCAATGCCCAGGCCGTGATTCAGAGTATCTTCTTTGGTGGTTTTCATGCCTTCTTTTTTTGGCGAAAGGCCGGAACTTTTGCTATTGGAAACTTCTATCATCCATACTTTTTTGCGGATCATGCTGGAAAACCGCAGGTACGGTTTTTCCTGACCGCTGGCCTGGCATGCTTCGATGGCATTATCCAGTAAATTCCCCATGAGGGAGATCATATCGATTTCCTGCATGACTGCCGGGTCAGGCAGCGCGCGGATCTCATCTTCGAACCGGATCCCCAGCTGCTCGCATTTTCCTTTTTTGTCGGCAATAAGTGCTTCCTGTGCCGTGCTCCCGCCGTGGATATAGCGGAGCAGCTGGCTGCATTCTTCTAAGCAGTCTTCTTCTTTCTCTTTGGAATCAAATGTTTCAATAGCGTCTCGCACCTGTTTTGTGATCTCTCCGGCGCGCTTGCAGAATTCCACATTGTGATCCATGTACTGGTTCTGCAGCTGCCAGCCTGAGATCAGTTTTTCATTCTGCTGTTTCCGCTTCCGGTTGACACGGTACAGCGAGATGATGATGACGATGTTGATCAGCGCCAGAAATGCGAGGATCGTTAAAAGTGTAGGTGTAGAGTACATGAATTTTCTCCTTTCTGCCAGGTGGCGGTGCCGTTGTGCTGTTTGAGAATAGTCTGTAGCATCCGGAAAAAGCTGGAGCTGCGGAGCAGCGCCGGGTGCAGCGAACGTCTTCCGGTGGTGTCGATGGCAAGCGATAATTGATTCTCTTCTGTTGTGATGCAAAGAGCTTCCGTCGAAAGTTTTTTCTTCTGCAAAAGCTGCTGCACATACTGATAGATCTCATATTTTTCACGGGAAGAAAGCTGCGGGACGTCCAGCGTCTGCCATGCCAGCTGGCGGTGGATCTGTCCGTCGATCTCTTTGCAGATCCTCAGCAGAGATTCCCGATATCCTTCCTCCGGCACAGCCAGATGATTGGAAAGATCGTGGCGCAGGCTGCGGATGCTCCCGTGGAGCATGGAAACGTTCTGATAGTAGTCCAGGAGCATGGTGCTTTCCATGGTTTGCAGTCTCTGGAGCTGTTTCCGGTGGAATGTCGAACGCGCCAGCAGGATGGTGATCAGCAGGATGATCGTCAGCAGTGCGTAGGAGAAGTCCCAGATGTAATTATTCCAGAAGTTAGCGTCGGTCCCGCGGTTAATCATGTAATTGTTACTGGACAGCAGTATGAACAACCGCGAGATATAGGCAACGAAGCTCAGCAGGAAATACGCCAGACAGATCCAGTCTGGGATTTTGGAAAACAGCCAGTTGAGCTTTTTCCTAAACAAATAGTACACTGCCATGATGGTCAAGAGGAAGGACATCCATAGAGCCAGCAGGATGATGCATCCGGCTGGATAATTGCAGTATTCTCCCGGGTTTGGCGGCAGGAACCGATCTCCCAGCCATTTGGTCAAAATCGCTGTCGGCGTGCAGGGCAGGGTGGAGAGAAAGTCATAGTAAAATGTGGTTTTGATAAAGTTTCGCGGGAAATATCCTTCTCCGTAGATTCCGATGATCGTCAGAAGGATAAACGTATTGAACGCATGGACCAGCGAATGGGTGATCTGGATCGTCAGAGTCGTGTGATACTCAGGAACCAGCTCCAGCCCTATTTCGACCGCTTTGAAAATGATGGTATATATTATGATAAGCCAGAAAACCTTTTTTCGATGACTGCTGACGCCGATGCATTTGAACACTAGAAACAGCTGGATGCAGCAGAAAATTGGAAGGGTTCCCAGCAGCAGGATCATTTGGTAGATATGCAGCATGGATCGTTCTCCTTTATTGTAAAATTCGTAAACTGAAGTGTGAAGCCGTGCTCCGCCTTTTTCCATGCTGCCCGTGCTCCGTGGGAGACAGCGATGCGCTTGAGCAGGAGAAATAGCGGGCGGTTTTTCAGACGCGCCAGACGCAGTCCCTTTGCAGCAGAGATGGTAAAGCGGATCGAACTTTGTTCTTCGGTGATGCAAAGAGCCTCCGGCGGAAGCTTTGCAGACTGCAGAATAAGCTGCAGGTAGCGGAAGATTTCGTATTTTTCGCGGGAGGACAGGGCTTCGGTCTTTATGGATTGCCAAAAAAGCTGGCTGTGGATCTGGCTGTCTATCTGGTCGCAGATGGTCAGCAGAGAGTCACGGTAGCTTCCTTCCGGTATCGCCAGATGATTGGAAAGATCGTGACGCAGACTGCGGATGCTCCCGTGGAGCACAGAGACGTTCTGGTAATATCGCAGCTGCATATCGTTCTCTAGATGCTGGATCCTTTGCAGCTGGTATTTCTGCCGGGCAACAGTGATCAGCAGATACAGCGTGATCAAAAGGAGTATGACCATTATAACGTCTGCGTTGAACAGGGTGTCGCGTGCGCATCGTTTATCGAACAGAAAAAGCTGCCCTTGATAGATGAACATGACGATGACCTTGCCGATGTAGATCAGGAAAGTGATCCCCATGAGGAGCAGGCAAAGGTTTTCCGGGATCTTGCTGAGAAGCCGGTTCAAAGGTTTGCGAAACAATACTATGGATAGTGCGATGGCTGCCGCACTGTATGCCCAGAGAAGGATCCACAAAAGATCTCCCGGCTGGCTGGCTGTGAACAAGGTTTTAGAGTGAACCAGATGATGCTTTGATAAAAAGAGAGCTAGATTGTTCGGATCTAGCATGTTGGCACCGATGGTGACAAGATCGTAATAAAAGAACAGTTTGACCCAGTTTCGTCCCAGGGTGCCGTCGGCGTAGACTGCCATCAGGAAGATCAGGATAAAAGTGTCCAGGGTGTGGACGGACCAGTAGACCCAGTATGTAGTTGTGGGCATTGCTGACGGATCAGGACTCAGCAGCAGAAAATCCATCCCCTTGAAGAGGATCGTGTAGACCACCAGGATCACGAAAACTTTTCTTTTATGTTGCGATACGTGACAGCCGTAGAACAGAAACATGACCTGAATGACCAGATAACAAAGTACATACAGACAAAGTGCGATTGCATAAATCAAAACAAAATCCCCCTAAATTGCAATTATATAAATAATAGAATAATTATAGCATCAAGGATGGGTGGGGGATAGTTAAATTTAGAATTTTTGTAAAAACTTTAGACGCTCGGCGGAGGGCGACAGCAGACAGCCGAAATGGTCGATTATTACATTTGGTGAGCCGAAAATTACAACGAACCTCTTGATTGCGTCAGGTGGTGGTATAATCCATTTCATCAGAAATACTTGAATGACGGGAGGGAAATTCAGATGGAGACGATGCAGAAAAGACAGGATGGGAGGATGGACTCTTTAATGGAAAAGCGAATGAAAGAGGTGTTTGTCCGGTGGCTGCAGGAAAACGACTACGATGAGGCAGCATTTTTGGAGAAATATAGCGATGAAGAACTGGTGATGCAGTACGTGATCGGCGAAGAACGCTCGCGGATCTATTTGGCGGATGACCAGGGCGGTCAGGCCGAGGTCCTTTGCGAATTTTCTACAGACCGGATCGGGGAAAGCCGGGATCTGATTGGTGAAGTAACGCTGCAGGCATCCTGGATCGCATGGATCGCCATGGATAAACTGTACGGCGCAGAACACAATTCTCTGCGGAAGCTGCCGGAGTCAGCGGACTGTGGGCTGGCTGAGAATATGCGTAGGGAGTATGAAGTGAAAGTAATAGGATTTTAGCCATAGCCAAGCGAAGGATTTTGCAGTATAATGGGCAGTATAGCAATGCATCAGAAAGAAGGTTTGTAACAACATGGTTTATCAAAACATCCTGGATGCTATGGGCAATACTCCCATGATCCAATTGAATCATATGGTGCCGGAGGGCGCAGCGCGCATTCTGGTCAAATTTGAAGGTCTAAACGTGGGCGGTTCTATCAAAACGAGAACCGCTTATAATATGATCTGCGACGCAGAGGAAAAGGGCGTCATTGATCAGGACACGATCATCGTCGAGCCGACCAGTGGAAATCAGGGCATCGGTCTTGCTCTGGTAGGAGCTGTAAAGGGGTATCGGACGATCATCATCATGCCGGATTCTGTCAGTGAAGAACGGCGCAAACTGATCAATCACTATGGCGCAGAATTGATATTGATCCACGATGATAACAACATTGGTGAATGTATCGATGAATGTCTGCAGACTGCTATGCGAATGGCAGAAGAAGATCCTCGCGTTTTTGTACCGCAGCAGTTTATTAATCCGGCAAACACGCAGGTTCATCGGTCTCATACGGGCCAGGAGATCCTGGAGCAGGTGGATGGACCGATCCACGGTTTCTGCTCCGGAATCGGTACAGGCGGCACCATCACCGGCATTGGAGAAACGCTGAAAGCTGCCAATCCTGACATGGAGATCTGGGCAGTAGAGCCGGAGCATGCAGCTATCCTTTCGGGTGGATCCATAGGATCGCACCTGCAGATGGGGATCGGTGACGGTGTGATCCCAGATATCCTCAACCAGAATATCTATCAGGATATTTATATCGTAAAGGATGAAGAAGCCATCCGCACAGCGCAGGAACTGGCGTCAAAAGAAGGTATCATGTGCGGCATCTCCAGCGGCACCAACGTAGCTGCAGCCATCCAGCTTGCCAAGAAACTGGGTGAAGGCAAGACTGTTGTTACCGTCCTGCCGGATACCGCCGAACGATACTTCTCCACACCGTTGTTTGAGGAGTAAGTGGAAACGGAAGCAATTAAGGAAAATAGAAATGGATTTTTAGTAGAAACCTCCGTTAGAAGTACTATCAACCACAAAGGAGGTGCCGACAATGGCAGATAAGACAAGCAGAGAAAAACTGAGAGTAATTGTTTCGCATGCACAGACAGATGTTAATCTGTGTGCGGTAGCTTACAAAATGATGAAGGCTTGTGATTCAGAGGAACGTTCACAGGTATTCGAGGAATTCATTAAGAGCGTGAGACGCGATGAATCCGATGGATCCATGAAATTGCCAGTTGTAATTACCAAGCGTGAGGAAGCAAATCTCATGAGCAGGTATGGCTCCCATGTTGATCAGAAACTTGAACAGCTCTTGAAGGAAAATTTGGAAGAAAGTGAGTTTTATGCAAAGCTGACGGACTTTATCTTCAATGACGAGATGCTTCAGGATGGGAAAGCAGGTTCAATTGCAATCTTTGATTGTGTGATAGACAAGCGTTTGCCATATCACAAACTTGACACAACGAGTGCTATTACGATGGATAATGACCAGTTTGCTGAAGTAATGAAGTCGATTGGGGATGAGGTATTGGAGGCAATTGATAGTGCCATGTCACACGACTTCGAACAGAAAACTGAAAGAGCTGGAGTTGTTTTGGCCCTTATTGAAAGTCGAGAAAGAAGAGAAGAGAGAGCTGCAATGCTTATCCGAGCTTTTAGCCACTATGAAAAGCAGATTCTTCAGCTTCATGAACGTGAATTAAAGAGAAAATTGCTCAGTGAGTTAATAAGTGATGATGACGAATAACATCATTACAAACTATCAGCCATACCCGAAAATGGGTATGGCTGATAGGAAAAGTTACTTTACACGGTTAATGATATTAGAGATTTTTGATGAAACTGTTTTTGCTTCCGTATCTTTGTTGGAGAGAATTTTTGATAACCCGGTTTTTTTTACGGGGGCAACAGTCGGAAATTCATCCGGTTCGATGCTGTAGATGTTGGAAAGTTCATCTTTATACAGAGCTATTGCCTTTGATACAGAGCCGGTGGAAAGAAGAACCTTGGAAATTTCTCTCGGGGTGTCATTAAGCACTTTTGTCGCAATCATGCAGAGCAGAGCATCGGCATTATCACAGTATTTTTTGAAAAGAGTAAGAGCTGTTTCTTTTGCAATCAAGATTGGCTCGGTAGAGTCGCTTTTATCGGAAAGAGAATCTTCAAGAGTTTTTGCATATTTTGAATCATCATTTTCGCTGCGGCAATTGAGGGGTTCGTTCAGGGAGATGAACAGGTTTTTTTTCTTAATAATACTGCGGTATGTATCAATGATACGACGATTGATGATGGTGTAGAGGTACGGAATCATGTGATCAAGGTCATTGGCAAGAGTAAGATTGAGCTTATGGATACATCTTTCGAGGACATCATAGTGTACATCTTCGATATCAACACCAAGGTCTCTGAGTTCGAGAAGGTGATTGATGTTGGTGTGGCTTCTGAATGCTGTGCCGGTGATAAAATTGTCAATGGCGAGAAAAACTTCTGCGTACAGATCTTCGTGCTGTGAGAGCTGGTTGCGAGTTTTGATACCTAAAGCGTTGACCTTTGATAAAGAGTGACATAATTTTTTCATAGCGACTACCTCCGTATTTTTTGGATTTCAAGGGTTGTTCCTTATGCTTTTATTAGGCCAGATAGGAAATGGTAGATATACGGGGGTTCGCAATAAACGAGAATAGAAACGCTACATCGGCGATAACCTTTAATAGTGGGTAATAGCAAATAATATTTTTAAGTGAGGAGGGGAAAAAGTGGATAGCTTGGCAACTGGGAGTTTATTGAATGCCCTCTTAGAGTGTTTTAAGAAACTAAATATTGACTTTTGGGAAGAAGTGACAATAGATGGAGAAGATGGATATCAGAAAATTATAAAATCAGATGTTGCGACTGTTTGGGAAACTTTTTTTTGTAGTGCGGTGGTACGATTATCAAGAGCCCCGCGGTGTGATACTGCAAGTCCCAATCCCGATGCACTAAGAGCTTGGCGTAGGGGGGAAGTCAATGATAAGACGATAAGTACTTTGAGAAAAAAGTATATACCTAGTATATCTGCAAGTAATGGCTATACATATATTGATGCGCAGAAAGAACACATTATTTATTTTTTAGAACTTGCAGTTTGTGCTGGAGAAAGTGTATTGGATAAAGACAAAAACTCAGAAAATAATGAGAAATATTTATATAAGAAAAATCTTGTAGAGAGAAAAAGTATACTTCCCTATATATATTCAAAGTTTGCGGTGCTTAAAGAATTATTTGATGATATTCCGATAAATATAATTGCAAACAGAGATGATATCAAGTGGTTTTCTGATATTGTTGCTAACAGAATACCAGAGATAGATAATGATGAAAACGAGCGTAAGTTTGCGGCGGTATTTGCGGCGGCTATGATTCTAAGCCTAAATATCAAGGACGAAAAAAAAATTCCCATAGCGGAGAGCACAAGCGTTGATAAAAGGATAAAAGAATATCTATATAGATTATTCGGAGATGCGCCAAAGGAATCCGAAGGATTACAGAAAGATGCATCTCCAGCAGCCAAGGAATTGCACATTTCTATTCCGAGAATTTCAAAAAGTAGTGATGAAGATGCTGAAGCAAAGAAGTCAGAATTGATCGGAGCATTTGATTCGTTAAAGTTTGCAAAGAATGAAAATGGCATATTGGAATCAATGATTCGAATTAAGCGATCAATAGACAAATGTTTTCGTTCAGCAGAGGATTTAATTAGAATACTCTCAGATGACGAGGATTCGGAGGAATTTAGTAGGGACTGGATTGAGTGTGCGTACCGTCTGAAGGATATGATTACAGAGATGGTGGCATACTATAGAGTCGTATTAGAGAGAGATTTGCTGACGCAAGATTCACATGATCAGGAATTGACATCATTCAAGTTGGATGTTCTTGATACTTCTGTTGAGATTTATATTATTTTAGGATTTTTGGAAGCGCAGTTAAAAAAAGAGTTTGAAGAATTGAATCGTTCTGCAGGCAAAATTGAAAAAGAGCAAATACGCTTCAGAATCAGGAAGACAAAAATGGATCTTACAGATATTAGGAGACAATATGACTCTGCAGAGACAGACATTACCAATTCAATTGCAGAACATAAGGTTATGTCTAATTATGATATGGGGACGATTTAGGAGGATAGAAAAATGGCAAATATTCCCGGGTTTGAAAGTGTTGATAAAATAAGGAAGGAATATCCCTATTTTGATCTGAACACTCGCTCATTTTCAGAAAAAAGGTCAACAGGGTATTTAGGTGGGATTCCTTTGATGTTTGATTTTGAATCCAGAAGACTATATATAGACTCGAGCGATACACACAGTTTGGTGTATGGTTCAACAGGATCTTTAAAAACACGAACAATTGTATCTCCTGGTATAAAAGTTTTAGGGTATGCAGGAGAATCTATGATTATCAATGATCCTAAGGGAGAGTTGTTTACAAGGCATGCAGGAGACCTAAAAAAACAAGGATATAATATTGTTGAAATAAATTTTAGGGATCCAAGTCTAGGTAATTCATGGAATCCTCTATATATTCCTTATCAGTTTTATATAAATGGAGATCTAGATAAGTCAGCGGAATTTGTTAATGACATAGCCAATAATCTAATGGTAAGCGATAGATCTACAGATGATCCATTTTGGGATTTTTCAGCATCAGATTTGCTGTATGGTTTAATACAACTGTTGTTTAGGTATTGTAAAGATCATTCTGCACCAATCAATGCAGTAAATATTGGAAATTTACTTACACTTAGAAGAACTTTGTTCTCAAGCAAACAACAGGCTCAGAATACGATCCTGTGGAAATATGCCTCAGAGGATGAACTTGTTGCGGCTAGCTTGTCAGGAAGTGTTTATGCACCTAAAGACACAATGAATAGTATCTTAAGTGTGTTTGACCAAAAGATGCGTTCCTTTACAATTCAACCAACATTACTTGAAATGTTAGCAAATAACGACTTTGATATTGCTGATATTGGACAAAAGAAAACGGCTGTGTTCCTGATAACACCCGATGAAAAAACAAGTTATCATCGTCTTGTATCGATGTTTGTTAAGGAAAGTTATGAGTATCTGATTTTCTTGGCTACACAAACAGAAGAAAACAAGGTCGAAAACCGAATAAATTATATCCTAGATGAGTTTTCTTCTCTGCCTAAAATTGCTGATATGCCTTCAATGATAAGTGCTGCGAGAAGTAGAGATATCAGATTTCTGCTTGTTGTTCAAAGTCAGTCATCATTAAAGCAAAGGTATGCAGACGAAGCTGAAACTATCATATCTAATTGTACCAATTGGATTTTCTTTACGAGTAGAGAATTAGGATTGCTTAGGGAACTGTCGGAATTATGTGGAACTCAAAAGAACCACATGCCAAACATAAGTGTTTATGATTTGCAGCATTTAAGTAAGGAAAGAAGAGAAGCTCTTGTTCTAGCAGGACGTTTGAAACCCTGCAAAGTATCTATGTTAGATATAGACCGTTTTGGCGATCGTAGTTATACCTTACTTGAGCATGAGAAAAGGGAAAGAATGGAAAGAAATCACTTGACATTTGAGTTAAGAGAGGACATTAAGAAGAAATACATCCCACAATTGCCAAGTAATCCGTTTGAAAGATCACCATCCACTATTCCTGGAAATCGCCAGGGAGAACCTTTTGATATCGATGCAACCATGCAGGCTATTGATAAGAAAATTGCAGAGCTTGAGGCGGAAGAAAAGAGGGAAAAAGAAGCGCGTGATCAAAAGGCTGCGGAGAAAGTTGATGCAGATAAGAAAGGAGATAACCAATGAGTACGAATAGTGAGAGAGAGATTATTATTGAACAGAGTGCGGATAATATTCCTGAAGAGTCTGTACAGTCGAAAAGAAATGATTTGCTTATGCCTGTAAGTAATGTAAATACAAAAGCACAAGTTTTTCTCGAATATATATACAGTATGGATGATGATGCCGCACGAGAGGATCTATATGATTTGATAAATCAATTCTTGGCGCAGGATCAGCAGTCAGGCGATGCAGATGATTTTCATAATTTCGCTGTGGAGTTAGCAAGAAAAGACGAATATGTTCTGGCTTGTAAAGTTGTGGATTGCGGATTAAAGCTGTTTCCAAAGAATGTTGATTTACTTGCAGATTACTTGCAGTATGGAGTTAATTGTAACAAAATCGAAGAGTGTAAAAAGGTATATAAGACCTTAATCAAAATTCCGAAAAGAAGATGGACATGGAGAGGTTTTGCCTTTTTAGTCGATTACTTACAGTTTTTGATTGACAGGAGTGATTCAGATAAAGAGATTGATGCAAAAGAAAAAGAAATGATAGAGGTGGCATCTGAATTTAGAAATAGATTTCCATATAGCGAAGAGTCATATAGAGTTGAAGCTTCAGTTTATCATATTCTGAATCCGGAAAAGGAAACAGATATTTTGAAAAAGGCTCTTGATAATGTTAAGGTTGCCCCTAAGTGTGCTCTTCGATATGCTGATATTATGTTTGAAAGAGGTTTTTATGAAGAAGCTGCTGAAGCGATAAGCAGAGGCATCAGTGATGCAACTCAAACACAAAGTAGTGTTAATGAAGGCTATATTTACTATCTTTCTGCGCTTTGTAAAATCGCTGTTATTCAGAAGAAAAATAAGGACTTTATCATTACTAAGGAAGAAGCTGAAGATATTTATTCTGATTTCAACATTGCCTTGTCAAAATTTCAAGGAACGAAGAATAGCTATACTGATGTGATTATTACTAAGACAAACACAATAGTGAATAAGTCTGGCGAAACTGTGGATCCAAAGTTCGATTTGCTTTACGATAGTGTGACTCAATGATTTTATTGTGTTTAGGATTTTCTGACCGAACAATTAGGATGAAATAATGGTAGGTGTTATGAGTACAAAGAATATGCCGGATAATAATGCCGATATGGAAAAAAATGAAGAAATACATCAGATCGAAAATTGGCTTGAAGAATTGCCTGAATTTGATGAACATGGACATACACCTCTTTCATATGAGGCTCTATTAAGCTTTGTGGAAAATGCCCAAAAAGATAATGATTCTGCCGATGATAGAATAATCATCGGCAAAGTGACGGATGTATTATCGCATGAAACTGATTTGGAACGCATTGATCCCCTTTTTGCGTTATTAAAAGATCATAATGCAGATAGTTCAGACTATTCGATGATAGGTATGTCCTCATATGAGGTAAAAAACTTTGTTGTATCAGAAAGAGCCTATCGGATGGCTATTGAGCAATGCACTGAAGACTATCTGATAACTGGATACAAAAATAATTTGGCGTATCTGATAAGAAGAAAGGAACTCGCGAACCCTGAAAATCGAGTCAAAAAGGAAGCTCCAATACTTCTCAGGGACGGCGTAGCTAATAAGGACACATTCTCTCTTATTAATATGGCTTTGTTTTGGGCTTTGGAGTACGGTGGTGAAGAAAACTGGGATCTTGCTGATAAGCTTGTAAGCTATGTAGATAAAAATGATGTGACGGGTGCCCTTGAGTGGTGGAAAGGTGTAGCGTTAGCTGATGAGGCTGAAGGATACCTCGTTCATCTGTTATTAATTCGTCACGGAAAGATAGGTAGTAGCCCTTTGGGAAGTATCGGGGAATTATTTGATAGAGTCAAAAAAGATTCCCCAGGGATTCCTGACAAAATGAAGGAAATAGTTACCCCGTTTGATGGTGGAGAGTTTGACAAGTTTCCAACTTTCCCGCCTGTTGACTGGGATTGATAATACAAACAAATATTAAACATGGTTATGAGTGTGATAAGACATGAGAATTGATCTCGTGTCTTTTTTTGGATTTTTTTCGACCACATCCGTCAGTAATACTACAAAACAGTTTGAAAGGATGGTGGCACATATGACAGCACAAGACTATATGATCAGGGAAAACATTGAACTTACCAATGTTGCAGGGAGCAATCTTGTCGTAGGAAGCAAGAAAATAATCATTCGGGAAAAAGTGGATATTATTGTGCCCTCAATTGTTAAGAGTAATACAGGCATAATCATTGCTGATGCGAGTACTGATTTGAATCGCATTTATGCAGAAGTTTCAGAAAGAATCAGATAAGGGAGGAAATCAAAATGGCTTTTTTACCGCATATTATTACATCAACAGATGGAAATGATCATAGTACTGATTTGATCAGCTATGACATGATTAAGAATCGCATTATCTATTGTAATGGTGAAGTGAATGGTGATAGCGCGATCTCTATCATAACCCAGCTTAGATATCTTGCGATGAAATCGGACAAGGATATCTATATGTTTATTAACAGTCCGGGTGGATCTGTGAGCGATGGGTTGGCAATTTATGATGTCATGAACGAGATTCCTTGTGATGTTGTGACGATTGCGAACGGCATGGCGGCCAGCATGGGATCCTTTCTTCTGGCAGCAGGAGCAAAAGGGAAAAGGTATGTTACTCCAAGTACTGAGGTCATGATTCATCAGCCTTTAGGCGGTGTCCAGGGACAGGCAACAGATATATCGCTTGTTGCAGATCATATTCAAAAGATTAAAACAAAGCTGGCAACCATAATGGCAAATAACTGTGGAAAAGAGCTTGCTGAAGTGACTAATGATATGGAACGTGATCATTGGATGTCCGGCGATCAGGCTAAAGAATATGGAATCGCTGATCATGTTGGTTTTCCAGAGATCGTCTGAGATAGGAGGATGGAACAATGAAGCTTGTAGGTTTAGAAGGTCTTAAGACAACGATGTCTGAAATTGTTAGCAAGGCAGATGCATACAGAAAGGGCGGCGCACAGGTTCCGCATGTAGTAATGAACCTGACGCATGATAACGGGCAGAGCATAGTGGCGGATTATATTACATCTGTGCTCTATGAGAACAACCTCAGGAAATTCTGTGGGCTGGACATTCTCTTAGAGTATAGGGCTGATGGAAGCCTTAGACAGATGAAGCAGATTTTTGAGGATATTGCAAGTAATGCCGTATACACAAATGAATATGAAGGTGTTGTAGCTGTAGATATTTCTGCACTGTCTGAGTTCATAAACGAATTTCAGGTTGATTACTTTGTGGAGCATATAGGGTTTGTTGCCCAAAATGCTACGGTGATTATCTATTATGATGCTTCGCTTGGTAAGAGAATGCAGATTGTTAAGGATAGAGTGGTTAACGCCATCGGGAACTGTATTGATGTACCTGTGACTCCTTATTCGCAGAAGGAATACTCGGAGATTGTTGTCCAGAATATTCTTGACCGTGGGATTGAGGTTGATACTGGGGATGATCTGGAAAACATTTTATGCAGGGTTGTGGACACATATCATGTGACAAGTGCTAAACAGGCGGTTGCAGTCGCAGAGGATCTTGTATTCTGTGCAGACTATAGCAGCTTTACCCCGAGGATTGATTCCAAAATGGTCAGTGAGCATTTCGGTAACGGCAAAGTATGCTTTTAAGGAGGGATAATCATGAGAAGTGAAAGATGGACCACACCAATCGAGAGAGCGAAAACACTGAAGGCAGAAGCGGCTGGACCGGTGCTCGCGTATGACAATGGAAAGATTCTCAGTCATGACGGTGAAGGACATGTGATGATTTTGGGTGTAAGCGGTTCTGGTAAAAGCAGAAGAGGAACCATTCCCACGACTATGTCATTCATAAGGAATAGGCAGAGTGCCGTAATTGCAGATGCTAAAGGAGAAATCTATGCAAATACAAAGGATATGATTCCTTCTGATTATGATGTGCATGTTATAGATTTCCGTAATCTTTATGAGGAAGGCGCTGAAGGATGGAATCCTCTTCACGCTCCATATGTTCTTTGGAAGGCCGGAACCCCGGAAAACAGGCATATCGCAGAACAAATGATAGAGGGACTTGCTCATACCATGTATCCGGAAGTCAAGGGAACAGATCCTTTCTGGATTAAAGAAGCCAGGAATGTATTTTTGGCTGCTGTATATGTCTTGTTCGAATTTGCGGAGGCTGATCAGATCAATTTAGCAAGTGTCTATTATTTGATATCGAAAGGTGAGGAACGATTCGGACCATCAACATACCTTAAGGCATTTGTAGAAATGTCTGAGAGTAATGAGAATGTTGCGATGCAGCTTCAGAGCTACGTTACAACAGCTAACGATACCCGTGCTGGTATTCGTTCAACATTTCTTGACGGTTTGTCAATAGCGACCAAAAGCGTAAGTGTTAGGAACTTCCTCAGTCACGATGAACTTTGTATCAATGAACTGAGCGGTGATAAGCCAACATTGATTTATATCATAATTCCTGATGAAACTCCAATTTATGATGAACTGACCGGAGTATTGGTAAGCCAGCTGATGAATCACTATGTAAGAATTGCAGAACAGAAATATGCTGGGAAGCTGCCGATCAGAGTAAATGTCCTCCTGGAGGAGCTGGGAAATATCGGTCGGGCTATTACAAATCTTCCTCACCTTATGAGTGCCGGCAGATCAAGAAATATCCGCGTTGAGTTTGTTCTCCAATCTATTTCTCAGCTCGTTGATATTTATGGGGAGAGCAATGCGACGACCATAATGAGTAACTGTGATGTACGAATCGCTTTTAGAGTCAATCATTGGGATACGCTCACAGAATTATCGCGCATTTGCGGAGAAAGAGAAATAAACTGTGAGGGGCATGTTTCGAGAGAACCACTTATTACTCAGAGTCAGCTTGCTGCTATGGAGACCGGTCAGGCGCTTGTGATAGTATCGGGCAGAATCAAGTTTATTACTTGGATTCCCGACTTTACAGAAATGAATATTTCAAGACAGACAACTACGACCAGAAAAAAAGAGAAGAAAAGAACAGCCAAAAAGGTTTCATATTTTGATATTCAAAAATATGTGAAGGAGAAGAAGAAGGAGGCGATGGCAGAACACCCTTTTGGAGTTAGGGGTGGGGATAGTTCTCCATCATTTCCGTTCATGACGCCTGATGATTCTGAAAAATCGGGAATCGATGTTGATGATTTAATCAGCAGGATTGATAAAAAAATAGCAGAACTCGAAGCCGAAGAGGAGAAAGAAAAGAATTCTGAAACGAGCAAATGTGATGTGACTATTGTGACGATTGGAGACGCAAGGAAAACTGCTGGCATATTCAGCCGCAATTGTGGGTTGAAAGATGAATCCTTGAAGAAGGCAATGGCTGAAGCAAGAAGAGGAACATATACGATTGAACACATGGATAGACAGAAAGCTGCGGAGTTCATTGAAAAGCTTCAGGAAGTTGGAACAATAGCGATTGCTAATGAATCTGATCCTGATGGTGAGTAAAAATGGATTTTTTCTGGATTGCTCCGTTTAAATAAGCAAGAAGAATGAAATATCGATTGCAACGTAATCGATATTTCATTCCCATCAAATACAAGGAGGTAACGGCTATGGCAAGTGAATTTTATGTGGCTGAGGATGGTTCTATCCATCGTCATCCGGTGACAGTGGTAAACAATACAGGGAATCGTACAAATACTTATGCTCCTGCACCTGCGGTGAATGCACAGGCGAGAACTGCGTACAGACCGATTCATCAGGTGAGTGAAGGGCGAAAGGTATGGTTCTGGATTATTTCCATCATCATGTCGCTTCTGATTGCGGTAGGTGTAACCCAGGGATTTGGTGCAGAAGTATATGGCAGTGACGGCGGATTCGCTGCAACGATCGGACCGTTTGTTGTCTTTATCGGGGCACTTGCAGGAAGCATTCTTTACGGAATATTCTGTGCTAAGTCTGTTGATTACAACCTCTGGGCATACATTCTTTCGGCATTGTCTTCGGTAGGTGGAATTATTGCTACCGGAATCGCTGTGGCAATCGTGTGTTTTGTTGTGATGATACTGTTTTACATCTTGATCATCGGGTTTGTAATTGCAGTAATATGCGGAATCGCGGGAGGGTCATGATATGCAGAATAAGGGATATACAGAAGCGTATGCTGATGCAAGACTTTTTGTTGATTTCATGGGTTCAACGATTGATAAAGTTGAACAGGTTGTCAGAAAATCAAAGGTAAAACGACAGCATATAAACGGTGAGTACCAGCAGCTCGAGAGACAGCTTCAGAGTACTAAGAGTGATGCTGACAGGATGTGTTCGGCTGAGAAGCGCAGAAGAGAGAATACTGCAAGACATGTGATAGAACATATGAAAACTGCATTATCTGATATCAAGGATCCGCATTTTCACAGAATGGAATCCAAGTATATCAGGAAGTGCGGCAGAGGAACCTATGTTTTGGTTACGGACAATCCTCATACTGTCAAAAGGAAGCTGAAAGAAGCAGTAGATCGTTTTGGCGACCTTGTTGCTGACCTTAACCAGGCTTTTATTCCGCCTGCAATCAGTAATGTCGTGGGTGGAGTAGTAAGACCCTATCGGAAGAACAGTTATGTAAGAATAATCAAAACAAGGGATGAAATCCTGGCTTTGGTGAAAGCATTGATCAGCTTTTCTGATCTGGATTCTCAACAGAGAGAGTGCGGTGAGGTTTTTAATGCACGTATTGAGCGTGAGAAAGCTGGCAGGGATGCAAAACTGCAGGTTATTCCTAACGAGATGAATTCAGGCATTTCGAGAACCTTTGAACTTTTTTCTCAGGGATTGGAAAGACTTCATGAGGAAACTGAGGTTCTTGATGAAGTTGATAAATCCATAGTAGTAGGCCAGTGCTGGTTCTTTAACAATAATGTTTCTATTCTTGCCGAGGCAGGGCTTTCAGATGAGAATGTTGCTCTCTATGAAGATAAGGTTGGATTCCGTCTGAAGATGGATACCATTAAGGAAAACATGCTGTTTACCTACGAGGGCGGAGAAGGAGTATCGCAGACATTATGTTCGCTTGCTGCGGATATTGTTTACTCATGTGATCATATGGATCTGGTCCTTATTGATGTTAAGGGGCTTGGAAGCACATACAGATTGCTTCAGCCACTTAACGAATACGATACGCTGACACTCCTTAATACTGACAATCAGGTTTCTGAAGGTCTTGAGAGGCTTGAGAAATGGATTGCCGATACCTATGAAAAGTGTCTGGGAGAGCGTTACGACTCTATCGAAGATTACAACAGGGTATCGTTGTCAAAGCGAAATAGAAAATGCCTTATCATCGATGACCTGATCGGTAATGTTGAGCCGAAATATTATGATCAGATTATTCGAATCATGAATAATGGCGTGAAAGCAGGGGTTTATGTGCTTTGCTCAATCGAGGACCGTGATTTTGGCAATAACAGGGCTTTGACGGAGTTTGCTGCAAGCGTGCGTGAAGCAGCGACCGTCATTCCGGTGCGCGACAACGGCTGTTTCTATATTAACAGCAGTACGGCAGTATTACTCAAGACTGATACGGACCAGGAGCGTATTGCATCTGTAAGGTGTAAGTTAGGGGCTCACGAGGAACAGTCTGCGATTATTCCTATTGGGAAAGTATTACCTGCGGATGGAAGTTGGCAGAAGAAGAGTTCTGCTGATGGATTGAAGGTTGATTTCGGTGTGGATGAGAATGGAAGGAAGGCTTCCTTTGAGATCTCATCCAAGAGACCGTATGGCCTCATTATTGGCGATGTACGAGTAGGAAAGAGCAGTCTGCTTCATACAATTATCTTCCAGCTTCTTTCAAATTATTCTCCGGAAGAAGTCAGAATTGCAGTAGGTGATTTCAAGGATGGGGCAGATTTTAATGTATATGCGAAGGGTAATCTTAGGTCGGTAGACACAGTTGTTAACGATGAGGATCCGGATGCAATGCTTTCATTCCTTAAATACTATGTTCAGGAAATGCAGTCAAGGCAGAGAGCCTTTGAACAGATGGAGGATATAACGGGAGTTATAGTTCAGAAATACGAAGACTTTAGACATCTGTATGACGCTCACAGAAGCGAGATTCAGCCCATGCCGAGAATTGTGATCCTTATTGACGAGTTTCAGTCGCTTTTCGATGGAGCATCCTGTGCTGCATATATGACGGAACTTGTAAGAAAGGGTGCGACATACGGGATTCATGTGATTCTTTCATCGCAGAGGGCGGTTAGTGATAATCCGAGAAATGGATTTACGGCTTCTTTAAAGGATTATTTTACATCGAGATTTGTGTTCAAGACACCGCAGAATGCAGCCAGAAGTATGCTTGCAGAGCGTTGTGCCGATACCGGAAGAGAGAATACCGGGATTCAGAGGGCTTCGCTTCTGAAGAAGGGGCATACGGTATATAACTCGTACATGGGACAGAATGAAGCCGATAATGCAGTAGTTCAGTGCTACTTTGCTTCCTCAGATGTTATTGCAACATTTATCCAGGTCATTGCGGCTATGAATGGCAGCGGGAAGAGTATTCTTCTGAAGCGCAATGCAAAATCTTTGCCGCAGCCGTCGGCAGGTGATTTGATCAGAATTGGCAGATCGGTTGCATTCCATAAGGATGAGTCTGCGGTTGATATTGATACCATCCTTGATGACACAGAGGTATCAATCAATCCGCAGAGAATCAAGAATACGATCCTTACGGGTGCGGACGAGAGAATACTGAATTCGACGGTATCTTCAGTTGTAAACTGGCGCAAGGGAGTCAAGAATAAGCAGACGCAGATTCATTTCTTTGGTGAATATGATGCCGTACACAGAAATCATGATGGATCTGTCACCTGCCATTATCACAGGTCGATTCAGGAACAGATCGATGAGCTGGAGAGACAAAGAAATAACCCGGATCAGGATTATACCGTAAATGTATTTGTTCAGCCGGATAAGTACACTGAATTAACGCAGTCTGCAGGTTCAATCAGAAGCAATCAGAGCGTTGAAAGCATGAAGCAGCTTCTAGAGATGAGTGGAAGCGACAGAGGATTTGCTCTTGTATACTCAAAGTCTTTCAAGAATCTCAGAAGCAATATGTCATATCTGCTTAATGCTGCACCTGTACATATCACTTCAGTCGGAGATATGGAAAACCTTAAGTACGCAATGTCTGATAATGTACGTTTGGTTAGCTGTGACTTTGATGTTCCGAACAAGGATGCCATTAAGGCCTACTATTATAACAAGGATACAGAGAAGGCAGGGAAAGTAATCATGTACAGACCTTGATAAATAAAACAGGATATGGATTTTGGAAAGCGGGACAGAGAGCCCGCTTTCCTTTCAAAAATGAAGCAGAAAAATGGAGATTTCCATCTGTGTATCGTTAAGAACAATAGAAGCATACAGCTGGTCATTGATCAGCATGGTATTTTTCGAAAGCAACAGATGATTCGTTTATGAATGCTTATATGTCTGAGGATATTCAGCCGGTTGATATTCTTGAACAGGTGGATCGTTGGGGGCTTACTCTTCCGTCGCTGAACAGACGCAGATATCTTGAGAAAGCACTTATCAAGATATACACGAAACTCCGTGTATTTTCGGCAGTTGTCAATGGCGAAGTGAAGAAACCGATGTCTAAAGCAGTGTAAAGGAGATGATCGCATGGAAGAGAAAGCAAAACAGTGGTATGAAGAGAGCCCAGAACTCATGGAAGTAGAGAAGGTGGCAATGGAAAAGTTGGCAAAAGACGATTATAAGAAGCTTTTATTCTTAAAGGATGGGAGCGGTTCGTTATTGATAGAAGAAATTCAAGAAGAGAATGTTATGGAAGTACCTACACATGAAGATGCTGAGATATTAAGAATAAAAGAGCTTCTTGCTCAAGGTTTTGATGATACTGATGTCGCTGATGGGACAATTGATTTTATAGTCTCGGAAGATTGTCTGCATAGACGGAATACCGAATATGAAAAATGAAAGAATCACCCTGGAAAAAGTGGATAAATCAAGAAAACAATCGTTAATAGTAATATAACCACAGAAGTGGTCATCAAACTATAAGAAAAGAGGAGATAAAGCAATGAAGAGACATGTAGCTTTTACAAGCGTATCGATTGATCCTGAAATCCAGAGAATGAGAGATATCCCTGCCAATGGTGGATATGTTGGTGACGATGGAAGCATTTATAACGATAGGGAGGCTGCTGCAATGAATCAGAATTCTGGCGTTAAGGCAAAAGCGATACCAAAGACAGTGGTTTCTATTGATGAGGGTATCCGGAAAATGGAAGATACGGAAGAGAATTTTTCAATCGATGAAGATGGATCTATTATTTCCGGTTCGATAGTTCCCAAGTGTTGTGTAAGTGGCCCCCGCTCTGTCAGTCAGCTTATTTCAGAGATGAGATATGGAACTTGCCTCTGGGAGAAAAGGTTTATCAGGAAGATGAATGAATTCCACTTTGAACAGAAATTTGAAGGTTGGGGAAAACGTGCAATTGATATGACACGGCAGTCCGAAAATAGAATTCTTGTAAGCTGGACAAAAGAGGACGGTGAGGAGAAAAAAGTGATGATTGATGAGCATGAGTGGAATTGCTTTATTAGCTATCTTTTCAATGAAATTGAGATTGACCTTTGGAGTCCTGTCGGATCATTCAAAATCAATAAGATTTACTTGCCTGATGGTCGCTCTTACAGAGAAGTGCCGGCATTGGATGGCGGAGAATGGAGTGTAAGGATTATCGGGGAAGGTAGAAACCATGAATATAAGGGAACAAATAGAGTTCCTGAGAAGTGGGAAGCTTTTATTAGCTATATTAATAAGGTTGAAGATGCTATCGATCTTGCTGATCCTGGCGATAGTATTTCGATTTAAAAAGTGGAGATTATCCAATATGAATCGTTAACAATAGTAGAACCACAGAAGTGGGCAATAAATATAAAGAAAAGGAGAACAAAGCCATGAAGAAGATGAAGGAGACCAAAGCCATGAAGAAGAAGATGTATGTACCTTTTACAAGCGTATCAGTTGACCCGGAGATCCAGAGAATGAGAGATATGCTCACATCAGGAGAGAATCTCGTTATCGATGACGACGGCACTATCGGAAGAGCTGGAGATCCTCAGTTTGAAGATGCTGGAAGTGGAACGAAAGCGAAGACGGTACCGAAGGCAATAGTGTCTGTTCCGGAGAATGGCGGCAGCGTACGTGATCTTAAGAGTATTCTGTCCACAAGAAGTGTAAGCGACCTTATCAATGAGATGAGGGGCGGTGAAGACTCTGAGAGCGAAGAGGAAGACAATGATGACATTGAATCATACATTGATGAACCTCAGGCATCCGCTAATCCTAAGCTTGTTCCGAAGACGGTTGTTTCTGCCGATCAGTGGTATGAGAAGAATCCGGATCTTTTTACAGCCGAAAAGGCGGCAATGTATGATTTTCAGGGAAAGAAGGCCAGATTCTGTATCCTGAAGGACGGAAGAGCATGTTGGATGGTAAGCTCAAGACCGTTGGTCGCGAGCATGAACAAATGCGCAAACTGTACAATGCAGAACTGCAAGAAGAGATGTGTTGCTCAGAACGCTAATGCAAAGGGCTCAATGTGCCGTAAGTATGATCTTCTGCTTGTATATGATAATGATCATCCTCAGGCAAGATACGGGAGCTCCGTTAAAGCGTATCTGCTTAATCCGACAGTAGACCAGCTTCAGGATATTGTTAACAGAACCAGCGGTGTATCGCCCAAGAATATTCCGCACCTGCTCAGAGACGGCAACGGAGAACTCTATCTCTGCTCTGCAGATACTCGTGATGTATCAACAAGCCTTGATTCTAAAGGCGGTATCACATCAGCGGCAACATCTCTCAGATTTGCTCTTCGCTGGATCAATATCTTTGAACTTGGACTGATCGATCCTGTAACCTGGGGCAAATTCCAGAGACACGGTGAAATCTAAAAGGAGGGCTGGATTATGGCAATGAATGCTTATGAAGCCTACAAGATGCAGAGTAATTGCAAAAAGGTGATCGTAGAAGCACCCGGTCATGCAGTAGGGACGGTAGTTGACATTATAGTGGATAGTTTTGGCAAGGTGGAACGAATTACAGAAAATGTCTGCGAGTCAATCAAGAGAGAGACAGACGCAGCCATTATCCCTGATCCTGTTGTTACGTCACTGAAGGTACAGACTTTGGCTGATCTTTTTGGAGAAGAGTTGGATGAAACATTTCGCCGCACCGAATCTGGCGACGGAATGTACGCAGGCATCAGCATGGAAGCAGAGGGAATGAAGCAGCAGTACCTTGTTTTTATCTCGACAGCGGATAATGCAGCAGTGCCGATTAAGGTTATTCCTGTAGTTCCGTCAGGTTTTGAGCTTTTCGGTTACTCAAAGAAGAAACCCTTTAAGAAGGCATCTTCTTTTGGTGTTAAACCTGATAAGGATAATCCCGGTGAAGTCTATCTGGAAACCATGCGAATGAAGAGAATCATTCAGAAGTACAAGCCTGGTGAGCTTTGGAGCAGAAGTGATATTAAGGAGTATATCCAGGAGATGGGTGATTGGACGCAGCAGATGTCACCGCAGAGAAAAGAAGCTCTGGAAAAGAAAAGTCTGCATAAGAGAACGGAACTCATAGGAAGATCGAGGAACAGGTTCGATTATCTTAAGGGTTCATGCAAAAAATGCAGGAAGATCGTAATCAGTGACAGGGCGTATACATCGATCATCGCAGAGGCATTATCCAGAGATCCGGACGAGACGGGCGGAATCCTTCTGGGGATCATTGATAAGGATACATGGTATGTGGTTGAGGCTACAGACCCTGGACTTTCAACATTACACAATCGTGTTCATCATGAGATGGATGAGAAGTACCACAATCATATTTATCCGGTGATATCAAGACTTTATGAGAAAGATCTGTGCCTGCTTGGGTTATGGCACAGGCATCCCGGAACCTTGAATACGTTTTCTGGCGATGATAACAGAACCAATACAAGCTATTCGGAAGCAATCGGTAACGGAACCCTTTCTTTCCTCTTGAATTTTGTCCCTGATGCACAGCTCACATGCTATTACCTGGATGATAAGGGAACAGGTTCGTATTACAAGCCGGAAGTAAAGATTGGCGACAAATATTTTAAGGGAACGGATTATCTGGTTCTGGCAGATGAGAAAACACTGATTGAAAGGAAGCGGCAGATGCAGCGAGAGATAAAGGAAGTTGGATGAAGAGGGATGCTCCACAAATCAGTCAGCAGATTGATTTGTGGAGAATTCATAAGAAGCATTGTTAACATAGATATAAAACAAAAGGAGGTTGCAATCATGATTAGCAGGACAGATATTCACAATAAGATGAGTAGCAATTCGGAAACCCATATCACTTTGACCGATGTGTTAGGTGAGCTGCTCGCCGATGTCAAACCCGTGGGATTTTATGCAGAGGAAGCTGCCGCGGTCGATGATGAAGTGATAGAAGCGGCGAGAAATGAGCTTACAGAAGGCGGCTTTGGAGATGATGAAACGGAAGAAACCATGGAGTTGGATACAGATCTCCTGGAAAGCTTTTTCTCCGGTTATGCTAAGAAGAATTATCAGATGCTTGCAAATGCCGATATCCTGAAGACGGATGGGATAGAATACGAAGTGTTCGGCATTTTCAGAGAAGAGACGGAAAAGTACTACCTTTTGTCTGATGGTGTCAGCTTTAAAGAGGCGGCAGACCAGTTTAATGCGGTTGGGGTGATTGTTTCGAATGATCATTTCACGAAGCTTCTGAATAAGGAAGTTGATATTGAGGGATACGATTTCTTCGGGAGCTTTATCAATGATGGATGGGTATTCTTCAGGACAGATGAGAAACGGTCGCATATCACGCTGAACTTCTTTGATATGGTTACACGACTCTTTTCCAGAAATACAGGTCTTCTTGAATCCTCAGTAATGAACGCTAAATCAGCCCTGATCGTGGGATGCGGCAGCGTTGGATCGTTTATCGCACTTGAACTTGCCAGAGCCGGTGTCGGCAGTTTTATTCTGGTTGACAGTGATACGCTCGAGATCCACAACATCTGTCGTCATCAGCTGGGATTCAGAGACCTTGGGCGCTATAAGGTGGATGCTGTTGCGGATGCAATCCGAAATATCAATCCGTCTGCCAGGATTACCAAGTACAGGGGTATTCTTCAGGATATGCCTACTGAGTACCTTGATGGATTTGAGGACGGAATTGTTATTGGAACCGGCGATAATCGTGAGTCCAGTGCATTTGGTAATGATCTTGCAAAAGCACTTAATGTTCCTTTCCAATCAACAGGGTGCTGGGAAAGAGCGCATGCAGGAGAGTGTTTCTATTGGTATCCAGGAGCAGGATTGCCACTATATCGAGAAGCATTTGCAAATCTTATTTCTGATGAGAGACCTGATTCGCATCAAAACTATTTTGCAGACGATAATGACGAAGTAACTCTGAATTTTGAACCGGGTACATCAACAGATATTGGTTTTGTAACAATAGTCGGAGTGAAGGAAATACTGGATTTACTGAATCTTAATTCTGACAAATATACAAAACGTGTAATCGGATATCTCAAGAATTATACACTCGTCTGCAATACGAATGAGACTGTCATTGGCGGAAAGAATGCAGAGATTTTCCCTCATCCGCTCTATATCAGCAATACAATTACTGCCGGAAAGATGAGAAAGGAGGCTGTATGAATGAGAAAGACATGTTCAGAGGCCCATAATCAGCTTCAGAGATGGAATTCTATTCGCAGCGAGTGGGAAGATAAAAAGAGCCGTGAGATAGAAGCTGATTATATCGGACCAATGCAGAGTGTTTTGACTCATATGAGTGAAAAGCTTTTCGAGATTAACAGTTTTATAGATGAGGCAGAAGAGAGAATAAACGATATTAAGGAGGAGAACTGTTATGGCTAGTGGAAGTGTTGTTGTTCATGATATTGATTCGCTGGAAACCTATATGGGTATTTTACAGGCTAAAAGAGATGAGCTTGAAGGGCTGTATGGTGTTCTTAGCGCCGAAACGAGTAACCAGGGCGGAAACTGGCAGGATCCCCAGTATGATTACCTGAAAGAACTGGTTGATAACTATTCTTCTTCGGCGCAGGGACAGCTTAGTGAACTGGATGATTCTATCAACTATATAAGCGGACTGATAGCTAAGCTTAGGAATCTGTAGAGGAGGTGTTGGCATGAGCGATGTCAATGTCATTATTACAGCCGTTGACAAGGGGATGGATATTATAGACGGCTATGAAAGAGAAGTCGAGGATCTCCGCGCTCATATCGTCTTTGATATTCATTCTGTGATTGCAGCTGTAGAACGTGAAAAATCCTTTGTTGAACAGAAAATGGATGATTTGTGTTATTCATCGTATGAAGATACAGAGGACGATTCCGGGGATAAGGCTGATATGTTGAGCAGACAGAGTGAATTGTATGATAGCTTGCTTTATCAGACAAGCACCAGGGGAGAAGAACTGGAATCAGAGTGGAGAGGTCTCTGCGGACAAACTTTTGATCTTGCCGCGGACAGTAAAAGATTGATGGCGGATTACATAAGAAAACTCAACCGGATAAACTATTCCGGCGGAGCAACAGGCTATTCAAGCAGTGGGCATGGACCTGAATACTATGTGGTAATTGTGGATTCTCAAAAATACCCGCAAACTGCTGAGCATATCAAAATGGCACAGACAATGGGCTTTCCTGAATTCGTGACTTTAGGCAGGGCGGATGCGGCGGAACGGCGCAAGGCCTCTTTGACAGACGTGAAAGCCAGTCCGATCTACGATCGAGATGAGTGGCCTATGGCTGTATTTGAAGAAGGTGGACAGGGAGCCGATGTGGCGTATATTGAAGGCCGTGATAATAGAGGTGCAGGCTCGTCGATCGGATGGCAGATGAGAGGATTTCCTGACGGATCCAGAGTTAGAGTCAGAGTGATATAAGGAGGACGGCTATGTCGGAATATACTAATGCAGAATTTCAGATAAATGAATGGTTTAATAATACACCGGAAGCGATTGAGTTTGAAAGGAATACCAAAAGAGATTCTTATTCTATGACTAAACTTCATGTGCATGATGGTTCGTATCTTGGAGAAATTGTAGGGACCTATTCTAAGGTAACATTATGCGCTGGATATATCGGCCTTCTTTGTGGTATGGGCGAGAATTCGATTATTGTCATTAATGCACTGAATAAAAACGGAATGCCGGAACTTTTCTCCGGAGCGTTGATTATTGCTTATGACATGAATGGCAGTATCTTTGCACTTAATTCCGGGGCATGTAAGGAAGCGAGTTTAGGCAGAGTGCTTTATCTTCCTAAGGAAAGCTTTGCATGGGAGGACTTGGACTTAAGTTACGCTCAGTTTTTGAAATGGTTATCCGGGCTCACAGAAAACGAGCTGATAATTAACGGCTGGAAGCCCGATGCTGAGTATAAACCGATAAGCAATAGCAATATTGCAGAGTATTTAATGGGGAAGGCAGCGGCATATAACATGTTCCTAAGGCAAAGGGGATGATACGATGAATCAGATAATAGAAATGAATGTATCTACACCTGAACAGTTCATCAGGGCAGTCAGATTATCACAGAATGTCTTTGAAAACCTAACAGTTATCAATGTGATGAACCGAGGAGAAAGCTTTGCCAGAGCATCTGAGCTGACATCGGATATACAGTATGGGGTTACTTCACTTTATAAGAATACCGTTGGTTCTTTTGCCGGAGCACAATTATCTCAATTCTCCATTCAAATGGTATCTGACCCATTTGGGAGATTCTCGAAATTGCTAATTAATGCGAGATATTTCAGCAGTCCCAAGGAGTTCAACGATTTAATATGTGTGGCGGGTGAAATTGCGGGTCTGCTTTATAAGAAAGTAAGAAACCGCAGTGATGATCTCGAAAAAATATATACCTTTGATCGGTGGGTGAGACAAAACTTTGAGTACAAGAGTACAAGCCAGATAGAGGATCATACAGCAATAAATCTTTTGAAGAGTCGGAGTGGTGTCTGCCAGGCGATAGCTGCGATAGCAGTGTTGGTATTGTCATATATGGGGGTTAAAGTTCTTTATGTTTCAGGCGAAGGAAAAGGTAACGACGGATGGGGACCGCATGCATGGAATACTGCATTTGTTAATGGTCAGTGGATACATATGGACTTTACGTTTTCCATGAATTCCTTAAGATTGCCTTGTACTAAATCGGTAGTAGAAGAGAAATTCTTTGTTAAAACGCATCGATGGGACAAAAAAGAGTATAGCAGTCGCTCGATGGCTTCTAAGTGGGAAAGTATCTGCTGGAATAAAGAGAATGGGGTGAATATTATTGTTAATGCTGAAAGTTGCCGCATTAATGGAGTCGAGGTAAAGTTTTCTTCTAAATTGCTCGTAAAAGACGGAAACAGGATTCTTGTGGATCTTGTTAGCATAATAAGACTTATGGGTGGGGGTATCGAGTTGATTCCCGATACAGGCACTATAAATGTTTGTGTTTGCAATAAAAGGATCATTCTTAAAGGCGCAATGAATCATTTTCATGATGGATTTTTTGATCAGATTGTGCTCAGTCATATCTGGAAGAACGAATGCATCAATGATTCTGAACTTAGAATCGCAATCTAAGGTGGTAATAAAATCAACTACAGAGCCGACAGGAAAAATAATAATAAGGAGAACCGCAATGGAACTGATCACAAAAGAATCACTGAAAAGAAAAACGAAGACATATGCTGTGTGGAATCTGATAAAAGAATATACCCCCTACATGGTCTGGTGTGGTGTGGGTGTATACGTATACATGTCATGCATGTTTATTTGTATTGATGGATGGAGTTTCACCGCATCCAGAAATCTTTTGTTGGGTCTTGCAGCAGCATCTTCTGTTGCGGGGGTGGCATTGACCTATAGCGGCTGGAAGGAAAAAATTCCTTTTCCAGGAACTTTGAACCGGATGGTATTTGCTGTGATGCCTCTAGGGATATATCAGAGTATTAGCGGATCGCCTTTGCTTGCAGGGATTGTTGGGATCGGTGTTGGTATCACATCAGCCATATATTATATTTACACATTATATATAGATAAAAAAGCACATAAAAAAGACTTCTCTTTACGCAGGTATTTCAGGGTGTATTGTTCTATTCTCGCAGTGGGATCCGTGATCGCTATGGCACCTGTGGCGGCTAGGGCGGTGAATGACGTTCCCAGAGCGCCAAGTGCTGTAAGTACCAATAATGCTGTTGAGCAGGAGGCATGGAAACTGGATGATCATATGTCTTCTGTTGCGAAAGTGATGCAGCCAAAGGCGTGGGAGAAACTTTCAGATATAGAAAAACTTGATGTTTTACAGACTGTTGCAAATATTGAGCAGACTCATCTGGGGATTTCTCATGAACTCAATGTCGTGAGTCAGACAATCGATGACCCCACAGAGCAGTATATGACCTTTGCACAGTATCAGAGATCCAAACACAGAATCATAATAAATCAGAAAGCATTAAAAGAGAGCGAAATGAACCTGATTCACGCGATCTGTCACGAAGCATACCATGCGTATCAGCACGATCTGCGGAGCTTATATAATCAGGCTCCTGAGGAATACAGACAGATGATTTGCTTTGCAGCGATGCCATCTTACCTTGCGGAATGGAATGATTATAAGGATGGCAATGTGAATCATGCAGAATATAAAAAACAGAGATTGGAACAGGATGCAGAGGAATATGCTGAAGATGCAGAGCGTGAGTATTGGGAAAGAATCGCGAAGTATTTAGAAAAATAAGGAGTTTGTTTTTATGGCAACGTTACAGCCTAAATCCTTTATGGAAATAGATTTTAGGATTTTTAGAGAAACGATCGGTCAGGAGCATACGATCAATTTGAGCTCGTGTCCAGATGAGTATGATGCTGTCAAAAGTGCGTTCCAGGGAGTTGTATACTCCCTGGGAGGCGGAAAACTTATCCCGGTTGAAGATATTGAAATGACGTATTCTCTGGAATGTACTGCGCCGGAATTTATGATGTTCGGTGAAGAGTGGGAGATTCTTCCGGTGGAGATCGCAGTGGAAACAGAAGAAGACAAGTATAAGATTATCGATGCGTTTCAGAATGGGAATCGTGTTCGGTTTGATTTGAAAGATGTTCCTGAGCTGTCGAATAAGGTAACTAGCTTTGTATATGGAGGGTGCCAGGCTTTGTTTGGACATCTCCGTGAGATTGAAGATGATATCTGGGAAGCAACGCCTGAATTTATTGTGAAAAACGCTGATAATCGGATTTTGCTGACAGAATTTCGATTCAACAGATCTGCTTTGGAACAGTGTTTTGAGCAGGAGTATTCCACGGCAAATGAGGAGAGGATCAAAGATCTTTATCAGGAACACATGGCTTTATCCGAGAAGCTTGGAGTTCGAACCGATCTGTGGCGTCAGGTTGTCGATTATATGCGTAAATATAAGCAACGCCAGAAGGCTCTTTCGTATCTGATCGAAGCAGTACGTGAGGTGGAGACCCGCGGTGCATATGAAACGAAACGTTCTGTTTCCTTAATGCATCAGCTTACAATAGAATATCATGCGACGCACAGATTAGCAGAGGCGGAGCAAACCGTGATGAAATTTCAGGAGCTTTATCGTGAATTTTCCTGGGAGCGCTGGATGAAGAAAATCGATCTTTATGGCCTGACCGCAGGTGTTTTATTCAGTGAAGGGAAACTGGATAAAGTCCGGGAAATAATGCAGCAGTATGCACAGGAGCAGGAGAACAACGATGATTTGGATGGACGGATCATGGTAGAGTGCATGGAAGCAAAATGTTGTCTTGCAGAGAAAAAAATCCGGAAAGCCAAATCTTTGCTGGAGAAAACCACATGGCATTATCCGGACAGTGCTTCCGGAAGGGTATTTGCAGCAGAAGCGCAAGAAAGTTTGGCGAATATTTATAGAGAAGAGAAGAAAGGTAAAAAAGCAATTCCGCTTTTAGAATGTATTATTTCCTGGTATGAGATGGATCATTGGGTAGATAGCCTGATGAAAACCGTTGCTGCACTGATCACGCTTTATATACAGGAAAACAAAATACAGCAGTTGGATGCATTGTATGAATCCATGAGAGATTACGTTGATGATCTGCAGAATGATATAGATAAAGCTGTTATGCATGCTAATTTTGGTGTCGCCTGTATGAAGATCAAGAAATTTGATGATGCAAAGACTCATTTAGGGGAAGCTCTTTATTTTTACGGAAAGGTGAGCCGGGAAGATTGTTTTCAGTACGCAGACCAGATACAGGTAATCCTGGAACATATCGCGGATTTAAAGAAGGTTATGATGGGATAGGATGAATCACATTCAACTACCAGTTGCTTGCCACCCCCTTTTTAAGGGGCTATAATATTGGTAACGGTATTATGGGACAACAAACGGAAAATAAGTTCGATCGCTCTCTAAAAGATCAAAATAATTCGGTTACACTAATATAATTATAAGTAAAATCAAAAAAACACTTGAAAATGCCGCCTAAATGCCATACAATGGAAATACCAATATTAGGTAAAACACATTGCGGTGCAGGGAGGTGGACAATGACAGAACGAATGGAAATAAAAGATCTCAACAGAGTTGAGATGGGTAAAAGGATTCGTGAACGTAGAGAACTCCTGAAGATGTCTCGGGATGAACTGGCACGGAGGCTGGATGTCACATCAAAATTTATTGCAGATCTGGAATATGGAGAAAAAGGAGCTTCTGTCAAGAATCTTTATCGCCTGAAGCAGATCCTTGGCGTCAGCGTCGACTATCTGATGGATGGGAATCCGTCCAATCAAAACGAGACGGAGCCGCGAAAGATGCTCAATGAAAATATCATGGGATCGCTCAGCGTATGCAATGTCAAACAGCTTCGCGTAATGGAGCAAATTGCACGGCTTTATATCGAAGGCGTGGTGAACAACGAGGAAGATAGCGAAGAATAAGCGGTGAAAGCTCACTGCATTTAGTAAAATATCGCTCCCAAACGGACAAGTATCTGTTTTGGAACGATATTTTTTATACCATAATTTATTATTAGCGCCTCAGGCATTTCAGGAAGGCTTCCCGTGCCTGAGTGTAATAGGTTTTACTGATAGGGATCGCCTGCGCTGGTGAATAAAGTGGAGACGAGGATCCTTCTGCAGACCCGTGAAGGGGGTGCGCTATTGATACCTGCAGTCCGGCGCGAGCCGATACAAGAAATTTGCGGTCGCTCATTTCCGAAACATATCGGAAATTGACGATGTAACTCGTATGGCACTGAAAAAACAGGGAATCCAGGCTGTCTTCAAAATCAGAGAACTTGCCGTAGGTCTTAAAAACCTCACCATCTGCTGTATGGACCAGGATCAGCCTGCGACTCTTTTCCAGGAAGAGGATCTCCTGAAGCGGGATGCGAAATACCCCTTGCTTATTGGAAATCGTCAGGAATTTGTCTTTTAGGGACAGGATCCTGCGCTGCGCTGCATACAGTGCAGTTTTCAGACGCTCCGGATCGACAGGCTTTTTTAGAAAATATACGTGATCCACATTATAAACATCCAGATAGTAATCATCGTATCCGGAGAAGAAGATGATCTGGATATCCGGGTGGATCCGAAGCAGGTGATTGGACAGTCTGATCCCGGATTGATTACCAAGCTCGATATCGATGAAAGCCAGATCATAGTGCTCGCTTTCTGCAGCAAAAAGCAGTTCATCCGGATCCGCGAAAATATCCGAGCGTGTCATGACGGGATCAAGTGAAGGTTCTGTGTTTTGTGGTGTGTTTAACTGTTCTTCTGCAATTTTTGTGATATCCTGATAGAGGGAGTTGCTCGCCTTGGGATCATCATCGCAGATCGCGATACGCATTGGTGATACCTCCAATCAAAAGATAGCATTATTATTGCATAAATTGTATAGAAATACCAGCCCTAAATTGCGTTTAGAGGACAGAATCCCCAGCGCCTTAGAGCTGCAGAAAGGAATTTTTATGATAGCGATATGTTTAGCACCATGTTACCTGCTGCTTTGCTGGTATTTGTGGCGACGGGCGATCCGGTGGATGGGAAGCTGTCATCATGTATTCGAACACAAGGGCGTTCAGATCGGAATGTTCATCCTATACGCGTTTCTGGCACTCAGCATTGTCATCGCATTTTTGCTGCCACATTCGGATTTTCAACGATTTCTGAAAATGGTCAGTAACTACTGGCTGGGGGTTTTGCTGTACATTATTCTGACTGTCGTGGTCGCGGATCTGCTGCGGTTTATTTTGAAGCGGACCCGATTTCCCCACAAGGACAAACTGTTTTCCAGAGGAGGTCATGCGGTAGTGGGGACGATCTGCCTGTGTGTGATATGTGCATTTTCGGTACTGGGGATCTACACGGCACGTCATACGGTCGTGACACAGCAGGATATCACCATTGAAAAAAGCGGAGGAACCCTGGATTCTCTTCATGTCGTTCTGGTGGCAGATCTGCATCTGGGTTACAGCATCGGAAACGATCACATGAAGCAGATGGTGAAAAAAATCAATGCACTGGATCCGGATGTTGTACTGGTGGCAGGAGATATTTTCGACAATGAATACGAGGCGATCAAAGATCCGGATAAGGTTGCAAAAACTCTTTCGGGCATCAAGTCGAAGTACGGCGTCTACGCTACCTACGGCAATCACGATATCCAGGAGCCGATCCTGGCGGGATTTACCTTTGGGGGAAAGGATGAGAAAAAGCAGAGCGATCCGCGGATGGATGCCTTTATGCAAAAAGCGGGGCTCACACTTTTGCAGGAGAAAGGCGTATGGATCGATGACAGCGTATATCTTTATGGCAGACCGGATTACGAACGACCGGGACGGGGTATCACGAAGCGAAAGACACCGAAAGAAATCACGAAGAATATCGATAAAAGCAAGCCGATCATCGTGCTGGAGCATGAGCCGAGACAGCTGCAGGAACTGGCTGATGCCGGAGTGGATGCACAGCTTTGCGGTCATACCCATGACGGACAGATGTTTCCGGGAAATCTGACCATAAAGCTGCTGTGGGAGAACGCATATGGATACAAAAAGAAAGATGGGATGCACAGTATCGTCACATCCGGCGTCGGAGTGTTTGGCCCTAATATGCGGGTGGGAACCAAAAGTGAGATCTATGATATCCATATGACATTTCGACCGTAAGCTGACAGAATCAGGGCGGCGGGAGCTTAGAACAAAAATTTGTATATGATATAAAGAAGAAGGAAGGTGAATCCACCGGCGAAGATAAACGGACCGGAAAGAGGGAGACCTTCTTTTTTGTTGTGAAAAAGCTGGATCAGTGCTGATGTGATGAAGCAAAGCAGCGCTGCGATCGTCGTGATAAAACTGAACGCAGGACCATAATAGATGTGCTGCGTTGAATATAAAAAGGCCGGAAGCAGTGCGATCATGACTGCCAGTACAGCGATGAGATTTCGGATTTTTTTATAAAGCATAGAGTTGGATCCTTTCGTGTTTTGTTATAGCATACCGCAGGAGGAAGCACCTGGCAACCGGATTTTGCAGGAAGGAGCACAGGATTTTACGGAAGGAGACGTGAAAGCAAATCGATTACAGCAATCCGATCATTTCTTTTAGCAATCCGATTATTGAGCGTGGGGGTTGTGTTTTCCTATAATAAACACAATGGAAAACGGTGCATATGCACAAAAAGAGAAAATAAATTCAGACCGCAAGGGAGGAATGTTCGATATGATGACAGATAGAGTTAGAAAAATCCGGGAGAAGTACTTTGATACGATCCCTCAGATCACAGCAGAACGTCTGGTGCTGGCTACAGAAGCGCACAAGAAGTTTGCGGGCGATGCGATCCCGGTATTCCGTGCGAAAATAGTCCGCTACGTTATGGAGCATATGACGACACTGATCATGGAAGATGAGCTTGTAGTCGGGACGCCGACGAATAAATACAAGGGAGCGAACCTGTTTCCGGAATACACTTCCAGCAAGTGGCTGACAGAAGATATAGATGATTTTCCGGTAAGAAAGACAGATCCGTATTACATCAGTCCGGAAGACCGGGAAGTGATCCTGGAAACTTTAAAAGAATGGGAAGGCAGAGCGATGGAGGATATCGCCGGTGAAGTGCTTCCTGATTACATAGAAAATGCGAGACAGAAGGATCTGATCTCTGTTGGCTGCAGAAACGGCGTTTCCGGAGAAACGACTCCGAACCACCAGAAGTTCATGGACATTGGTCTGAAGGGATTCATGGAGGAATGCAGAGCTAATATCGCAGAAGTCAGAGGCGGCACTAAGGAAAAACAGGAAAAGGTAGACTTCTGGAATGCCTGTATCGTGCTTTGTGACGGACTTATCACTTATGCGCACCGCATGGCAGATGAAGCAGAGCGTCAGGCAGCAGAATGCAGCGATGACAAGAGAAGAGCAGAACTGCTGGCTATCGCGGAAAACTGCAGAGTCGTACCGGAAAATCCACCGCAGACTTTCCATCAGGCTTTACAGATGGTATGGTTCATCCAGGTGGCATTCCATATCGAGGCACCGACTACAGCCTGCGGGTTCGGCAGATTCGACCAGTACATGTATCCCTTCTACAAGGCGGATCTGGAAGCTGGAAGAAATACTAAGGAAGAAATGCTGGAAATGCTGGAATGCTTCTATCTGAAGGCTTGTGAAGTATACGAGGTAAGAGACAGATGGTATGCCAAGTCCTTTGCAGGATACCCGATGTGGGAGATCCTCGTAGTCGGCGGACAGACACCGGACGGCAAGGATGCGACCAACGAGTTATCGTATCTCTGTCTGGATGCAGCAGCAGATCTGCAGACCAAGCAGCCGGTACTGGCGGTGAGAGTCTTTGACGGTACGCCGGAAGCGCTGATCCGCAAGGGCGCGGAAATGATCCAGCAGGGCATGGCAAATCCGGGATTTTTCAATGACGAAGCTGCCATCAAGATGACACAGGGCAAAGGATGCACCATCGAAGAAGCGAGAGACTGGACCATCGTAGGATGCATTCAGCCGGGACCTGGAGGCGGCAGCACCGATGGATCTCCGGATGCTGGATATGTCAATGCACCGAAAGTCCTGGAGCTGGTACTTCATAACGGCAGAGATCCTAAGACAGGAGAACTGCTTGGACTGGAAACAGGAGATCCGAGAGACTTTAAGAATATAGAGGAATTAAAAGATGCACTGAAGAAGCAGCTTGCATACTTCTATCGTATGATCAAGGACGGTTACGATCTTATGGTACCTTATCATATGCTTCGCTACCCGGTCATCTTCGCATCTATGGCAATGAAAGGATGCGTGGAATCCGGCAAGTCTGTACAGGAAGGCGGTGCCAAGTACAGCACAGCAGGCATGTTCATCACTGGATCGGCCAACCTGGCTGATTCCATCGTGGCTATAGAAGATGTGGTATACAAGGATCATGACGTGACTATGGATCAGCTGATCGAAGCGCTGGACAAGAACTTCGAAGGCGAAGAACGTCTGCGTCAGCTCCTGATCAACAAACCGCCGAAATACGGCAACGACAATGAATATGTAGACGGTGTGGCGAGGGAAATGCTGGGATACTGTGCCGATCTGGTACAGTCCTGGGAGGATTCCAGACATGGACACTACTCTTTCTGCAACTTGTCTCAGACCGTGAACATTTCTCACGGAGAGGTCTGTGGAGCAACACCGGATGGAAGACTGGCAGGCGAAACGTATTGTGATAACTGTTCTCCGACAATGGGAAGAGATCTGATGGGGCCTACGGCCACAGTCAAATCGGTTGCTTCCATCGACCAGGGCAGATTCCATGATGGAGCACTGTTCAACCTGCGATTTGATCCGAAGGGTATCCAGGGAGAAAAGGGTCTGGACATCATCGAAGGTGTGATCAAGACTTATTTTGAAGAAGGCGGCGAACACATACAGATCAATGTCGTAGATGACAAAACACTGCGGGCTGCGCAGCAGACCCCGGAAAAATACAAAGGTCTGATGGTGCGGGTAGCCGGTTACATGGCTTACTTCACAGAGCTGGACAAGGCGGCTCAGGACAGCATCATCGATCGTACAGCTCATTTGAGCGTATAGGGTGCAAGATACATATCACGTACTGACAGAAATAGAAGAATTTACAAAAAGGAGTGTAGCGAATGGAAGCACGAGGAATGGAAACACAGGAAGGGCGCGTACTTAAGAGAGGTCTTAAGAGACGTCATTTGACTATGATCGCCATTGGCGGGTCCATCGGAACAGGACTGTTCCTGGCGATGGGAGGTACCATCAGAGATGCAGGTCCGGGTGGTGCTATGGTCGCATATGCGGTCATGGGTATCGTAGTATATTTTATGATGACAGCGCTGGGAGAAATGGCGACGAGACTGCCGATCCCAGGTGCATTCACATCATATGCAGATCGTTTTATAGATAAGGCGTGGGGATTTACCAATGGCTGGTCGTACTGGTTTGGCAGTGCCATGACCGTGGCGGCAGAACTGATCGCAGGGGCGATCATTATCAAGTACTGGTTTCCAAATTCCAATTCGTCCCTTTGGGCGATGCTGTTCCTGGCGATCCTGCTGGCGATAAACCTCTTTACTGTAAAAGGATTTGGTGAGGCAGAATACTGGTTTGCCGGGATCAAGGTGATCGTTACTATTGTATTCCTCATCGTCAGCATACTGATGATCCTGGGGATCATGAGCGGAACAGGAAGCCAGGGATTCAGCAACTGGACGCTGGATGGCGGATCAGAAGGAAAAGCTCCATTTATACACGGGATCGGAGGAATCGTCGGGATCTTCATGGTCGCAGCATTCTCTTTCTCCAATACGGAACTGGTAGGACTGTCTGCAGCAGAATCAGAAAATCCGAGAAAAGATGTGCCTCGTGCAGTAAAGAGCATTTTCTTACGATTGATCATCTTTTATCTGGGAACGATCTTCGTAGTAGGGACACTGATCCCGTTTACGGAGCCGACACTGCTGGATGCAGCGGAAGATAACGTGGCAGCATCTCCGTTCACCATCATTTTCCAGAGAGCGGGATTTGCAGCGGCAGCATCTCTGATGAATGCCGTTATCCTGACCTCTGTACTTTCCTGCGGGAACTCTTCTATGTACAGTGCATCGAGAACGCTGCAGCATATGGCCAAGAGAGGAGACGCTCCGAGATTCTTTGCCAAGCTGAGTACTAACGGTGTTCCTGTAAGAGCTATCATCGTAACAGCCTGTATCGCAGCAACAGCATTTTTCGCCTCCCTTATCGGAGACGGGGTGGCATACACAGCAGCTTATTATCTCTGCGGGATCGCAGGTGTATTCAACTGGATGACCATAAGTGTGGCACATTATCGCTTCCGCCGCGGCTGGATCAAGCAGGGACGTTCGCTGGACGAGCTGGAATACAAGTCGCCGTTTTATCCGTTCGGATCCTGGTTTGTTATCTTTGTGTGCATCATCATATGTCTGGGAGCTAACTACTGGGTATTCTCCGACTTCAACTGGTTTGACTTTATCACGTGCTACGCTATCATCCCGCTGTCCATCATCATGTTCTTTGTTTATAAGAAGGTGAAGAAGACTAAGTGGGTGAAATATGAAGATATGGATTTTACTCCACCGGAAGATGCCGATAAAAAGAACATTTCGGCACTGTATTAATAAAAACTCTGCTCATTTGGCAGAACAATAACCATCAAAAAGCCGGGCGGCGAGAGGTCTTATGTGAGGATACTCTTACCGTCCGGCTGTTTTTTGATTTCGAAGTTTTTTCTGCAAAGCGCGCTGCGCCCGTGGTAGTTTAGGTGACGATGCGGGTTATACCGGCAGGCTCTCCACGACTGCCATCTGCAGTCCAGTACCGATGACGGAAAAATTCAGATGCAGAGTTTGGTTCACTTCTTCTGTAAAGACATCAGTCTTTGGTGCTGTATAATAATTAAGGTCAAAATCCATGGGAGAATCATACTCTTTCGGGAATCCGATGCGCTCCAGGAAATCAAATAGAGTATCAGAATGATCGAAGGAGTATTTTTTGATGGAAAATGTCCCGCTCAGACCGTACAGGCTGATGTTCAGCTCCAGTTCATCCCGGTAGCGTTCAATTGCTTCCTGCACTTCCCCTAAAGCAGCAGCCCCGGTGCAGATCCGGGAAGTACTGTCGTTGTAATTGAGGACAGCGATCAGATAGCAGGGACGATCACCGGTGGTTCGTATTGCCACATAGTGAGGGTCGTAAGCTATAAGCTCTCCCTGGAATTTAGAGAGGATCAGGTGAGCGTAATAGGCAGGTTTGAACAGTCCTGATGCCGTCAGAAGTCCGCTGTCGCCTTTCAGGAGCACGGCGCTGTCACCTCCATCCATCAGTTTGACATGGCGCGGACGGGAAGAAAGAAATTCTGACTGAAATACGTACACCATATTGGCGATAGAGTCCAGTCCGTATACCGGTACAGACTGGAGCGGCGATTTTTCCCGTTCCACCAGTGTGATCCCCTTGGCAGTCAGCTGCTTGCGAAACGCCAGGATCTGATCTGCAGACAGGTGGGATTCCGTCTGTGAGGACGTCAGAATAACCTGATTACATCCCAGCTGCTCAAGAATGTTAGGAAGATCGCTGCTCAGCAGATCGCAGTTGAATTTCTGCAGATCTGTCTGCGTGATATCCACTATCAGCTCCCGCTTCAAATCAGCACGTGTTCGTTCGGTTGCAGAGATCCGCACGTACAGCTTTTGCTGGCGGACAGGATTCGCCGTGTGGCGGCTTTGCACCACAGAAAGCTGCTGCTGCACCATGGAGAGAACGGCATTGTTATTTACAGTGCCAAGCTTTTCCGGCCGCGTCGGACTTTTGCAGAAAGAAGCGTAGTGCTCACGGTGCTCCGCCGGCAGTCTGCCGAACCAGCGCAGAAAAAACTTTTCATAATAAGCTGTTGTCGAGAACCCGATGCGGCGTGCGATAGTATGGATTTTTTCGTCCGTTTGAAGGAGCATCATCTCGGAGAACTCTACTCTGGAAAAACTTAAAAATTCGCGGAAATTCAGGCCAAGGCAGTCTTTCATCATATGGGAAATGTAGTAAGTGCTTAGATGCTCGATCTCAGCGAGATCCTCCAGAGTGATCTTTTCCTCGTGATGCTCATAAATGTAGGGGATGATCCGACTCATCCGCTCGATCATGACCAGATTGTCGTAGGCAGGACTGACCACCAGACCTTCGTCAAATGAAAACAGGTTGAAATTCTCATTGAGAAAATCGATCAGGTGGATGGATTCTTCGATACAATGCTGCTTGTAGTCGATCCCTCTTGTCATGTAGAGCGAAAGGAGCGTAAGGACTTTTTCCCGCAGCCTGTCGAAACGTGTATCGGTTTCCCGCAGAGCGAATGTACGGTAGGTACTTTTTGATAGCCGGGGGAAATACTGGGCAAAATAAGCTGTATTGAACTGGATCACGGCAATGGTGCTCTGGGAATCGTCGGTTTTCCAGAATCCGTGGACTTCACGTCCGTTATTGGCGAAGATGCTCCCCTTTGGCAGAGTGTAGGTGCAGCTGCCGTTTTTCAGAGTGATACTTCCCTGTAAAACGACGACAAGTTCCACGTCCAGATGGTAGTGGAGAGGCACTTCGTTCAATTCGGCAATCGTGATGGTAAGAGGAAAATCATGTGGGTAATAAATTTTTTCCGGCAGCATTTTCGACTCCTTTTTTCGGATCAACAACAATCGTTCACGGTAATGTGGTAAAATAAACAAGTTGATTATATTATATACTTGGACATAAGTGAATTGCAATGGAGGATACGGATGAAGCAAGTTTATCTGCCGGACGGTTCCAGTATGCCGCAGCTTGGGCAGGGAACCTGGCAAATGGGAGAAGATGATAATAAATATGAACGGGAGATCGCAGGACTGCGCCACGGCATAGAGCTGGGCATGACTCTGATCGACACGGCAGAAATGTATGCAGATGGCAAGGCGGAGAATATTGCCGGGAATGCTGCAAAGACCTTTGCAAGAGAAAGCCTTTACATCTGTGACAAGGTCTATCCGAAAAACGCAGATCGTAAACACATCTACAGCAGTGTAGAGCGATCCTTGAAACTTCTGGGAACGGATTACATCGATCTGTATCTGCTTCACTGGAGAGAAGATGCAGATCTGGCAGAAGTGGCCTACTGTATGGAAGACCTGAAGGATCGCGGATGGATCAGAAGATGGGGCGTGTCCAACTTTGACGTGGATGATATGGAGGACCTGTGGAAGGTGCCGGATGGAAACAAGTGCACTGTCAACCAGGTGTTATATAATCTGGGGACACGCGGCATCGAATACGATCTGCTTGACTGGCAGAGGGAAAAAGGAGTGCCGTTTATGGCTTACAGTCCGGTGGGACAGGCAGGTGCATTGACGACCCAGGATGGGGTATCAAAATCTGTACTGATGAGCGATCCTCATGTAAAGGCGGTTGCAGACAGACACGGGATCTCTATCGTGCAGCTGCTGCTGGCTTTCGTGCTGCGTTACGATGATATGGTAGCGATCCCGAAGGCTGTGAGCTTTGATCACGTAGAAGAAAATGCACAGGCGGCGGATATTCATCTGACGGAAGAAGACCTGGAGGAACTTTCTGTTTCATTCCCGGCGCCGACGGAGAAGATCCCAATGGAAAAATATTAAAAAAGCGGAAGAAGATGAGCAGACGACGCGCGAAAAGGTCTTTTAATACAGACAGCGGAATCGTTTAAGATTTATTTAAGTGCGTTGCCTTTTATCTTTTCGTAGGATATGATGAACAGGAATTGAAAAAGAGGAGAATTATGAAGACTTCGGATTTATGTGAGAAGATCGAGTACAGGCTGCTGCAGGGCAGCATGGATACAGAAGTTACAGATGTGATCTATGACTCCAGAAAAGTGACAGAAGGAACTATGTTCGTATGCATGGTGGGTGCTGTTACCGACGGACACAAGTACATCCCCGATGCGGTGGAGAAGGGTGCCGGGGTGATCGTGGCGGAACGGGAAGAGGCCTGCAAAGGCGTCCCGCCGGAGGTCACGGTGATCTTAGTGGAGTCGGCGCGTCATGCGCTGGCATATCTGTCGGCAGCATACTTCGATTATCCTGCAAAGAAGCTGACGACCATTGGTCTGACGGGAACAAAAGGGAAAACCACAACGACATATATCATACAGGATGTTCTGCGGCAGGCCGGGCGAAAGGCCGGGTTGATAGGAACTATCGCAACGGTCATCGGAGAGACTTCTATCCCTGCTAAGAATACGACGCCGGAATCCTATGAGATCCACAAGGCTATGGCGGCTATGGTGGATGCCGGATGCCAATACATGGTCATGGAGGTCTCTTCTCAGGGGCTGAAGTTTGACCGTACTGCCGGAATCGAGTTCGATTACGGTATTTTCACCAATCTGTCTGAAGACCATATCGGTCCGACGGAGCACCCGGATTTCGCGGATTATCTGGATTGCAAACGCCGGCTGTTTCGTCAGTGCAGGATCGGCATCATCAATGCAGATGATCCGTATGCGCAGCAGATCCTGGAGGGAAGCACCTGTGAAATCAGGACTTTTTCGGCAGAAAAAAAAGCGGATCTTATGGCATCCGATATTCGTTTTTTAAATGAAGACGGCAGACTGGGCATGCATTTTAAAGCAAGCGGCATAATGAACTGTGATGCGAAGATCCACATACCGGGACGTTTTTCTGTTTACAACGCTCTGGCGACCATGGTGGTGTGTCATGAGCTGGGAATTCCGGACGATGCCGTTCTGGCGGGCCTGGAGGATGTTCAGGTCAAAGGCAGAGTGGAAATGATCCCCATCTCGAAGAAGTTCAATGTGATTATTGATTATGCTCATAATGATGTCAGCACAAGAAGTGTTCTGAAGACGCTGCGGGAATACGATCCGGGGCGGATCGTAGCTGTATTCGGATGTGGAGGAAACAGGAGCAAAGTGCGTCGCTATGACATCGGAGAAGCGGCAGGCGAACTGGCGGATCTTTGTATTCTGACCAGTGATAATCCTCGATTTGAAAAAGTAGAAGACATAAACAACGATATTAAAGTGGGACTGGCGAAGCATGATGCTGCGTACATTGAGATCAACGACCGCAGAGAAGCCATCGCCTATGCCATTACCCATGCTCTGCCGGGTGATATGATCATCCTGCTGGGCAAGGGGCATGAAACGTATGTGGAGATTGAAGGAGTAAAACATCATTTCTCCGAACATGAAGTGGTACGGGAAATCGCAGAAGATATCCGTGCCGGCCGGAGAAAAATGGAGCATATGACTCTATAGCAAACCTTAAGGAGGCGCGCAGTGATACAGTTAAAAAATGTTTCAAAATTTTATTACAGCAAAGGTATGATCGCCAGCGGTATATCCAAGGTCAATCTGACCCTGGACAAAGGAGAGTTCGTCGTGATCACCGGAGAGTCCGGCAGCGGCAAGACCACGCTGCTCAATGTCATTTCCGGGCTGGATTCCTATGAAGAAGGAGAAATGTACATCGACGGCAAGGAGACCAGCCATTACCTGGCTTCGGATTTTGAAGAATATCGAAAGCAGTATATCGGGAATATTTTTCAGCATTTTAATCTGGTAAACAGTTATACGGTGTATCAGAATGTAGAACTGATACTGCGCATCAATGGATACAGCAAAGCGGACAGGAAGAGACGCATTGCTGAAATTTTGCAGAGAGTAGGGCTTGCTGCTTATGCTAAGACCAAGGTGTCTAAATTGTCCGGAGGGCAGAAACAGAGGGTATCTATCGCCAGAGCACTGGCTAAGGATACGGATATTATCGTTGCGGATGAGCCGACGGGGAATCTGGACAGTGAGTCTGCAGCAGGGATCGTGGAACTTTTAAGTGCCATTTCCAGAGATAAGCTGGTCATTGTAGTCACTCACAATTTTGAGCAGTTTGAAGCATATGCGACCCGTAAGATCAAGATGCATGATGGTAAGGTGGTGGAGGATGAACGGATCGGTTCGCCGGTTCGTATCGCCGAGGAAAACCGCAGCCTTACCTTTGCAGGAGCTGAAAGAAAAGCAACAGGTAAAATCTCTGTGCCCAGTAAAATACGGCTGGGTCTTCGCAATACGTTCAACATCATTCCGAAATTCATTTTACTGCTGATCGTGTTTTTATTTGTCGTAGTGGCAGTCACCTCGGAATACACATCATTTCAGCACAGTAAAGAAGAAAATTCCAATCTGGGCTATAATTCCTATTTCCAGAATTTCAGTCCGGATCGTATCGTACTGAAAAAAAGTGATGGATCTCAGTTTACGGAAGATGACCTGAAGGCGATCCGGCAGATAGATAATGTCAAGAGTGTGGCAGCTTGTGACGTGCTGCTGGATTCTCTGGTGAATCTGGAGGAAGGCGATCTTTCCTATGAAGCGTTTCCAAGGCCGATCAATGAGTTTACAGGGAAACTGGTGGCAGGCAGGATGCCGGAAGCGGATAATGAAGTGATCCTGACCGGTGATAAAGAGGATTATTATTTCTCAGATGATATGATACAGGATATTCTGGACAAGGATTACAAGGTGTATGTAGGCGAGTCCAAGGAGCTGACGGTAAAGGTCGTAGGGGTAGCGTACAAGACGTACAATCAGAATTCCTATACGTATGGTGGCGACCTGTTTCTGAACAGTGCGCTTTTACAGGAAATGCTTGAAGATACGTACAGTACTAACAGTAAGGTGACGACCACCATCAACGGCAAGGCGCAGGAGGCGGCCGAGGGCAGTGCTATGTACCGGATCGTGCCGAGCGACAAGGTGGCTCAGGGAACAACAGTTGGTTCAGAAGAACTGAACAATTTCTACGAAAAGGGCAAGGCTAAGGATCAGACCATATCTGTCTCCGTGAAAAATATTTACTATACGGAGTCGGTTTCCCTGAAAATCGCAGATGTGTATACGAAAAAAACCTTCGAAAAACTGACGGGCGTGAAGGATTATGAATCGAACAACGGATCGATTTATATAAACCCGGCGGACTACAGCACCCTGTTTGGCAAAGGTAATTATCAGGCGACGGTTTATGTAAAGGACCTTAAGGAACTTGAGGGGACGAAGGATGCACTGCAAACCATGGGTTTTACGACTCTTTCACTGAAAGACGCCATGGTTAATTATGTGGATGATGTAGTTTCTATCATCCAGGTGCCTATTGCTGTCCTTATCATTATTGCACTGTTCTTCATTGCTTATTTCGTTATTCGTCTCATTCTGCGCTCTCGCGTCAGCTATTTCAGTATCCTGCGGATGCTGGGGCTGGCACGGAAGAATATCAGAAGGATACTGGACGTGGAAATGTTTACGGTGATCAATATCGCGTATATGATTTTCCTGGCAGTAGTGGTTCTTGTGAACATGGGGGTGATCCATGTGGAATATGTCAGGACGCTGGTGGAATATCTCCAGGTGACGGATTATGTGATCCTGTATGCGATCCTCATCGTAATGGGATATCTCATATCAGGAAAGTTTGCAAGAAGCCTGTTTAAGAAAACGGCGATGGGGTCGTTCCGGGAGGAGGAATAATCATGGTAAGATTAGAGCATATCAACAAATACTTTAACCGCCGGAAAAAGAATGAGATCCATGTCATCAACGATACGACTCTGCAGATGGAGAACAAAGGCCTGGTGGCGCTTCTTGGCCCTAGCGGATGCGGGAAAACCACGCTGTTAAATGTGATCGGCGGACTGGATAAGATCGGTAGCGGAAACATTTACATCAACGGGGAAAAGCTGAACGGCAGGCGTGCCGGGAAGATAGATCAGATTCGAAATCTCAATGTGGGATATATTTTCCAGAATTATAATCTTGTGGACAATATGACGGTCTTTGATAATGTTGCCATTGCATTGAAGATGGTCGGTGTCAAAGACAAGAAAGAGATCGAGGAGAAAGTTAATTACGTTCTGGACAAAGTGGGTATGTACCGGTATCGCAACCGGTATGCCGATATGCTCTCCGGAGGAGAAAGGCAGAGAGTCGGCATTGCCCGTGCGATCGTCAAGAATCCAGCCATTGTGATCGCGGATGAGCCAACGGGGAACCTGGACAGCAAGAATACGCTGGAAGTAATGAATATCATCAAGTCGATTTCTGAGGAAAAACTGGTGATACTGGTGACTCATGAGGAGCAGCTGGCGGATTTCTATGCGTCCCGCATCATCCGGATCAGGGACGGCAAGGTGATCTCTGATGAGATCAACGAACATGCGGACAATCTGGATTATCGTATAGAAAACAAGATCTATCTTAAGGATATTCGGGATCACAAGCGGCTCAAGACGGATCACTATAATGTGGATTTTTATAACGAGAGCGGAGGGGATCTGGATCTTGACATCGTGATCCGAAATGGCAATATTTATATTAGAACCAACAAACCGGGTGACAGGATCGAAATCGTAAACGAAGATTCAAGCATAGAGTTTGTTGATGATCATTATCGGAAGCTGAGCCGGGAGGATTCAGCGGAAAACAGCTTTGATACGCAGAAACTGGCGACTTCAGGGGTGCGGAAGTATCATTCGATACTGAATCCATGGACGACGATCAAAAGAGGCTTTCAGACAGTATTCAACTACAACATCCTGAAAAAGATACTTCTGCTGGGATTTCTGATATCAGCGATCTTTATCACATATTCCATCAGTAACATTTTCGGAGTTTTGAATATAACGGATGATGAATTCGTGCAGCAGGACAAATCCTATCTGACGATCATCGGCAAGAAAATCGATGTGGATACGTATTTAAAATATGAAGCGGATGAAAACTATGAATATATTATGCCGGGAGATTCCTCCATCAGTATGAGCATGCCGTATGAGGGCTATTTGCAGACCAGCTCTGCCAGTGCCTCGCTGACGGGATCACTGTCAGATTATAAGAAACTGAGCGTCAGTGACCTGGAATATGGGCGGATGCCGGAAAATGCCGGTGAAATAGTGGTGGATCGTATGGTGCTGAAATCTGTAATCAGTGATCAGGAGAGTAAAACCGCCGGTTTTGGCACGGTAGAATCTTTTCTGGATCAGAAAGTAACAGTGCCGCAGATGCCGGAGATGAAGATCGTTGGTATTTCAGACCTGGGAAGCCCGTGCATTTATACGGATCAGAGTCTGTTCATCAATCTGATCTCCAATGCGCAGTCAGAGGATGATATACAGGACAGCGGGATGGCGATCGGCGATTCATCGGAAGGCTCCGGAGAATCCTCCGGAAGCGGAACGATCCTGGACTATAATTTAAAAGCCTCTTCTGTCAGTGTTGCGAAGGGGAGCTGGCCGACCGGTGATTACGAGGTCATGGTCAATGAGAAAAACAAGGACGATATGGCTATCGGCAAAACCATCGATCAGAAGGTCAATGGAAAGAAGCTGAAAGTGGTCGGATATTATAAAGATGCGTCAGATAGTGATTTTATGCTGGTAAACAGCAACACAGTGAAGTATAATGTGATACGGGAAAAGGCAAATATCACAGTATGCCCGAAGGATAAGGAGGCTGCGCTGCAGCAGCTCAATGCGGAGAAGATCAATGTAAAGGATACTTATGGGCAGAGCGAGAAGGAATATAAGAAAGAAAAATGGTCTTCTATTTTTTCGACACTCATTCTGGCAGGTGTGATCCTGGCGATCTCCTTTATTGAGATTTTCCTGATCATACGAGCTTCCTTCCTGTCTCGTGTCAAGGAAGTAGGTGTATACCGGGCGATCGGTGTCAAGAAAAACGACATCTATAAGATGTTTATAGGAGAGATCCTTGCTATTACAACGATGGCAAGTCTTCCGGGATTTGCATTGATGGCATATATTCTCCACAGGATTTCGGCGATTTCTTATTTCAGCAAAATGTTCCTGATCAATCCGACGGTGCTGGGGCTCAGCCTGGTACTGATCTATGGATTCAACCTGGTATTTGGGTTGCTTCCGGTTTTCCGGACGATCCGTAAGACACCGGCTGCTATATTAAGCAGAACAGATGTGAATTAGCCTGCAGCTTTAAAGAAGAAGGAGAAAAATTTACAAAAAAAGAAAGGCTTAATAAATGGACAAATACAGAACTCTTGCAGCAAACACAGCACTGATCAGTATCGGTACGTTTGCTTCAAAATTCCTTCTGTTTTTCATGGTGCGATTTTATACGGCGTATCTTTCGCCGTCTGATTACGGGACTGCAGACCTTATTACTCAGACGGCGAATCTGTTGATCCCGGTCGTTTCGTTCGGGATCACAGACGGCGTATTTCGCTTTGCTATGGACAGCCCATCCCTGCGCAAAAATGTTTTTAGCTCAGGGATTCTTGTGCTTTTTGCAGGAGGATGTTTTTTCGCTTTGCTTTCGCTGGTTCTTTATCCTATGGGGAAACTGAACTATGAAGTCGTGCTGGTTCTGGTGTATGCTATATGCTCCTGTATCCATTCTCTGTGCGCACAGTTTACGCGAGGCAGAGGCAGGATGCAGATCTATGCGATCCAGGGGATTTTGAATACGGCATTTGTAGTAACGCTGAACATTCTGTTCCTGGCAGGATTTCATATGGGTATCATCGGATACGTTATTGCGATTTCCATCGCAGACCTTCTTTGTACTACTTTCCTGGTATTCAAGGAACGGTTGTGGGAATATGTGACCTGGAAGCCGGATCTGTCCATTTTAAAAAGCATGCTGAAATACAGTATTCCGATGATCCCGACAACGATCTTCTGGTGGGTAACCAGCGTTTCGGACCGGTATATGATCCGGGCATTTATTGACAGCGAGGCCAACGGTATGTACACTATCGCCTGTAAGATCCCTACCGTCATGGCACTTCTGGCAGGTATTTTTATGGAAGCCTGGCAGTTCTCAGCTGTTACAGAATCACAGGGTAAGACGGAAGAAAGAGATTACTTTTTCTCAAGGATCTGGGAGCTCCTGCAGGCGGCGTTGTTTTTGTTCGGCAGCTTCCTGATCGCTTTCGCAAAGCCTGAGATCATGGTGCTGGCTGCAAAGGCGTACTATTCCGTATGGCAGTACGTACCAATACTTTGTGTATCAGCGGTATACTCTTCGTTTGTGACATTCCTGGGGACTATTTACATGGTGAAAAAGCGGAGTAATCTGTATTTCTGGACATCGCTTCTGGGAGCATCCACAAACATTGTACTGAATCTGATTTTGATACCGTCGCCTCTGGGGGTACATGGTGCAGCGATCGCTACCATGATCAGTTATATGGTGCTGTTCACCGTGCGTGCTATCAGTACGAACAAGCTGATCCCGATGCAGCTTCACACGGTGAAGCTGATTCTGGGAACGGTGATCCTGCTGATACAGTGTGCGTTTATCGTGCTGGATCTTCCGGGCTGGATCGTGATGCAGGCTGTTTGCCCGCTGCTTTTGTTTGCTATTTACGGAAAAGTCATGATGACTGGAGGAAAACGCGTGCTGAAGGAAGGAAAATCTTTAGTTCGGAGAAAGCTGGGAAAATAGTGTTATAAAAAGTATGAAGTTCGTAAGGGAAAGGAAACAACGATGATTTATACGATATTTGGTGGATTTTGTATGGCGCTTGCCGACAGTGTGCCTGGGGTATCCGGTGGCACGATCGCATTCATTCTTGGATTTTATGATAATTTTATTGGATCGCTGCATACCTTGTTTCATGGTAATCTGGCGGAGAAAAAAACTGCGATCATGTTTCTGTTGAAAATAGGCGCAGGATGGATCGTTGGATTCTTGATGGCGGTTTCCCTGCTGGCAGATCTGTTTACAACGGGAATTTATGAGATCAGTTCACTGTTTCTTGGATTTGTTATTGCGGCTATCCCACTGGTGATCTCCGAGGAAAAAGATGCGATCAAAGGCAAGTATTCCTGTCTTGTTTTTTCTGTTATAGGTGCGGCGGTCCTGGTGCTGCTGACGCGTATGAACTTTTCTTCTATGGTGTCGGATCTGGGGCTTTCCCCATTCACAGCGATTTATACGATCATAGCCGGTGCGCTGGCCATTTCTGCCATGGTGCTTCCGGGAATTTCGGGATCGACGCTGCTGATGAGCTTCGGATTATACGTTCCGGCACTGGCAACCATCAAACAGATGATGAGCGGAGATTTTCACAACGTATGGCTGATCCTGCTTCTTCTGGCTGGTGTTATAGTGGGAGTGTTCCTTTCGCTGGGAGGCATCAAGAAAATGCTGGAACAGCATCGCAGTGCAGCGATGTATGCGATCCTGGGGATGATGGTGGCTTCTCTTTATGCTATCGTCATGGGACCGATGACACTGGAAGATCCAATGCCTGCCATGAGCGTGGAAACGTTCCATGTCGTATGGTTTATTGCAGGCTGTGCAGCCGTACTGGGCATCAACCTGTTTAAGCACTGGATCGACAGGAAGGAAAGAAAAGCAGAATAAAAAATAAGGAAAGAAAACGGTCAGCCAACGATTTGTTTTCCTTTCGCCTTGAACCCAATTAGCTATAATAAAAAATAATCCTGAAAGTGTTAGCTTTCAGGATTATTTTTTTTTTGGTACTCCCTAGGGGAGTCGAACCCCTGATTCCGCCGTGAGAGGGCGACGTCTTGACCACTTGACCAAGAGAGCATATATTGTTTTGCTACGTGAAACAGTATATCATAAGATGACACAAAATACAAATAAAAATCTCCAGATAATGTATCGATTTCTGGAGATTTTGTACTTTTCAAGATGCTGCAAAAGTATTGCAGGGCATTATAGTTCTTTCAGACTCATGATGCTGCTTAGCAGTACGTCCTCATTTGCATCATAAGTTTTATCTACTGCCATGATCAGATAGGTATAATAGGAAGAATCACTCTCCATAAAAACAACGATCCCTTTCACCGTATTATCCCCGTCTTCAAGGGTGATGCTCTGGGCATCGGTTTTTGTAATGAAATCAGGAGTATCGATCTTGGTTTCCTTGAGTTTCATGCTGGAAAGAAGATCCTCCAAGGTGTTGATCATAGCGTACTGCTCATAGGAATCCAGATCGGTTGCGATGTATTGAGCTTCGTTTTTTGGCAGGCACTGGATCTGAATATTGATCGTATCTTTTTCATCGGAGAGATCCAGGACATCATCTGTTGCGTCCTTGTTCACTTTCCAGGATCCCTTGTCTTCTGCTGGAAGCTGGACGGAAAAAGTCTTTGCAGCATTAGAGTAAGTCTTTTCTTCACCTGATACTTTTGTCGTGCCACAGGCGACAATGGATGATAGCAGTAAAATGCTCAGCGCAGCGAGCATGAAAACTCGAAATTTTTTCATAGATGTGACCTCCTTGTCTCAAGTATATCATATACGATAAAAAAGTGCATGAAAAGTTGACAGAATCAAGGGAAAAGGCTATAATTCAATCCATGAAATTATATTGCGAAAGCAGTGAAAAGGAATGAAAAAACGATGAAAATAGTAATTACTGCAGGTGGCACCAGTGAAAAGATCGATGATGTGAGAACTATTACCAATTCTTCAACGGGACGACTGGGCTATGCTGTTGGAACGGCTTTTTTACAGCAGTACGCAGATGAGCTGGAAGCAGTCTACTACCTCCATGGAACGCGGGCTCGACATCCGGAGCACGAGAAGGTGATCCCGGTAGAGATCGGAGGAGTTGCGGATCTGCAGAGAGAACTTGGCAGGATCCTGGCAGAGGAGAAGATCGATGCAGTCGTACATGCTATGGCTGTCAGCGATTACACAGTAAAAGAAGTGACGACGCTGGAAAAGATCCGCGGAGAAGAACCGGAAGGTGGTGGAGCAGATCTTTCAGGCAATAAGATCAGCTCTGATATCGAAGATCTGATCATTCATATGAAGAGATCCCCCAAGGTGATCGGGAACATCAAAAAATGGAGCCCGGATTCTCTGCTGGTAGGATTCAAACTGCTCAGTGGCGTTCCGCACGAAGAACTGATCGCAGTAGGCACACGGCTGATGGAAAAAAACGATTGTGATTTCGTCCTGGCCAACGACCTGCAGGAGATCGGCGCAGATTTTCATAAAGGATATTTGATCCATAAAGACGGATCTTGTGATACAATGGAAACGAATGAAGAAATTGCAGACCGGATCGCGCAGCGCGTTATGACTGCCTGCCGGGAAAGGAGCAAGTAGATGAATATTGTACTGGGCGTAACAGGAAGCATCGCTGCCTATAAGGCGGCAGATATCATCAGTCGTTTAAAAAAACTGGGGCATAATATCGATGTAATCCTGACGGAGAGCGGCAGTAAGATCATTACACCGCTGACGCTGCAGACTCTCAGCAAGAATAAAGTATATATGGATATGTTCGAGGAGATCACTCCGCAAGAAGTGAAACACATTTCTCTGGCAGAAAAGGCTGATCTGGTGCTGATCGCACCGGCAACAGCCAATATCATCGGCAAGATCGCTCATGGGATCGCAGATGATTTTCTGTCAACGGTGGTCATGGCGGCTGCAAAGCAGGCGCCGATCTATATCGCACCGGCTATGAATACCAACATGTATGAAAATCCGATCGTACAGGAGAACATCGAGAAGCTGAAGAGTCTGGGCTACCAGTTTATAGAACCAAAAGAATCCATGCTGGCATGCGGCACACTGGGGAAAGGTGCCCTGGCGGATGTGGATGTGATCGTAGATATAGTGGAAGGGAGTATGAAGTAAATGATACAGTATCAGAGCACGAGAGGCAGTAAAAATATCAAGACGGCAGCGCAGGCTGTTATTCAGGGAATTGCTGAAGATAAGGGACTTTATGTGCCGGATCAGATCCCGGCGCTTCCAAAGAAAATAGAAGAACTGGTCGGCAGACCATATAAAGAAGTGGCATTTGAGATCATCGGTGCATTTTTTACAGATTATACGAAGGAAGAAATGAAGCACTGCGTGGATGGAGCATATGACTCCAAGTTTGAGGAAGCAGAAATCGTTCCTGTGACCCATGCAGGCGGAGCAGACTTCCTGGAACTCTATCATGGAAAGACTGCTGCATTCAAGGATATGGCACTTTCCATTCTGCCATATCTGCTCACAACTGCTATGAAGAAGGAAAAAGAAGATAAAAAGATCTGTATCCTTACGGCAACTTCCGGAGATACCGGAAAAGCTGCCCTGGAAGGCTTTGCAGATGTACCGGGAACAGAAATAATCGTATTCTTCCCGAACCAGGGCGTCAGTCAGGTACAGGAACGCCAGATGGTAACGCAGGAAGGTGACAACACTCATGTGTTTGCGATCGAAGGAAACTTCGACGATGCGCAGACCGGCGTAAAAAAGATTTTTAACGACAGAGACTTTGCAGAAAAATTATCTGCCATGGGATGCAGGCTTTCTTCTGCAAATTCCATCAACATCGGTCGTCTGGTGCCTCAGGTGGCATACTACGTATACGGCTATGCAAAGCTGGTAGAACGTGGTCAGATCAAGGCCGGCGATCCTGTTAATATCGTGGTGCCGACCGGAAACTTTGGAAATATCCTGGCGGCTTATTACGCCGGCAAGATGGGAATTCCGGTGAAGAAATTCATCTGTGCATCCAATAAGAACAAGGTCTTGACGGACTTCTTCAATACGGGTGTTTACGATATCAATAGAGAATTCTATCTGACTAATTCGCCATCTATGGATATTCTGATCTCCAGTAATCTGGAACGTCTGCTGTACCATCTGTCCGGCAATGACGGTGAGGAGATCAGTCGCCTGATGACTGCTCTGGAACAGGAGAAAAAGTATGAAGTCAGTGACAAGATCCGCGAAGGCCTGAAGGATTTCTATGGCGGTTTTGCGACGGTGGAAGATACCAATGAAACCATTGGAAAAATGTATCGCGAAAACGGATATCTCATCGATACCCACACAGCAGTAGCATATAAAGTATACGAGGATTATGTAGAGGAAACAGGCGATGAAACGCCTGCGATCATAGCATCTACGGCCAGTGCTTATAAATTTGCAGACAGCGTAGCACATTCTATCGGACTGGGTGAAGAAAGCGATGGCTTCGCATATGTACGGGCACTGGAGAAAGAGACTGGTGTAAGAGTGCCGAAGGCTCTGAAGGATCTGGACAAAAAAGAAATCCGTCATAAAGGTGTGATCGAGATCAGTCAAATGCCGGAAGCGGTAGAAGAAAGTGTAAAATAACACTGAAACGGACTTTGAGAGAGCGTGCGGAAAGGTAAAGTCTGCACGCTTCTTTGTTAAATATATGTAAAAAGAGTCTCGATTTTCTGGACTTGCACCGAATATTCGATATAATAAAGTTGTCAAAAGGAAAATGACCAAATCAAAAGAAAACGTTACAGAGAAAGGAGGAGCAGATATGACACAGGTAGTAATGAATAAGCAGAAGACGATCGCATTGATTGCTCATGACCATCAGAAGGAAGATCTGGTAGAGTGGTGTGTGAGAAATCAGGAAGAACTCAAGAAACATTTCTTATGCGGAACTGGAACAACATCGAAGATGATCGCAGAGGCAACAGGCCTTCCGGTAAAGCCGTACAAGAGTGGACCGCTTGGCGGTGATCAGCAGATCGGCGCAAGGATCGCAGAAGGTGAGATCGATATGATGATCTTTTTCTGGGACCCGCTGGAAGCACAGCCTCATGATCCGGACATCCGTGCGCTGCTGCGAATCGCAGTTGTTTACGATATTCCGGTAGCGACCAACCGGGCAACAGCAGATTTTATGATCTCGTCCTGCTATATGGATCGGGAATACAGCCACGAACTTCTGGACTTCCAGACAGCTTTGGCAGAAGAAACCGAGAAAATTTTAAAATCCGAACGGTAAAACACCTACAGATCTACAGGTTTGATTTTGATCCCCCTGCAGAACCTGACAGGGTGTTTTTTTATGCCGAATTACTGCAGAAAGTTCTGCCATGAAATCTGTTTGTTCTTAAACTCATATATCACCCCATACAACGGATTCCTTAGAATACTCCATTCTTAAAGTACAGTTCAAAAGAAAATGGGTTTTGTGCTTCAACTGACCTCTATAAAAAAGAAAAAAGTATATCTTTTAAAAAGTATAGTTATGGTGTAGTCTAATATTGAAGCTGGCTTAATAAAAAAACAGGAGAAAAACAATGACTACAAATACGAATACCATCGAAAAAAGCAGGACTTATTATCTTGTCATCAATGCACTTTTTATCGCACTGACGCTGGTTGCTACCTGGCTGATCAATATCAGACTTCCTTTCATGGGCAGCGGCGGCCTGATTCATCTGGGCAATGTGCCTCTTTTCGTGGCGGCAATGCTGTTCGGCAGAAAGACAGGAGCTATCGCGGGAGCTTTCGGCATGGGGCTGTTCGACCTCATGAGCGGATGGACCGCATGGGCGCCATTCACGTTTATTATCGTAGGCTGCATGGGCTACGTGGTAGGTCTTCTGGCAGAAAAGAAGCCGTTTAAACACATGATGGTGACGAACGTTATCTCCATCATTCTGGCTCTGATCATCAAGGTGGCAGGCTACTACTTTGCAGAAGTGATTCTCTACGGCAACTGGATCGCTCCGCTGGGATCTATACCGGGCAACGTGGTCCAGGTAGGATTTGCTGGCATTATCGTATTGCTTTTCATCCAGCAGCTTCGCAAAATCGTAAAATAAGAGGAGAGGGCAGATATGTACAAAATCATGACAGCAGGGCCGGTACAGGTAAGAGAAAACGTACTGGCGGCACGGAGTATCCCGTGCACTAATCCGGATCAGGATGTGGAATTTTATGAGTTCTATAAGGAAACTTGCGACTTGTTTTCTGAGGCGCTGCACACGGAGAACCGAGCGATCATCATGGGAGGTGAAGGCATTCTGGGACTGGAAGCAGCATGTGCTTCTTTGACAGAACCTGGTGATAGAGTTCTGGTGATCGACAATGGAATTTTTGGCAAGGGCTTTGCAGATTTCGTCAAGATCTACGGTGGTGAACCGGTGCTTTATACGACGGATTACAAGAATCCGGTAGATCCTGCTGGTCTGGAAGCATATCTGGAAAAAGACAGTGACTTCCGTTATGCGACATTAGTTCACTGCGATACCCCAAGCGGCGTCATCAACGACATTCCAGCGCTGACTAACATACTGGACAAGTTTGGTATCTTAAGCGTGGTGGATTCCGTAGCGGGCATGTTCGGGCAGCCTCTGGATTGTGCAAAGAGCAAGATCGACATTCTCTGCGGAGGTTCCCAGAAAGCTCTTTCGGCACCTCCGGGGCTGACAATGGTCTGGGTCAGCCAGAGAGCGTTCGACTTTATGGAGCATCGTAAAATGCCGATCGCATCTTTTTATGCCAATATCATGACATTCAAGGATTACTACGAAAACAAGTGGTTCCCATATACCATGCCGATCAGTGACATCACAGGTTTGCGTCAGGCTCTGGATAATTTCATGGCGGATGACAGTGTTTATGATCGTCATGCGAAGATCGCAGCGGCAACACGTTATGCACTGGTCAAGGGTGGTCTGTCGCTATACCTGGAATCAGGATATTCCAATACAGTAACTGTTCTGGAAGTTCCGGAAGGCATCACTGACAAGGAGATCCTGGAAGGTATGATGCAGGACTATAATATCATGATTTCCGGTTGCTTCGACGTGCTGGCAGGCAAAGTGATCCGCATCGGTCATATGGGTGAAAATGCCAATGTAGAAGATGTAGCAGCTACACTGGCAGCTTTGCAGGGCACCCTGGAAAAACACGGCATCAAAGTGGCAGGCGACCTGGCGAAAGAGTTTAAAAACACATATGAAAACGGAGCTGCATAGCAGATCACTTCGTAGTGATAAGAGCAATTTGGTTCAATATACTGAAATAAGTTATCGAGCAAGACCCTGATCATGCGCTTCTCTACACTATGAATTCCCAGATCGAAAATTATTTGATCTAATTGGGAATCAATCTCTCGATTCGGATGTTTGCTCGCGTCATGAATTCCCGGATTTGATTTTTTCGAAGCTATATGGGAAGCTCAATGCTGCAAATGTTTCAAGATCCATGGGCAGCACTCGTTATGATTCCTCAAAAGATATAAAAACTGTTTATCTGGGAACTGTTTTTCTCTGCTCTGTAAATATCTCGTGAAACAGTTCCCAGCTTGCTGTTTTATTTTAAAAAATGGGAATTCATGAAGGAAGGCACAGCTCATAAGCAGTAAAAAATCCAAAT